>Ga0081538_10001307_pt1 | contig 25759 bp, 18 predicted proteins | sample TabmetS5T2R1_FD_71022 | JGI IMG/M metagenome (GOLD analysis project Ga0081538, IMG submission 71022) | Tabebuia heterophylla rhizosphere microbial communities from the University of Puerto Rico - S5T2R1 | ecosystem: Host-associated > Plants > Roots > Rhizosphere ... | reverse complement strand
AGCCCTCGCCCAGCCCCTGGCCCTCGACCCCCCGGAACCCCCGGCGGGCGGTCTCGACGCGCCCGCCGGCATAGGCCGGGAAGGCCAGGGTCGCGACCAGCCGGGCCACCCGGTCGGCGTCCCCGGCGGCCTGGCCGTGCTCGACGGCCAGCTCCGGCAGCCGCCTGGCCTCGTACCAGGCGGCGGCCCGCAGGTGGAGCTCGGGGACCAGCTCCGGCTCGCGGCGCTCCAGCTCGGCCAGCAGCAGCTCCCGGAGCAGCTGGTGGTAGCGGTACCACCGGTGGCGGCGGTCCACCGTCAGCAGGAGCTGGTTCGAGGCGGCCAGCGACTCCAGCACCCGCTGGGACCCGCTGACCTGGAGGACCGCGTCGCACAGGGGCCCGGAGAGCTGGTCCAGCACGGCCGTCCTGGTGAGGAAGCGCACGGTCGGCTCCGAGAGGCGCGACAGCAGGCTGGCCGGTGGCCGGCTGGCGACCGGGTGGCCGTTGCCCGCGACCGCCGCCCGGACCGTGTCCCGCATGCCCTCCTCCGGCCTCCCGAACGAGGCCAGGTACAGCCCGACGGGCCATCCCCCGGTCCGGTCGAGCAGCTCGGCGACCTCGGCGTCGTCCAGCCGGGCCCCGGCCTGCTCCAGCAGCGCCCGCGCCTCCCGCTCGTCCATGGCCAGCTCCTCGGACCCGAGCTCGAGCAGCTGGCCCCGGGGCCGCGACAGCGCCTCCGGCAGTGACGGCCTGGCCCGGGAGGCCAGCGCGAGCTGCGACCCCTCGGGCAGCCGCAGCGCGATCTCGGCCACGGCGTCGAGGCACTCCTGGTTGACCAGCAGCTCCAGGTTGTCCAGGACGAGGGTGACCGGCCCGCTCAGCGACGACAGGCTGGCCGCGAACCTGGGGACCAGGCTGGCCGTGGCGTCCGGCGACGCCAGCAGGCGGGAGATGCGGGGGTCGATCGGCTCGACCCGGTCGAGCGCCGCGGCCAGGTAGGTCAGCAGCACCGCCGGGTCGTTGTCGCGCCGGTCGACCGACACCCAGGCCACCGGGGCGCCGCGGCGCTCGGCCCACTGGGCCAGCAGGGTCGTCTTGCCGTACCCGGGCGGGGCGACCACGCACACCAGCCGGGTCGCGGGCGCGGCCAGCAGCCGCTCCAGCAGGACGGTCCTCGGCACCGTCCCCTGGCCGGTCCGCGGCGGGTGGAGCTTGGACTCCACCAGCTCGAAGGACGCCACCCACCGGGGATCCGGGTCCCACCCGTCTCCCGCGCCATGCCCTCCGGTCCCGGCCACCACGCCCCGAAGGCTAATCCCCGGGCGGCGTTCGTCTCAATACCGCAGGATGGCCATGGTTGGCCGGCTCAGAGCAGGCCGAGCTCCCGCACCCGCTCGACCGCCTCGCTGCGCGACGAGACCCCGAGCTTCCGGTAGACCGAGATCGCGTGGGTCTTGACGGTGTTGCGGGACAGGTACAGCCGCTCGCCGATCTCGCGGAAGGAGAGATGGGTCGACATCAGCGGGACCAGGCGCAGCTCGGCGGCGGTGAGCGACGAGGCCCCGCCGCCGCTGGCGCCGGCCCGCTCCAGGGTGGCCTCGAGCTCCCGCGCCTGCGCGGGCAGGTCGCCGAGGTCGGGTCGCTGCTGGAGGACGTCGCGGGCCTGCCGCAGCGCCGTCCTGGCGCCGGCGGCGTCGTCCAGCGCCAGGTAGGCCCTGGCCAGCTCCAGCAGCGTCTGGACGGCCAGGAACGACAGGCCGTGGGTCAGCAGCGGCCGCAGCCGGGCCACCCGGGCCAGGTGCTCGCGGGCGGCCGGGCCGTCGCCCCGGTGCAGGGCCGTCCGGGCGGCCAGGGCGTGGACGAAGGCGCTGTGCGGGTAGTCGTCCAGGCGGCCCGCCCGGACGATCCCGAGGGCCTGGTCGACCAGGGCCGCGGCCGCGTCCCAGTCGTGGCGCCCGACCGCCACCAGCGCCCGCTGGGAGAGGGCGGTGGAGGCGGCGGGCGGGGCGCCGTCCCCCAGGGCGACCTCCACGGCGCCGGCCAGGACCGGGTCGGCGCGGTCGGGCTGGCCGTCCAGCAGCCACGCGACCCCCTCCAGCAGCCGCGCCGTGCCCTGCAGGGCGTTCGCCGGGGCCAGCCCGTCCTGGGCGGCCCGGGCGTCGGCGCGCATCCGCTCCGCGCCCTGGTGGCACAGGAAGGCCCGGCCCAGGGCGACATAGCCGGCCACCGTGCTGCCGTCGGGGAGGGTGCCGCCGGCCGGCCCGCGCTCGGCGGCGGCCAGGCACCGGTCGGCCGGGCCCGGCCTGCCCAGCAGCGCGTAGATGAGGGCGCCGAGGACCGCCACCGCCGGGTAGCGCTGGAACAGGCCCCGTTCCTCGAACCAGGTCAGCCAGCGGCTGACGGTCTCGACCCGTCCGGCGGCGTAGGCGGGCTGGGCCAGGGCGGTGACCAGCCTGGCCACCCCGTCGGCGTCCCCGGCGGCCTGGGCGTGGGAGACCGCCATCTCGGGCAGCCCGTTGGCCTCGCACCAGGCCGCCGCCCGGGCGTGCAGGCGCTGGATCAGCTCCGGCTCGCGCCGGTCGAGCTCGGCGGCCAGCAGCTCCCGGAACAGGTTGTGGTAGCGGTACCAGCCTCGGTGCCGGTCCAGGGAGACCAGCAGGAGGTTCGACCGCTCCAGGGACGCCAGCAGCCGGTCGGACCCGCTCCTGGCCAGGACCGCGTCGCACAGCGGCCCTGACATCCGCTCCAGCACGGCCGAACGGGTCAGGAACGACAGCCGGTCCGCCGAGATCCGGGCCAGCAGCTCCGACTCCAGGTAGCCGGCCAGCAGCCGGTCGTCACCCCGGAAGGCGGCCACGTCCACCCCCTCCCGCAGGGCCAGGGCGGCCAGGTACAGCCCGACCGGCCAGCCCTCGGTCCGGTCGATCAGCACGGCCGTTTCGGCCTCGCTCACCTGCACCCCGGCGCCCTCCAGCAGCGCCCCGGCCTCGGTCTTGTCCATCGCCAGGGCGGCCGGGCCGACCTCGACCAGGCGGCCCTGGGCCTGGAACAGGGCCGCCGGCAGCCGCGGCGCCGACCGCGAGGCCAGCACGACCTGCGACCCCTGGGGCAGGCGCAGGGACAGCTCGGCCACGGCGTCGAGGCACTCCGGGTTCTCGAGCGCCTCGACGTGGTCGAGGAACAGCGAGACGGGCTCGGCCAGCGTGGCCACCCAGGACGAGAGCCGGGGCAGGACGGTGGCCATGATGGAGACGCCGGGCGTGGCCAGGGCCTCGAACACGGCCGGGTCGACCGGCTCGAACCGGCCGAGGGCGACGGCGATGTAGCGCAGCAGCACCACCGGGTCGTTGTCGCGCCGGTCGAGCGCGACCCACGCCACCCGGCCGCCCTTGCGCTCGGCCCACTGGGCGGCCACGGTGGTCTTGCCGTAGCCGGGCGGCGCGACCAGGCACACCACCGGCTCGGCCACGGCGGCCAGCCGGTCCACCAGGGCGGTCCTGGGCACGATCCCCGTACGGGTCCAGGGCGGATGCAGCTTGGACTCGAGGAACTCGAACTCCACCAGGTCAGGCTACCAGGTGGCCCTGCCTTGTTACCCTGACCTGGTGAAGCGCATCGAACGCCTGCTGCGGGCGATCGACCGGTTCCAGCAGCGGCACAGCATCATCGGGTTCCCGTTCGGGGTGGTCAAGAAGTACGGCGACGACCAGGGAGGCAAGAAGGCCGCGCTGCTCGCCCACTACGGCCTGCTCTGCCTGTTCCCGCTGCTGCTGGTCTTCGTGACCGTGCTCGGCTACACCCTGGCCGGCGACCCCAGGCTCCAGGAGCAGGTGATCGACACCCTGGCCAGGCAGTTCCCGGTGCTCGGGACCCAGCTCGAGGGCAGCATCAGGACCATCCAGGGCTCGGGCCTGGCCCTGGTCGTGGGCATCCTCGGCACCCTGTGGGGCGGGCTCGGGATCACCCAGAGCTTCCAGGACGCCCTCAACGACATCTGGAGCATCCCCCGCCGGATCCGTCCCAACTTCTGGTGGCGGCTGGCCAGGGGCCTCGGGGCGCTGCTGCTGGTGGCCGGTGAGGTGGTGGCGGCCACCGTCCTGGCCCAGCGGGGGATCACCGGGTCGGGCGTGCTCGGCCGGGGCGGCCTGCTGGCCGGGTCGTTCCTGCTCAACCTCCTGCTGCTGACGGTGCTGTTCCAGGTCCTGACCGGCAGGGCGGTCCGCTGGCGCCGGCTGCTGCCGGGCGCGGCCGTCGGGGCGCTCGGGTGGAGCGTCCTCCAGAGCCTCGGCGTGACAATCGTCGGCCGCCAGCTCGAGCAGGCCAACCTCGTCTACGGGGTGTTCGCGGTGGTGATCGTGCTGCTGGGCTGGCTGTACCTCGGCTCCCAGCTGGTGCTGTACGCGGCCGAGATCAACGTCGTCCTGGCCAGGCGGCTGTGGCCGCGCAGCATGCTCCAGCCGCCGCTCACCGAGCCGGACCGGCAGGTCCTGACCGCCCTCGCCCGCACCGAGGAGCGCCGGCCCGAGCAGCGGGTCCAGGTGACCTTCCTCCCCGAGGCGGCCGCCGGCGACGACCAGCCCGGTCGCGACCAGGGCCCGCGGTGACCTCCCCGACCGGGCGCCAGCGCCTCGCCGCCGCCGAGCTGGCGGCCGCGGCCGCCCTGCTGGCCTGGAACGCGGCCATCAACCGGGTGGTCCCGCAACGAGCCTACGTGCCGGCCAACCTGGCCGCGGCCGGCCTGTCGGTGCTGGCCGCGCGGACCCGGCGGGTGCCAGCGGCCGACCTGGGCCTGGCCCGCCACCGGGCCGGCCGGGGCCTGCGGGTGGGGCTGGCCGCGGCCGCGCCGGTGGCCGCCGCGGTGGCCGCCGGCGCCGCCCTGCCGGCGACCCGGCGCTGGTTCCTGGACGAGCGGGGGACGACCGGGGGGACCGGCTACGCGCTCTACCACACCCTGGTCCGGATCCCCTTCGGCACCGCCGTGACCGAGGAGCTGCTGTTCCGGGGGGTGCTGTGCGGCCTGCTCCTCCAGCGCCACTCCCCGGGGCGGGCCGCCGCCGTGAGCTCGGCCCTGTTCGGCTGCTGGCACGTCCTGCCGACCCTGGACACCCTCGCCCTCAACCACGCCGGCGCGGCCGTCCGCGGCGACCCGGCCCGCACCGCCGCCGCCGTGGCCGCCTCGGTCGGCGTCACCGCCGTGGCCGGCCTCGGCTTCTCCTGGCTGCGCTTCCGGGCCGACAGCGTGGTCGCCCCGGCGGTCGTCCACGCCGCCCTGAACAGCTCAGCCTTTGCCGCCGCCCGCCTGGTCGCCCGGGCCGCCCGGCGATGACCGGAGGATGCAGCGGAAGCCGATGTGGCTGGTGGCGGTGTCGACCGCCTCCCCCTGGCGGGCCGCCGGCCGGTAGCGCAGGCAGTAGCTGGGGGCGCAGAGGTGGCTGCCGCCCTTGATGACGTTGCGGGGGATGGTCTCGGTGGGGTCGTTGGGGGCGCAGCAGGTGTCGTCGTCGTGGCTGGCCGTGAAGCGGTCGCTGGTCCACTCCCAGACGTTGCCGGCCATGTCGTGCAGGCCGTAGCCGTTGGGCGGGAACGACCCCACCGGGGAGGTCCGCTCGTACTTGTCGAGCAGCAGGTTCCGCCAGGGGAACTCGCCCTGCCAGGTGTTGGCCATCTGGCGGCCCTTGGGCGTGGGCTCGTCCCCCCAGGTGTAGACCTTGCCGTCGAGCCCGCCGCGGGCCGCGTACTCCCACTCGGCCTCGCTGGGCAGGGCCTTGCCGGCCCAGTCGGCATACGCCTGGGCATCGGCGTGGCAGACCTGGACGACGGGGTGGAGGTCGCGGCCGTGGAGGGTCGACCCCGGCCCTTCCGGATGGCGCCAGCTCGCCCCCGGCACCCACGCCCACCAGTTGCGCCAGTCGCGCAGGTCGACCGGCCCGGTGGTGGGCTGGAAGACCAGGGCGCCGGGGACGAGCAGGTCGGGGTCGGCGTCGGGGTAGTCGGCCGGGTCGGGAGGCTGCTCGGCCACGGTCACGTACCCGGTGGCCTTGACGAAGCGCCGGAACTGGGCGTTGGTCACCGGGTGGCGGTCGATCCAGAACCCGTCCACCTCCGCCGGGTGGACCGGGCGCTCCTCGGGATAGAAGTCGCCGGAGCCCATCAGGAAGCGGCCGCCGGCCACCCGGATCATGTCCTTCAACGGGTCACCTCCACGTGTTCCGGTGACGACCATACCGGGCATACTCGGGGGGTTGAACGATCAGGCCGAGGAAGGCGGAGCGATGTCGAAGCTCAGGAGCCGGAACGGGTCGCCGCGGGTCGTCGTCGTCGGCGGCGGGTTCGCCGGGCTGGCGGCGGTCAAGACCCTCGCCAAGGTCAAGCCGCCGGTGCGGGTCACCCTGCTGGAGCAGCACAACTACCACCTGTTCCAGCCGCTCCTGTACCAGCTGGCCACCGGCGTGGTCCAGCCGGCGGACATCGCCCACCCGGTCCGGGGGATCGTGCGCCGCTACCGGCGCTGCTCGGTGCGGATGGCCACCGTGTCGGGGGTGGACTTCGACGCCAAGGAGGTCCTGACCGAGGAGGGCCGGCGCTTCCCCTACGACTACCTGATCCTGGCCGCCGGGGCGACCACGGCGACCTTCGGGATCCCGGGGGTCGAGGAGCACAGCTTCCCGCTCAAGACCATGCCCGACGCGCTCCAGCTCCGGGCCCACCTGCTGCGCCAGTTCGAGCTGGCCGAGAACGACCCGGCCACGATCGACAAGGGCGCCCTCACCGTCGTGGTCGTCGGCGGCGGCCCGACCGGGGTGGAGATGGCCGGCGCCATCCACGAGCTGTTCAAGCACGTGCTCGTCCACGACTTCCCCGACCTGGACATCGCCCGGACACGGGTGGTGCTGCTGGAGGCGACCGACCACCTGCTGGCGCCGTTCCACCCGAGCTCGCGCAAGCACGCCCTCGAGATCCTGCGCAAGCGGGACGTGGAGGTCCGGCTCGGCCAGGCCATGGCCCACGCCACCCCGGACGAGGTCGTGCTCAAGGACGGCACCGTGATCCCGACCAGGACGCTGATCTGGGGGGCCGGGGTGCGGGCCAACCCGCTGGCCGACGTCCTCGGCCTTGAGCAGACCCGGGGGGGCCGGATCGTGGTCGGCGACGATCTGAGCGTCCCCGGCCGGCCGGAGGTGTTCGTCGTCGGCGACCTGGCCGGGGCCGGCGACGGCAAGGGCGGGCTGCTGCCCCAGGTCGCCCAGCCGGCCATCCAGGAGGCCAGGCACGCCGCCCTCCAGATCGGGCACACCCTGAACGGGACCGAGCGGGCCCGGTTCGAGTACAAGGACAAGGGGATCATGGCCACCATCGGCCGCAACGCGGCCGTGACCGAGCTGCCCAGCGGGGCCAGGTTCAAGGGCGTGCTCGCCTGGTACATGTGGCTGGCCCTGCACCTGGTCTACATCATCGGCTTCCGTAGCCGGCTCAGCGTGCTCGTCAACTGGGTCTGGAGCTACCTCACCTACGACCGCCACGCCCGCATCATCGTCGCCGTGGAGCCGTCGCGCCGGGCGCTCCCCGGTCAGCCGCCGAAGCCGGCGTCCCCCGAGGCGGCGCCCAGCGGGCGCCCGGCCGTGCGGTAACGCGGGACCGGGGGCCGAGGGCGGGGCGGCCCCACCCTGGCAGCTCCATGCCCAGGCGCCCGGCGGCCGTGGCGGCCGCGGCGTCCATGGCGGCGGCCTGGCTCCGGTCGCCGGGGCCGTCCCGCCCGCGCAGCGCACCCGCCAAGGCCTGGGCGGTGAGGGCCTGCCAAGGGCGAGCCCCGAGGCGCTCGTGGGCGGCCGCGGCCGCCCGGAGGTGGGCCAGGCCGTCCTCCCAGCGGCCGGCCACAGCGTGCAGGATCCCCAGGTGGTGGTCGGCCGCGCCCAGGTAGACGTGGCCGGAGGCCAGGTGGTGGCCGGCCCAGGGCGCGAGCCGCCCGGAAAGGCGGTCGGCGGCGTCGGCGTCGCCGAGCTGGGCGCAGGCGCCGGTCATGGCCACCAGCTCGGCCACGCCGGGATGGGGGCCGGCCGGCTCGGCCAGGTCGTCCTCCAGCAGCCGCCGGGCCTCGGCCTCCCGGCCCTGGCCGGCGTAGGCCAGCCCCAGCAGCCGCGGCCAGGGCCGCGCCCCCCAGGCCGGCCGGGCGCCGAGGTCCTCCAGCAGCGCCTCGACCTCCTCTGGCCGGCCCTGGAGCCAGCGGAGGAAGGCCAGCTGGCCGCCGTGGGCCATGGCCGCGGCCGGGCCCATCGGGCCCCGGCCCGCCTCCAGCGCCGCCGCGGCCAGCCGCTCGCTGTCCAGGAACTCGCCCCGCAGCATGGCCCCGGTGGCCTGGAGGCGCAGCGACAGCCAGCGGCGGTGGGGAGCGCGCCGCTCGGCGGCCATGCGCCCCTCCCGCTCGGCCAGCCGGTCGACGCCGCCGACATCGCCGGCCACGAGCAGCGCCCCCGCCCTGGCCCGGGCCGACCGCTCGGCCAGGCGCTCGTCGCCCGGCTCGGCGGCCAGCCGCTCCAGCTCGGCGCCGGCGGCGACGGCGGCGTCCGGCCCGTCCGGTCGCAGGACGCCGTCCCAGGCGGCCTCCCGGTCGGCCAGGACCGCGACCAGGGTGGCCGGGTCGCCGAGGCGGCGGGCCATGGCCACCGCCTCGCCGAAGGCGCCCGGCTGGTCCCGGCCGGTCCCGAGGCGTGCGCCGGTGGTCCGCCAGGCGGCCAGGCGGGCCAGCAGCTGCGCCCGGTTCGCGCTGTCGCCCGGGCCGGCGGCCGCCAGGGCCTCGGTGAGCAGCCCCGTTGGGACGGCCGGGTCGAGCTCCACCGACCAGACGCCGGCCGGCCCGCCCAGCCCGAGGGCGGCCCGGGCCAGGCCACCGGCCGCGCCGGCCGCCCGGGAGGACGCCGCCGCCCGCAGGTAGGCCTGGGCGGCCCGGCCGGACTGACCGGCCGCGGCCCAGGCGTCGCCCTGGTCGCACAGCAGCTCGCCCGCCAGCCCCGGGTCGGACCGGCCGCCGTCCTCGCGCTCCATGACGGCCAGCGCCTGCCCGTGGCGGTGGGCCGCCTCCTCATAGCGGTGCTCGGCGAAGGCCTGCTGGCCCGCCCGCCGGGCGTAGCCCACCGCCCGCTCGGCGGCGGGAGACCCGGCGAGGGCGAAGTGGTCGGCGAGCTCGCCCAGGCGGCTGGTCCCGCCGGTGAGCTCCTCGACGGCCTCACCGACCCGGCGGTGGAGCCGGGCCCGCTCGCCGGCGGCCAGGCGCCGGTACAGCAGGTCGCGGACGATCGGGTGGTGGAAGGCGTAGCGGCCTGGGGGGCTCGGCCGCTCGTCCAGCAGCCTGGCCGCCACGGCCGTGTCCAGGGCCGACAGCAGGCTCTCGTGGCCGAGGTCGGCGACCCGCCGGAGGAGGGCGAGGTCGGCCTGCCGGCCGATCACGGCCGCGACCCCGGCGACGTGCTCGACCGGCCCGCCGAGGCGGGCCATGCGCTGGCCGACCACCCAGCGCAGGCTGTCGGGCACGTCGTCGACGGCCGGGCCGGCGGCCGCCCCGGTCACGTCCCCGCCGCCGAGGGCGCCGATCTCGACCAGGTGCCGCAGCAGCTCGCCGACGAGGAAGGGGTTGCCGTCGGTGCGCTCGCGGACCACGTGGGCCAGGGCCGGGCCCCCCGGGCCGAGCGGCCGCGCCGTGGTCGCGGCGGCCATCGCGGCCACCTCGGTGGTGTCGAGGCCGTCAAGGGTGAGCAGCTCGGTCTCGGGGGCACGGATCAGGTCGTCGAGGGCGGCGGTCAGGTTGGACCGCGGGCGCCGCTCGTCGTCGCGGTAGGTGAGGACGGTCAGCAGCCGCGCCGGTCGCCGGGCGTGGGCCAGGCTGCGCAGCAGCAGCAGGCTGGCCTCGTCGGCGCCGTGCAGGTCGTCGACCAGGAGCAGCAGCGGCCCGCCGATCGAGATCGCCTCCAGCAGCCCGGTGAACGCCTCGAACAGCAGGTAGGGGTCGGGCCCCAGCTGGCCGGCGGGCGGGGCCGGCAGGGCGGGCAGGCGCCAGGCCAGCTCCGGCCAGAACTGGACCAGCTGCGCCGCCTTGGGGCCGAGCAGGGCCCGCAGCCGCTCGGACGGGTAGGCGGCCAGGTGACGTCCCAGCGCCTCCCGCAGGGGCAGGTAGGGGACGCCGAGGTGCTGGTCGCAGCGGCCCGCGAGGACCACCGCCCCCTCGCCCTCGGCGAGCGCGGCCAGCTCGCGCACCAGCCGGGTCCTCCCGATGCCGGCCTCGCCGGCCACCAGCACGGTCCGCCGCCGGCCGCCGCGCACCCCGGCCCACGCGTCCCGGAGCCGGCGCAGCTCCGGGATCCGGCCCACGAACGCGCCCGAGACCGGCGCCGGGGCGAGGGCCGGCGGGCCGTCGGGCGGCGGGACGGCCGGCTCGGCGTGGAGCAGCTCCAGGTAGGCGGCCTCCAGCTCGGGGGAGGGCCCGACCCCCAGCTCCTCGGCCAGCACCCGGCGGTAGCGGTCGTAGGCGAGCAGGGCCCCGCCACGGTCGCCGGCGGCGGCCCGCGCCACCAGCAGCCGCCGGTAGGCCGAGTCCCGGAACGGCTCCAGGGCGACCAGGTCGCCGGCCGGGCCGACGGCCTGGCCGGCGTGGCCGGCGGCCAGGTGCACGTCGACGAGCAGCTCCAGGCTCCTGACCAGCACCTGGTGGAGGGCGGCGCGCTGGTCCTCGACCCAGGCGCCGTCGTGGCCGGGCAGCAGCGGCCGCCCGGCGGTCGCCCGGGCCCGCCCGGCCGCCGCCAGCGCCTCGGCCAGCCGGCCCTCGCCAAGCGCCCGCTGGGCGTCGTCGGCCGCCGCGAGGGCCTGCTCGACGTCGACCGCCGTGTCGCTGGGCAGCCGCAGCCGGTAGCAGCCGGACGAGCTGGTCAGCGCGTCGGCCGCGGAGAGGCCGAGCAGGTCGAGGAAGCCCCGGACCCTGCTGACGACCCCCCGCAGGGCCGGCCGCCAGGTGGCCGGAAGCGCCCCGCCCCACACCACCTCGGCCAGCTCCTCGGCCGGCACCGGCCGGTCACGCTCGGCCACCAGGTAGGCGAAGACCACCGAGGCCTGCCGCCCGGGCAGGTCCGTGGCGTCGGCCCGGTTGCCGTCGGCCTCGGCCGCCAGCTGGCCGGTGAGGGTGATCTCCAGGGCCATGGGATTGCGGCTTTGTTGCGGTTTGCTTGCGTCCTTCCTTCTACAGTTTCCCGGGCTGTCAACAGCAAGGGGAGTGGGGGGTTCGGGCGAGCCGGGAGCCATCACGGACGCGAAGGACACGATGGACAGCGTGGCGGCGCTGCACGCCAGCGAGCTGGCGGCGCCGGTGCCACGCTGGCGGCCGGTCGAACGGCCGCGGCTGCACGGCCTGCTGGACGAAGGGGTCCAGGGGCCGCTGACCCTCCTCGCCGCCCCACCCGGGTACGGCAAGACCCTGCTGCTGACCTCCTGGGCGACCAGGGGGCGGCCACCGGGCCCGGTGGCCTGGGTGCGGGCCGGCCCGGGGGACCAGCAGCCGTCGCGGTTCTGGGCCCAGGTCCTGGCCGCCCTCGGCGGTGCGGGGGTCGTCCCGCCCGGCGGGCTGCTGGCCGGGCTCAACCCGCGGGCCGAGATCGACGACGCCTTCCTGCGCCAGTTCGCCGGCGGCCTGTTCGAGCTCGAGGGCCCGGTGGTCCTCGTCCTCGACGACCTGCACGAGGCGGCCGGCCAGGCCGTGGTGAGCCAGCTCCGGTTCCTGCTCCGGCACGCCCCGCCGCAGCTGCGACTGGTCGTGTCCAGCCGCGCCGACCCGCCGCTGGCCCTGCACCGGCTCCGGGTGGCCGGGCAGCTGGCCGAGCTCCGCGAGGCCGAGCTGGCCTTCACCCTTGAGGAGGCCGGGGCGCTGCTGGCCGACCACGGGGTGGAGCTGTCCCGTGCCGACCTGACATCGCTGTGGCGGCGGACCGAGGGCTGGGCCGCCGGCCTGCGGCTGGCCGCCCTGTCGCTGCACGCCCATCCCCGGCCGGACCGGTTCGTGGCCGACCTGGCCGGTGACGACCGGGCCATCGCCGGCTACCTGGTCGAGGAGGTGCTGGCCGCCCAGCCCCCCGAGCTACGGGCGTTCCTGCTGCGCACGGCGGTCGCCGACCGGCTCTGCGGGGAGCTGGCCGACGCCCTGACCGGCGGGTCCGACGGCGCCCGGGTGCTGGCCCGGCTGGAACGCGAGCACGTGTTCACCTCGGCCGTCGGCCCCGGCCGGACCTGGTACCGCTACCACCCGCTGTTCGCCGAGCTGCTCCGGGCCGAGCTGCGCTACGAGCACGCCGCCGAGCTGCCGGAGCTGCACCGCCGGGCGGCCGGCTGGCACGCCGGCAACGGCAGGCCGGTGGAGGCCGTCCGCCACGCCCTGGCCGCCGGCGACAGCCACGGGGCGGCCACCCTGCTCGCCGCCGGCTGGGCGCCGATGCTGGCCGAGGGCAAGGCGCCCGTGCTCGCCGAGCTGCTGTCGCGGCTGCCCGGCGAGCTGGTCCGGGCCACCCCGGAGCTGGCCGTGGTGGCCGCCCTGAGCCGGCTCGCCCTCGGGGAGCTGGAGGAGGCCGACGCCTGGCTGGGGCTGGCCGCGGCCGCCGAGCCGCGCTTCGCCAGGGAGCCGTCCCAGGCGATGCACCTGGCCAGGCTGTACCGGGCCCGACTGGTCGGCGACGTGGCCGACGCCGGGCCGGCCGCCCGGATGCTGCTGGCCCCGGCCGCGGGCGTGGCCGCCGGGGCGGACGCCGGCGACGACCACCGCACCCTGGCCCTCGCCCTGCTCGGCACCGCCCAGCTCTGGAGCGGGGAGCTCGACGACGCCGCCGGCACCCTGGAGCGGGCCCGGGCCGACGCCGACCGGCGAGGCCGGGACGTGGTCGCCCTGGCCGTCACCGCCCACCTGGCCCTGCTCGAGGCCGTCCGGGGACGTCTGACCCGGTCCGAGGAGCTGGCCCGGCAGGCCACCGGGCACGCCCGGCGGGTGGACTGGTCGGAGAGCCCCCAGCTGGCCTGCGCCGACCTGGCCCTGGCCGTGTGCGCCTACCACCGCGACGACCCGGCCGCGGCCGTCGCCGCCATCGACCGGGTGCGGGCCGAGGCCATGGCCGGCGACCGCCCGGTGCGGCTGGCCGTGGCCGTCCTGGCCGCCTGGATGGCCGCCGGCGGCGCTGCCGGGGACGCCGAGACGGCGCTGGCCCGCCTGGACGACGCCCTCGGGGCCACCCGTGGCCGGCCGCCGCGGCTGCTCCGGGCCGCCGCCCGGGCCGGCAGGGCCAAGCTGCTGGCCGCGGCCGGCGACGAGGCGGCGGCGGCCGTCCTCGACCCCGACACCGACCGGCGGGCGCCGGTCGAGGCGGTCGTGTCGGCCCAGTTTCAGCTGGCCAGGGGCGACCCGGCCGCCGCCATCCACACCCTCGCCCCGCTCCTGCCGGGCGGTCCGGGCGAGCCGCCCGAGCTCCCCCTGGCCATCGAGGCCTGCCTGCTGGACGCCGTCGCCTGCCAGGAGCTTGGCGACCAGGTCGCCGCCGTCCGCTCGATGCGGCTCGCCCTCGACCTGGCCGCGCCCGAGGGCTACCGGCGGGCGTTCGCGGAGGGCGGCACGCCGGTGCGGATGCTGCTCGCCGACCAGCTGCACTGGGACAGCACCCACCACCTGCTGGTCGGCTCGCTGCTGGAGCGGCTGCGCATGTCCTACCGGCCCGATGGCGGGGCCGCGCCGGCGAGGGCGGCCGCCCCGGCGGCGCTGGTGGTGCCGCTCAGCGAGCGGGAGCAGGTGGTGCTGCGCTACCTGTCCAGCAGGCTCTCGGCCGGGGAGATCGCCGACGAGCTGTACGTCTCCCTCAACACCGTGAAGACCCACATCAAGAGCATCTACCGCAAGCTCGGCGCCAACCGGCGCTGGGACGCGGTCAAGCGCGCCCGCCAGCTCCAGCTGCTCTGACGCAGACCCGCGCGCTACACGGCCGGCCGCTCCGGCGGCAGGCGGTCCAGGCGGTGGCCCAGCCCGCGCAGGTCGAAGGCGGCGAACACCTCCGTGAAGCCGTAGAAGATGGCGTAGATGCCGACCAGGTTGACGAACACGATCAGCGACCGGCCCGGGTACCCGGCCGCCCAGATGCCCAGCAGCAGCTCCAGGATCCCCAGGATCAGCGTCACCCACCACCAGGGCCGCCCGTGATTGGAGAAGGCGGCGATGATGTCGACGATGCCCTTGAAGACCAGGAACCAGGCCAGCACCACGGAGATCACCAGCAGCGTCCGTCCCGGCCAGACGAAGGCGATGATCCCGGCCAGGATCGACAGGACGCCGCCGACCAGGAACAGCCAGCGCCAGCCGCCCTCCACCCGGCCGAAGGACAGGATCTGGTTGATCCCGGTCATGATGAAGGTGACGCCGGCGAAGATGGCCAGGGCGAGCAGGCTGCCCACGTTGTAGGACAGCACGAACATCCCGAACAGGATCCAGAGCACCCCGAGGATCAGGAACAGCCACCAGCTGCGGGTCACGCCCCGGATGGCGTCACGGGACTGGAGCCCGGCCACCTGGTCGGGCAGCGGCAGGTCGCTCATGGTCGCTTCCCCTTTCAGGACAGGACGGCGATGCCGTCACCGACGAGCTTGAAGCCGAAGATCAGGAACAGGACGGCCATCACGGCCGCGTTGTGGGTGGCGGCCCAGGTCCTCCAGCTGTCGAGGGTCCGGGCCGCGCCCTCACCGGCAACCAGGTAGACGACGAGCGGGGCAAGCACGCCGGCGGAGCCTATCAGCACGAACACGGCCAGCACGACCGCCTGCTGGCCGCCGGCCAGCCCGGCGCCGGCGATGGTGGCCGCGGCGGCGATCGTCAGGCCGCCGTTCTTGGGGTTGACGGCCGACAGCAGGGCCCCGAGGCCGAGCGCCCCGCCGGGCTTGAGCCGGTTGATGCTCGCCATCCACTTGGGCATCTCCGGCTCGCTGCCCGGGGCGGGCCGGCCCCGCCACTGCCTGGCCGCCAGCAGCAACAGCAGCACGCCCAGCAGCAGCTTCAGCCAGCCGGTCCAGGCGGCCGGCTCGCCGCCGTCGGAGCCGTCCGCCGGCGAGGCCACGGCGAGGACGACGGCCCCGAGCACGGCCAGCCCGAGCAGCCAGCCGAGGCCGAACATGATGCCGTTGACCCGCCCCCGCAGGGTGGCCAGGACCAGGATCATGGCCACGATCGGCAAGGGGCTGACGGCCACGCCGGCCGCCAGGCCGAGGATGTCCCCGATCGCCGCGCCCATCTCGGCGCCCACCTCCTCCCGTTACCTGACGATGCGAGCGGCGGGATCATCTGTCGTCACCCTCGGCGGGTGAATCACCCCGTTGGGGTGAAGCCCGGTCACCCTGGGTGCCGCCACCATGTCGGGGACGGCGGCCGTCGGGAGGTGCGCGTGTCGAGTGCGGGCGGGAGCTACGAGATCCGTGTCAGGGGGCGCCTGACCGACTCGCTGGTGGCCGCCTTCGAGGGCATGCACGCGTCGGTGGAGCCGGTGGAGACGGTGCTGCACGGCCCGGTCGAGGACCAGGCCGCCCTGTACGGCCTGCTCGACCGCATCCAGGCCCTTGGCCTGGAGCTGGTCGAGGTGCGCCGCCTCCCGGACCCCCCGGCCGGCTCAGGCTGAGCCGTCGCGGGCCGCGTCCTCGACGGTGCGGTACCGGCCCTCGCTAGTCGCGGGCGATGGCCGCGGCGAGGTGGCGTTCGACGTCGACGTAGGCGTCGTCGGCGACGTCGTAGACGACCTTGTGGATCTGGCCGCCGGTCCATTCGAACGTGGGCGTGTACTCGGAGCTGACGGCGTCGCCGCCGTCGTAGCCGACGCAGAGCCCCTCGCCGCAGAGGGCGTAGAACGCGGCGACGGTCCGGATCTCCTGCTCGGCCATGACGTTGTCGTCGACGTACAGCCTGGCCGTGCCGATGGGCTCGTAGTGGTCGCCGACGCGGTCCTTGGTGAACTCGACCCCGACGATGTGACGGCCCGACCGGGGCGCCGGGGTCGAGATGCGCTGTTCCGGCGGGATGCCGAGGAAGTTGTAGACGTAGGTGAGGGTGCCGTCCTTGACGAACAGCGAGTACCCGCCGAAGCGGGAGCCCTGGGCGACGATGACGCCCTGGCTCTGGCCGGTGAAGTCGACCTCGGCGAGGACCTTGAACGAGACGTTGTGGGTGCTGGCGGCGAGCTGCTCGGGGACCTCGGAGGTGCCGGGGTAGTAGGTGTACCGGCCGGTGGGTGGCACGGGCACCCGGTAGAGGATGCCGCTGGTGCCGAGCTCATGCGGCCCCATGTCGTTGAGGGGCAGGACGTTGTTCCTGCGCGCCTCCTCCATCCAGAGCTGCTTCAGCTCCTCGACCCTCTCGGGATGCTGGTCGGCCAGGTCGTGGGCCTCGGAGCGGTCCTCGTCGGTGTGGAACAGCTGCCAGCGGTCGTTCTCGAACCTCCCGGCTCCCGAGATCGGGCCGTGCTCGGTGACCGCCTTCCAGCCCTGGTGCCAGATGCCCCGGTGACCCATCATCTCGTAGTACTGGGTCTGCTTGCGGGTCGGCCCGTCGGCCTCGAAGGTGTAGGCCATCGAGATCCCCGACAACGGCGACTGCCGGTGGCCGTTGACGACCTCGCGCATCTCCACCCCGCAGGCCTCCAGGATGGTCGGGTAGATGTCGGTCGAGTGGTGGTACTGGTTGCGGACCTCGCCCCGGGCCGCGATGCCGGCCGGCCAGGAGATGACCAGCGGGTCGCACACGCCGCCCTGGTAGGTGTAGCGCTTGAACATCCGGAACGGGGTCGAGAAGGCGACCGCCCAGCCGGTCGGGTAGTGGTTGTAGGTCTCGGGCGTGCCGAGCCGGTCGACCATGGCCAGGTTGTCGGCGATGTCGTCGGGGTAGGCGTTGAAGAACTTGTTCTCGTTCACCGAGCCGTTGGGGCTGCCCTCGCCGGAGGCGCCGTTGTCGGCCGCGTAGATGATCAGGGTGTTGTCCAGCTGCCCCGACTCCTCCAGGTAGTCGACGATCCGCCCGACCTGGGCGTCGGTGTACTCCGAGAAGCCCGCGTAGACCTCGGCCATGCGCGAGAACAGCCGCTTCTCCTCGTCGGAGAGCGAGTCCCAGGGGCGGACCGTGTCGCCCTCGCTGAAGGTGCCTGGCGGCATCGGGTTGAGCGGGGTGAGCTCGGTCCCCTCGGGCAGGACGCCGCGCTCGATCATGCGGGGCAGGACCCAGTCGCGGTAGGCCTCGTAGCCGTCGTCGAAGCGGCCCCGGTACTTGTCGATGTACTCCTGGGGGGCATGGTGGGGGGCGTGGTTGGCACCCGGGCAGAACCACAGGTACCAGGGCTTGTCGGGCTCCGACTGCTTGGAGTCCCGGATGAAGGAGATGGCCTTGTCGGCCAGGTCCTTGGACAGGTGGTAGCCGTCCTCCGGCTGGTACGGCTGGTCGATGTAGTGGTTGTCCTCGACCAGGTCGGGATACCACTGGTTGGTCTCCCCGCCGATGAAGCCGTAGAAGCGGTCATAGCCCATGCCCAGCGGCCAGTTCTTCTTGGACGCCCCCATGCCCCACTCGTCCACCGGGACGTTGTGGTTCTTGCCGACCCAGAAGGTGCTCCAGCCGGCGTCGCGCAGCACGTGGGCCAGCGTGCCGTTCTCGGGCGGGATGTGGGAGCTGTAGCCGGGGAACCCCTGTGCCCCCTCGGCGATCTGGGCGAAGCCGTTCAGGTGGTGGTTGCGGCCGGTCAGGAACGTCGAGCGGGTCGGCGAGCACAGCGCCGTGGTGTGCCACTGGCTGTAGGTGAGCCCGTTGTCGGCCAGGCGCTGCAGGGTCGGCATGTCGATGCGGCCGCCGTAGGGCGACCAGGCGGCGCAGCCGGTGTCGTCGTACAGCACCACCAGCACGTTCGGGGCGCCCTGGGGAGCCCGGTCGGCCAGGAACGCGTCCCAGTCCGGGGTCGACTCGCGGACGTCGAGCTTGATCTCGCCTCGGAACTCTCGGGCCATGGCTCCTCCTGGGTGCACGCCGCCGGCGGGACCAGCATTCACGGACGCCGGGTGAGCGCACCTCACCCCGACCCGGGTGATTTCGGCCCGGTCACCGCCTCGACCGCGTCCCGCACCGTCCGGTAGGCCCGGGGCAGGGTCCCCTCCTCGGCCCGGCGCAGGACGTCGCGGACCTGGCCGACGTCGCGGGCGAGGACCAGCTCGACCCCGGCCCGCCGCAGGTCGCCGGCGAGCTGGATGAGCATGCGGGCGGCGCTGACGTCGATGAAGGGGGCGGTCTCGGCGTCGAGCACGACCGCCCGCGTCCCCGGCTCGGCGGCGTGGGCCCGGATCGCCTCGCGCACGGTGTCGGCGTTGGCGAAGAACAGCCCGCCCTCGACCCGCAGGAGCGCCACCCCCGCCGGCCGCTCGTTCTCGGGATGGCGCACCACGTCGCCGTACTGGCCGGGCATGCCCGGGACCTGGCCGAGCACGGCCACGTGGGGCCGCGAGGCCCGGTAGAGGAGCAGCAGCAGCGACACCGCGATGCCGATGAACAGCCCCGGGAGGGTGTCGAAGACCAGCACTCCGGCCAGGGCGGCCACGGCGGCGAGGAAGTCGGGCCGGGCGGCGATGCCGTAGATGCCGCGCAGCTGACGGGTCGCGATCTGGTACAGGGCGGTCAGGGCCCGGAGGTCGACCAGCTCGATCACGGCCGCGACCACGACCGCGGCCAGGGTCGCCTCGGGCAGGTTCTCGAACAGGCCGGTCAGGAACAGCAGGGTGAGGATGGTCAGGGCGGCCACGACGAGCCCGGAGACCTGCGACCTGGCTCCGGCGGACCCGTTCACGGCCGTCTTGGAGAGGCTGCCGTTGACCACCATCCCGCTGGACAGCCCCGATCCCAGATTGGCGGCGCCGAGGCCGAGCAGCTCCTTGTTGGCGTCGACCTCGTAGTGGTGCCTGGCCGCGTAGTCCTTGGCCGCCCCCAGGCCCTCGGCGAAGCCGACCAGCATCACCCCGGCCGCGGCCGCGGCCAGGTCCAGGTAGTCGGCCGCGGCCACGTCCGGGGTCCCCAGGGCCGGCAGCCCGCTGTCGATCTGCCCGACGATCGCGACGCCGTGGGCGTCCAGGTCGAAGGCGGCCACGGCGGCGATCCCGAGGAGGACGGCGACCAGCGACCCGGGCACGGCCGGGGCGAGGCGCCGCAGCCCCACCACCAGAGCGAGCGAGGCCAGGCCGACGGCCAGGGTGGTCAGGCTGGTCTGGTCGAGGTCTCCGAGCAGGCCCCAGACCCGCTCGAAGAAGTTCCCACCGGCCCCCTCGACGCCGAACAGGTCCGGGAGCTGCCCGGCGACGATGGTCAGGGCGAGCCCGATGATGAAGCCCTTGAGCACCGGCTCGGAGATGAAGCTGGCCAGGAACCCGAGGCGCAGCAGCCCGGCGGCCACGGCCAGGGCTCCGGTGGTGAGGGCCAAGGCCGCGGTGTGGGCGGCGAACGTGGCGCCGCCCGGGGCGGCGACGTCGGCCACGGCCGCCGCCGACAGGGCCGCGGTGGCCGACATGGGCCCCACCACCAGGTGCCGCGAGCTGCCGATGGCGGCGTACAGGAGCAGGGCCCCGGGCGCGGCGTAGAGCCCGATCACCGGCGACACGCCCGCGATCGAGGCGTAGGCGAGCGCCTCGGGCACCAGCACCGCCCATACCGTCAACCCGGCGACCACGTCGCCGCGCAGCCAGCCCGAGTCATACCCGCGCAGCGAGGTGAACAAGGGCAGCTTCACCCCGGCACCGTCGCCCACCGCCTGGGGACCCGTCATCACCCTCGGCGGGTGATGTGGGCGGCGGCTGATCGACGGGCTCGGCCTGCTGCCGATCTAGGCCGGCCGGGAGGCGTGGCGCCGCTCCCACAGGAGGGCGTTGAGCTCGGCGGCGGCCACGGCCAGGCGGGCGAACAGGAACAGCGACACCAGCAGGGTCAGGGCCAGCCCGAGCGACCCGTAGACGGTCGACGCCCGGGCCGCCCGCAGGGCGAAGTACAGGCTCACGGTCAGGACGAAGGCCAGGTATCCGACCGCGAACAGGCACGCTGCCGGGACCATGGCCGTCCAGGACACGGCCGCTGGCCGCGGCATGGCCAGGGTCAGGGCCAGCCAGCGGCCCCGGCCCGAGGTGCGGGTGGCGGCGGCCACCGAGGCGATCACCAGGTCGCCGAGCCGGTTGCCCTCGTGCGGGCTGGCCTCCTCGGCCGCCTGGTCGGCGGCGAAGCCGAGTCCGGCCACGACCACGTAGCCGAGGGGGACCAGCATGGCGAACAGGCGGAAGGCCAGGGAGGCGGCCAGGATCCCGACCGCGACCGGGCGCTCGCGCCGGACGACGCCGACCATGGTGTCCACCACCATGCTCCGCGACCTGGCCCGCTCCAGCTGGGCCTGGCCGCTGACCAGCAGCGTCTCCAGCTGCTGGCGCCGCTCGCGCATCCGGGACCGCTTGGTCGACATCGCCGCTCAGGCCGCGGACAGGGCCAGCGAGATCGCGAACCCGACGACGACCAGGGTGCCGGTGAGCACGCCCTCGACCGCGTAGGCCTCGGGCAGCAGGGTGTCGGCCAGCATGGCCAGCAGGGCCCCGCCGGCGAACGACTGGACGAGGGCGCCGGTGCGGCCGCTGGCCGGGTCGAGCAGGCCGTAGCCGGCGGCGGCGGCCAGGGCCGAGACGAGCACCACCACCGACCACATGGCCAGCACCCGGCCCTGGGGCCAGCCGGCCGCCTTCAGGCCGCTGGAGGACGACATGCCCTCGGGCAGGTTCGACAAGGCGACCCCGGCGAGCAGGGACACGCTGACCCCGCCCTGGAGGACGGTGAGGCCGAGCACGAACGACTCCGGGATGCCGTCAAGGACCGAGCCGAGCACGATCGCCAGCGGCGACCCGTCGGCCTGGGCGCCGGTGGCGTCCTTGCGCATCTCGCCGCCGCGGCGGGCGAGCAGCCAGTCGCCGGCGGTGAAGACGAGGGCGCCGACCAGGACCATCGTCGCCACCCAGACGACCGCCTGGTGCTCGAGGGCGTCGTCGACCAGCTCGTAGGCGACCGAGCCGATCAGCAGGCCCGTCCCCAGCGCCATCACCACCGCGATGACCCGCCGGGTCGGCGCCAGCAGGTAGGCGATCAGCGCGCCGGCGAGCAGGGCGGCCGCCCCGAGCGCTCCCCAGCCGAATGCCTCAGCCATGCCGGCAGGATGCCGGTGGGGCGGGTGGGCCGTCGTCACCCGGACCGGGTGAATCACCCCGAGCGGGTGATGACCCGCCGGCCGGCCCGGTGGGACGGTGGCGGCTGACCACGGGAGGGGATCGATGTTCAGGCGACGAGGGCGACGGGACGAGCCCCCCGAGGGGGCCCCGGCCGGCACCCGCTACCAGCTCCGGGAGAAGATGCTGAGCTTCGGGGACGACTTCTGGATCGAGAACGACCGCGGCGAACGGATCTTCCTGGTCGACGACAAGGTGCTGCGGGTGCGCGACACCGTCGTCATCAAGGACGCCAACGGCAGGGAGCTGCTCAAGCTCCAGAAGCGGCTGCTGCGGGCCCGCAACACCATGGTCGTCGAGCGCGGCGACGACAAGGTGGCCACCATCCGCAAGGCGATGATCACGCCCCTGCGGGACCGGTTCACCGTCGACCTGGAGGGCGGGGGCCGCCTCGAGGTCCAGGGCAACATCCTCGACCACGAGTACCAGATCAGCCGGGACGGCATGCCGGTGGCCAACATCTCCAAGCGCTGGTTCCGGGTCCGCGACACCTACGGCGTGGCCGTGGTCCCGGGCCAGGACGACGCCCTGGTGCTGGCCGTCACCGTCTGCATCGACCACCTCACCGAGCACGACCGCTGACCGCCCGGGCGCGGGCGGCGCGGTCGGCCACGGCGGCGACCATGGCCGCCGTGCCGGAGCCGGCGACCGAGCCGATCACCACGTCGCCCGGGTAGTGGACGCCGGTGTGGACCCGGGAGTAGGCGACGGCGGCGGCGAGCAGGCGGATCGGCACGGCCAGGCCCGGCAGGTGCCGGCCGACGGCGTAGGCGAAGGCGAACGCCGACGCGGCGTGGCCCGAGGGGAACGAGGTCGAGCCGGGCATGGGGACGTGGCGGTCCTCGAACAGGGCCGGCCGGACCCGGTCGGGGCGGCGGCGGCGGGCGACCTGCTTGACCCCGAGGTTGATGGTGGCCGAGCTGACGCCGATGGCCACCACCCCCTCCAGCGCCGCCCGGCGGCCCCGCTTGCCACCGGCCAGGGCCACCACGGCGGCGATGCCCAGCCACAGCTTCGACTTGTCGGCCGCGGCCGAGAGCCGGCGCACGGGATCGTCGAGGGTGCCGGTGGGGGTGCGGGCCACCGCCTCGTACACCGCCCGGTCGACCGCCCCCAGCTCGCGGAGCCCCTGGACCACGACGTTGGCCGACGGGCCCTCGCGGGCCCGGACCCGCCGGGCGAGGGCGTCGGCGACCGACTCCAGCGGCTCCGGCGGCGCGGCCGGGGTGGCCGGGTCGGAGGTCATGGCGCCGCCCTAGGCGTCGGCGGTCTCCATGGCCTCGGTGTAGCTGCCGGAGCGGGCGGCCCCGTTCAGCCGGGCCCGGTGGTGGAAGGCCCGCTGAGCCGCCGGAGCGTTGGCCGGCTCGCCCTTCCAGGCCTTGAGGGCGGGGGCCTGCAGCGCCCGGCCGTAGGAGAAGCTCAGCTGCCACGGGGCGTCCCCCAGCCGGTTCATGGCGCTCAGGTGGGCGGTGGCCACCTCGTCGCTCTGGCCGCCGGACAGGAACACGATGCCGGGCACCGACGCCGGCACACAGTCGCGCAGGGCGGCCACGGTCGCCTCGGCGACCTGCTCGACCCCGGCCTGGGTGGGGCAGTCGCTACCGGAGAGGACCATGTTCGGCTTGAGCAGCATGCCGTCGAAGCGGACCCGCATGCGCCGCAGGGCGGCGAAGACCGCGGCCAGGGTGTCGCGGGTGACCACATCGCAGCGCTCGATCGTGTGGTCGCCGTCCATCAGCACCTCGGGCTCGACGATCGGGACCAGCCCGGCCTCCTGGGAGAGGGCGGCGTAGCGGGCCAGGGCCTCGGCGTTGGCCCGGATGCAGCCGGAGGTGGGGAGGTGCTCGCCGATGGTGATGACCGCCCGCCACTTGGTGAACCTGGCCCCCAGGTCGCGGTAGGTGGTCAGCCGGCCGGCCAGGCCGTCCAGCCCTTCGGTGATCTTCTCGCCGGAGAACCCGGCCAGCCCGGTGGTGCCGGTGTCGACCTTGATCCACGGGATGATCTGCTGGCGGGACAGGATCTCGGGCAGGGGGGTCCCGTCGGATGCCTGCTGGCGGATGGTCTCGTCGTAGAGGATGACGCCGGAGATGAAGTCGGCCGCCCCCTCGGTGGTGAACAGCAGCTCGCGGTAGGCGCGGCGGTTGTCCTCGGTGCTCTCGACCTCGATGGAGTCGAAGCGCTTCTTGATGGTGCCGCTGCTCTCATCGGCGGCCAGGATGCCCTTGCCGTGGGCGACCAGCGCCGTCGCGGTCGTGGCCAGCTCGTCTGCGGTCATTGCCGACGCCTCCTCGCGGTCTGGGGACCCTTACAGTACCCGTGTCAGGCCAGCGTGGGCGGGGTGGCGCAGGCGGCTCGCCTCCCGGCCGAGGGAGCTGACCCAGTGGCGGCCTCGGGCGGACGAACACCGGGCCGGGTCGCCGGGCCCGGGCCGGCCAGCGCCAGCTCCTCCTGCAGCCGTCGGATGCATCGGCCGCAGCCCGGCCGGCGTCGGCACCATCCCGGCCGCCACCCCCGATCCCCGAACAGGCATACATGGGTGATCGGCGCGTCCGGGTCACTCCCGAACATGGTGGTTCGGGGCCCGTGCACCTACCCGGCACGGCGCCGGGTGTTGTCGGTGGGGTGGGGTGGCGGTGAACCGGTGGTCGGGACCGCGCTGGAGCCGCCAGCCGCCCTCATGGACCGCCCGATGATGTGCACGACAGAGCAGGGCCAGGTTGGCCAGGTCGGTGGGGCCGCCGTGCAGCCAGTGGCGCAGATGATGGGCCTCACACCAGGCCAGGGGCCGGTCGCAGCCGGGGAACACGCAGCCGCCGTCGCGCACGGCCAGGGCGACCCGTTGGGCGGGCTGGACGACCCGGGTGGTCCGCCCGACCTCCAGCGGCTGGCTCGGCGCCCCACCCAGGGTCGGGCCCAGCCGCGTCATCGCGGCCCGCAGCCGCACCCCCACTGGCGGCTCGCCGGCGGGGTCGCCGAGGCTGGTGGGGTCGCTGGGGTGGGAGGTGACCAGCACCCGGGTCACCGCCCCGTCGCAGGCCAGCCGCCGGCAGGCTTCCGGGTCCAGCGGCCCGGCCCAGCCGGTCTCGCCACCGAGGCTGGCGGGGCGGCCCAGCAGGCTGTCCAGGTCCACGGTGACCAGCAGCTGGGGCCGGACCCCACCGGCCTGGGGCAGCCGCCCGCCCTCCAGAGCCCGGCGGGCCAGCTCGGCCAGGGCATCGGTGGTCGGGGAGGTCGTGGGTGCCGTGGGCGAGCACGCTGGCCTGGGCCGGGGAGATCGCTCCCTCGGTCAGGGCGGCCGCGGTCTGGGTCAGGGGGCCGCGGAACAGCGCCCGGGCGGTCTGTACCGCGTGGTGGGCAGCACCGGCACCCATCCGCAGACGGGTCCGCAGCCAGCTGGCGGTGGAGGGCGCCGGGATGCCGTCCTCGGCCCCGGCGGCGCCGCGGGCGTCCAGGTCGGCGAGTTCTTGGAGCCAGTGGCCTTCCAGCCGGTCCACCAGCACCCGTAGCGTCAGGACCCGTTCGGCCCGGGCGGCGTCAGGCAGGCTGGCTGGGTCCTGGGCGGCGATGTCGGTGATCGTGGCCGCCAGCGCCCGCAACCGCTCGGTCGGGCTGGCCGAATGTGTGTTCGGGTCCATGGCGGCAACCTACCAACCCCCCAATAGAACACAAGTACCACCACGAACATGTGGACAAGGTTCTCGACCACCGGCCAGAACAAGTGCCTGGGGCCGACCCACGGTGCCAGGTGACGGCATGGGGCCCGACCCCCGGCGACCCCCGACCCACCGCACCGGACCCACCCGCCGGCTGCCGGCGACCCTGGCCCTGCTATCGTCCGCCGCATGCGCAACCGTACCGGCGGTCAGATCGTCACCGACGCCCTGCAGGCCAACGGGATCGAGGCCGCGTTCTGCGTGCCCGGGGAGAGCTTCCTGGCCGTGCTGGACGCCCTGTACGAGGGGCCGACCCGGCTGATCACCTGCCGGCACGAGGCGGCGGCGGCCAACATGGCCGTCGCCTACGGCAAGCTCACCGGGCGGCCCGGCGTGTGCCTGGTCACCAGGGGGCCGGGGGCCACCCAGGCCAGCGTCGGGGTCCACACGGCGGCCCAGGACTCGGCGCCCATGCTGCTGCTGGTCGGGCAGGTGGGGCGGACCGTCCGCGGCCGCGAGGCGTTCCAGGAGCTGGACGTGCCGGCCGTGTTCGCGCCGATGGCCAAGTGGGCGGCCGAGGCCGCCGACCCGGCCCGGCTGCCCGAGCTGCTGGCCCGGGCGTTCCAGGTGGCGGTGTCGGGCCGGCCGGGGCCGGTGGTGCTGGGCCTGCCCGAGGACGTGCTGGCCGCGGCCGCGCGGGTGGCCGACCCCCGCCCCGTGCGGCCGGTCGTGCCCACGGCCGCCCCCGCCCACCCCGCCCCCCCGCGCGAGCTGCTCGGCGGGGCCCCGCGGCCGCCGGGG
>Ga0081538_10001306_pt1 | contig 25794 bp, 26 predicted proteins | sample TabmetS5T2R1_FD_71022 | JGI IMG/M metagenome (GOLD analysis project Ga0081538, IMG submission 71022) | Tabebuia heterophylla rhizosphere microbial communities from the University of Puerto Rico - S5T2R1 | ecosystem: Host-associated > Plants > Roots > Rhizosphere ... | reverse complement strand
ACCCGAGGTCGACCTGGCGGTCGACCCGCTCGAGGGTCGCGCCGTGGTGGCGCGCGGCGACTACGGCGCGATGTCCATGATCGCGTCCGGCGAGGCCGGATCCTTTCCCCGCCTCCCACAGATGTACATGCGCAAGATGGCGGTCGGGCCTGTCGGACGCGGCAACATCGACCTGGGGAAGACGATCGGCGAGAACGTCGCGTCGATCGCCGACGCGTACGGCCGCCGCCCCGGGGACATCACGGCGATCGTCCTCGACCGGCCGCGCCACCACGACCTGATCGAGGAGATCCGCGCCGCCGGTGCCCGCATCAAGCTCATCCAGGACGGCGACGTGACCGCGTCGATCACGGCGTCCGTCCGCGGTACCAACGACCACCTCGCGGTCGGCATCGGCGGCGCCCGGCAGGCCGTTCTCTCCGCGGCCGCTCTTCGCTGCCTCGGCGGCGAGCTCCAGGCGCAGCTCTGGCCGACCTCGCGCGACGAGATCGAGGAGGCGCGAGAGCACGGGATCGACGACATCTACAAGGTCTTCGAGACCGACGAGCTCGCCCCCGGCGAGGTGATCGTCGCCGCTACGGGGGTGACCAACGGCGATCTGCTCCGCGGCGTGCGCTTTCTCACCGACAGCGCGCGTACCCATTCGCTCGTCCTCTGCACGCGCCACAACTGGGTGCGCTTCGTCGACGGCATCCACTTCTTCGCTCGGGAGCGGCGCGAAGAGGTGCGCCTGCTCGGGTAGCCTTACCCCATGCCCAGTCGCGAAGACGTGATCGACGCGCTCCGAGTGGTCGAGGACCCGGAACTCGGAATGGACATCGTCGAGCTCGGCCTCCTCTACGACGCCGAGGTCGAGGGGCCGAAGGTGCATGTCACCTACAGCCTGACGTCGATGGGATGCCCGGTCGGGCCGATGATCGAGCAGCAGATCCACGAGGTCGTCGAGAGCCTCGAGGGCGTCGAGCAGGTCGAGACGGAGCTCACGTGGGAACCGCCCTGGAGCCCCGAGCGCATGTCCGACGACGCCAAGTTCATCCTCGGCTTCGGCTAGGCGCTTCCAAGTAGCAGTCTGTTACTTGGATGGCTCGCGGATCTTGAGGACGACCTTGCCGAGCTGGCGGCCGGCTTCCAGGTGCTCGTGCGCGGCCGCCGCCTCCGCCAGCGGGAAGACGCGGTCGACGACGGGCTTGGCGCGGCCGCTCGCGACGAGCTCGTAGACGGCTTGGAAGTCGGCCTGCGTGCCCATCGTCGAGCCGACGATCGTGAGCTGTTTCCACCAGATCCGGTGGAGGTTCGCCGGGGGGTTCGGGCCGCTGGTGGCGCCGCAGACTGCGATGCGTCCCGCGGGAGCGGCGACCTGGAGCGAGGTTTTCCAGGTCGCCTCCCCGACGTGCTCGACGACGACGTCGGCGCCGTGCCCGTCCGTGACCTCGCGCACCGCCCCTGCGACGTCGCCCTCGGCGTGGTTGACGGTGGCGTCCGCGCCGAGCTCGCGCGCGCGCGCGAGCTTCTCGTCGCTCGAGGAGGTGACGATCACCCGGGCCCCGAGCGCCTTCGCAACCTGGAGGGAGGCGGTTGCGACGCCGCTTCCGATCCCCCAGACGAAGACCCAGTCGCCTTCGACGAGCGCGGCCCGCGTCACGATCATGCGGTAGGCCGTCTCGAAGACGAGGGGGAAAGCGGCCGCCTCCTCGAACGAGAGCCCGTCCGGCAGCGGATAGACGTAGTCTGCGGGCAGCGCGATCAGCTCGGCGTGCGTACCGTCCATGTGCTCGCCGACGATCTTGTCCCCGTCGTCGAGACCGGGGTTGATCACGACTGCGTCGCCTTCCGAGAAGCGGTCGACGCCCTCGCCCAGCCCGACGACGACACCGGCGCCGTCGGCACCGAGAATCCGCGGCTTGGGCGCGGAGGGGAGCCCCCGGCGGAGCCAGATGTCGAGGTGGTTGAGCGAGGCCGCCTCGAGGCCGATCAACACCTCGCCCGGGCCGGGCGCCGGGTCGGGAGCGTCCTCGTAGACGAGGACCTCGGGCCCACCGTCCTCGTGGATGCGCACGGCCTTCACCGCGCGATCGTATCGCGGGACGGGTGCTACCTTGGCGAGATGACGACCGCAGAGCTCACTCGGCTGGGGGAGGAGCTCGGGATCGACGTCGTCGGCGCCGCCGCCGCCCGCCCATACGACGAGACCGAGCGTGCGATCCGGCAGCGCCGCGCCCGGGGCCTCTTTGCCGACATGCGCTTCACGATGGCCAAACCGGAGGTCTCGTGCCATCCCGAGACGCTGCTCCCGGATGCCCGCACGGTCGTCTCGGCGGCGCTCTGCTACTACGCGCCCGGGCCAGAAGCCGAAGCGGGGGAGGGGAGGCTGCCTCGCTACACCTGGGCCGACCACTACGCGGAGCTCCGCGAGAAGCTCGAGCGGCTCGGTGCCCGGCTCGGGGGCCGCTATCGGGTGCTCGTCGACGCGAACCAGCATGTCGACCGCGAGGGAGCGGCGCGCGCCGGCGTCGGCTTCTACGGCAAGAACACGATGATGATCACCCGCACGCACGGCTCCTGGGTCGTGCTCGGCACGCTCGTCACCGACGTCGAGATCGAGTCCAGCGCGCCGCTCGAGCTCGACTGCGGCTCGTGCACGCTCTGCATCGAGGCCTGCCCGACCGGCGCGCTCGACGAGCCGGGCGTCGTCGACTCGACGAAGTGCCTCTCGTACTGGACGCAGGCGCCCGACGCGATCCCCGAGCCCTACCGGGACGAGCTCGGCGCGCAGGTCTACGGCTGCGACATCTGCCAGGACGTCTGCCCGTGGAATCGCGGGATCGAGAAGCGCCGAGCCGACCGGGAGCCGCCCGCAGGCGCCGAGCCGGCCGTCTCGCTCCTCGACTGGCTTCGGCTGCCCGACGAAGAGTTGCGCGACCGCTACGCGCGGCTCTACTTCCCCCGCAACGATCCGCGTTACCTGCGGCGCAACGCGCTCGTCGCCGCCGGCAACTCGGCCGATTCAACCCTGGTCGAAGCCGTCCGCGAGTATGCAGAGGGGGACGACGAGCTGCTGCGCGAGCACGCCGAGTGGGCGCTCTCGCGGCTCGAACGCCGGTAGGGTCACGTCCGGGGTCAGGTCTTGCAATCACGCATGCGCGTGGACGCGAATGCTGGAATGCAAGACCTGACCCCAGGGCATGTCCGTGCCGACCCGCGGGGAGAGCGCCGCTAGACGTTACGGACGATCCGGGTGAAGCCGGCCACGAAGATCGTGGTGAGCGCCCAGCCGAGCAGGATCACCGCCCAGGCGACCCAGCGAAGACCACCCGTCACCGTCCACTGATCGGCCTCGCCGAGGTCGACGATGGGGAGAAACGTTTCGACCGAGTACGCGAGCGGCTGGGGCGAGCCGGTAGCCCCCTCGCTCGTCGGCAGGAACGTGCCTCCGGGGGCTTGCCACACGAGGAGCGCGAACGGGACGACGATAGCGACCGCCCAGAGGAGGGCGAGCCACGGACGGTAGCCGTGCCCAATGGTGATCCTCAGGATCCAGCGGCCGGCGCGGCGAAGTGGCGAAAGGCCTCCCCGCACGAGGGAGGCGAAGGAAAGTCGAGCTTCCCGACAATCGACGCTCCCTTGATTCGGACCCCGCGAGGATCCATCCCCTCGGCCTCCTCGAGACAGAGAGCACGGACCGACTCGGCGGTAAGGCGTCGCTCGGGCTCGGCCAGCTCCGTGAGATCGACGAGACAGCCCGAGGGCGTCTGCTCGAGCATGGCCTTCTCTGCAGTCGTCGTCTTCGCGGCCACGAGCAAGGAACCGAGGCACGTGGATCGTGCGTCCCGGCGATGTTTCTCCTTCGAGGAGCACGCGTCAAGACGCGCGCGGCGTCAGCCGCGTGCCCGTGCGGGTCGCTTGCCGAGCGCGGTCTTCAGCTTCTTCGCCCGCGCGGCGACCTCCGTGCGCAGATCCTCCGGCTCGAGCACCTCGGCGAAGCCGCAGTGGGAGAGGATCTCGCCGACGAACCAGTCCGTGCCGCCCACGCCGACCTCCTCGAGCGCGTATCCCCTGGCCAGGGGCAGCGCGCCGCGCTCGATGCGCCAGCGCGCGACCTCCGGGTCGAAGAGCACCCTGGCGACGCGGACGTCTCGCAGCTTGCGCGGCTCCAGGCCGGGGCGTGGGTCGAACGTCTCCTCCAGGAGCGTGGCGCGCTGCATCCGGTCGAGCCGGAAGCTGCGCTGGCCTTCGCGCGTGCGGTCCCAGGAGTGGACGTACCACCAGGGCAGCTCGCGCTCGAGGGCATGCGGCTCGATCACCCGCACGCTCTTCTCCTCGCCCACGGCCACGTACTCGATCTCGACCAGCCGTTGGTCCCGGATCGCCTCGGAGAGCGTGCGGATGTGCTGCTCTTCCTCCGTGCCGGCCTCGGCAGGCTCGGCGGGCTCGGGCAGGGCGAACTCGCCGAAGGTCTCCTCGAGCTTCTTGCGGACGCGCTCGAGCGGCGTCTGCGCCTCGGCGGCGATCATCGGCCCGACGAACTCGAGCGCCAGCCGGATGGCCCGCGCCTCGAGGGGGGTCAGGCGGGGCGGGCGCCGGAAGGCGTCGCCGAAGAGCTCCTTGTCGACGCGCACCTCGTCGCCGTCGAGGGAGGCGTAGACCGCGTAGCAGCCACCACCGAAGTTGACAAGGTTCAGGAGCTGAAGGTGGTCGTCGAGCTGATCGTACGGGATGTGGAACCGGTCGACGAGCTCCTGTGCCGGGATCGTCGCCCGCGTCTCGTCGCCGCAGCGGGCGAGCAGGTGGGCGAGGAGCGCCTGGAGAACGCCGAAGCGCTCGGGTGCGAGTGGGCCAACGGGGCGCTCCAGCTGCTCGGCTTCGGGCTGTGCCTTCGACCGCGGCGGCTTCGTCGGCTCGCCCTGGTGCCGGTGGAGCACTCGGTCGAGGCCCGCGGCGACCTCGTCCACGAGCTCGGGCGGCGCGAGCGGCCGTGCCCGCCCCTCCTGGCGGAGCACCCAGCCGGCGAGCAGGTCGAGGCGCGTATAGGGCGTCGTGAAGAGGCCGTCGGCGACGTCGCCGCGCTCCACCATCCGCTCGACCCACCACGCGGTGTCGGGGTCGAGCTCGATCTCGGCGTCCCCCTTCGTCTCGCCGTACTGCCAGGGCTGGCGCCCTCGGAAGTCGGACGGGTCGTACTCGGGCATGCGGAAGTCCCGTTCGCGGCGGGTGGCAAAGCGGATGTCGCCGACGATGCGCGAGACGCGGAAGGTGCGCTCGTCGTCCTCGCCGAGATCGCGTCCGATCAGGTACCACGAGCCCGCCTCGGGGAGCAGGGCGTACGGGTTGACGGTGCGTTCGCGCGTACGGTCGCGCGAGATCGACCAGTAGGTGAATCTGACGGTGCGCTGCTTCGAGATGGCGCCCTCGAGCTTCGTGAGCCGGCCCGACATCTCGTCGGAGTAGTCGGGGTCCCGCACCTCGACGCGAAGCGCGCTCTCCGGGGCTGCTTCGAGCTGTGTCGGCCGCCCGAGCGCGAGGTTCTGGAGCGCGAGCCGGAGCGGCTCGGCGTAGGCGAACTGGCCGTCGAGGAGGTGCAGCGCGATCTGGAGAGCGGCGAGCTCCTCGTCGTCGAGGTCGAGCTTCGGCAAGAAGTACTGCTCGGCGCGCAGCGTGTACAGCTCCTCGCCCGTGAACTCGTCCCGCTGGGAATGGAGCGGCACGCCGAGCGCGACCAGCTCGCTCCGGTCGGAGTAGAACCGGCGCGCGAAGGCCTCGTCGGACATCTCCGAGTAGCCCTCGACGACGGACTTGATCTCACGCGCGGTCAGAGGCCGCCGCTCCGCCATGAGAAAGGCGACCAGAGAGAGCTGCCTGATCAGCTTGTCGGTGTCGTGCGACACGGTTCCTATTCTTTCAATCCGACGTACCCGGCCCGAGCCAATCATGATCGTCGCGCATCTCGACCTGGACGCCTTCTTCGCCGCCGTGGAGGAGCTCGAGCGTCCGGAGCTGGCGGCGGTACCGCTGGTCGTGGGTGGTGACCCGCGGGGCCGGGGCGTGGTCGCCACCGCCAACTACGTAGCTCGCCGGTACGGCATCCATTCGGCGATGAGCTGCGCGGAGGCTCTTCGCCGCTGCCCTCAGGCGGTCTTCGTCACCCCGCGCCATCGGACCTATTCGGAGTACTCCCGTGCCGTGTGGGCGGCAGTCCGCGAGGTGGTACCGACCGTCGAGCGGACCGGGATGGACGAGGGATATCTCGACATCGGCGAGGTGGCTCCCGACTTCGGCCGCGCCCGCGTCGTCGCCGAAGCCGTTCAGGCGGCCGTCGGTGGTGCGACGAGCCTCTCCTGCTCGCTCGGCGTTGCCGGGTGCAAGGTGGTTGCCAAGGTGGCGAGCGACCGGAAGAAGCCGGGCGGGATCACGGTCGTTCCGACCGGGCGGGAAGCCGCCTTCCTCGCGCCCTTTCCGGTGCGGCTCCTGCCGGGCGTGGGGCCCCGCGCGGAGGAACGTCTGGCCACCGGCGGGGTCGAAAGAATCGGGCAGCTCGCGACGCTACCCGACAGGGAGCTGGCGCGGGTTCTTCCCGGCAAGATCGGGCGGCTGCTGCGCGACCGCGCCCAGGGGATCGACCCGCGGCCGCTCGAGGAGCCTGTGGCGAGCATCTCCATCGGGCACGAGCAGACCTTCCCGCGCGACGTCTCGGACCGCGAGCAGCTGCACGACGAGCTTCGTCGTATGTCCCTCCGCGTCGCAGGCCACCTGGCCGAGTCGGGCCAAGTCGCGCGCACGGTCACGACCAAGCTTCGCTACCCGGACTTCTCGATCCGCAGCCGCTCGACGACGCTCGCCGCAGGGCTCGCGGACGGCGAGCGAATCGGCCGGCTCGCGTGCGACCTCCTCGACCGAGCGCTCGCGGACCGGCCGGGAGCGCTACGGCTCGTGGGCGTGACCGTCTCGAAGATCGAGGACTTCGAGCAGCTGGCGCTCGAACGAGAGTAGAGGCAGTGCCAGGCGGCGCACGCGCCCCTCCGCCCAGGCACTCGGGCGCGGGGCGGACCTCGCAGTGGGTCGAAACGAGCGAGCTCTAGCGTCAACCGGGCATGCGGCGATCCTACCGGTCGCCGGCGAATGTGGCGAACTGAGCTCCTAAGCTGCCGCGGGGCGCGCTTCGAGGTGCTGGTGCGACGGGCAGTACTCGCGCTCCGGGAGCGGCGTGCGCTGGCACGGCTTCCCCTTACGCGTCGTCGCGCGGCAGCGGGCGACGCCTCCGTCGAATGCACCGGCCTCGATCTGGGCCTCGATGTATCCGACCGCCGCGCCGATTCCTTCGGTCACCGCCCAGGCGACCTGGGCCTGGTACGTGATCGGGAAGTAGCGGCGGATGTCCTGGAACAGCGTGCGGTCGGGATGGGCGAAATAACGCGGGTCCTTGGCGAGGCGCTCGACGCACTCCTCGCACGCGGCCAGGACCTCCCGACGGTACACGAGCTGCTTCTCCGGGTCTGCCCACGGGTCGATGAGATCCTTGATCGACCGGTAGATCGCCCTGGAGTATTGATACATACGGGTGAGAATCCTCTCGTGCGCTTGCTCGCTCAAACGTTATCCCCTACCGACGCGAAATGCCTGCAAATCAAGTTAACATCGGGTTAAGGAACGCCCCCGAGCCGCTCCGGCAGGGCAGTCTAACACGCCCTGCCGGAGTGTTACAAAGTCGGGTCTCTGCTGTTAGTCCGCCACCCGGCGAACGTAGGCCGTCGGGAAGCCCTTGCTCCGGGCGTTCGGCAGCGCGGCCTCGGCCTGGCTCTCTGTCGTGTAGACGCCGGTGAAAGTGGCGTAGTAGCCGGGGTTGAGGCTGCCGAAGTCCGAGGAGTTGAGGACGCCGACCTGCTGGAGCCCGGCGTTGATCGCCTGCTGCGCCGCCGAGTCGGCAGGCCCGCGCCCCTGGCTCACCGGGGTCGAGCGCAGGATGACCGTCCACCCATCCGTGTTGCTCGGCCAGTCGCTGATCGTGCCGCCGTTCGTCGTCGTCGGCTGCGTGGTGGTCGTCGGCGTCGTCGTGGTCGTCGGCGTCGTCGTGGTCGTGGGCAGCGTCGTCGTCGGCGGCGGGATCGTAACGGTCGTCGGGGCCGTCAGCGTGTCGGCGGTCGGCGGCCCGATGGTCGGAGTCGTGCCGGTGGTCGGCCCGACCGTCGAGATGCCAGGCCCGGCGTCGGGCTCGTCCTCGTCAGAGGCCGCCAGGGCGACGATCGCCCCGGCCGCGAGCGAGAGGAGGAGCAGGGCGCCGAGGGCGGCCCAGAGCCAGATCGGGGACTCGCGCGTCCAGACGGTCGTGCGCGTGTAGCGCTCGCTCGGAAGACGGACGAGGCGAAGTCCGCACTCGAGGCAGTACTCCTGCAGCGGATCGTGAGGCGCGCCGCAGCGAGGGCAGCGAGGCTCGCCGTAGGCCTGCTGCGGCTGCTGCCGGCCTTCAGCGCGCGTGGGCCCGGAAGGCTCGCCCTCGGCTGGCGGCTCGTGGGGCGGTGTGCTCACATCCTGCCCTGGGTCTCGTCGTCGGGAGGTGGCGGCCGTACCGCGGTCGCGTCGACGGGCTCCGGGGCAGGCTCGTGCTCCTCGGCCGTAGCCGGGTTCCCGCAGAACGAGCAGAAGTTGACGTCGGCCGGAAGCGCCTGGCCGCAGTGGGCGCAGGTGAGGACGGGGGGAGCCGTGCGCGCCGGCCGGCCGCAGTGGCCGCAGAAGTGGACGCCTGGAACGAGCGGGGCGCCGCACTTGCAGTACGCGACGTTGGGGAAGCTCTGCGCGGTCGTCTCGGCGAGGAGGAGCGAGTCGAGCTCGTGCATGCGCTGCTCGAGCGCGAGCACCTCCTGCGCCCGCGAGACGAGGAGGTCGGGGTTCAGGCGGTCGCGCCTGACCATCTCGACGGCCAGCCCGCCCACGTCTCGCATCTCGATCTCACGACGCGACGTCAGCTCCTGGCGCTCCCGCTGGAGGGTGGCTGGATCGGGCTCCGGCGGAGGACCGGAGGTCTCGACCACCTCCACGACCTCGACGACCTCCGCGCCGGGCTCAGAAGGTCGCGGCCGGCGTGCGAACTCGTCGTCTACGCGTCCGGGCATCGCAGCAAGCCGTCGAGTCTAACGAACGTTCTCGACCGCGAACGCTCTCGGAGAGCGCTCAGCGCGCGATCACGACGAGCCGCTCCTCGGTCATCTCGCGCACGGAGTAGTGCGGCCCCTCCTTGGTATTCCCCGACGCCTTCACGCCGCCGTAGGGCATCTGGTCGGCTCGGAACGTCGGCGCTTCGTTCACGAGCACGCCGCCGAACTCGAGCGCGGACCCGGCCGCCATGGCCGTCTTGACGTCACGGGTGAAGATCCCCGCCTGGAGGCCGTACTCCGTCCCGTTCGCGAGCTCGAAGGCCTCGTCGAGCGACTCGTAGGGAGTGACCGTGCAGAGCGGGCCGAAGACCTCGAGGCAGGAAACCTTCATCTCGGGTGTGACGTCGCCGAGCACGGTCGGCGCGATCAGGCCATCCTCGTTTGCCTCGCCTCCGGCGAGCACCGTGGCGCCCTGGGCCTTCGCCTCCTCGATCCACTCGAGGATGCGTTCCTTCGCGTCTCCGTCGATCACCGGGCCGACGTCGGTCCCGTCCTCGGACGGATCGCCGATCTGCAAGGCCTCGACCCTGGGGAGGAAGGCGGCGACGAAGTCCTCGTACGCCGCCCGCGCCACGTAGAGCCGCTGGATGGAGATGCAGCTCTGACCGGCGAAGGAGAACGCGTTTACCGCCGCCTTCGCGGCCGCGTCCTCGAGGTCCGCGTCGGCCTCGACGATCACCGGGGTCGCGTTTCCGAGCTCCAGCAGAACCTTCTTGCGGGCGGCGCGCTCGCGCAGCTTCCAGCCCACCTCGGCCGAGCCGGTGAAGCTGATCAGGCGCACTCGCTCGTCCTCGACCAGGACATCCCCGATCTCGGAGGCGCGGCCCACGACCACGTTGAGCCACCCGGGGGGCAGCCCTGCCTCGGACTCGAGCTCGGCGAGGAGAAGCGCCGAGAGCGGCGTCTGGCTCGCCGGCTTGAGGACGACGGCGCAGCCTGCGCCCAGCGCCGGCGCAACCTTGTGGGCGACGAGGTTGAACGGGAAGTTGAACGGCGAGATCGCGCCGACGACGCCGATCGGGAGCCGGGCCGTGTAGGCCACCTTGCCGACGCCCGCCGGGCTCGAGTCCATCGGGACGACCTCGCCCGCGAGGGTGCGGGCCTCGGCCGCGGCGGCCCGGAAGGTGGAGACGGCTCGCTCCGCCTCGACGCGGGCGGTCTTGATCGGCTTGCCGGCCTCGTCGCAGATGGTGCGCGCGATTTCCTCCTGCCGCTCCGCGACCAGCTCGGCCGTGCGCTCGAGGATGTCGGCCCGCACGTACGCGGGGAGCGGGTCGGCCATCGCCCGGGCGGCAGCGTCGACTGCGCGCTGTGTCTCGGCCGCCCCGGCGCGTGCCACACGTCCCACGACGTCGCCGGAGAACGGCGAGCGCACCTCGTGCCACTCGCCCGTCTCGATCCACTCGCCGTCCAAGAGGAGCTTGCGCTCGCGCGCGGTGACCGCCATGCCGCTATTCAACCACGACTCGCCTCCGCCGCGTTCCGGCAAGCTCTAAGGGCCGTGATCCGTATCGTCCCCTTCCTGGTGGTGGCACTCGTCGCCTGCGGCGGGGAGGACCCAGTGGCCGGCGACGGCGCGACCGAGCCGCCAGACGCGATCACCGCCGCCGACTCCGGCGAGACGTACACGCTCGCCCCAGGGGACGAGACGAGCCTCCGGCTCTCCGGCGAGTACGAGTGGGAGGAGCCTGCGGTCTCGGGCGACGCCGTCGAGCTGAGCCCCGTCGACTACTTCCAGGACCCCGGGTTCTCGGAGTGGCTCGTCCGAGCGGTTCGCCCGGGGAGCGCGAAGATCTCCTCGACGGGAATGCCCGCCTGCGCCGGACAGCACGGCTGTCCCGACGACCCAATCGAGTTTCAGGTGACAATCACGGTCGCCGAATGAGCGCAGCCGACGTGCGCAGAGTGGGGGTGGTGGGCCTCGGCACGATGGGCGCCGGGATCGCCCAGGTGTGCGTCCAGGCGGGAATCGAGACCGTGGGCCGGGAGGTGAGCGACGAGCTCTGCGAGCGCGCACGCGAGCGGATCGCGCACTACCTCGACCGCGGCGTCGACAAGGGCCGTCTCACCACCGAGGAACGGGACGCGGCGCTGGGCCGACTGACCACGACGACGGAGCTCGGCGATCTCGCCGGCTGCGACTTCGTGATCGAGGCGATCGTCGAGGAGCTCGCCGCCAAGCGGACGCTCTTCCGCGCGCTCGAGGACGTGGTCGGGGAGGACGCCGTGCTGGCGACGAACACCTCCGCGCTCTCGGTGACGGAGGTCGCCGGCGCGACCAAGCGGCCCGAGCGCGTGGTCGGGATGCACTTCTTCAACCCCGCGCCGGTGCTTCCGCTCGTGGAGGTCGTGCGCACCGACCGGTCGACGGCGGACGCGGTGGACACCGCGTTCGAGCTTGCCGAGCGGCTCGGCAAGGAGCCGATCCGCTGCAACGACACGCCCGGCTTCGTGGTCAACCGGATCCTTATCCCGCTCCTGAACGACTGCGTGCGCGTCCTCGACGAGGCGGGCGTCTCGCCGGAAGACCTCGACAGGGCGATGACGCGCGGCGTGAACTGGCCCATCGGGCCCTGCGCCCTCATCGACCTGATCGGAGTCGACGTCCACGTCCACGCGTCGGAGGCGCTCTACGCCGCGCTCGGCGAGGAGCGGGTGGCCCCGCCCGAGCGTCTCGTCGTCATGCGGGACGAGGGCCGGCTCGGCCGGAAGAGCGGCGAGGGCTTCTTCGACTACGACTAGGTGCTCTGACCGAGCAGCTCGGCCTGGAGCCGATCCGCCGCGGCCAGGACCGCGTCGGCCTCTTCGGCCGTGAACGGACGGTCGGGAAACTCGACGTCGAGCACTAGCAGCGTGTCGTGGCCGCCCACGATGGGAACGGCCACCTCGGAGCAGACGCGCTCGTCGGTCGTCAGGTAGTCGGGATCCCGCCGGACGTTCTCGACGAGCTGTGGCTCGCGGGTCTCGGCGGCACGCCAGCAGATTCCCCCCTGCTCGCGGCGCACCTCGTAGATCAGTCGCGCCCCGCTCTTCGACGCCATCACGCGCAGTGCATTTCCAACGCGAAGGTGGCAGTAGACATGCGCGTCCGGCAGCTCGGCCGCGAGGCGCTCGACGACCTGGCTGCAGATCTCGGTGACGCTCTCGTCTCGCTCGCCCGTCCCCTGGGCGAACGACTTCGGGTAGGAGAGCCCCTGACCCCTACTCATCTCCCGGAGAGTATGCCGCAGGTCGTGGCGTTTTGGGGCAGCCCGCGCCGTCCGAAACCGTCCCTACGATCGTGAGGCAGATGACGCTCTGCGCCTTCTGCCGCCGGAGTCTCCTCGTCGGGGAGCGCTTTCGCTACTGGCACGGGGCCGAGAACCGTCGGATCCCACGAGTCGTCTGCCATCTCTGCGAGCCGGCGGCCTCGCTCGACGGCTGGTCCCGCAGCGAGCGCAACGAGCGCGAGAACGCGGTTGGCCTGCGCGGGACCGTCCGCCTCGTTGCTTAGAGCTCCTAACTCTTAGAACCCATTTCGGAATGACGCGCTGTCGTCGGGGCGTCCTGGTTCGTAGCCGGAGGCTACGGGGCGCAACCGAGGACGCCGCAGCGTGCCGCCCAGGGCGTTCCGGCGACACCCGGCTTCATTCTGAAAGGGGTTCTTAGGCCGCCAGCGGGCTCGGGCCCCGCCGGCACCACACGGCACCCGGATGGCGGCGGGCTACCCCTGCCCAGACGGTGTCGCCTTCGTGCGCGCTGATGAGCCCGAGGGCGACCGCGTGGCGCGTCGCAGCGACCGCCGCGACGATCTCGGGCTCGAACCTGAGCTCGCCCAACGGCGAGCGCTCGCAGGCGTCCGCGAGAACCTCCAGGCGCGCCTCGAGGAGGCGCAGCGTGCGGTCATGCCGTGCTCGCTCGTGCATCGGACGCGTAGTCGATGGTACGACCGCCGGCGGACGCCACCGGGCCGCCGGGAGGGTCCTGGCCGCCTGCGTTTACGGTTTCCTTACAGACTGGTAATCGAAGTCTCACGGGCCGGGACGATAGTTCGTGGGAAATGCGGCGAATCCTGCTTCTGGCGACGATCGGGGCCCTCGCGGTGGGCGGCGCCGAGGACGTTTCCGCGGGTGGCCCGGCGCTCCTGCGAACGCCCGGAGCCCAGCTCGTCGAGCTCCGGGGCGGCGCCGGGAGGGGAGTGGTCACGGGCAAGGGAGCGCTGCTCCTGCACCTCCGCAAGGGGCAGGTCAGGATCGTCGACCGCCCCGGAGGAGACCGGCCTAACGTCAATCGCGGCTGCCGGCGACGCGCCGAGCGGGTGAGCCGCACCACCCTGGAGATTCGGGGGCGGGACATCGGGTGCTTCGTCTCGTCCGAGCGAAACGGCGGCCCGTGGCAGGTGGTCATGAGGGGCCGCGGGGTGAGCGCAAGCGGAAGCGTCAAGGGGTCGCTCACGCTCGATGCGGTGGACGCCGGCCGACCCGGCAGGTTCAGAATCGGTGACGAGGACTGGCGGCGCTGGCCGCGAACGGTGCGGACCTATGTCCTCGACCGGGACTAAGAAAGGACGTGTCGCCCCCGGGCGGACGGGGGGTGTGCCACCATACCGAGTCGTGGCGGGCAAGAAGCAGGCGATTCTCGTCGTCGAGGACGAGTCGAGCATCGCGTCCTTCGTCGGGATGTACCTCAACCGGGCAGGCTTCGTCGTCCGCGTGGCGGGCACCGGCGGGGACGCGATCGAGAAGGCGAGCGCCGACCCCCCGGCGCTGATCATCCTCGACCTGATGCTCCCCGATCTCGACGGGATCGACGTCTGTCGGCGGATCCGCCAGCGCTCCGACGTGCCCATCCTGATGTTGAGCGCCCGCGACGAGGACATCGACAAGATCATCGGCCTCGAGGTCGGCGCCGACGACTACCTGACCAAGCCCTTCAACCCGGGAGAGCTCGTCGCCCGGGTGAAGTCCGTCCTGCGGCGCTCGACGCCCGAGCAGCGCGAGTTCGTGAGCTCGATCCTCGAGCACGGCGACCTGCTGGTGGACGCGGGACGACGCGAGGTCACGGTGGGCGCTGAGGAGGTGCAGCTCGCGCCGAAGGAGTTCGACCTGCTCTGGGACCTCCTCGACCATCGCGGGCTCGTGCTCACGCGCGACCAGCTGCTCGAGCGCGTCTGGGGCTACACGTTCGCCGGCGACACGCGCACGGTGGACGTCCACGTGCGTCAGCTGCGACGGAAGCTCGGCCACGCCTGCCCGATCGTCACCGTCTGGGGCGTCGGCTACAAGGTCTCGACCGAGCCCGAGGCCGCGCGCGCGTCATGACTGCGTAGGCTACGGTGCGCTCGCTGCGCTTCCGGCTCCCCGCGATCTTCCTCCTCGGCGTACTGGTCGCGGCGCTCGTGACCGCGGCCATCGCGATTCGCTTCTTCCAGGAGGACACCCGCGAGCGAACGCTCGCGGAGCTCCGGCGTCAGGCTGTAGGCCTCGCCGAGCTGTACGCGCTCCAGGCGCGGACGGGGATCGACGAAGGTCGGCGGGCGCCGCGCTTCGCCCCGCCCTCGCTCGAGGAGGCGACGGGCTCGCGCCTCTACTACGCGGGTGTCGAGATCTTCCCGGGGCAGTCCTCGGGCCTCGAGACACTGCCGCTCAGCCTCCTCGACGAGACCGCGCTCGACGAGGGTCGTGTGCAGACCTTCGAGCTCGAGCCGCCGGGGACAGAGCGCACGTACCTCGCGGCTGCCCACCCGATCAAGCTCGGCGGCGAGACCTTCGGGGCGATCATCGTCGCCAAGCCGCGGGCGGAGCTGCGGGCCCGGTGGATGGACCTCACCAAGCAACTCGGCCTCGCCTTCCTCGCCGGCCTCGGGGTCGCCCTCGGTCTCGTCTGGTACCTGAGCAGGCGGGTCACGAAGCCGGTACTGGCACTCTCGAAAGCGGCGGACGAGGTGGCCGCCAAACGCTACGGCGCCGAGCTCCCGGAGCCGACGTCGGGAGACGAGATCGCGGATCTCACCGACCGCTTTCGCGAGATGACGGAACGTCTCGCCGAGGCGGAGGCACACGAACGCAACTTCCTGGTGCGCGTCTCCCACGAGCTGCGGACGCCGCTGACGGCGATTCGAGGCCACGTCGCCGCCCTGGGCGAGGGCGTCGCCGACGACCCCGAGGCGAGGGCGGCCTCGCTGGAGGCCATTGGGGCCGCCACCGACCGCCTCGCCCGGCTCGTCGGGGATCTCGTCGAGCTGGCCCGGCTCGAAGCGCACAGCTTCACGCTCGACGAGGAGGAGGTGGAGCTGAAGCGGCTGGTCGAGCAGGGCTACCACTCATTTACGGAGGAGGCGCGGCGGCGCGAGATCCGCTACGAGCTGGCCCTCGGCGCCGACCCCGTCGTCCGCACCGACGGCGACCGCGTCCTCCAGATCGTCTCCAACCTGCTCGCCAATGCGTTCTCCTGGACGCCGGACGGTGGATCCATCTCGCTCGCGCTCTCGCAGGCCAACGGCTCGGTCTCGGTCGCGGTCACGGACTCGGGCCCAGGGATTTCTCCCGACGATCGGGACCGCGTTTTCAGGCCCTTCGTCAGCGAGAACGGCACCGGGCTGGGGCTTGCGATCTCGCAGGAGCTCGCCCACGCCCTCGGCGGCGACCTGACGCTCGACTCGGTGCTGGGAAGGGGATCGCGCTTCGAGCTCCGCCTGCCTTCGGGCTAGGAGCTACGAGCCGAGGCCGTCGATGCGGTAGAGGGCCGCTCCGGGGCGCTCCTCGAGCCCTCGCTCGATGCGGTCGAGGATTCGCTCGGCTCGGTCGAGCCGCCGCTCGACGCCGCGCCAGCCCGACGCGATCAGGTCGACGAGGAGCGCGAGGTCCTCGAGCCGCTCGCGCCGCTCGGCCGCGATCTCTCCCTGCAGCGCCTCGAGCCTCCGCACGACCTGGCCGGTGAGGCCACGCACCTCGGCGATGTGCCGGGCGACGGGGAGGACCTCGGCATGCATTCCCGCCTCGATCGCAGCGCCGAGGCGCTCGGGAACTGCCGTTTCGAGCTCTGCGGCGGTCTGCGCGAGCGCGTCGAGCGCGCTTTCCGTGCGCTCGAGCGCGGCCTCGAGCTCGATCCTGTTCGGCCGTTCCGCCCGAGCCTCCACCAGTCGCGCCTGCGCACGCGCCAGTGCGTCGCGATTCATGGGCCCGGAATCTACTCTTGGCGTCGGACCGCATGCGAACCGCCGAGCTCGACTACGACCTCCCGCCGGAGCTGATCGCCCAGCGACCGCTGCCGCGGCGGGACGACTCGCGACTCCTCGTCTACGAGCGCGCCACCGGCGCGACCCGTCACCGGAGCTTCCGCGACCTCCCCGCCGAGCTGCCCGAAGGAGCGCTCGTCGTCGTCAACGACACGCGCGTCCTCCCGGCACGCCTGCACGTTCGGCGACCCGGGGGAGGCGAGGCCGAAGTGCTCCTGCTCGAGCCGCTCGGCGACGGCCACTGGGAGGCGCTGGCCCGGCCGACGAGGCGACTCCGCGCCGGGATGCATCTCGGCGCGGTCGAGCTGGTCGAGCACCGGGGTGAGGGACGTTGGCTCGTCAAGCTCGAGGGGCGCCCGGCCGGCGAGGCGCCGCTGCCGCCGTACATCGTGGAGCCTCTGGCCGACCCGGAGCGCTATCAGACCGTGTACGCCGAGGAGGAGGGCTCTGCCGCCGCGCCGACGGCGGGCCTTCACTTCACGCCGGGCCTGCTGGGCCGCCTCGAGGCCGAGCGGATCACGCTGCACGTCGGACTGGACACGTTTCGCCCGGTCTCGGCCGAGGAGCTCGACGAGCATGAGCTCGGGAGCGAGCGGTATCGAGTCGAAGAGAGCGCCTGGGAGCGAATCCGGCGCGCCGAGCGGGTCGTCGCGGTCGGAACGACGACGGTACGGGTGCTCGAGTCGCTCGCGCGCGGCGCGCCCCTCGAGGGCCGCACCACTCTGTTCGTGACGCCCGGCTTCGAGTTCGAGCGCGTGGACACGCTCGTGACGAACTTCCACCTGCCCCGCTCGACCCTGCTTGCGCTCGTGATGGCGTTCGCCGGCGTGGAGGAGACCCGCCGCCTCTACCGCATCGCCATCGAGGAGCGGTACCGCTTCTACTCCTTCGGCGACGCCATGCTGCTCCTATGACTTGGGATCGGCTCGCGCGCCCGTGTATCCGTCCGGGGCACCCCATCCCACCACCCGCCTTCGAGCCTACAGCGGAAAAGCGCGCGCGTGGGTGGCGAATCGCCACGAAAGTGAGCGGGAGCGTGCCATGAGCTTCACGGTGACGGCCGCCGACGGCGCGGCCCGGGTGGGGCTTCTCCGCACCAGGCACGGTGACGTGCCGACGCCTGCGTTCATGCCGGTGGGCACGAAGGGGACCGTGAAAGGGCTTGACCCAATCCGGCTGCGTGAGCTCGGGACTTCGATCCTGCTCGGCAACACGTATCACCTCCACTTCCGTCCGGGGGAAGCGACGATCGCGAAGCTCGGGGGCCTGCACCGGTTCATGAGCTGGGACGGGCCGATCCTCACGGACTCGGGCGGCTTCCAGGTCTTCTCTCTTCGCGACACGATCGTGCGGGCCGACGACGAAGGCGTCACGTTCCGCTCCGTCTACGACGGGCGGCGAGCGCGGCTGACGCCTGAGCTGGCCGCGGCGATTCAGCGGCAGCTGGGCTCGGACGTCGCGATGTGCCTCGACATCTGCCTGCCGGCCGACGCCCGTCGTGAGGATCTCGTGCTCGCGACGGAGCGTACCGCCCGCTGGGCCGAGCGCCAGCTCGCGGCACCCCGCGCCGAGGGGCAGCTCCTCTTCGGCATCGCGCAGGGTGGCACGGACCTCGAGCTTCGTCGCCGCTCGGTCGAGGAGATTGGGCGGCTCGGGTTCGACGGCCATGCGCTCGGCGGCCTGAGCGTGGGGGAGGACCGGGTCGCGATGCTCGACACCGTGGCCTGGGCGGCGCCGCTCCTTCCGGCCGAGAAGCCCCGGTACTTCATGGGCATCGGCGATCCGGCCGGCATCCTCGAGGTGATCGAGCGCGGCATCGACATGTTCGACTGCGTGCTGCCGACGCGGCTCGGCCGCACGGGCTCCGCCTTGACCTGGGAAGGGCGCCTCAACCTGCGCAACGCCCGCTTCGCACGAGACCCGCGTCCGCTCCAAGAGGGCTGCCCCTGCCGCGCCTGCACGGGGTACTCGCGTGCCTACCTGCGGCACCTTGTCAGCCAGCAAGAGCTGCTCGGCCTCGTCCTTCTCTCGGAGCACAACGTCCGCTTCGTCCTCGACCTGACGGCCGGTGCTCGGGCCGCCGTCGAGCGCGGAGGGCTCGCGGCTTTCAAGACCGAGGCACTCGGCCGGCTGGCCGCCGGACCGAGCGCCGTCGCCTGATACCTTTGTGCGGCGAAATGTGCGTTTCCGTCGACCTCAGGGGCCCTGCACGGGCGCGGTCCGAGGTCGTTGAGACAGCCTGCTAGGAGGCTCGGCAAGTGGACCCAATCTTCATCTTCTTCCTCGTGATGCTCGTGATCCTGTACCTGCTGCTGATCCGGCCGCAGCGCCAGCAGGCCAAGCGTCACCAGGAAATGCTCCAGAACCTGCAGGTCGGTGACGAGGTGATCACCGCGGGGGGCATCTACGGCGAGGTCACCGGCATGGACGACGAGCGCGTCCAGCTCGAGATCGACGCCGACGTCAGGATCGCCGTCTCTCGCCGGGCGATCGCCAGCAAGGTGACGCCGGAGGAAGCCGCCGAGATGGCCGAAGAGCCCGAGGCAGCTCCCGAGCCCGAGACGGCGCCCGAGCCCGAGGCACTCGACGAGCCCGTCGCCGAGGAGCAGCCCAGCCGCTAGGGCCGCTAGGCACCACCGAACACCGTGCGTCGCTATCTCCTCATCCTCCTCGTCCTCGTCGGCGCCGTCGTCGGCGTCGTCACCTTCGGCTACTTCCGCGAGCCGACCCTCGGCCTCGACCTGCAGGGCGGCCTAGAGGTCGTGCTCGAAGCGCGGCCGGAGGCCGGGCAGGAGCTGACCGAGGCCGATCTCGACCGCTCCGTCGAGATCATCCGCGAGCGCGTCGACCGGATCGGCGTGTCCGAGCCCGAGATCCGCACGCAGGACCCGAACCAGATCGTGGTCGACCTGGCGGGCGTCTTCGACGCGCAGCGCGCCGCCGCGCTGATCGGCCAGACCGCGCAGCTCGAGTTCTACGACCTCCAGGCGGACGTCGATCCGGTCTCGGCGGACGCCAACGGCAACCCGGTCCCGAGCGAGACGCTGCTCCCGCTTCTCACCCCGGAGGACGACCTGCCCGAGGGCACGACCGCGCGGGAGTGGTACCTCTACGGGGACGAGAAGCAGCGGCTGGCGGGACCCGCCGCGACGAAGGAGGAGCTGCTCCAGCAGGTCGAGGGCGGCGAGGCGCCGAAGGGCGCCGAGTTCTACGTCGTGCCCAGCAACAAGACGGTGCTGACGTGCGGGAGCACCCCTGCCGCCGGCGAGGAGCCCTCGACGCAGCCGTGCCCCGGCAACGTCGGGGCGAACCAGCCCTGGTACTACCTCTACGAGTACCAGCCGGACGACGCCGAGAACCCGATCCCGGAGCTGACCGGCGAGGACCTGAACGCCGACGGGACGCGCCAGGACTTCGACCCGCAGACCGGCCAGCCGATCGTGCTCCTCGACTTCACGGACGAGGGCGCCGACAAGTTCCACGAGATCACGCGCGAGCTGTCGTCGCGAGGCGCGCTGCTCGCGTCGCAGAACGGCATCACCGGGCGCGGCGAGGACGCGCGGGCGTTCGCGCAGAGCTTCGCGATCGTCCTCGACAACGAGATACGCTCGTTCCCGATCATCGACTTCACCGACCCGAGCCTCGCGGACGGGATCGCCGGCGGGAGCGCGCAGATCACCGGTCTCGACTCGATCGACGAGGCGAAGGACCTCGCCCTCGTTCTCCAGACCGGCGCCCTGCCAGTCGAGTTCGTCCAGGTCGACTCGACCCAGGTCTCGGCGACGCTCGGCGAGGACTCGCTCCGCCAGGCGCTCGTCGCGGGCATCGGCGGCCTGATCGCCGTCGCCATCTTCCTCCTGCTCGTCTACCGCTTCCTGGGCGTCGTCGCGATCATCGGCCTCGCCGTCTACGGCGTCTTCCTCTACGGCGCCATCCTCGCCTTCAACGTGACGATGACGCTGCCCGGGATCGCGGGAATCATCCTCACGATCGGGGTCGCGGCCGACGCGAACATCGTCATCTTCGAGCGCATCAAGGAAGAGGTGCGCGCGGGCAAGTCCGTGCGCGCGGCGATCGCGACGGGCTACCGCAAGGGTTTCGCCACGATCGTCGACGCCAACGTCGTCACGATGATCACGGCGGCCGTCCTCTTCATGGTCGCCACCGGCGGCGTGCGGGGCTTCGCGCTCATGCTCCTGCTCGGAACCCTGATCTCGATGTTCACGGCGGTGCTCGCGACCCGCGCGCTCCTCGGCGTCCTCAGCCGCTTCGGCTGGTTCGACAACCCGAGGTTCATGGGCGCGAGCGCGCAGAAGATCCCCGACTGGCAGAAGATCGACATCGTCGGCAAGCGGAGGATCTGGTTCGCGATCGCGACCGGCGTCCTGATCGTCTCCGTCGCCGCGATCGTCTTCAAGGGTCTCAACCTCGGGATCGACTTCGAGGGAGGAAGCCAGGTCTCGTTCGAGACGTCGGAGCCCACGTCGGTGGAGGAGGTACGGCAGCACGTGGCCGACATCGGCCGCGCCGACGCGGTCATCCAGGGTCGCGGCGACGAGACCGACGGCGAGTACGAGCAGTTCCAGATCAAGACCGAGTCGCTGACGACGGCCGAGCAGAACGAGCTCTCGCTGGCGCTCGAGAACGAGCTCGGCGCCGAGTCGGTCGGGATCCGCAACGTGTCCGGGAGCTTCAGCGAGCAGATCCTCCGGGGCGCGATCTACGCGATCGTCGCCTCGCTCGTTCTCATCGTCATCTACGTGACGATCCGCTTCGAGTTCGTCTTCGCGCTCCCGATCTTCCGGGCGCTCTTCTACGACGTGACGGTCGCGATGGGCGTGTACGCGCTCCTCGGCTGGGAGGTGACGGCCGCGACCGTGGCCGCCCTGCTCACCATCATGGGCTACTCGATGTACGACACGATCATCATCTTCGACCGCGTGCGCGAGAACATCCCGCTCATGCGCAAGTCGAGCATCGCGGCGATCTGCAACCAGTCGCTCTGGGAGACGATCCGGCGTTCCCTGGCGACGAGCTTCATCACGCTCCTCCCGATCGTCTCGCTCATCCTCTTCGGCGGCGACACGCTCAAGGAGTTCGCCTTCGCGCTCCTGATCGGGATCGCCTCCGGCGCCTTCTCCACGATCTTCATCGCGACGCCGTTCCTCGCGACCCTCAAGGAGCGTGAGCCCGAGTTCGCCCGCCGGAAGGACGCGGGGCTTCAGGAGAAGCTGGACACGGTCGGCGAGCAGGCCGACCGGCGGCCGCCGGCCGAGGCGGAGCCCGAGCCGGCCGAGGAAGAAGCCGTCGCCACGCTCGCGGGCAGCGGGGAGCAGGCCGCCCCCGAACCGGCGGCGACCGGGGACGGGAGCAAGGAGGTCGCCGCGGCACGGCGGGAAGCGCGGCGCAAGCGCCGGCGCGCGAGGCCGCATGGTCGAGCCCGGTAACGACTCCGACTCCGACCGCTCGCTCCGCTCGACCGCGGAGGAGCTGTTCCTGGCGGGCGTCGGCGTCGTCGCGCTGACGAAGGAGCGCTCGGAAGAGCTCGTCGACGAGCTCGTCGGCCGCGGGAAGGTGAGCCGGGAGGAAGCGCGCACGATCGTCGACGACGTCGTCGGCCGCTGGCGCGGCGAAGCGCTCCGCGTCGGCGAGCGCGCGAGCGCGACGTTCTCGGGTCTCTTCCGCGAGCTCGGCCTCGTGACGCGCCGCGAGTACGAGGAGCTCGAGCTCCGCCTCGCGCAGCTCGAGCACCGCCTCCGTCTAGTCGAGAAAGACTGACCCTTGAGCTCCCGGCCCGCAGTGCGGCAGCTGGGGCGGATGTCCGAGATCGCCCAGGTCGCGGCGAAGCACGGCTTCGGGTACCTGTTCGAGACGCGCGGCCCGGCAGCCGTGCGCTCGCGCCTCGGGCGCGAGGTCGACGTCGACGGTGGGGGGTCGCCGCGTGGCGTTCGCCTGCGCGAGATGCTCGACGAGCTCGGCCCGACCTTCGTCAAGTTCGGCCAGCTCCTCTCCACTCGCCCGGACATCGTGCCGCCCGACATCGTCTTCGAGCTGAAGGGGCTGCAAGACGCGGTCAGGCCGTTCTCGTTCGAGCAGGCCCGCGAGGTCATCGAGGAAGAACTGGAGCTCAGCGTCGAGAAGCTCTACCTCGACTTCGAGGAGACGCCGGTCGCCGCCGCGTCCATCGGGCAAGTGCACCGCGCAACCCTCCCGAACGGTCGCAGGGTCGTGGTGAAGGTGCAGCGTCCCAACGCCCCCCGCCAGATCGAGGCCGACCTCGAGCTCATGTACCAGCTCGCGCGGATCGCCCGGGAGCGCGTGCGTGCGCTCGAATTCATCGACACGGTCGCGGTCGTGGACGAGTTTGCGCGCTCGATCAGACAGGAGCTCGACTACCGGATCGAGGCTCGGAATGCCGAGCAGTTCCACAGGAACTTCGCCGGCTACCAGCACGTCCGCGTGCCGCGCGTGTACTGGAGCTACTCGCGCTCGCGGGTGCTCACGCTCGAGCTGCTCGAGGGCGTCCAGCTGCGCGACCTCGATCTCGCGCGGCACACGATGTCCGAGCGGCGCCAGATCGCCTACCGCGTCGCCGAGACGTGGATGGCGATGATCTTCCGGCACGGGTTCTTCCACGGGGATCCACATCCGGCGAACATCCTCGTGCTCGAGCAGAGCGACCAGATCGGGCTCGTCGACTTCGGCACCGCCGGCCAGCTCGCACCGGACGACTCGTCCAAGCTCACCGGCCTCTTCATCGAGGTCGTGAACCAGAACGTGGAGGCGATCCCGCGACGCCTCGCTTCCCTCGGGGTGCGCTATCCGAAGGACCGCGAGGAGGAGTTCGTCGCGGAGCTTCGCGTCGTCTTCGAGCGCTACTACGGCGCCAGCCTCTCGGAGATCGATCCGGTCCAGATCATTCGCGAGGCGTTCGCGCTCATCTACCGGATGCAGCTCACGCTGCCGAGCCGCTTCGTCGTGCTCGACCGTGCGATCGCGACGCTGGGCTCGGTGGGGATCGAGCTCTATCCGGACTTCAACGTGTTCGAGGTGGCGAAGCCCTATGCCCGCGAGCTGATGATCGAGCGCTTCACCCCGCAGCGGGTTGCCGCCCGGGTCCAGCAGGAGGCCCGCAGCTACGCCGGCATGATGCTCGAGCTCCCGTACCAGGTCCACGACGTCCTCCAGGAGGTGCGCGACGGGCAGATCGAGGTCGGCTTCCGCCACCAGGGCCTGGAAAAGCTGATCAGCCGCATGGACATCGTCTTCAACCGCCTCGGCATCGCCATGGTCGCGGTCGGCGGCGCGGTCACGTCGGGAATCCTCGCCGCCTCGATCGAGGGTGGCTTCGAGATCCTCGGAGTCCCGCTCGTGGCCGCGATCGGGCTCTTCCTCTCGACGCTCCTCAGCATCTGGCTCGTCTGGGGAGTCCTCCGCTCCGGACGCTTGTAGGAGGTAGCTCGTCCGTGCAGGACGGCCTACAGGAGGTCGTCACGCTTTCGTCGGAAAGGACATCTACCCGCGTCGGGATGCCGTTGCTAGCGTCGGCGGCGATGGGGGAAGCGGTGCTGCTGGTCGAGCGAGAGGCCCCGACGAGGGATCACCTCTCGCGCCAGCTCGCCGACGACGGATTCGCGGTCTTCGCCGTTGACCGGGCCGCCGAGGCGCTCGCGCTCGTCGAGTCCGAGCGCCCGGACCTCGTTCTCCTGGACGCAGTCCTGCCCGACGCCTCGGGCTTCGACGTCTGCGGCCGCCTGCGGGCGGGCGAGCCGGGTCGGGCCTGGAACCGTGACGTCCCTGTGATCATGGTCACCGCCAGAGGCGACCCGTCCGACCGAATGCGCGGCTTCGCGCGCGGCGCCGACGACTACGTCGTGCGTCCCTTCGTTTACGAGGAACTGGTGGCGCGCATGCGTGCGGTTCTGCGACGCTCGGCGCGGCGGCAGCATCCGCGGCTCGCGGTCCGCGACCTCGAGATCGACCTCGCCTCCCGCATCGTCCGCGTAGGCGGAGTCGGCGTCCAGCTCTCGGCGAAGGAGTTCGATCTCCTGGTCGCACTCGCCGAGGACCCCGAGCGCGTCTACCGCAAGGAAGAGCTCCTCCGGGACGTCTGGGGCTTCCGCTCCTTGGGCCGGACTCGCACCCTGGATTCCCACGCCAGCCGCCTCCGGCGCAAGCTCAACCTGAACGGCGAGGCGGCGTACGTCGTCAACGTCTGGGGGGTGGGGTACAGGCTGGTCGCGGCCGCCTAGGGCTCGGCTGGCTCGGCCTTTGGCCAGTACCGCTCGGCCTTCAGGACCAGCGTGACGAACGTGAGCCGGGCGTCGCCGACGGCCCCGGTGATCCGCCAGCAACCCTCGGTGGGGAAGGTGAGCCCGCTCGGCTGGAAGCCTCGGTTGCCGTAGCCGGAAGGGATGTCCGCAGTCAGGGCAGGAGCGTCAGCGTCGAGCCGTCGGCCCGTGACGGACAGGCGTCCTCTGACGCTCCGCCACCACGGCCACTTCATCCACACCGAGCCGTCCGGCAGGATGTAGCTGCCCGACGCGATGAGGACGTTGTGGGGCCACATCGTCGTCCAGAGCCTCCCGTTTCCGTGGTTCATCCCCGCGTTCGCTTGGCCATGCGGAGTCCGCTCGTTCGGCAGCGTCAGCGGGCAGATGCCGGGTCTCGGTGGAGCCGCGCTGGCGAGCGACGGAGACTCCGTCTCGCCCGCCGGCCGTGTATCGGTGTCGTCCGAGCCGGCGGAGCAGCCGGCAACGACGAGGGCAGCGGCCAGGGCCAGGAAGAGGGCTCGAACGGTCACCACTGGTCCTACACACGCTCCGCGCTCCAGGTTCCGTGCAGAAAGGCGAGAGGGCGGCTGGAGCCGCCCTCTCGCGTGAGGCCCGGGCTGTGGGTCGCTAGTCGATCGTGAACGGCTGCGTCTGGGGGTTCAGGCGAATGAGGTCTTCGGCGCCTCCCAGTCTCTCGCCCACGATCCTGAAGATGTTCAGGCCTTCTCCGATGTTGGTCTCGTAGATGAAGCCGTTGTACCAGTAGGAGGACCAGGCGCCGGTGACGTCGCAGCAGAAGGGCGTCCCGGGCGGCACGGGCGCCGGCGGAGGGTCGCTCCAGGCGACCGTGGTCGGGTTCGCCGGGTCGGTGAAGTTGACCACCCACGTTCCTGCCTGGTAGTTGCCCACGACGAGGTAGTAGCGCCGCTCGAGCGGCACCACGTTGTAGTTGTGGATGGTGCAGTTCTCCGTCGCCGACTGTGGGCGCGGAAGCGTCCACATGCCGAGGAACGCTCCGTCGTCCGCGTCGAAGAAGAACGCCGACTTCTTGACGGGGTCGTCAGTAGCCTCGCACTCGGCCGCCACACCGCCGCCGGGCTCGTGGCCGAAGACGATCACTTCTCCGTCCCAGGTGAAGCCGGCCGAGTGGCCGCCCGTCACA
>Ga0081538_10001305_pt1 | contig 25806 bp, 20 predicted proteins | sample TabmetS5T2R1_FD_71022 | JGI IMG/M metagenome (GOLD analysis project Ga0081538, IMG submission 71022) | Tabebuia heterophylla rhizosphere microbial communities from the University of Puerto Rico - S5T2R1 | ecosystem: Host-associated > Plants > Roots > Rhizosphere ... | reverse complement strand
CGAGCCCCTGTTCGGCAACACCAAACACAACAGCGGCTTCTACCGCTTCCACAGACGAGGCAGGATCAAGGTGCGCCTCGAGTGGCGATTACTGATGCTGACCCACAACCTCACCAAGCTCCACCGCCACCGCCTCGCCGCCGTCGCTGCCTGACGAGGCCCGACGGCGGCCTCGCCGCCACTCACGATGGCAAGCCCGTGCCGACAACACCCGCCCGCGCCAACGCCCCCGGCATTTGAGCGACAGCCTCCGTCCACACGAGGCGTCTGAAACTCACGCCCGCTTCTGCGACTGGACGGCCGTCTCGCTTGCCGGGGCGCTCGGGAGGCTCTTAGTCGCCATCTCACGCGCCGCGCCCCTCCGGGCGGCTCCGCGGAGCTTCACTTCGTGCCGATACCGATGTTGACCCGGTTCGTCAGTGTGGTTCGGCCGTCCCGCCCGGCGCGCTCGCGGAGCATGCCGTCGAGGATTTGGCGCAATCTCGCTTGCTGCTCCTCCGTGACGTTGAGATCCGCGATCATCGTGCCGGGGATCGGGTTGCCGTGCAGCACCCAGTCCCACATCTCCTGCCCCGAGTCGAACGTCGGCCGCTCGGCTGTACGCTCGATCCGAACGCTCTTCAGGCCCGCATTGGCCAGCCGCCGGCGCAAGACTTCCGGGTCGGAGACCTGGAACTCGAGCGGCGGCGGATCGTCGGGGAGGCCCGGGAACTCGGGAGCGACGGCCTTCAGTGCGCCGCTGAAGAACTGGACGAACTCGAGCTCCGCCGGGAAGCCGTAGGCGATCACGAGCACACGCCCACCTGGCTTCGTCACCCGAACCATCTCACCGAGAGCGCGCGCCTGGTCAGGCACGAGCATGACCCCGAACTGCGACCCGGTGACGTCGAAGCTGTCGTCCGGGAGGTCGAGCGCATGGCAGTCCATCACGCGCGCCTCGGCATTGTTCAGCCGCTCCTCGCGGACGCACGCCTCGAAGCGCTCAATCATCACGGGTGACCAGTCGGTCGCGAGCACCTGCGCGCCCAGGCGTGCGCCCGGCAGGCTGAGACCGCCCGTCCCCGCCGCGACGTCGAGGAACCGCTCGCCGGGCTCCAGCCCGACGAGGCGGAGCGCGCCATTCGCCAGATCGACCTCCTGCGGAGCCACGTACCGGTCGTAGCCCTCCGCGATCGCGTCCCAGGCCTCCGGAGGCGCGGCGTGCTCTTCCGTCGTGGTGGCTTCGCCCTGACTCCCGGTCATCGTCTCCTCCTCGCCGTGGGTGTCATCGAATCCGACCGTAGGGGGCGAGCGACGTTCCGACTTCGGGCGAAACACCCAATCCGCGAGGATGGGACGTGGGTAGTTCTGTGTACCGGCGGCTACCGGACGAGGCCGTGCTTGTAGGCGTACGCGGTGGCCTCGGCCCGCGACGAGAGCCCCAACTTGGTGAAGATGTTGCTCACGTGCCGCGCGACCGTCTTCTCGCTGATGAACAGCTCAGTCGCGATCGCCCGGTTCGTCTTGCCCGCGGCCACGAGCGTGAGCACCTCGCTCTCGCGCCGGCTCAGTGGCCCTCCCGGCCGCGACGAGCCCGCTATCCGAGCCAGGCGCTCGAGATCGGGGGCAGCGCCCAGCTCCTCCAGCGCGCCGCGCGCCGCCTCGAACTCGAGCTCGGCGCTGGCAGCGTCGCCGAGCTCGCGACAGGCGACCCCGATTAAGACGCGGACGCGGCCCACCTGATGCGGCGCCTCCAGCTCGCGCCACGAGCGCTGTGCCGCACGGAGCATCGTCAGCGCCGCTCGTCCATCGCCTTCCATCAGGAGGACGGCACCGGTCGCCTCAGCCGCAAGCGCCGTCAGGTACGGGGCGTCGAGCTGCGCGGCGATCCCGGCGAGCTCATCCGCCGCCCCCCGCGCCGCCCCCGCGTCGTCGGCCTCGAGCATGATCTCGACATAAGCGGGAAGCAGGCGTGACCGAGCGAAGGGATCCTGCACTTCCTCCAGCGCGCGGCGGATCGCCGGGCGAGCGAGATCGATTCGCGACTGCGCCAGGCGCAGCAACGACATCCCGGGCTCGGGGTCCCGTCCGGCCAGGCTGGCTTGGCGGTAGGACTCCTCTGCCTCCGCGAGCTCGCCGCGCAGCCTCCGAATCTCCGCCAGTTGGTAATAGGCCGATCCGAGCGCATCCCAGGCCGGTGGGCCGGAGAGCGACTCGCAGGCGCGCCGGGCGGAATCGAGGGCGTCCGTCCACGCGCCCTGCAGCTGGAAGACCTCGCAACGATGGACGAGGCAGTTGCCCCGGAACGGAACCAGGTCGGGCTGTGAATCGCACCAGCGCGTGAGCGCCTCTGTCCACTCCCTCGCGCGACGGAGATCGAACACGGCATGGCACAACGCGATCACCTGGCAGTAGGCGATTCCCGAGAGCAACGGCGCCACCTCGTCTGCCGTGACGGCGACCATGACCTCGTCCAGCAGCGCCGTACCCTCGGCGATTCGTCCCTGCAGGATCAGCGAGTATCCGTGGCCGAGACGCGCCAACGCGGTCGCATCGTCATCGCCGAAGCGCGCCGCGATCTCCTCCGCCTCGACGATGCTCGGATAAGCGGCGTCTACGTCTCTCTCGAACAGAAGCGGCAATGCCCTTAGCATCCGCAGCCACGCCTGCTCGACGCAGTCGCGGCGACCATCCTCCAAGAGCCGGCCGCCGCGGGCAACCCAGCCCATCGCCGGAGCCAGGTCGCCCCGGAAAAAGAGCCCGAGCGCCTGCCAGAAGGCACAGCGTGCGGCGCGCTCTGGCTCACCACGGCGCAACCACGCATGATGCGCGGCCAGCCAGGCGTCTTCGCACTCGCCGTCTTTCCCGATCATGTACGCGGCAACCGCAAGGCGCTCGAGATCCTCGACCTCCAACAGTCCCTCGCGATGAGCCGTCGACAGCTGGTCAAACGCCTCACGCCACGCCCGACGCTCGAACGAGCCGCGGGCTCGCTCCGCTCGATCGGCCACGGCCATCGGCCTCACGATAGCCCAGGCGTGGGCCACGACATCGCAATCGCGGCAGCGCTGGAACCAGGGGCCGAGATATCTCGCTGGGCTGACCAGCGAAGACCCGGTTCGCCGGGAATCCGGGCGTCTCACGAGGGTGGCTCCCCGGCTCCGAGACTTGCGAGATGGACGAGGAGGAGCAGACGGGGGCTGTGCTGCTTGTCACGAAAACAGTGCTCTCGGCGGCGACCGCGGCGTTATGAAGGCGCCCCGTCGTCGTCGGATGCGCGAGCGGCCAGGGGCTCTTCGGAGGCAATTCCTCCCGCGTAGCAGCGGTCTCAGCCCTCAGGATGCGATCGGGGGTGGCGATCAGTCGAGGATTGGCAGGTCGAGCCGGCGGAGGCGCTCGGGGTCTGCGAGGATGTCCATCTCGACGATCCTGCGGTTTCGAATCGTGAAGCCGCTGATCGCGAACGGCTCCCCGTTTCGGAGCGTGACGATGCCAGCGGCGCCGTTGACGAGCACCGGACGCACCTCGAGGTCGGGGCGCGAGAAAGCGATCGCCTGGCGGGCGACGGTGGCCGCCCCTCGGTCGACTCCCGAGGCCCCGATTGGAAGGGCTCCTACGTCCGTCCTCTGGATCACATCGGGGTCCAGCACCTCTAGCAGCGCCTCGAAGTTGCCCTCTCGTGCAGCAGCGAGAAAGGCGTCGACGACCTCGTGCTGAACGTCCAGGTCGGCGTCGGGGACGGTGTTCTCGGCCTGCACGAGGCGGCGCGCGCGCATTGCGAGCTGTTTTACCGCAGCCGGCGAGCGGTCGATGATCGGCGCGATGTCGCCATAGGGAACGGCGAAGATGTCGTGGAGCACGAACGCGAGCCGCTCGGCGGGCCTGAGCGTCTCGAGCACCACGAGCAGCGCGAGGCCGACGGAGTCGGCCACCAGCGCCTCATGCTCGGGATCGGTGCCGTCGGCGCGGTCGACGATCGGCTCCGGGACGTGCACCGCGTCGAGAGCCTCCTCGCGTCGCGTCCGGCGTGAGCGCAGCATGTTGAGCGACACGCGTCCGACCACTGTCGTCAGCCACGCGCCGAGGTTCTCGATCTCGTCGGCGTCCGAGCGACTGAGCCGCAGCCAGCCCTCCTGGACGGCGTCGTCCGCCTCGCTTAACGAGCCGAGCATCCGGTATGCCACCGCGCGCAGGCGTCCTCGGTGCTCCTCGAAGCGCTCGGCCAGCCAGTCGTGTTCGTCCACGGTTCGCATGCTCACAGTCAAGGGTCCCACTCCATTAGACCCGCGAGCCGCAGTCGCTGTAACACGGATCACGTCACGGGACCGCGATCCTCACCCGTGCCCTCCTGTGTTACCCACCTCGCATGCCCCGGGTCATGTCGATAGACCGACCCGAAAGGAAGCCCGATGTCCACAGCCATGCCAGACACAGCAACGATCCAGCCGCGGATGCCCGGAATCACGGACCTCGTTCCCGGGGCACTCGAGGCGCTGCTTGCGGTGGGAAGGAGCGCCAAGCCCGGCGGTCTGCCGGCGACGACCGCGTTCCTCGCGCACCTGCGGGCAAGCCAGATCAACGGATGCAGCTTCTGCACCGAGATGCACTCGCGGGAGCTCAAGGATGCCGGCGAGTCAGATGAGCGCATCTGGGCCGTCGCGGCCTGGCGACAGGCCCCCCACTTCACCGACGCCGAGCGCGCCGCCCTTGCGCTCGCCGAGGCCGTTACCCGGCTAAGCGACCATGCCGACCCGGTGCCCGATGACATCTGGGACGAGGCCAGCCGCCACTACGACGAGCAGGCCCTGGCCTCGCTGATCATCGAGATCGCCCTGGTCAACGTCTGGAACCGGTTCAACGTCACCACCAGATAGCCGGCCCGATCCTGGGCGGCGACGACGCAGCCCGCCGTGCCGCCGCCCACGGCCATGTCGTCGAAAGCGCTCATCGCGGCGTGTTGCCGGGGAGCGTCCCCGGCGCGCCGAGCACCTCGATCCCGTACTCGGCCGCGAGCTGCGCCACCGCGTCGGGGTCGGCCGCACGCCCGGGGGGCGGCAGCTCGTCAGCCGGGGCCGGCTCGCCCGCCGCACGCAGGAACCGCTCGAAGCCGGCCGGGTTGTTGATCACCAGCCAGCGCGCCTGCTCGGACTCGATGCGGTACGCGTGCGGGACGCCGCGCGGAATGAACGCGGCCTGGCCCTCGTCGAGGGCGAGCCGGCGGTCGCCGACGAACCACCTCATCCGGCCGGCGACGAGATAGACGGTCTCGTCGTTGCGGTGATCGGCATGCAGCGGCGGCATATCCGCGTGACGACCGGCGAATTCGACGACGCTGAGGGCGTCGGCCGTGTGCTCGCCGTCGACGTGCACGTGGGCGAGGTTGTCGAGGACCCACAACGGCTGTGGGCTTACGTGAATTGGACTGGTTGTCATTGGGTGTCTCCTTTCGTGAGTGATGGACGAAGGCGATTTGCCACTCGGAGCGACGCCCGAGCCTGATCAGCGCGATCGCGTCCCGCGTGGGCCCCCGGCCGCGCCGTGACGAACCGGATCAAGAGCGAAGGTCTCCGCCGGCGGGCGCGTTGGCAGCTGTGCCGTGCCCAGGTGTCGCGGGCGACCGCGGCGTCGTCTCGGTCGTTGGTCCGCGCGCCGGTTGACGCCAGGCCCGCCGTCAAGCGCCGAGACCGGGAAGTGTTCACGCTACTCCCGGTTCCGGGGCGTCGTCCGTGATCGGGGCGGGCTCCGCCGGCGCCCGCTTGGACTCGAGCATCAGCGCTGAGAGGACTGCGGCCACGGCGGTGCCCGCGGCCAGGACGTAGTAGGTCACCTCGTAGCCGTGTGTCAGCGCGGCCGCGCTGAGCGCGTCCGTTGCGGGGTGGTCCTCGACGTAGCTCTCTGTCGCGCCGGTAGACAATGCGGTCGCGATTGCGACCGCGATCGCGCCGCCGATCTGCTGGCTTGTGTTGATCAGTCCGGATGCGATCCCGGCGTCCGCCGGTCCCACGCCGACTTGTGCCCCCACCTGCTGGCCGACGAACGCGAACGACATCCCGACCCCGAACACCGCGAGGGCTGGGAACAGGTCGGCGAAGTAGTCCCCGTCGACGGGCGCCTGTGCGAGCAGGACGAGCCCCACCGTGCCGAGCGCGAACCCGGCCGGGACGACCGGTCGCACTCCGACGCGAGTTACCAGCGACTGCGCGATTCCCGACCCGAGGACGATCGACAGTGAGGCCGCGACGAACGCCGCGCCGGTCTCGATCGCCGAGTAGCCCAGGACCAGCTGCGCATAGAGCGAGCCCAGGAAGAAGACCGCGAAGCTGACGCCCGTGAACAGTCCGCTCACGTTCGCCCCAGCGAGCGTTCGCAGCCGGAACATGCGTAGGGGCAGCAGCGCCGCGCGGGAGCGGGCCTCGATCACGAGGAAGGCCGCGATCAGGACGGCCGAGCCGGCAAGGACGACGATCGGCTCCGTCGAGGTCCAGCTCTGCTCGGCTGCTCGAGTCAGGCCGTAGACGAGAAGCATCAACCCACCTGTGATCGACGCGGCGCCAACGAAGTCGAAGCGACGCTCGGCGATGTTCGCGCGGCTTTCCGGCAGAAGGATGGCGGCGAGCCCGATCACCGCGGCGCCGATCGGGATGTTGATGAAGAAGATCCACTCCCAGCTGAGCCCGTCCGTCAGTACGCCGCCGAGCAGGAGCCCGAACGATCCGCCGGCGGCCGTCACGGCGGCCCAGATACCGAGCGCGCGATTGCGCTCCCGCCCCTCGGGGAAGATCGTCACCAGCACCGAGAGCGCTGCCGGGACCAGCAGGGCCGCGCCCAGGCCCTGCACAGCACGGCCGACGATCAGCGACGTGTCGCTCCAGGCCAGACCGTTAAACAGCGAGGCCGCGGTGAACAGCAGCATGCCCGCGACGAAAAGGCGCCGCCGGCCCAGCACGTCCGCCAGCCGCCCGCCGAGCAGGAGCACGCCGCCGAAGAGGATGGTGTAGGCAGTAATCACCCACTGCAGGTCCTGCTGCGAGAAGCCCAGATCCCGCTGGATCGAGGGCAGCGCCACGTTCACGATCGCGGCGTCCAGGATCGTCACGAATTGGGCCATTGCGAGCACCGCGAGCGCCCACCAGCGGCGCGATTCCGGCGTGGTTGCTGTGTCTGAGGGACCCGTTGAGGTCATCGCTCTCTCCCCTCGGCGGAGTCGGTGGACTCGTTGGCTTCGCATGCAGAAAGCGAATCAGCCCGCGCCCAGGGAGCGTTAGAACAGAAGCACCGCGTCATTGCACGATCCTCCTCAATGTGGTCCAGACGGCCTTGAACTCCTCACAATTCGGGCGAGCACGGCTGTACATTCCTGTCGTGGAATCTCACTCCCGGGAGCCCGCCGCCTCGCGATCAAGGAGCGTCGACGCTCAACTCGCGGAGCTGGGGGCGCTCATCGCGCGACACGCAGAATTGGGCGAGAAAACAGGGGCCGACGGCGTGGCCGCGACAGCGATCGATGGCGTTCTCGTTTCAGCGGTGACCGGTCCAACGGAGGCCGTGGCCCCGACGTCGGGCACACTTCTGGCCGTCATCGCGCAGGGTGGAAAGCGGATCGCGACAGGCGATCGCGTGTATGAATACCGCGCGGGCCAGTACCTCGTCGCTTCCGTCGACCTCCCGACGACCGGCAACCACTGGTATGCCACAGCGACCGAGCCGGCTCTCGGATTCGGCCTGGCCTTGCGACCGTCCACGATCGCGTCACTGCTCCTCGACGCCGCGGCGCACGCCGACTCGGCCCGGCCTGGGCGTCCCTCGAGCGGAGGGGCGCCCCCGGCGCTAGGAGTCGCCGACGCCTCGCCCGAGTTGCTCGATGCCGTCATCCGCATGCTGCGCCTGCTCGACAGCCCGCGCGATCGCCAGGTCCTCGCGCCCCTCGTCGAACGCGAGATCCTCTGGCGGCTGATCGCCGGCCCAGTGGGTGAAACAGTGCGCCAGGCCGGCTTGGCAGACAGCAGCCTGACCCACATCAGGCAGGCCGTCCACCGGATCACCGATCACTACCGCGAGTCGTTCCTCGTCGACGACCTCGCGCGATCCTGTGGCATGAGCACGTCGGCCTTCCACCGCCACTTCCAAGCTGTAACCGGGTTCAGCCCGATCCAGTTTCAGAAGCAGATCCGCCTGCAGCGCTCACGCCTGATGCTGATGACGGGCACAGACGACGCGGCGACGATCGGCCACCGCGTCGGATACGACAGCGCGTCACAGTTCAGTCGCGAATACCGACGCCAGTTCGGCCTTCCGCCCGGACGCGACGCCGCGCGTCTGCGTGCAGAGACGACGGTTGCCTGAAGCGCTCACGGGGATGACGGGCACGCGTCGCATCCCGAGCGCTGCCCCGGGGGCCACTGCTCCGCGGTTTCTGGCCCTACTGATTGCCCCTGGGCGGGTGCGGGGCTGTCGGCGAGGCGCTAGGGGTCCGTAAGGGAAATTCCGGATAGAAGTCGGGCTACTCGGACGTCAAGGTGGGGCTTACCGAAGGCCCAGTGAACGCACCTACCTGACAACGAGGAACGCGGATGATTCTGACGGAACTTTCAACTTTGATCGCTTTGGGTGGGTGACGGATCGTGTCCGGGCCGCTCTTGTGGCTGCTGCTCATCGTCGGCATCGTGTTCCTGGTAGTACACGGCCACAGCGGACCGTCGGGCCGATCCGCATCGCCCGGCCGGTGATCGAGTGACCACGATGAGGTTGCCTCGCATGGTGGCGCTCGTGGCCGGGTTCTGTGCGATCGTTGTCGCGGCCGCCCTGGCAGTGACGGTCGCGCTCGCCGACGACCGGCGCTACAGCGCCGAGATCCGGCGGACCGAGTACGGGATCCCGCATGTCCTGGCGAACGACCACGGGAGCCTCGGATACGGATACGGGTATGCGTTCGCGCAGGACAACCTGTGCGTGATGGCCGACCGAGTGGTGACGCTTCGGGGCGAACGCTCCAGGTTCTTCGGCCCGAGGGCGGACGCCAACGATCCGTTCGCCGACGAAGAGGACGCGACCAGCAACCTCGCGAGCGATGTCTATTACCGGGGCGTGCGACAGTCGGGCATATTGCGGCGGCTGCTCGCCCGGCGCGCGCCGCTGGGCCCGACGGCTGATCTGCGTCGGATGGTCGAGGGCTATGTCGCCGGCTACAACCGCTACCTGGCTGACACCGGGGTGGCGCGGCTGCCCGATCCGACCTGCCGCGGCAAGGCCTGGGTCGGCCCGATCACCGCGCTCGACGTCTGGAGCGGCATCTACGACGTCCAGGCCCTGGAAGGGACGGTCGGGTTCCGGGAGGCGATCGTCAGCGCGCGCCCGGCGGGGGGCGCGCCGGCCCCGGGGCGAGCGCCGATCATTCCGGCGGACGCGCCTGACGGCACCGGCAGCAACGGCTGGGCTCTCGGCCGTGACGCGACCGCTGATCGCGGCGGGCTGCTGCTCGCCAACCCGCACTTCCCCTGGGCCGGCCACGCCCGCTTTTATCAGGTGCATCTCACGATTCCCGGCGTGTTGGATGTCGCGGGCGCCAGCCTCTTCGGCACACCCGTTGTCGAGATCGGCCACACCAGGGGCGTGGCCTGGACCCACACCGTTTCGACCGCCAAGCGCTTCACCCTCTTCCAGCTCGACCTAGTCCAGGGCAACCCGACCAGTTATCGGGTGGACGGTCGGACCGTGCCGATGACCAGGCAGACGGTGACGGTCACCGTCCGCCGTGCCGACGGCGAGCTGTCAACCGTCAAGCGGACCCTGTACGGCTCACGGTATGGGCCGGTGCTGGCCACCGGCTGGACGGCCAAGACGGCGTTCGCCGTTCGCGATGTCAACGCCGGCAACCTGCGCTCGATGAACGAATGGCTGGCGATGGGCGGCTCGCAGAACATCGCGCAGCTCCGCGCCGCGCAGGACACCTACCAGGGCATCCCCTTCACCAACACGATCGCCGTCGACGCCGGCGGGACGGCGTACTTCGCCGACGCGTCGGTCGTCCCCCACGTCACCGACGCGAAAGCGAAACGTTGCATCGACACCGCACAGGGCAAGGCCCTCTACCCCGAGAGCTTCGTCCTGGACGGCTCGAGGTCCGACTGCAATTGGGGCAGCGACCCCGGCGCGATCCAGCGCGGCATCTTCGCGCCGAGCCGCCTGCCGCAACTGACCAGGACCGACTACGTGGCGAACTCCAACCAGAGCCCCTGGCTCACTAACCCCGCGGCGCCGATCACCGGCTACCCCGCCGTCTTCGGCGACAGCGGCACCGAGCGGGGGACGCGCACACGACTCGGGCTCGACATGATCGCCCAACGCCTGGCGGGCACCGACGGCCTCGGGCCGCCCGGCTTCACGCTGCCCAGCCTGCAGGCAACGATGCTCGCCAACCGCAACTACAGCGCCGAGCTCGGCCGCACCGACGTCGTCGCGATGTGCCGCGCGCACCCCGTCCTGACCGCCGGCGACGGCAAGCGGGTCGACGCGCGCGCAGCCTGCGACACGCTCGCAAGCTGGAACGGCCGCGCCGACGCCGGCAGCCGCGGCGAGGCGCTATGGGAGACGTTCTTCGACGACTCCCTGTGGGCGGTGCCCTTCGATCCCGCCCACCCGCTCACGACCCCACGCGGGATCGACGGCGCCCATCGCGATGTGCAACGCGCCCTCGCCGACGCGGTGCGGTTCCCCGGGATCGGCGGTAGCGTCAGGCGCTGGGCCGGGATCACCCTGCACGGCTGCCCCGAAGAGAAGGGCTGCTTCAACGCCATCGAGGCTGATGGTCGCTCCATCCAGGGCTCGAGCTTCATCATGGCCATCGAGCTGACAGCGCACGGTCCCCGCGCACGCACGATCCTCACCTACTCCCAATCGGCCAACCCCACCTCACCGCACCACCGCGACCAGACCGTCCTGTTCTCCCAAAAACAATGGGTCACCGAACGATTCAGCGAAGCTGAAATCACCGCCGACCCACACCTGCAAACGACGACCCTGCACGACTGACAGCCAGGAAGGGTCCGATCGCTCGGTCGCGCCCGCCGGCAGCAGGTGTGCACCCCGCGCTCGCCGACGCGGTGCTGGGCATCCCGCGAGCGTCGGCCCGTTCGCCTCACTTCGCGCGAGTGTCTCGCGCCGAGCGGGGAGGCCCCGGTTCACGCCATCTCCTCGAGGAAGGCGCCTAGCCCGGCCCGCTGGCTCTGAGGAAGCGGGTCGTGAACAGGGCTGCCGTGCGCATTCGAGTGCTGACCAGCCCGGCCTCGACACCCGCCGCCTTGACGTCAGACAGAGTGTTCATTAGGAACGCACCCTGCGGCGAGAGGGCACCCAGGTTGTCGTCGACGGTGTAGAGGTTCACGCCTAGGAACGCGGTCTCGAGCGTGCCCGGGCGCGCACCGAGCGCGCGCGTGATGGTTGCCTGCATCCGCGCCGTGTCCGCCTTATAGAGACGGACCGCATCGTCCCATGCGCGGATGAGCGCGGCGACCTGCCCGGGTCGCTTGCGGATGACCGAATTGCGCACGACGAGCACGTCGCTGATCAGGCCGGGGTCTGCGCCGGCGGAGTAGATCAGCCGCAGTCGCGGGTTGCGCTGGAGTGCGGCGGCAATGTAGGGCTCGTACGTTACGGCGGCGTCGACGTGGCCCGCCGCGAGCGCCTGCCCGGCTCGCGCCGCCGCCATCCTCACGGGACGGATCTCACGCAGCGACATGCCTGCCGCGTCGAGCGCGTGGCGCAGCAGGATTTCCGAGGTCGACGCCGTCTCGAAGGCGACCCGCTTGCCTCGGAGCGCCCGCACCGAGCCCACACCCGGTCCGCCCAGGATCGCGTCCGCCTCGCGGCTGTCGTCGAGCAGGAGAACGGCCTTGATCGGCACCCCCTTGCCAAGCAGCGCCAACGCCGTATGGGTCGCGACGTTCGCAGCGTGGAGACGGCCGTTGGCGAGCGCGGTGTCGATGCGCTTGTCGGTGAGGAATGTCCTGATCACGACCTTCATGCCGTGGCGCCGGAAGAGGCCTTGCTCCTTCGCCAGGATCCATGGCCCATAGCCGAGCCATGGCTGCGTGCCCATCCGGAAGACGCCCGGCTCCGGCGCCGGGAAACCCGCCGCCGGCTCGCCATTCGAGCCGTCGCAGCCGCTGAGGACCGCGACGATAGCCAGCGTCGCGAGCGCCCGCGCCCTCACAGCGCGCCGTTGACGTTGGCGCCCATCGCAACGCCGTCGTGTGCCTCCAGCGCCCGGTGACCGCCATGAGGGAGGAAGGGGCCTAGTCGACGCATGAGATCGCGACCGGCGTCCATGCTGACTAGCCGTCTGACAGGGGCAGCGTAGCCGCCACGAGCGTGCCGCCGCGGGCCAGACTCTCGATTGTGAGGCGCCCTCCAAGCGCAGTCGTCCGGTCGCGAAGCCCGATCAGCCCCCGACCATCGGGATCGGCGCCCCCGATCCCGTCATCGCGGACCTCGAGGCGAAGCACGCCGTCATCCACGAACGCCCTGACTTCGGCATGTCTAGCGTCTGCGTGCTTCACGACGTTCGTGAGCGCCTCGGCCACGATGAAGTACGCACTCGCCTCGATCTCGGCCGGAAACCGCTCGGCCGGGACCTCGACCTCAACGGGCACATCCAGCCGCCTCACGACCGAGTCGACACCGGCTCGGAGGCCGCCATCCGTGAGGACCGGGGGAAGTAGTCCGTGTGCCAGCTCGCGGAGCTCCTCGTTGCCCTGCGTCACCTGCGCGAGCGCGTCGCGGATGAGCGACTCTGCCTTTCCATCGTTCGCTTGGAGCGCTCGCTCAGCCAACCTGAGCGTCAACATGCTGGTCACCAGCCGCTGTTGCGCGCCGTCGTGCAAGTCCCGCACGACACGGCGGCGGGCCTCGTCTGCCGCGGTGAGCAGGCGCGCCCGCGACGCGGTGAGCTGGTCACGGCTGTCGGCGTTTGCGATGGCGGTGTCGAGCAGCTGGGCGAACTGGGCCATCCGCTGCTCGGTGCCGGCTGGCGGTGACTCCTCGCGGCTCCAGCTGGCAACCATCACACCCCAGAGCCGGCCCTCCACGACGATCGGCGCTCCGATGGCCACGCCGATGCCTCGGCTACGGGCCATTTCGGCAATGACGCCGTCCGCTGCCTCCGAATAGTCCACCCGGACGGGCCGCTCGGTGCGTCGCACGGTCGCCGCCACGCTCTCGCCAGCGTGTGTTACGCGCGTGTCAAGCGGCGGTTGATGCGCTCCGGGCCCGCAATGCGCGACCGTGGCGACCTCGTCGCCCGGCTCGTAGCGGCCTAGCGTGACCTGGTCCGCCTCCAGCAACCGCTCCATCTCTCCGGCCACCGCGTCCAAGACCGCGGTCGGCGCGGCCCCCTCCGCGACAAGCGTCGCCACGCGGCGCAGCGCCGCCTGCTCATCGGCGAGCCGCTCTGCTCTGGCGTGCGACTCGGTGTTGGCGATCGCTGTGGCCATCAGCTCGGTGAACTGACTGAGGCGCGACTCGGTTCCAGGCGGCAACGGCTCGTCCTGGCGCGTCCCCGCGGTTATGGCGCCCCACAACCTCCCTTCCACCAGGATCGGCGCACCCACGACGGAGTGGATGCCCATCGACCGCACGGTCTCGCCGATGGGCCCGCTCACCCGCGCATAATCGTCGATGCGCGCCGGGCGCCCCGTCCGGAGGACGCGCGAGGCGGCGCTGTCGCCCTCCAGCCGGATGCGAGAACCGACCGGGAAGGCCGCCCGATCCTTGCTCGAGCTCGCGACCATGACCGCGCTCTGGTCGTCCTCGTACCGCAGCATCCGGATCTCCTCCGTGCAGAGCAGCTGCCCGATCTCCCCCGCGATCGCCGCGAAGACTTCCGCTTCGGGCGCCTCGCGCGCGACGAGCGTCGCCACCCGCCGCAGCGCCGCCTGCTCGCCGGCGAGGCGTTCCAGCTCGGTCTCTGCCTGGCGGCGCTCCGTGACGTCGCGGCCCACCGAGTACATGACGCCGTCCTCGACGACAGGTGTCGACCTCCACTCGAGCACCCTCATCGAACCGTCCTTGCGAACGTAGCGGTTCTCGAACGCGCGGGTCGCCTCGCCGCGAGCGATGGCGGCCGCCTCCGTCGCAGTTCTCTCACGGTCGTCCGGGTCGACCAAGTCGAGGTACGGCCTGGCGATGAGCTCTTGCTGTGTGTAGCCGAGAACCTGCTCTGCGGCCGGGTTGACGCGTGTGAAGTGTCCCTCGAAGTCGGCGACGGAGATCACGTCGGAGGAAAGCTTGAAGATGCGGTCGAGCTCGTCTTGCGCCTTGGCTCGCCGCGCGGCGTTGGCTCCGAGCACCCCAACGAGCACGGCGACGAGCGCGCCGGCGAAGAGGAGGAGCCACGGCAGCAGTTCGTCCGCGCCGCGCACCTCGCGGACGGGCACCTTGACCGTCCAGCCCCGGCCCACCGCTGCGAACGAGCGGCCCACTGCGTCGTCGGCGGTGTCCGTGGCGCCGATCGTCGCGCCGCCAATTGTCACCGCAACGCGCCGATCGACGCCCGGCGCGCGCGGCGAACTGAGCAGCCAGCGTGCCGGAACGAAGACGACGACGAATCCCTGCCGCTGTCCTCCGGCGGGGGCGGGGCGGGGCGCCGACGTGGACAGGTAGAGGCCGCGTTCGCCGTCGGGACCGCGCACAGGACCGGTCGACGCGACCCCGAAGAGCGGGCCCGAGCCGGTAAGCAGTCGGGGCAACGCGGGCACGCCTCCCCAGTCGAGCCCGAGCGCAGCGGGTGGCCTGTGGACGGCGGTCAGCGTGGCCGGGTAGTACACGGGACGCACGGGTGCCCGGCGAAGCCGCCCGCCGGCGCTCTGCTCGGTGATCGGGCGGCCAATGGCCCGCTCGTAGTCGGCCCGCGCGGCGGCGAGGACGCGCTCGACCCACGCGGCGCGAAAGAGGCCGACCGGTCTGAGCGCCGCGTCGCCGAACGCGCTGAACGCGTCTTGCGTGACTGCGGCCCTCCCGCCGACGACCTGGCGCAGGCTGTCGACGTAGCCGCTTGCACGCTCCACGTTGTCGGAGATCTGGACCGCGGCGAGGTCCGCGTCGTGCCGGCTGTCCGTTCGGGCGTCATCCGCGATCGACGCGCGCGCCAGGAAGAAAGCCGCCACCGTCACCGCGAAGATGGCGGCCGCGAATGCAACGTGGCGCCGTATGGCGAAGCGGGACACGGCTTAATCCCGGCTCGGGGTAGCCAACTCTATCTCTCTGGTGAACGTCGCCCAAGCCGAAGCGGTCGAGCGCGACTCTTCGGCCGCCAAGGGTTCTACAACGGACACCTAACCGACGCGCACAAGTTGCTCCACGTGCCCGAGCGTGTCTACGACATCACCGAAGCAGGCATGTAGATAGCAGCGCCTACACCGACCCAAAGGAGAGGTCGCTAGCACAGCGGGAGTAGACGCGTGGCCAGATACAGGTCCGGGAGGGACATCTGCTCCGCGAGATGGTTTTCTGTGCTCGCTGCGACGCACCGATGTACCTGCGTTCCGAGCGAGGGAGACCCGCAGGTACATCTGCAGGAATGCCACGCGCTGTTGGCGGGGTCTTACGCTGCGGCCTTGGCCCAGGCCTGCGGCTCGAAGGCGTCGTCGAGCGGGGCGTCGCTGATGCTGTGGGCGAAGTTGGCAAGGGTCGTGTGGCCGACCTGTGCGACAACCTCGAACAGCGCGCGCCGCGAGTAACCCGCGTCCAGCAGCGCCTGCGTCTCCTCCTTGTCGACGTGACCCCTCTTCGTCACCAGACTGCGCGCGAAACCGTACAGCGCGGCGAGCTTCGGGTCCTCCGGCTCGCGTCCATGACGTGCGGCCGCCACCGCCTCCTCGTCCGCCTGCTGCATGAGGGCGAAGGTGGAATGCGCGGCCATGCAGTAGTCACAGACGTTCTCGAGGCTGACCGCCAGCGCGACGATCTCGCGCTCGACTCCGCTCAGCTCGCTGCCGGCGAGCGTCTTGCGCAAGTCGACGAAGCCGCTGACAAGCACCGGCGACTCGGCCATGGTCGCGGCCAGGTTGGGGACGAAGCCGAGACCCTGCTCAAGCGCGCGAAGCGCTTCGGCGGAGCCGGCCGGCGCGGAGTCGATCTGGTGAAGCCTGAAGTCGGTCATTTGCTGTCCTCCATTCGGGTCGCCCGTCATGCGGGCCGTTGTCGGAGCGCAGGATGGGATGACGCCGGTCGACTCGCAATTCCTTGCAAGGGAATCGTCCTACCGGACCGCGCTCATAGACTCGGCTCAAATGCGGACATCCGGGACAGCCACCACATCCGGGGCCAGCCCCGTTGGGGATCTGTTGCGCCACTGGAGGGGGGTTCGGCACCTGAGCCAGCTGGCGCTGGCCGGGGAGCTGGCGACCACGCAGCGCCACCTGAGCTTCATCGAGAGCGGCCGCTCGCAGCCCAGCCGGGCGATGCTGCTACGGCTGGCACGGACGCTCGACATCCCGATCCGCGAGCGCAACCAGCTCCTGCTCGCCGCCGGCTACGCACCGCTCTACCGCGAGGCCGGGTTGGAGAGCGAGGAGGCGATCCAGGTCCGGGCCGCCGTCGAGCGGGTGCTGGGCGCACACGAGCCCTATCCGGCGGTCGTCATGGACCGCCACTGGAAGGTCGTGACGACCAACTCCGCTGCCGGCGCCTTCTTCGGCTGGCTGCTGGGCGACCGCGAGCTCGAAGAGCCGCCCAACGTGATTCGCTTGATGTTCGATCCCGACGGGCTGCGGCCTTTCGTTCGGAACTGGGAGGACGTTGCCCAGGCGTTGATTCAGCGAGTGCACCGCGAGGCCGTCGGCGGCTTCCCAGACGCCGAGACGATCGCCTTGCTCGAGGAGGCGCTCGCCTATCCGGGCATTCCGTCCGAGTGGCGCACCCCCGACTTTCGCGCTCCACCGCTGCCTGTGGTCCCGGTCGAGTTCGAGAAGGGAGGGCTCGCGCTCAGCTACTTCTCGACCGTCACGACGCTCGGTACGCCGCAGGACGCGATGCTCCAGGAGATCCGCATCGAGAGCTTCTTCCCCTCCGACGACGCGACCGCCGCGCACGCGTGGACGGCGGCGGGGACGCGTCGATCTCACGGCCGCGCCTAGCGACCCGAGACGTCTGCCAAGGCCGCAGGAGCAGGTAGCCGGCTCCAGCTCACTCCTCCCCGTGCTGTCGGTGCCGCGCGTAGTGGCGCGCCACACTGACGCGGGTTACCACAGGTGTCCGGCCAGCACCATCGCCGGCGCGGGTTTGTGGCCACGAGTACAGGATGCACCCCGGGCCTTCGCACTGGCGCAGTCGCCCGCGCTGCGACCCTTACCCGCCGCGCACCTCGACCGCCGAGCGCACGATCTCCCCGAGCGTTGCCTGGGAGGCCCAGCTCCACTCGTGCTGCGGTCGGAGCGGTGCGGTCCCTGGTAGCCCCACTCGAGGATCGGGCGGGGGATGGCTTATCGGCCGACGAGGCGCGTGTCGCCGAGCTGATCGCTCGTTAGGGCGCCGACCCGGCGCTCACCACGCCGTGGTCGTACGCGAACACGATCGCGGCGGCGCGATCGCGCACGTCGAGCTTCATGAAGATGCCGCCCACGTGGGTCTTCACGGTTGCCTCGGCCACGTGCAGGGTCGCTGCAATCTCGGCGTTGGTGGCACCGCGGGCCATCAGCCGCAAGACGTCGTGCTCGCGTTCGGTGAGGAGCTCGAGCCGGGCGGCGTCACGGGTGGCCGGCGCTACGACCTGGCGGTAGCGCTCGAGGACCCGCGGCGCCACGCCGGGGTCGAACCAGGCGCCTCCGCCCGCCACCGCCCGCACCGCGGCGATGAGGTCCTCGGCCGAGCTGTCCTTGAGCACGAACCCCGCGGCGCCGGCCTCGATTGCTCCCCAGAGGACCTCGTCCTCGCCGAAGGTCGTGAGAACGAGGACGGGACCGACACCCTCCGTGCCGCGCAGCTGCTCCGTGGCGGCGATGCCGTCCAGGCCCGGCATGCGGATGTCCATCAGGACGACCTCCGGACGAACGGCCGGCAGCTCCTGCACGGCCTGGGCGCCGTCGACGCATTCGGCCACGACCTCGAACCCGTCGGTCGGGGAGAGGATCCGGGCAAGGCCGGCCCGGACGATCGCCTGGTCCTTTCCCGGACCCGACGAGAATCGCGCCCCGGCAAGACATGGCGCGCCGGCTCCGGCGGATGCTGGATTGGGCCGGGACACATTCGGCGTTAGGAGCATTACCGGTCCCATGGCCACGACGGACAGTCAGGACGAGCCGTGTTGCGCGAAGCTGGTTGCTCCTTATCTGTCCAGGGACCCCGCGTCAATTGCGGCGTCCGGGTTGATTGCTTCGGCTGCTTCGGTTCGGGGTGGCGCGTGGGCGCAGGGGATGCGAGGTCGTTGATGCGCGCGGGCGCCCAGCCTTATCTCGGTCCACGGCCCGCTGGGGGCCGGCGACGTGATGGTCGATGGGGTGTCCCCGCCGGGGGAGCTTGTGCGGCCGCTCGGTCTTTTGAGGCCGTCCAGGGCGTTCCCGTGGCGGCAGGAGCATGCCGGGAGCCGGCCGCGCAGGATCAGTTGATGTCGGGCTCGGGCGCGCATCCGATTCGCTAGGCCGGCTGGAGCGCCTCCGCTTCGAGCTCGCGCTGGGTGTGGTAGGCGCGCTTGAGCAGCTTGCGTGCGACGGACAGGCGCGGTTGCCGCCGAGGCGGTGGGCGGCCTGCTCGTAGTAGGCGCGGTCGGGCGAGCCGCGGCGGCGTGCGACCTGGGCGGCCTCGTAGAGCGCCCAGCGCAGCACGGGCGGGCCCTGGCGCGACAGGCGGCCGGGGGAGCGCTTGCGGTCGGACTCGGAGACGGTGATGTCGAGCCCGGCGCACGTAGCGCGAGGACGAGAACCGGCGAGCGTCGCCGAGCCCGGCCAGGATCGAGGCCGAGGTGATCCCCCCGATCCCGTAGTGGGCCTGGAGCGCCCGGCAGCCGGGCTGGCGCCGGGCCAGCGCCCGCAGCTCCTCATCGAGAGGCCGCAGCTGAGCATCGACGGCGTCGATCATCCGAAGCGCGACCTGAATCTGGCGGCGGGCGGCGTCGGGCAGCTCCAGCCGCTCGAGCCAGGCGCGCCGCTCGCCCCCGAGCAGCCGCCGCCGGCGCGGGACGCCGTGGTGATAGAGCTGCGCCTGGATGCGCTGCTGCCACTCGCCGCGCTCGTCGATCAGCGTGTGGCGCAGGCGCACCTTCGAGCGCAGCTCGAGGATCGCCTCCGGCGGGTTCCTGACTCCGGCACCCGCCCGGCCTGGAGCAACTCGCGCAGACAGCGAGCGTCTTGGCGATCCGTCTTGGCCCGCTTCTTCGGGCCGCGCAGCGCGCTCGTCTCGGCCGGCTCGGCGAGATGCACCCCGGCGCCCACCGCCCGCGGCTCCCTGACCATGAAGCGCCAGCCCGTCGTCGCCTCGAGCGCCGCCTCGACCTCTTTGCCCTCAAAGCGCCCAAGCCAGCGCCGGAACCCGAGCCGGTCGGCCGGCCGGATGCGCCCCCGGCTCACCTCTCCGGTGGCAGTGTCCAGCGCGTCGAACGCGATCTGCTCTCGATGCTGGTCAAAGGCCATTACGATCGTCACAGGGACCTCCTCAGGCTCCGTCGACTCACGACATCCACGCGGATCATCCGCGCCTGAGCTGAGGGCGTCCCTGGTCATGCCATCTTTTCGACGGATCCGAGAGCGGTGCGGCAGCCGACCGCGTGCCTGCGGGCGCCTCGCTTTCGTCCGACGCAGCAGCCAGCGCGGGCGTTGCTGTCGCTTATGCGCATTCACGCGCCGGCACGTCAGCGGTGAACGTGATGCGCCGGAGCGATCACGGACCGAGCGGTCCCGGGCGGAGTAGCGTGTCGAGCGCCGAGTGCCCATCTCATGAGCAGGCGTCATGCGAAGCGGAGAACTCCTGGCGGTGGAGCCCGCGACCAGCGGCAGCCCCACGCCGCGTGCAGGCCCGAGCCGGTCGGGTCGAGGGCGCCAATGCCGAGGTGATCAATGAGCGTTGAGCGCCGAGACCAGACCGGGGCACAGCCTCGGCGCAAGCGAGGATCCGCTACCCGCTCTACGCCGACCTGGGAGCAGGTCTTGGAACTGCAAGACCGTGCCAACCGCCTTAGCCACTACTCGCGGGCAGCGGAGTACGCCGCGAGGGTCGAGCAGTCAGGACTGGAAGGCGCAGCCGCGGTGGCGGCTCACGTCAGGGAACAGGCGACGGAAGCCCAGGCGGCGCGCGCCGACGCCCGGGGTGCCTGGCGACGACACGTCATCAGGTTCGTGATGCCGCGCGTCCTCGGCGGCTGGGCGGTCCTCCTCGCGCTTGCAGCCGCCAACTATCTTGCCTTCTCGGCGCTCGGCTCCGACTACCTCGGTTGGTTTGTCGACAACGGCGCCGTCATCTCACTAATCGTCAGCCTCATCTTCATCGCCGTGACGCGCGACGCCCTGCCCGGTCTGATCGCGGCCGAACCGTGGGGATTCATACAAGCGGTGGTTGACGCGGTGCTGGGAAACAACATTGCTCTCCTAGGGGTTTTCGCCTCCGCGCGGCGGGATAGCGAGCTCGAGGGGACGGCTGCCAGCGACATGACATCGCGATGGCGATGGATCGCCCTAGAGAGCCGGGCGACTGGCGACGCTCGCTACTGCAAACCCCGGGCATGGCGTCCACCGTGACCCGGCGGCGGGGTGAATGATCCTTGGCATGAAGCAATGCGAGACCGCGCTGCGTGCGCTCGCTCCTCCGTGGGACGACGAGCAAGTGCCGACGGTGACAGTTCTGCTTATCGACGCGAGCAGTTCCGGTGCGCGTGTCGAATAAGGCCGGTTTAGATGCGGAGTCTTGTGCTGGCGGGGATCATCGGCGCCTTGCGGGCGTGGACGGTCGCGATGATCTCGGCGTTGTCGATCCCCTGCAGATAGATGGAGGTGACGCCGAGGTTGGTGTGCCCCAACTGGCGCTGGATGACGTTGAGCGGGACGCCCTCGTGGGCGAGTTCGACGGCGTGGGCGTGGCGGAGTTGGTGGGGCGCGAACCGCCGCCGCACGCCGGCCTTGGCGGCGACGCGGCGCAGTTGGGCGCGAGCTGAGTCGCTCGCCCAGGGGCGGCCGCGGGTCGGACCGTCGATCACGCACAGCAGCGGGCCGACCGGCATTGCCACCCGGAGCTCGAGCCAGGGCCGGAGGTGGTCCCAGCCCCACGGGTCGATGCCGACCTCGCGGCGGCGGCCGCCCTTGCCGTGGCGGACGATCATCGATCCGGCGCGGGGCTCGAGGTCGTGCTCGGTGACGGTGAGCGCCTCGTGGATGCGGAGCCCGGCGCGCCAGAGCAGCACGATGAAGGCCCGCATGCGGGCGCCGTGTGCGCCGTCGCCGCGCTTGGCGCATGACGGTGACGATCTCCTCGACGGTGGGCGGATCGGGCTGGGTAGCGCAGCCCCTTGTTGCGCGGCGGGCGGCCGGCGAGATAGCCGGGCAGGGTGACGGGCGCGCGCCGGCGGCCGGCGGCAGTGAGCAACGGCACGGACATGGAACCTCCTCTGTAGACGATGTCCTCGCCCGAGAACTACAGAGAGCCGGGCGCCCGGGCCGCTGTCAGCGGACGGCCCGTAAAGGGCGGCGTGAGACGCAGGCCGTCGCCATTCTCCTGCTCCACAAGAGCAGTTCTGCGCGGGGCCGGATCGCGGACCCCATGAGATGCCCGCCGTTCGTCCAAGGCGGCTGTCTCGTCCGGGCTGAGTCAGGTTCCCGTGTTCCCGAGACGAAAGCGGCAGTCAGCCGCGCCACCGTCGGCCTCGGCGCCCAGCTTCTGCGATCACTGTGCGAGCGACACTGTCGGCGCTGCTGTCGATGACCATTGCGCGAATCACGATGGGCGTCGGGCTCGGACGATCGGCGTGGGATGGATGCCCTGTTCCCTAACTGCGGTTGACGTCCGTTAGTTGGGAGCGAGCTAGTCGCGCGGTGCCCAGGACCGTCGCCGACACTTGAGAGAATTTGCGAGGGCGCTGTCCCCCCTGGTGCCGCCCGTTCGTCTCCGGGATGATCAACCATCCCCCAAAGGAGGCGGGTATGAAGTACGCACTGCTGATCTACCCCAAGCCGGGCAGCGAGGAGGCGCTCGGGGAGGACGAGTACAAGTCGGTGTCCGCCGAGTACTTGGCGTTTCGCGACGACCCGCGCTGTCTGGGCGGCGCTCATCTGCAGCCGATCGAGACGGCGACCACCGTTCGCTACGGCGGCGGTGAGAACCTGATCACCGACGGCCCTTACGCTGACACCAAGGAGGTCCTCGGCGGCTACTTCGTGTTCGATGCGTCCAATCTGGACGAGGCGCTGGAGGTGGCGCAGCGGATTCCGGCGGTGCGGCTCGGCGGCGCGGTCGAGGTGCGCCCGCTGTTCGAGATTCCCGTGGAGACGGCGCACTGATCGAGCAGGTCTTCCGGCGCGAGTGGGGCCGTGTGCTTGCGTCCCTGGTCGGCTTCCTCGGCGACATGGATCTGGCCGAGGAGGCCGCCCAAGAGGCGTTTGCGATCGCGGCCGAGCAGTGGCCCCGCGACGGGTCGCCGGAGCACCCGGTGGCCTGGCTGGTGGCCACCGGGCGCAACCGCGCGATCGACCGCGTGCGACGCGAGCGGACGCTCCAGGACAAGACGCGGCTGCTGGAGGCCGATCAACCGGCCGCGACCATGCACGAGATAGACCTCGACGACAGCACGATCCCGGACGAGCGCCTAGAGCTGATCTTCACCTGCTGCCACCCGGCGCTGGCCGTCGAAGCGCAGGTGGCGCTCACGCTGCGAGCGCTCGGAGGACTCACCACCGAGGAGATCGCGCGCTCGTTCCTGGTCTCCGAGCAGACGATGAAGCGCCGGCTCTCACGAGCCAAGGCCAAGATCAAGGCGACGGCGATCCCGTTCGCGGTCCCCGCCGACCGGCTGCTGCCGGACCGCCTGGCGGCCGTGCTGGCGGTCGTCTACCTGATCTTCAATCAGGGCTACCCCACTCGCGGCGATCTCGCCGCCGAGGCGATCCGGCTCGGGCGGCTGCTGGCCGAGCTGATGGCCGACGAGCCCGAGGTGCACGGGCTGCTCGCCCTGATGCTGCTACACGACTCACGCCGCGACGCGCGTGTGGTCGCCGGTCAGCTGGTCCCGCTGGCCGAGCAGGACCGCTCCCGCCACAATGGGGCAGAGGTCGAGGCAGGCCGCGCTGCACTCGAGCGAGCGCTGACCCTGCGGCCGGCGGCCGGACAGTACGTGCTGCAGGCGGCGATCGCCTCGCTCCAGGCCGAGGAGGAGATCGACTGGGACGAGGTCGCGGTGCTCTACGAGCGGCTCGAGCGGCTGACCGGCTCGCCGGTGGTGGCTCTGAACCGCGCGGTGGCGATCGCCGAGGCGGGCGCGCCCGAGCGGGCGCTCGAGCTCGTCGACTCGCTCGAGCTCGGCGATTACCGCTACCTGCATTCGACTCGGGCCGAGCTGCTGCGCCGCCTCGGCCGCCAGGAAGAGGCGCGAGCGGCGTTCGAGCACGCCCTGCGGCTGGCCGCGACCGACCCGGAGCGCCGGTTCCTCGCCCGCCGGTTGGCGGGTCTGTGACCAAGCGCGAGCGGTGGCTGATCGGCACAGTCAACGGGTCAGCTACGGACGAGCGTGCGCTCGAGCTGCGGGGCGTCACCGAACAGCTCACGATCTAGGCGCGGCAGCGCGATGAATTAGCACGCTGAGCGATGGTGGGCTCACGAGCCAACGAAATGCCAGGCCCGCTGAGACTGTCGCGCGCACAGTGATCGCAGAGCTGGCGCCGAGGCCGACGGTGGCGCGGCGAACTGCCGCTTCGTCGGGAACACAGGAACCTGACTCAGCCCCGACGAGACAGCCGAATTGGACGAGCGACAACTGCGCCGGTCTCACCGGTACGGACTGCTGCAGTCCCAAGCGAAGCAGCCGTCTCGCGACGAGTCGTGCGCGCTTCTCAGGTTGGTCCGCAGCGGCGGTCTGGACGGCGGGCGCGAGACGCTCGCAGCCAGGCGAAAGCGCAAGTGAGCAGGCGCCGCGCGGTCGACCGACCTGCCGGCGTTCAGATGCACGAAAAGTGACAGCCGGGACCGGGCTGTCCCATGTGCTGACGCCCGCGCGTCAGCGGAATGTCAGCGAAACGTCAGTGGGTCGTGTTCTGCTTCGGCGACGGCAGATCCGAGTGCGGGGCGCAAAGGAGAGACAGCAACATGTACGCCGATCCCGAGCAGCATTCCGGGATCTTGGAGAGGACCCGGTGGCGTGTCGCCGCCGGCGTATGGGTCGCGGGCCTCGTCGCGGTGCTGGTGGGCTGGCTGGCGGCAGCGCCTGCGTCGGCACAGGCGCCGCCCGCCGACGGGACGGTGTTCGTGCATTCCGCGAAGAGCGGCAAGCTGGCTGGCGGCAGGCTGACCTTGCAAGGGGTAGGCAGGCGGGTGACCTGGGCCCACCACAGCGACCGCTCCGGGGTGATCGCGGTCAGGCGGCTGCACCGGATGCTGTTCTCGCCGAGAACCCCGGCGGCGACCGGCACGCTGCACGTGGCGGGCCATCGCGGCGGCGACGAGCTGACCTTCAAGCTGAGCAAGCCCCGCTACAACCGAGCCCGCCGCACGGTCAGCTACAAGGCAAAGCCGCTCAACCACAAGCCGCTGCCCAGCCGCGCCGCCGCCCAAGCGGCAGCAGCAGCGCGCCAGTTCGGCGCCGCGTCGCTGTCGATCGTCAGCGCCCCGCAGGGCTCCGTGAACATCGCACAGCAAAGCTACGGCTGCACGGCCGGCTCGCCGCCATCCGGCAACTGCTACGGCATCCTGACGGCGTCCGGCCTACAGCCCGGCGCTCACCTGTATGTCAATGTGAGCTATTCCGACGGCAGCACACAGCAATTTGACTGGGAGGACGCTGAGGACGGGAACGGGAACATCCAGAACCCGCCTGTTTACCTCAACGTCCCATGCACTGGCACCATCACTGGCACCATCACCAGTGTTCAGGCAACGGCCGCAAACGGCCAGTCCATCTCCTTGGGCGGGACCTCGCCCCCCTGGAATTGCTAGGCGCCCGCCCGCGACCCACGAGGCGCGTGTGGATTACGCCGACAGGCCCCTCCTGACACACGGCCCGCAAGGCCTGGCCCCGCCCTCGGCGGTGCCACTCGTGCGCCGCCGACTAGGGGGCGAATGTTCTGCAACTGGTGCTTCTAGCGGCTTCAGCTGCCGTACCGGGCTGCGGGCCGCGCCGTTCAAGGCCGGGTCCCGCGCCCCGGCGAACCCCGAATTCGCCGAAGCGCCACGGATCACCTGCCCGGCGGCTCAATGATTGTCCCGAGCGGCGCGTCGAGCGAGGCTTGCAGCCGCTGCTGCTTCGACGCAGGAGCGGTGCTTGCGCCGGGTCGTCGCGGTTGCTGCCTATCGCGTCGGCGAGGGCTTCTTGCGAGCGCGCTCGGAGACGCCTTGCGGCCCTACCGCTGGCGATGAGATGCGAATGCACCGCGCGTCGCCGCTGTCGCCTGACGGCTGACGGCGGCGGCGCTGCTTTCGCGGCGGAGCGGAGTCCGCAGGCGCGCTACCGGTTTCGCCTGGCATGGTCGTTGGCCGCCGCGGGCCGCCGCGAGTTGCGCGAGGACGGTCTGTGGGTCGCGGGGCTGGCGTTTCCGATCCTGGTCAGCCACCAGTCCGAGGAGTGGGTGTGGCCGGGCGGTTTCCTGCCGTTCTGCAACACGCGGCTGCTGGGCAGCGACCGGTCGGACTGGCCCTTGACCGAACGCGATG
>Ga0081538_10001304_pt1 | contig 25811 bp, 23 predicted proteins | sample TabmetS5T2R1_FD_71022 | JGI IMG/M metagenome (GOLD analysis project Ga0081538, IMG submission 71022) | Tabebuia heterophylla rhizosphere microbial communities from the University of Puerto Rico - S5T2R1 | ecosystem: Host-associated > Plants > Roots > Rhizosphere ... | reverse complement strand
ATGGTGGCGGGCGGGACGCCGATCAGCAGGTCGCGGGTGATGCCGCCGGCGAGGCCGACAACGACAGCGAGCACGACGACGCCAAAGAGGTCGAGCCGTGCGCGCACGCCCGCCATGCCGCCGCTGAGCCCGAACGCGAACGTCCCCGCGAGGTTGAGGACAAGCAGCAGCATGGGGTCGAAGCCCGGCAACATGGCTGCGCCGGAGGCTACACGGCGTTTCAGGCGGACGCGAGGCAATCCCGTCTGGTCGGGGTCAGGACCGTCAGCGCCCCTGGCGGTGTCCAGAACCCGTGTCGAGAACAACGCCCGCCCAAGAGCCTACCTCGTTGCCGGCGCCATCGGCCGGAGTACTCATCCGCCGAGGACTTTGTCCTCGCGGTCTCAGGACTCTTAGATCGCCCTGCCGCGTCGGCCGGTCACCGAGGCCGCGATCATGACGAGGACGGCCGCGACGACGATGCTGATGATCCACCGGGTCCAGTCGATGCCGCGCGTCGCCGCAACACCGAGCGCTGCGGCGAGGAAGTAGCCGATGAGCACGCCGCCGATCCCGCAGACAATGGTGAGCCAGAACGGGATGTTGTCGCGGTTGCCCGGGGCGAAGAACTTGCCCAGCAGGCCGATGATGATGCCTGCGATGATCACACCGATGATGTCCACCAGCGACCCCTTTCACCGATTGGGAACGGCCTCGTTCCTCGGCATGGCGGAGTCCCCGTCCGGCCGAGGCGCAATCCAGCATGGGATCATCGCACACTGAGGTTCGCGGACTCCCGTACCGGAGGTCTCGGGCGACCAGGTTTCAAGCGGAACTTGCCCGTCGAGCCCTGCGCGAGCACGAACTTGGCCGCCATGCGCCTACCCTGGTCGAAACAGTTCGCGCGGGATCGAGCCTCGCCTCGAGGAGCTGGGAGGTCGGTGAGCACGGCGATGTCGACGGGAGCGCCGGAGCGGGCCAGGTGGCCGCGCCTGGCCGCCGCACCCCATCCGCGGCTGCGGTCCCTGCTCCCACGCGGCTATGCCGGCTTCACCGAGGCGACCACCCCCCGGCACCTGGTCCTGCCCGCCACCAGCTCGGTTCCGCTGGTCGTCAAGCTGGCCGACTCGCCGTACCGTCCCCCGGCGTTCCTCATGGGCCCCCGTGGGTCGTACACGGTCGTCGATGGCGCCTGCGCGCCGTCGTATCTGGAGCTGTGGCTGGACCCGCTGGCCGGCTACCGGCTCCTGGGCCTGCCCATGGACGAGCTCAGCGGCCAGCTGGTTGACCTGGCCGAGGTGCTCGGCCCTGACGGCCGGCGCCTGGGCGAGCGGCTCCGCGAGGCCCCGACCTGGCGGCAACGGTTCGCCCTGCTGGACCGCTTCCTGCTACGGCGCCTTGAGGAGGGGCCGCGACCCTCGCCCGAGGTCGGCCGGGCCTGGGAGCGGCTGGTCGGAAGCGGCGGGGCGGTGCCGATCGGCCGGCTGGCCGAGGAGGTCGGCTGGAGCCACAAGCGCCTGCTGGCCAGGTTCCGGCGCCAGGTCGGGCTGCGGCCCAAGACCGCGGCCCGGCTGGTCCGCTTCGAGGGTGTCCTGGGGCGGCTGGACGAGCGCCGCCCGCTGGACTGGGGGCTGGTCGCCCGCGAGGCCGGCTATGCCGACCAGGCCCATCTCATCCGTGACTTCCACCAGTTCACCGGCGCCACCCCGACCGAGTTCGCGGCCCGGACGACCCCATCCGGCGGGGACGGGGCGCGGCAGGGCGATTTTCTTCAAGACAGGGTCACCGCCGCTTCCTAGCCTGGCCGGAGTGGTCCGGAGTCGACCAGGACGGGAGGAACGGCAATGGCAGACGACGCCACGACCACCCAGCAGCCACCCACGCCAAGCCCTGACCTCAAGAGCCTGGATCGGCTCGTCGGCACCTGGCAGGTGACCGGAGGCGCCGAGGGACAGATCACCTACGAGTGGATGGAAGGCGGCTTCTTCCTCCTCCAGCACGTCGCCCTCGAACAGGACGGGCAGCAGATCAAGGGCATCGAGATCATCGGCCACGAACGCCCGTTCGGCGCCGAGCCGAGCCAGGACATCGCCTCGCGCTTCTACGACAGCGTGGGCAACACCCTGGACTACGTGTACGAGCTGGACGGGGACGCCCTCACGATCTGGGCCGGCGAGAAGGGCTCTCCGGCCTACTACAAGGGCACCTTCAGCGACGACGGCAACACCTGCGCCGGCGCCTGGGTCTATCCGGGAGGTGGCGGGTACGAGTCGACGATGACCAGGGTCGGGTAGTGCTGGCAGGCCGACGATGAAGCGGATGCTGAGCGATCGCTGGCCCACGGCGGCCGGGATCGCCACCGTGCCCGTGCTGCTGGCCCTCGGAATCCTCGACGACTTCGCCGAAGGGGTCGTGGTCGCGGCCGTGCTGTATCTGGCCTGGGGGGTGCTGCGGCGCCGGCCCGGGCAGGGCGGCTGGGTCCTGTGGCAGGTGCCCGGCGTCCTGGTGTTCGGCGCCGTCACGGTGTGGGCCCTCTCGCTCGACCATCCGCAGCTCCAGTACGCCCTGGCCGTCGGCTGGCTGGGCCACGCCGCCTGGGACGTCGTCCACTTCCGCGCCGACCGGGTCGTGCCGCGCTGGTGGTCGGAGTGGTGCATCGCCCTGGACGTGCTCCTGGCCGTCGTGCTCATCCTCGACCCATGACCGGCGTCACCCGCGGACGCGGTGAGCGGGCGGCCAGGCCTCGCCCTAGGGCTTGGCGGGGAGGGTGTTGGTACCGAGCTGTCGCCCGGCGGCGGCTCAGCCGTGGTGGCTGGGGGCACGTGGCTGGGGTTCCTGGCCGGGCCGGACCACGACGAACTGCCCCATCAGCCCACGGTCCTCGTGGCGCAGCAGATGGCAGTGGAACATGTAGGGCGCGGTCGGGTCGGCGTAGTCGGTGAACTGGGCCAGGAAGCGGGCGGTCTGGTCCGGCGGGATGGGGATGGTGTCCTTCCAGCCGGCCAGGTACCGGGGCGGCGCGCCGCCCCGGTACTCCACGAGCTTGAACTGGAGGTCGTGCACGTGGAAGTTGTGGAACGACCCTGTCCGGTTGTGGACCTCCCAGAGCTCGGTGGTGTTGACGGTGACCACCTGGTCGATGCGGCCGAGGTCCATCGTTCGGCCGTCGATGCTGTCGGAGCCGGTGATCTCCAGGCGGCGGGTCGTCGCCGCGGCCTGGTCGAGCGGGGCGTGGCGGGCGAGCCGGGCCGGCAGCGGCGGCGAGGGCCGCAGCCGAGCGGCCGCCCGGACCTGGAGCAGGTCGAAGGTGTCGTCGGCACCGTCGAAGCGCCCTCCGAAGAAGTTCTCGCCCAGGTCGGGCTCGAAGCTGCGCAGGACGGGCCGGTCGCCGGGCCGGAAGGCGACGACGATCTCGGCCCGCTCGCCCGGGGACAACGGGACGCGGGTGGTGCGGTGCGGCGCCTCGAGCAGCCCTCCGTCGGTGCCGATGAGCTCGAAGGCGCGACCGTCGTCGAAGCCGACGTTGTAGCTGCGCTCGGTGGAGGCGTTGAGGAGTCGGAACCGGACCAGCTGGCTGGCCACTTCGACGTGAGGGTCGTAGGTGCCGTTGATCAGGATGTCGTCCCCGAGGGTGGTGCGATCGAGACGCCCGTCGGCGTCGAAGCGCTTGTCCTGGATGATGACGGGGATGTCGTCCACACCGTGGCGCCGCGGGAGCGCCAGCGCGCTGGCCTCGGGGTCGTCGAGCAGGAAGAGCCCGGCAACCCCGCGGTAGATGTGGTGCTCGGTCCGGCCGTGGGGGTGCGGGTGGTACCAGAGGGTGGCCGCCGGCTGGTCGATCGTCCAGGTCGGCGACCAGGTGCTGCCCCGGTCGATCAGCTGGTGGGGGTTGCCGTCGGCCCGGGCGGGCAGATGCATTCCGTGCCAGTGCAGCGTGCTGGACTCGGGCAGCTGGTTGGTGACGTTGAGGAGCACCCGGTCGCCACGGCTGGCGCGCAGTGTGGGGCCCAGGTAGGCGCCGTTGACGCCCCAGGTCTCGGCCGGCTTGCCGGGCAGCAGCTCACTGGTGCCGGGCTGCAGGCGCAGGTCGAACACCTTGCGGCCGTCGCTGTCCAGGCGCGGCTCGGCCAGGGGTGGGATCTTCAGCGGCTGGGTGAAGCCGAGCTGGCCGACGTTGCTGGTGCTGGCCCTGGCGTACACGATGGCGAGCACGCCGGCCGTCGCGAGCAGGCCCAGCAGGCCCAGGGCGAGCAGGCCGATCAGCGCGCCCAGGAGCAGGCGCCGGCGGCGGCTGCGGGCCGGGGGCGCCGGTCGTGCGGGCATGGGGGTGGTCGTCATGGCTTCCTCCGTTGGAACGGCGGCGACGGGCCCTCCGGACCAGCAGCGCGGCCGCGACCAGGGCGCCGAGGATCAGGTAGCCGGCCAGGCCGAGCCGCTCGCCGAACTGGCGCCAGGAGGCGCCGGCGGCCGCGCCGGCCCCCACGTACAGCACCGACCAGGCCAGCGAGCCCGCCACGGCCCAGCCGGCGAAGCGCCGGTAGGGCATCCGGACCGCGCCGGCGACCACCGGCAGCAGCGCGTGGACCACGGCGACGAACCGGGCCGCGAACACCGCCCGGCCGCCGCGGCCGTTGAGGAACTGCTCGGCCTTGGCCCAGTTATCCGCCCCCAGCCGGCGGCCCAGGCCACTGGACCGGAGCCGGTCCCCGAACCTGCGGCCGATCAGGTAGCCGACCGACTCGCCGGCCAGCGACCCGGCGACGGCGGCGACGACCAGGGTCAGGAACCGCGCCGGTGAGGTGGCAGTAGTGCCGGCCAGCAGCACCACCGCGTCGCCGGGGACCACCAGGCCGACCAGGACAGAGGTCTCCAGCATCGTGAACAGGCCGGTGAGCAGGTACAGCACGGCCGGGCTGAGGCCGGTCAGGGCCTCCAGCAGACGGTCGACGAGGTCGAAGAGCATGCTCCGACGCTAGGTCGCCGGCCAGCCGGCCGGCATCGGCCATCCGGCCAGTCCCGCTGGTTTAGGTGGTTTATTTCGGGTCGCGCTCGGCCAGCAGGCGCAGGTCGCGGGCGCGGGTGACCGCCTCCAGGCGGCTGCGCGCCTCCAGCTTGCGGAAGATGTTGTTGAGGTGGGCCTTGATGGTGCCGGTGGCGACGTACAGCTCGGTGGCGATCTCCCGGTTGGAGCGTCCGGTCGCCACCAGCTGGAGCACCTCCAGCTCCCGCTGGCTCAGCGGTTCCAGCGGCTCCCCGGTCACCGGTGGCGGCGGCGTCGGGGGTGGTGGCGCCGGCCGGCGACCTGGCTCGTCGACCGGTGACCGGGCGGGGGCGGCGTACAGGCGGGTGACCAGCAGGTAGCCGCCGCCGATCACCAGCGCGAGGATGGCCAGGCCGAATACCAGCACCAGCCACCACTGCTCGGTGCCCTCCTGGGCCATCGCCAGCGCGATCCCCAGCACGGTCACGGCCCAGGCGAAGGCCCCAACGATGAGCCCGGCCACCAGCAGGCCCTGCCACAGCCGCGGCGAGCGCAGCCACACGGCAGCCGACGCCCGGAGCCGGGCCATGCGGTCGTCGCGGTTGGCCATGCGACCACGGTAACTCACTCGCGAACCTGGCCGTGGGCGGCGTCAGGTCACCGGATAGTCTGGGGCCTGCCCCGTCAGCACACGGGCTATCTGGGTGGCGGCCTTGTGGCGGGACTCCTGGACCGCGGCCTCGGAGTAGAAGGCGGCGTGGGGTGTCACCAGCAGGTTCGGCACCCCGGCGAGCTGCTCGGCGTCGGGTGGCTCGCGCTCGAAGACGTCCAGCGCCGCGGCGGCGAGGGCGCCGCGGCGTAGCGCCTCGAACAGGTCGTGCTGGACGACCAGGGGACCACGGGAGCAGTTGACGAGGACGGCGCCCGGTTTCATGGTCCCGAGCCGGGCGGCGTCCAGGAGGCTGCGCGTGGCCGCCGTGAGAGGGCAGTGCAGCGACACCACGTCCGCGGTGGCGAGCAACTGGTGGAGCTCGACGAGCCGCACGCCGCCCTCGGGCGGGCCGACGTAGGGGTCGTGCACCACCACCTCGGCCCCCAATGCCCGCACCATCGCAGCCAGTCGGCGTGCGATCCGTCCGTAGCCGACCAGTCCAACGGTCAGCTCGGAGAACCGGGCGATCGGCCCGAGGGCGTGGGCGCCCCAGCGCCCGGCCCGCACCGATGCGTCACCCTGCGGGAGCTTCCTGATCAGGGCGAGAATGAGCGCCAGGGTGTGGGTTGCCACCTCCTCCACGCAATAGTCCGGCACGTTGGTGACCACGATGCCGGCGTCGCGGGCGGCGTCCAGGTCGACGTTGTCGATTCCGACGCCGTACCGAGCGATGATCCGGCAGCGGGTCAGCTGGCCGATCGCATCGGCGTCCAGGGGAAGGTAGGTGTTGAGCAGGGCGTCGGCGTCGCGGGCGACGTCGAGCACGTCCTCGCGGCCGCCGTGGGCGACGGTGACCTCGGCGCCGATGCCGGCGAGCACGCCGCGCTCCACCATCACGTCGGGAACGGCCTTGTCGGTCACCACCACCCGGAAACGTGCCACGGTGCCTCCCCGGCCGTCGCTCCTTGGCTCAGGAGACGCTCACCGGCGCCTGCCGCGACGCCGGCCCGTTCGCCTCCTCCCAGGAGATCACGGGATTGCGCAGGATGCCGATCCGCTCGATCTCGGCCTCGACGACGTCGCCAGGTCGCAGGTACAGCGACGCAGGGTCGTCGCTGAAGCCGGCGACGCCGGAGACCGTGCCCGTCGAGAGGATGTCGCCGGCGCTGTATCCCATCGGCGAGTAGTGGGCGACGATCTCCTGGATGGAGAAGGACATGTTGCCGGTGTGGGAGCGCTGGCGCGGCTCGCCGTTGACCCGCAGCTCCACGCGCAGGTCGTGCGGGTCGCCGAGCTCGTCGGGCGTCACGATCCACGGGCCGACCGGGCAGAAGGTGTCGATCGCCTTGCAGAAGGAGAAGACGCCGGACTGCATCTCCCGCCGCTGGATGTCCCGGGCGGTGATGTCGTTGAAGATCAGGTACCCGCCGATGTAGTCGTCGGCCTCCTCGGGGCCGAAGAACTTGCCCGAACGGCCGATCACCACCGCCAGCTCCAGCTCGTAGTCGAGCTCGCTGGTGAGCTGGTCGGGATAGACGATGGGCTGGTCGGGCCCGATGATCGCATCGACGTTCTGGAAGAACACGATCCAGGGCAGGACCGGGTGCGACCAGTTGACCCGCTTGGACTCCTCGTGGTGTTCCCGGTAGTTGCCGGCGGTGTGGAAGAACTTCTTGGGCACCAGCGGGGCGGCCAGGCGGACCGAGTCCAGCGGCAGCTCCCGGCCGGTCGGCTCGACGTCCCCGCCCTGCTCGAAGTAGCCCCGCATGCTGGGGCAGGCCAGCTCCACGACCCGGTCGCCGAGGACGTGACCGACCCGGCCGCCGTCGAAGGTCACCAGCTTCATCCCGCCACCTCGCTCACGGCCGCTCGCCGACCGGGTCCAGCGACCCGACCGCCTCGGACCGGGTCATCGACAGTTCCAGCTCCTGCTTCTGGAGCGAGACGATCGCCGCCTCGAAGGTGTTGCTCAGATGGGCCCGCAGCAGCTGTTCGGCGGCCTCGGGGTTGCCGGCCGCGCAGGCCTCGACGATCCGCCGGTGCTCGTGGATCTTCTGCTCGGCCGACCCGCGCCAGGGAAGCGACATGCGGCGGTAGCGCTCGCTGTTGTCCCACAGCATCGGCAGCAGCAGCGACAGCCACTTGGAGCCGGCGAGCTGGTAGAGGCTGAGGTGGATGCGGCCGTGCAGCTCGCGGGCCTGCCCCGCCTGAGCCTCGCCGGCCAGCGACGCGGCCGCGTAGTCGTCGACCAGCTGGGTCAGCTTGGCCCGGTCGTCGTCGGTCATGTTGCGGGCCGCCCCGCGCACGGCCATGCTCTCCAGCTCCAGCCGGATCCGGTAGGTGTCCTCGAGGTCCTGAGCCGACATCTCGGACACGACGACGCCGCGGTGGGGGGTGCGCTCGATCAGCCCCTTCTGTTCCAGGAAGCGCAGGGCCTCGCGGATGGGCACGGCGCTCATCGACAGCCGCTCGACGTAGGTGTTGAGACGTATCGGCGTGCCCGGGGCCAGCTCCCCCGACACAATGAGCTCCCGCAGCTCGGCCAGGGCGAGGTCGGCGAGCGTGCGGACGTCGTTCTTACCCGTGAGCGCCATGCGCGGACTCCATCCTCAGCCGGCCTTGGCCTGTTCGACGAGGCGGCGGTACTCGTCGTCGGCGAGCAGGCCGCCGTTGCGGACCGCCCGGTCCTTCACCTGCTCCAGCAGGGCCGGGTAGAGCTCGGCCGGCACATCCAGCCCCAGCTCGTGCGACTTGATCTCGAGGCTGGCCACGCCGCTCTTCTTGCCCAGGACCATGCCCCGCTCGGCGCCGACCAGGGCCGACGCGTACGGCTCGATCGCCGGAGGGTCGTGGAACTGCGCCGCCACGGCACCGCTCTCGCGGATGAACAGGTTGTCCCCGGTCACCGGTTTCCACGGCGCGAGATCGTATCCCGACAGCCGCTGGACCGTTCGGGCGATCTCCCGGATGTGCCGGAAGTCGAGGCCGGTGTCGCCGCCGTAGACCGCCTCCAAGGCCAGGGCGAACTCGGCCAGGTCGGTGTTGCCGGCCCGCTCCCCCATCCCGTTGATGGTGCCCTGGATCCAGTCGGCGCCGGCCCGGACCGCGGCCAGGGCCCCGGCGGTGGCCAGCCCGAAGTCGTCGTGGCCGTGCCAATGGATGGCCACGTCCGGCCCCACCCAGCTCCGGGCGCTGGCGATCAGCTCCTCCACCGCCTCGGGGGCCGCGATCCCCAGGGTGTCCACCATCGCGATCTCCTCCGCGCCGGCGTCCACGGCGGCGGTGTAGACCTGCTGGAGGAAGGCGCGGTCGGCCCGGGTCCCGTCGACGCCGAAGAAGCAGACCCGGATGCCGTTGCTTCGGGCCAACCGCACGGCGGCAAGGACACGGTCGGTGACCCTGGTCCGGTCCAGCCCGTAGGCCTGCAGTTTGCCGTCGCTGACCGGCGCCTCGATCACGGCGGCGCCCAGCCCCAGCTCGATCAGCTGCTCGACGTCCGCCGGCAAGGCCCGGGAGAACCCCCAGATCTCGGCCCGTAGCCCGGCCGCCAGGATGAGCTTGACGGCGCGCGCGTCGTCGGCGGAGACGCGGGGGAACCCGGCCTCGATCCGGTCCACGCCCAGCCGATCCAGGGCGGTCGCAATCTCCAGCTTGGCTTCAGCGCCGAGGGCCACGCCGACCGTCTGCTCGCCGTCGCGCAGGGTGGTGTCGTACAACCGCACCCGCCGCGCCAGCGCCGGATGGGCGAACCCGTCGTTGATGGATCCGGTCCACACCCGGGATCGATCCAGCATCTTGGCGACCGCCTCTCTTCGATTGATCAATGATATTTGTGGCTTGGGGTCGGGTGCAACGCTCCGGCGGCGCTGGTCAGTAGAGGTGGCAGGCGGTGACGTGCCCGGGCCCGACCTCGCGGAGGGCCGGTGGCTCCTGGCAGATGTCCATGACGTACGGGCAGCGGGTCCGGAACCGGCAGCCGCTCGGTGGGTCGAGGGGGCTGGGCAGCTCCCCGTGCATGGCCAGACGTGAGCGGCGCTGGTCGGGATGGGCCGGTAGGGCCGAGTCGAACAGCGCCCGGGTGTAGGGGTGCTTGGGGTTGTTCAGCAGGTCGTCGGTGGCCGCCTGCTCGACGATCTGGCCGAGGTACATGACCGCGACCCGGTGGGCGACGTGGCGGACGGTCGTCAGGTCGTGGGTGATCAGCAGGAACGAGGTGCCCAGCTCCTGCTGGATGTCCTTCAGGAGGTTGAGCACCTGGGCCTGCACCGATACGTCGAGAGCGGACACCGGCTCGTCGAGGACGATCAGCCTGGGCTCGGTGATCAGCGCGCTGGCCAGCGCCACCCGCTGGCGCTGGCCACCACTGAACTCGTGTGGGAACAGCTCGGCCTGCCAAGCCTGGAGGCCGACCCGCTCCAGCAGCGCCGCCACTCTGGCCCGCACCTCGCGTCTGGCCAGGCGCTCGTTGACCACCAGCGGCTCGGCCACGATGTCCCCGACCCGCATGCGCGGGCTGAGCGAGGCCCACGGGTCCTGGAACACCGCCTGCACGCGCTTGCGGAACCAGCGCAGTCCCGCGCCTTGCAAGGCATGCACATCTCGGCCCTCGAGGCTGACCCGGCCAGCCGTGGGCCGCCGCAGCCGCAGGATGACCCGGGCCGTGGTCGTCTTCCCGCAGCCGGACTCGCCCACCAGGGCCAGCGTCTCGCCGGGGGCGATCGAGAACGACACCCCGTCCAGGGCCCGGACGTGGGCCACGGTCCGCATCCCCAGCGGCCCGCCGGCCACCGGGAAGTGCTTGGCCAGCCCCTCGACCTCGATCAGCGGGGTGCCCACGGCTGCTCCTCGCTCCGCCAGCACCAGGCCGTATGCGCCGGCGAGACCTGGTAGGGATCCGGGTACTGCTCCCGGCAGCGGTCGACCGCGTACGGGCAGCGGGGGGCGAAGCGGCACCCGAGCGGCAGGTCGGTCAGCGAGGGTGGCTGGCCCTCGATCACCGCCAGCCGCTCCATGGCCACGTCCCGGCGCGGGCGGGAGGCGAGCAGTGCCCGGGTGTAGGGGTGGCGGGGACGGTCGAAGATGTCGCGCACCGGGCCCTGCTCGACGATCCGGCCGGCGTACATCACCGCCACCCGGTCGCAGGCCTCGGCGATCACGCCGAAGTCGTGGGTGATCAGGATGATGGCGACGCCGGTCTGCTCCTTGAGCTCGCGCAGCAGCTTCAGGTACTGGGCCTGGATGGTCACGTCCAGTGCGGTGGTCGGCTCGTCGGCGATCAGCACCTTGGGCCGGTAGGTCATGGCCATGGCCCCGACCACTCGCTGCTTCATGCCGCCGCTCAGCTCGTGCGGGTAGCTGGCCAGCCGCCGCTCGGGCGCGGGCACGTGCACGGTCTTCAGCAGCTCGACGGCCCGCCGGCGGGCCTCCGGCCGGCTGACGTCCCGCTCGTGGACCCGGGCCGCCTCCTCCATCTGGTTGCCGATCGAGAACACCGGGTTCAGCGACTGGTGGGGATCCTGCAGGATCATCGAGATCTCCCGGCCACGCAGCTTGCGCATGCGGCTCTCCGGGAGCGAGAGCAGATCCGTGCCCTCGAGCAGTACCTGGCCGCCGAGAATCCGGGCTGCCGGCTCGGGGGTGAGGCGCACCAGCGAGAGCGCGAGCATGCTCTTGCCGCAGCCGGACTCGCCGACGATCCCCAGCATCTCGCCGGCGTGCAGCTGGAAGCTGACCCCGTCCACCGCCCGGGTCGTCCCCCAGCGGGTGAACAGGTAGGTGTGCAGGTCCAGGACCTCAAGCACCGGCCGGTCAGGGCTCGGCCGGGGGTCGTGGCGGGTGTCGTGGGTCCGGGTGCTGGCCATGGCCGCTACTCCTGTTGGCGGAGCTTGGGGTCGAGGAAGTCGCGCAGCCAGTCACCGAGCAGGTTGAGCGACAGCACCACGACCAGGATGGCCAGGCCCGGGAAGAAGGTCAGCCACCAGGCGGTGGTGATCTGGTCACGGCCCTCGGCGACCATCACCCCCCAGCTCGGCTGCGGCCTGGGGATGCCGGCGCCGATGAAGCTGAGCGAGGACTCCTCCAGGATCACCACCCCGACCTGGAGGGTCGCCAGCACGATCAGGGTGTTGGTCACGTTGGGGAGCACGTGCCGCAGGAGGATGCGGGCGGCGGAGGCGCCGGCCACCCGAGACCGGGCCACGTAGTCGGACTCGCGGACGCTCAGAGTCTCGCCGCGCACCTGGCGGGCGAAGCTCGACCAGATGGTCACCGAGATGATGGTGATGATGGTGACGAAGCTGGGCCCGATCACGGCCACCACCACGAGGGCCAGCAGCACGATCGGGAGCGACATGAAGGTGTCGACCAGCCAGCTCACGACCCGGTCGACCGCCCCGCCGAAGTAGCCGGCGAGCAGGCCCAGGGTGCTGCCCAGCACCGCCCCGATGAGGATGGCGGCGCTCGAGACGATCAGCGAGATCCTGGCCCCGTAGATGACCCGGGTGAGGATGTCCCGACCCTGCTTGTCGGTGCCGAGCGGGTGGCTCCAGGTGCCGCCGTCCAGCCAGGCCGGCGGGAGCAGCCGGTCGGCCAGGGTGCCCCGAAGGGGGTCGTACGGCGACAGCAGGGGCGCGAACAGCGCCGGGATGACGAGGACGAACAGGATGATCAGGATCGGTAGCCAGGGCCAGCGCCGGACCAGCCGGCGCAGGCCCGGCCGCGGCCACCGGGGCGCGCGCGCCGCGGGCCCGGCGGGGGCGTCGCGGCTGGAGCCGGCGTCGAGCTCGCTGAGCCCGGCGTCCGGCGGGGGCGGGGCGGTCCGCGGCCGTCGCATCCTCAGCTCACCACCCGCTGCCCCAGCCGCACCCGCGGGTCCAGGTAGGCGTAGAGCACGTCCACGACCAGGTTCATGACCACGATGGCGGCCGAGGTGAACAGGGCCAGCGCCTGCACCACCGGGAAGTCGCGGGCGTTGGCCGCCTCGAAGGCAAGCAGGCCGACCCCCGGCCAGGAGAAGACGATCTCCACCACCGTGGCCCCGGTCAGCAGGCGCACGGCGATCCTGCCGAAGAAGGTCAGCGGCGGGATGGCTCCCGGCTTGAGGGCGTGCTTCCAGATCACCTGGCGCTTGGGGAGGCCCTTGAGCCGGGCCAGCTTGACGTACTCGGTGCCGAGCGTGTCCAGCATCGAGGACCGGAACAGCCGCAGCAGGGCGGCGATCCCGAAGGTGGCCATGACCAGGCTGGGCAGCAGGATGCTGGTCCAGCCCGCCTGCCCCGAGGTCGGCACCCAGCCCAGGTTCACCGCGAAGACCCAGATCAGCATGATGGCCAGCCAGAACTCGGGGACCGACTGGCCGAACAGGGCAATCCCCTTGGCCGTCCGGTCGAGCCAGGAGTTTCGCCGGACGGCCGAGAGGATGCCGAGGGGGACCCCGACCAGCACCGTGAGGACCAGGGCGACGAACCCGAGCTGGAGCGACACCGGCAGGCGCTCGGCGATCACGCTGCCGGCGGTCTCGTCGGGGAACTTGAACGACGGCCCGAAGTCGCCGTGCAGGGCGTTGCCCAGGAAGGTCAGGTACTGCTGGGCCAGAGGCTCGTCGAGCCCCCACTTGGCGGCCAGGGCGGCCTGGTCCTCCGGTCCCATGTCGACCGGGGCCAGCACGTCCAGCGGGTTGCCGGTCAGGCGGGCCAGCGCGAACACGATGATCGACACGGCGATCAGGGTGAGGATCCCCCTGATGACGTTGATCACGATGTAGCGGGCCATCGGCCGCTCACCGCTCGTGGCGGACGATGTAGAGGCCGCCCCGGTGACGGTCGGTCACGTAGATCAGCCCGTCGGGGGTGGCGGTCACGTCGTTGAGCTGGATGGTCTCGCGGCCCGGGGGTGGGTCGGGGACGATGTGGGCCACCTCGACCGGCGCCGCCGGATCGCTGAGGTCGTAGGCGCGCAACCCGCCCGCGAAGTAGGTCAGGTACACCAGGTTGGGGTCGATCAGGCTGCCCGGGCGCATCTCGTGGACATTGTGGGGGCCGAAGCGGATCCCGCGTCCGTGGTAGTCGCCGGGCGGCACCGGGAACCGGGCCAGCACCCTGGGGGCGGAGTCGTCGGCGACGTCGACCACCCGCACGTGCCGCTGGGTGCCGATGAAGCGAGTGAGCTGCTCGTCGGTGACCACCACCACCGCACGGCCAGGCATCGGGAAGGCCGTGTGGGTGTTGCCGCTGTCGGCGCCGAGGTCGAGGTGGCTGACCAGGACCGGCTTCTCCGGGTCGTTGATGTCGAGGATCACCAGGCCGGCGTCCCACCAGCCGCAGTACAGCCGGTCGCCGTCGGGCAGGGCGTGGTGGAGCATGACGTCGCGCCCCTCGTCCCAGGTCCAGGCCTCCCCTCCGGCGGTGTGCTGGCCCGGGAGCCACCACCGGCCCACCTCCCGGGGGCGGGTCGGGTCGGTGAGATCGACGATCCGCAGGAACCGGCCCCGGTAGCCCTCGTCGGTGCCAGAGACGTAGGCGTGCGGCCCCTCCCACCAGGTCATGCGGTGCACGCCGGTGCCCGGGGTCTCGAAGAACCCGATCTGGGCCGGCCGTTCGGGCCGGGCCACGTCCCAGATCGCCATCCCGGCGCTCCAGGACCGGGGTGGGCTCGGCTCGAAGCGGTTGCGCTCGTGGTTGACCAGCAGGAGGTCGCCGACGACCTGGACCTTGTGGGTGTGGGTGCCCGGTGGCCGGGGGATCTGGGCGACCAGCCGCGGGTGCTCGGGGTCGGCAACGTCCACGATCGAGGTGCCGACCGGGCTGTAGCCCTGGTGGCCAATGAAGGCGTGGCCGCCGACCACGTTGACGTGCATGCAGTCACCCGTGCCGGCCAGATCGTGGTGGCCAATCAGGGTCATGTTGTGGGCCTCGCGCACGCCGGCCGCCATGGCCTACCTCCGGATCTCGCCGAGGATCCGCTCGGCATTGCCGCGCAGGATCAGGGCGCGCTGCTCGTCGGTGAGCCCGGGGACAGCCCGGATCGCCGCCACCGGCTCCCGCTCGTGCATCTCGTAGGGGTAGTCGCTGCCCATCACGACTCGTTCGGCGCCGACCAGGCCGACGAGGAACGCCACCGCCTCCGGGACGTGGAGCAGGCTGTCGTAGTAGAGCCGGCGGGCCAGCTCGGCCGGCGGCCGGCCGAGGTGCACGGCGGTGCGGTCGGGGGCGACGGCAAAGCCCTTCTGGAAGCGGCCGAGCTGGTAGGGCAGGAACCCGCCGCCGTGGACCAGGCAGAGCACCAGCTCCGGGTGGCGCTCGAGCACCCCGGAGAACAGCAGCCGGGCGATCGCCAGAGTGGACTCGGCCGGGCGGCCGAACAGGTTCTCCAGAAAGTAGTCGCCCAGGTCGACCCCGGGCAGGGGGGCGTTGGGATGCAGCAGCACGAAGCAGCGCAGCTCGCTGGCGGCAGCCCAGAACGGCTCGAGGCCGGCCTGGTCCAGCGGCACCCCGTCGACGGTGGAGGCGATCTCCACGCCGGCCATGCCCAGGTCCCGCACGGCGTACGCCAGCTCCTCGGCCGCGGCGGCCGGGTCCTGGAGGGGGACGGTGCCCAGGGCGATGAACCGGTCGGGGTGCCGGGCAGCCTCGTCGGCCATGATCTTGTTGAAGGCGCGCGCGTAGCGGCGGCCGGCGTCGCCCCGGAGCGCGTAGGCGCTCAGTTCGGTCCGGTGCGAGAGGAGCTGGACGTCCACGCCGGCGGCGTCCATCGCGGCCAGCCGCGCGCCGGTGTCGCCCAGGGCGGCCGGCAGCGGCCCCACCCGCACCCGCCCGGCCAGCACCAGCAGCTCCTCGCCGCGGTCGTTCTTGGTGACCTCCACGTCCATCGCCGGGCCGTCGACGGACAGCAGCTCCATCAGCTCGGGGGGCACGCAGTGGGCGTGCACGTCATAGCTCATCGGCGCCCTCCCTCGCCTGCTCCCTGACCACCCAGATGCCGTCGTTGTAGCCGCTCAGGTAAATGTAGCCGCGCGGCTCCACCAGCACGTCCTGGCTGCAGACGCCGCGCACCCCGCCGTGGACGACGTCGAAGGTCCGCATATAGGGGCGGGGATCGGTCCACTCGGTCGGGTCGGGCGGCAGGAACGATGCGGTCTCCCGGGGGTTGGCCGCATCCGAGATGTCCCAGATCCGCAGGCCGGCGTTCATGTAGGCGTTGTAGACCTTGCCGGTGACCCGCAGGCTGCCGGCGTGGTTCTCATGCAGGTTGTGGGGGCCGAAGCGCTCGCCCTTGTGGAAGTAGGTCTCATAGGGCTCGGCGGCCGTCGGCTCCGGGATCGGCAGGGTGGAGACGATGGTCGGCTGCCGTTCGTCGCTGATGTCCCAGAGGCGGATGTTCTTGGAGCCCTCGAGGCCGAAGGTGGCCATCGGTTCCTCGCACACCACCAGCAGGTCGCGGTCGGGCAGGGGCAGGCAGGAGTGGGTCTGGCCGTCGGTCAGCTCCGGGTACGTGCGGACGTGGCCGAGCAGCCGCGGGTCGGTGGGGTCGGCCACGTCGACGATGCCGAAGCCGCCGTCGGAGTAGGCCACATAGGCCCGGTCCCCCTCCACCAGCGGGAAGTGGACCCCGAAGGTCTCGTCCGGCAGCGGGGCCGGCTCCTCGCCGAGCTGCACGGGGTGCCAGAAGTCGCTGACGTGCCTGGGCGCCTCGGGGTCGGAGACGTCCAGGATGGTCATGACCCGGGTCCGGTCGCTGCGCCACTGGTAGCGCACCCCGGGCGCCGGGACCCCATGGGACAGGAAGGCGTAGCGGCCACCGTTCCACCAGCTGCGGTGCACCCCGAAGCCTGGCGGCGGCTGCCCGGCCCAGAACGACAGCTCCTTGGGGGCGGTCGGGTCGGCGACGTCGAAGAAGCGGGCCCCCAGCCACGCCTTGCCCGGGTCGGCGCCGGGGGCGAAGAAGGCGTGCTCGCAGGCGGCCATCAGGATGCCCTCGGCGACCTGGATCTTGATGTGCCAGGTGTGCTCGTTGGGCGTGGGGATGAAGGCCACCACCTCAGGGGCTGCCGGGTTGGTCACCTCCAGCACGCTGATGCCACCGGACCAGACGTGGCCGACGTAGAGGTAGTGGCGCTCCCCCACCGTCTGGAACTGGAGCTGCAACCCGTCGACCCGGCCCTCCACCCGCGAGTAGCCGACCGGGTCGACGCCGACGGCCACCGGCTCGGTGAGCGGCGGCCCCGGGCGCTTGCGGATGGACCGCTTCCAGCTGGGTTCGGTCGCGCTGAACGACATGGCGTCCCTTCGGGTCAGGTTTCCTTGACGATCCAGATGCCGTCGTTGTAGCCGCTCAGGTAGATGTAGCCGCGGGGGTCGACCAGCACATCCTGGCTGCAGGCCTTGCGGGTGCCGCCGCGGATCGGGTCGGCGATGCGGTTGTAGGGCCGCGGGTCGGCGCACTCGGTCGGGTCGGAGGGGACGAACGAGGCGGTCTCCTGGGGGTTGGCCGCGTCCGAGATGTCCCAGATCCGCAGGCCGGCGTTCATGTAGGCGTTGTAGACCTTGCCGGTGACCCGCAGCTTGCCGGCGTGGTTGTCATGCATCCCGTGCGGGCCGAAGCGCTCGCCCTTGTGGAAGTAGGTCGGGTACGGCTCCTCCTCGGTCGGCTCGGGCACCGGCAGGGCCGCGACCATCCTCGGGCTGGTCTCGTCGGAGATGTCCCAGATCCGGATGTCCTTCTGACCCTCCAGCCCGAAGGTGGCCATCGCCTCGTCGCTGACCAGCAGCAGGTCCCGCTCGGGCAGGGGCACGCAGGTGTGGGTCTGGCCGTCGCTGAGCTCGGGGAAGGTCCAGACGTGGCTGACGAACCTCGGCCGCTCGATGTCGGAGATGTCGACGATCGCGAAGCCGCCGTCGGCGTAGGCGACATAGGCCCGGTCTCCCTCCACGACCGGCTCGTGCACTCCGAAGGTCTCGCCCGGGCCCGGCTGGGGACCCTCGCCGAGCTGGGTCGGCAGCCAGAAGTCCGACACGTGGCGGGGGTGCTCCGGATCGTCGATGTCGAGCACGGTCAGCACCCGGGTGCGGTCGGGCCGGCCGGCGTACATGAACCCTGGTGCGGCCACCCCGTGGGACAGGTAGGCGTAGCGGCCGCCGTTCCACCAGCTGCGGTGGACCCCGAAGCCGGGGCGGGCCGAGGCCCAGAACGACAGCTCCTTGGGCGCCGTGGGGTCGGCGACGTCGAAGAAGCGCACGCCCAGCCACGCCTTGCTCGGGTCGGGGCGAGGGTCGAACATCGGCGCCTCGCAGCCGAGCATGGCGATGCCGTCGGCGACCTGCACCTTGGTGTGCTTGGTGCTCTCGTTCGGGGTGGGGATGAACGCCACCACCTGCGGCGTGGCCGGGTCGGACACGTCCAGGACGCTGACCCCGCCCGACCAGATGTGCCCGACGTAGAGGTAATGACGCTCCCCCACCGTCTGGAACTGGAGCTGCATGCCGTCGATGCGGCCGTCGACCCGGGAGTGGGCGACCAGCTCGACGTTCCGGGCCACCGGTTCGGTCAGCAGCGGGGCGGGTCGCTTGCGCAGCGACCTGCGCCACTCCGGTTGCTCGCCGCCCACGTCGCCTCCCAGGCCGAGGTCCGGCCGGTTCAGGTCGCCGCCGGGGTGATGTACTCCACGAAGCTGTGCGGTGCGCTCATCATCGCGCCCGGGAAGGTGTAGCCGCTGACGACCTTCGGGTCGACCACGACCTCGTCGCGGGTTCGCAGCAGCGGCACGTGCTGCACCATCTCGAAGACCCGGTTGCCGAACGCCTGCCACAGCTGGGCCTGCCGGTCGGGGTCGAGCTCCACCAGCACCTTCTCGTACTCGGTGTCGAGCTCGACCTCCTCGATGGCCCGGCCGCTGTCCTGGTTGGCGTAGCCCTGCGGCTCGAAGCCGGTGATCGGCTCGCTGCTGGTCGAGTCGAACTCGATCGCCGCCTGGAACTCCCGGGCCTCGCGCCGGGCCGCGTGCTGGGCCTCGTCCATGGACCGGATCGGCGCCTTGATGCCGACGTCGGTGAGCATCCCGGCCACGGCCTCGCTGACGTCGGCCGACTCCGCGCCGCCGCTGTTGGGCGTGCCCAGGACCTCGATCTCGAGCTCGTTGGGCCCGTACCCCGCCTCCTGGAGGAGCTGGCGGGCGCCGGCCTGATCGAAGCCGTACAGCTCCTGCCAGCGCTGCTGCCACTCCGGGTTCCAGCCCGGCAGCTCCGGCTGCCAGTACCACATGAACATCTGCTCGGCGTCCCCGCCGTAGAAGGCCTGGTTCAGCGCCTCGCGGTCGATCGCCTTGTTGATGGCCCGCCGGACGCGGAGGTCGCACATCGGGCTGTCGGGGAACTTGCGCTGGCCGCTGGTGAAGACGTCCGCCGCCAGCTCGTCGACCTGCGGCGGCTCCTTGTAGTAGCAGCCGAGCAGGCTCATGCCGATCCGCCGCCCGGGCACCCCGGCCTCGATCACCTTGGCGCCCTGGCTGGCCGCCTGCTCGGTCAGGTCCTTGGGCAGCTCGGTGAGGTGGACCTCACCGGCCGACAGGGCCGACAACCGGGTCGAGTTCTCGGCGATGTACCGGTACTCGAGCTCCTGGAAACCCGCCGGCTGACGCCAGTGCTGGTAGGGCACGCGCTCGAAGACGACGTTGCGGCCGGGCGTGCGCTCCTTGAACTGGTAGGAGCCGGTGCCGGCGATCGGCTCGCCGTCCAGGTCGATCTCCTTGCTGGGACGGGACTCGGCGTCGGCCTTGCTCTTGATGGCCATGCCGGCCGCCCCGTAGCCGAGGCCCTCGAGGAAGCTGTAGCTGGTCTCGCGCAGGTGCCAGACGATCTCGTAGTCGTTGACGATCTCCAGCCGCTCCACGGTGCCACGGACCGCCTCGGCGACCCCGGACAGCGCCCCGGCCGGCTCGATCAGGTCGCGGTAGGTGTACTCCACGTCGGCGGCGGTGAACTCACCCTTCTCCTTGTGGAACTGGACGCCCTGGCGCAGGAACATCCGCAGCTGGTTGCCCTCCTGGACCTCCCAGCGCTCGGCCAGCATCGGGATCCAGCGCCCGGTCTTGGGGTCGGAGCCGATCAGGTTCTCGTACATCGGCTTCAGCTGAAACTCGTCCTGTGGCTGCATGTCCCGGTTCGGGTTCATCGCCTCCTGGGTCGGCGGCGGCACGGCGTAGATCAACCGGTCGACCCGCGTCGCCTCCTGGGACTGGTTGTCCGAGTCGTTCCCACCGGTGCAGGCGGCCAGCACGGCCACGGCGACGAACACCACGGTCAGTCGGAGTCGGAGGGTCGATGAGCGGAGGGAGGAACCCATGGTCGCCTTCTTCCTCGCGACGGCCGTACCGGTCGTCACGCTCCCGTAACCCGAAGTTGCGCGGAAATTATCATTGATCAGATATCGGGTCAAGGGAACCTCGGCCCGGCCGGCGGCTAGCCGCCGGCCTCCTGCAGGCAGCGCCAGACCTGCTGGGGGGTGAGGGGCATCTGGAGGTCGGTGACCCCGTACGGCGCCAGCGCGTCCAGCACCGCGTTGACCACGGCCGGGGGCGCGCCGATGCAGCCCGACTCCCCCGCCCCCTTCACCCCCAGCGGGTTGCTCGGAGCCGGCGTCTCCAGGTGGGCGGTGGTGTAGACCGGCGCGTCCGGCGCGGTCGGCACCGCGTAGTCGGCCAGGCTGCCGTTGAGCAGCTGGGCCGACTCGTCGTACTCGATCCCCTCGTACAGCGCCTGGGCGACGCCCTGGAGCAGCGACCCTTCCAGCTGCCCCTCGACGATCAGCGGGTTCAGCAGCCGGCCGCAGTCGTCCACCGCCACCATGCGCCGCAGGAGGACCCGGCCGGTGTCCCGCTCCACCTCGACCACGGCCACGCAGGCGCCGTACGGGAAGGTCTGAGCCCCGGGGGACCAGGTCTCCTCGGCGGCCAGCTCGACGCCCTGGCGCTGGGCGTAGGCGGCGACCTCGGCCAGGGTGACCTCACGGCCCCCGGCGGCGTAGCCGCCGCCAGGCCGGGGCGCCAGCTCGGCCGGCGGCACCTCGAGCAGGCGGCCGGCCAGCTCGCAGGCGCACTCGCGCACCCGCTGGGCCACCACGTGCAGGGCCGAGCCGCCGACCTGGGCCGATCGGCTGGCGAAGGAGCCCGTGCCCCCGGCCACGGCGTCGGTATCGCCCTCGATGACGGTTACCTCATCGGGGTGGACACCGAGTGCTGAGGCGACGATCTGGCTGTACACCGTCTCGTGGCCCTGCCCGGTGGCGCTGCTGCCGGCCCGGGCGCACACCCGCCCCTGGACGTCGATCTCGACCCGGGCGTACTCGGTGGAGGCGGCGTCCCCGCCGGCCCGCTCGACGAACATGCCGATGCCGAGGCCGACCGGGTCCTCGCCGGCCGCCCGCCGCCTGGCCTGCTCGGCCCGGACCGCTGGCTCGTCGGCCAGCTCCAGGGCCCGGGCCAGCGCCGCCGGGTAGTCGCCGCCGTCGTAGAGGGCGCCGGTGGCGGTGCGGTAGGGCATCTGCGCGGGCCTGACGAGGTTGCGGCGCCGGACGTCGGCCGGGTCGAGCCCGACCCGGCGGGCGAAGGCGTCGACGGCCCGCTCCATGGCGAAGTTCGCATCCGGCCGGCCCGCGCCCCGGTACGGCCCGGTCTGGGCGCGGTTGGTGACCACCATGGTGGTGCTGACGGCGAAGTCGGCGATGTCGTAGGCGCCCTGGGCCAGCAGCTGCGCGAACAGCGGCACGCCGGAGCCGTTGTGGGGGTAGGCGCCCAGGTCGGCGAGGATCTCGATCCTTCCTGCGCGGATGCGGCCGTCGGGCTCGCCGGCCAGTTCGACGCGGTGGCGCATGGCGCGCCCGTGGGTCCCGGAGATGAACTGCTCGTACCGGGTCTGGTGCCAGGCCACCGGCCGGCCCAGGCGCAGCGCCGCGGCGGCGACCACCGGGTACTCCGGGTACAGCATCGACTTCATCCCGAACGCGCCGCCGACGTCGGGCACGATCACCCGGATGGCCCCCTGGTCGAGGCGGAGCAGCCCGGCCAGCTGGCGCCGCAGCCGATGCGGGGCCTGGTGGCCGCACCAGACGGTGAGGCGGCCGTCGCCGTCCGGGGCGGCCACGATCGAGACCGGCTCGATCGGGACCGGGGCCAGGCGCTGCTGCTGGATCTCGACCACCGCCCGGACCGGCCAGCGGTCCAGGTCCGGGGTGACGCCCTCGGGGACCGCGGTCCGCGCCACCACGTTGCTGCCGGCGGCCGGGAACAGCAGGACCTCATCCTCGAGAGCGGCCGCGGCCGTGGCGGCGACGCCCGCCTCGGTGAAGTCGAGGTCCACCAATTCGGCCGCGTCCACGGCGGCGTAGGGGTCGTCCGCGACGACCACCGCCACCGGCTCGCCGAGGTAGCGGACGGTGCCACGGGCCAGCGGCGGGCGGGTCATCGCCGGCGCCTCCGGACGGCCTGGCCCGCCCCGGCCGGGGATATCGGGCAGATCCAGGTCGTCGGCGGCGAATGCGGCCACCACCCCTGGCGCGTCCCGGGCCGGCCCGACGTCGGTGGTCACACCGGTCGCCGAGGCGATCGGGCTGCGGACGAAGGCGGCGTACAGCAGCCCCTCTGGGCGGACGTCGGCGGCGTAGACGGCGGTGCCGGTCAGGAACCGGGCGTCCTCGCGCCGGGGCACCGGCACCCCCAGCCAGCTCCGGGGGCCTCCCTGCTGGTTCAGCTCCATCGGGCGGCCGCCCCCTCCAGGGCCCGGCGGGTGAGGGCCCGCGCGAGCTGTCGCCGGTAGTCGGGCTCAGCGTGGAGGTCGGCCGGGGGGTCGGTGTCCTCGGCGGCCAGGGCCGCCACCTCCCCGATGGCCCCGCGGCCGGCCCCGGCCAGCGCCCGCTCGGCGGCGCGGGCCCGGACCGGCACGGCGCCCATGTTGGTCAGCCCGATCCGGGCCTCCGCGATGGCGCCGTCGTCCCAGCGGACCAGAGCGCAGGTCCCCACGATCGCCCACATGTGCGACACCCGCGACAGCTTCTCGTACCGCCAGGTCCAGTCGGCGGCGAGCTTCGGCAGGCGCACCTCGATCAGCAGCTCCTCGGGGGCCATGGCCGTCTCCAGGTAGCCGTGGAAGAACTCGGTCGCGGGGATCACTCGCTGGCCGTCCGGACCCACGACGACCAGCCCGGCCTCCAGGGCGACGGCCACCGCGGGCAGGTCGCCGGCCGCGTCCCCGTGGGCCAGGGCGCCGCCGATCGTGCCACGGTGCCGGACCTGCGGGTCGGCCACCACCGAGGCGGCCTCGGCCAGGATCCCGCAGTGCTGGCGGACCAGCGGGTTCTGGACGAGCTCGTGGTGGGTGGTGGTGGCGCCGACGGCGAGGTGGTCGCCGGCGTCCCTGACCCCGCGCAGCCCCGCGATCCGGCCGATGTCCAGCAGTCGCGCCGGGACGGCCAGGCGCAGTTTCATCAGCGGCAGCAGGCTGTGCCCGCCGGCCAGGACCTTGGCGTCATCGCCGTGCTCGGCCAGCCACGCCAGGCACTCCTCGACCGTCCCTGGCCTCAGGTAGTCGAAGCTCGAGGGGATCACGGGGCGACCGGCGGCTGCTCGGGGGCCTGGCCGGCCAGCTCGGCCGCGGCCTCGGCGACGGCGGCCACGATCGTCGCGTAGCCGGTGCAGCGGCAGGTGTTGCCCTCCAGCCCGTGGCGGATCTCGTCCTCGCTGGGGTCGGACGTCTCGTCCAGGAGGGAGGCCGCCGACATGAGCATCCCTGGCGTGCAGTAGCCGCACTGGAGCGCGTGGTGCCGGTGGAAGGCCCGCTGCAGCGGGTGCCAGCCGGCCTCGCCGTCCCCGGGGCCGGCCAGGTGCTCGACGGTGGTGACCTCCTCGCCGTCGGCCTGGACGGCCAGCACGGTGCAGCTCTTGACGCTGTGGCCGCCGAGCAGGACGGTGCAGGCGCCGCAGTTCGAGGTGTCGCAGCCGATCTTGGTCCCCCGGAGGCCGAGCCGCTCGCGGATGAGGTGGACCAGGAGCAGCCGCGGCTCCACCTCCCCGGTCCAGGCCGCCCCGTTGACCGTCAGTTGCATCTGCATGGCCTCTCCCAACCTGACGCTATGCGCCCACCATGCTGTAGCCGCCGTCGCAGATCATGAAGCTGCCGATCATGTGGGCGGCGTCGTCGCTGGCCAGGAACAGGGCGGCGCCGGCCAGCTCCTCTGGCCCGGGGATGCGGCCGGCCGGTGTCATCGAGATCAGCTTCTCGCGCCGGCCCGACCGCCAGTCCTCGCGCTCGATGGTCGCCCCGGTCTCCATGAAGCCCGGGGCGAAGGCGTTCACCCGCACCGTCGGGGCGAAGGCGGCGGCATACGACTTGGTCAGCCCGAGCACGCCGTACTTGCCGGCGGCGTACTGCGGCGCCCGCGGGCTTCCCCGCACCACCACCGTGGAGGCTACGTTGATGATGGCCCCATGGCCCTGGTCGAGCATGCGGCTGCCGAACTCGTGCAGCATGTACATGGTGCCCTTGACGTCCACGTCGAGCACCCGGTCGATCGCCTCCTGGGTGACGTCGCGCCACGACATCTGCTCCGGGGCGACGTCGCCGACGTTGTTCACCAGCACATCCAGCGTCCCCGCCTGATCGAAGACCTGCTTGGCGAGCAGCCTGACGGCACTCCAGTCGCTGATGTCGGCCTGGACCAGGAAGGCTTCGTGGCCGAGCTCGCGCACCCGGGTGGCGGTGGCTTCGGCGCCCGCCGCGGAGCGGTTGTAGTGGACGCCGACGGTGGCACCTTCGGCGGCCGCCCGCACCGCCAGCGCCGCCCCGAAGCCGGTACCGGCTCCGGTGACCAGCACCGTCTTGCCGGCGAACCGCTGGACAATGGGGCTCGCAACCTCGCTCGCCATCACGCACGCTCCTCGTCCGGACGCGGGTCATATATTTAATCACACCTGCTGTCGGCGAGGGCTAGGAGGACGATCGCGCTGGCGTCGAGGCTCCCACATATGCACCTCAGCTGCTGGACCGGGCAGTCGCCCGGCGGGCAGCTTGGGCTCCCCTCGGGCGAGGGGCGAGGCCCATCCAGGGTGACACCAGCCTCGTTGGCTCGCCGCTGAAGGTGACCCGGCAGCTTGCCCCATGCAGGATACGATCCTGGCAAATCGTCCTTTCCCGCTCGTTCCCCCATCTCACGGAGTTCGGTCACATGAGCGCACCAGTTGCAACAGGACGCCAGGCCCGCCCCGCACTGTTGCTGGCCACGCTCGCGTTCCTGCTGAGTGCCTGCGCGGGAGGCGAAGAGGCTCGGCAGACGACGCTGCGGCCACCACGTCAGCGCCGGCGACCAGTGCGCCACCCACTGAAACAACCCGGTGAGGAGCCGGTCCGCGAGGGCAGCGAGCCGAGCGGGACCGGCGTGGTGTCCAGAAGTGAGGCCGAGGCGGCTGCGCTGCATGCCGTGGGTTCGGGCCGGGTGACCTGGAGCGGACCGGAGGATGATCGCGGCGCGGCCTGGGAGGTCGAGGTCACCCGCCCCAACGGCGGCGAGGTCGACGTCCTCGTCGCTCCCGACGGCAGCATCGTCAACAAGGCCGGAACAGCCACCGGCGGGTCACCCAGGCAACCACTCCGATGTCGGCAGGCGCCAGCACGGTGGGGGCAGCCCCCGTTTGGTCCCGAATCGCGGGCCGACGTTCGGGCAGAGGCTCGCCGTGGATCGGCGGTTTGCGATCAGCGACCTTGAAATGGTGTCGTCCTTGCACACGAACGCGGCGGCGTACACCGACGCGGGGTCGGTGTACGCCGCCCTGGGGCGGGACAAGTGCGGGAGGTGGCCCGCGCTGTCCTGGCGGTTACTTCGGGTCGCGGTTGAACTTCGAGGTCGACCAGAGGTAGCCGAGCACGGCGAGACCCACGCACCAGGCGATCGCGAGCCACCCGTTGTTGCCGATCTCGCTGCCGAGCAGCAGGCCCCGGAGGGTTTCGATGGCCGGCGTGAACGGCTGGTACTCGGCGATCGGCTGGAACCAGCCCGGCATCGTGTCGACCGGGATGAAGGCGCTGGACAGCAGCGGCAGCAGGATCAGCGGCATCGCGTTGTTGCTGGCCGCCTCGGCGTTCGGGCTGATCAGGCCCATGCCGACCGCGATCCAGGTGAGCGCCAGGGCGAAGAGCGCGAGCAGCCCGAACGCCGCCAGCC
>Ga0081538_10001303_pt1 | contig 25819 bp, 20 predicted proteins | sample TabmetS5T2R1_FD_71022 | JGI IMG/M metagenome (GOLD analysis project Ga0081538, IMG submission 71022) | Tabebuia heterophylla rhizosphere microbial communities from the University of Puerto Rico - S5T2R1 | ecosystem: Host-associated > Plants > Roots > Rhizosphere ... | reverse complement strand
TCGACGCCCCGCCGGCGCCCGTCGGCCGGCCTCCCCCCGATCCTCCCCCCGGGCCGGGCCGGTCCCGGGCCGGGCCGCTGCCGACCGGGCTGCGCCTCCCGGCCCGGCTCCGGCCGCGGCTGTCGCGCCTGGTCGACGGCGTGCTCGGCTACGTGCTCGGCTGCACGGCCCTGGCCGTCGACCCCGGCGAGCGGTGCATCCTCACCGACCACCGCCTCCTCCAGCTGTCCTGGACCCGCGACGCCTACTACCAGGCCCTGCTCCTGCTGGCGGCCCGCCACCTCGAGCCACGCGCCCTTCCCGTGGTCGCCGGGCACCTGCGCTGGCTGTGGTTCCGCTGCGACCGCCCCGCCGGCTGCTGGATGCGCAGCCATCTCCCCAACGGCGCCGTCAAGGACCAGGCCTTCCAGGCCGACCAGCAGCTCTACCCGGTGCTCGAGCTGCTCGACTACCGGGAGGCGGCCGGGGCCTGGCCCGAGGCCCCGCCGGGCCGCGCCGGCTGGGGGGAGGTGGTCGCCGAGGCCTGGCGGGCCCTGCCCGTCGACCCCGAGCTCGGGCTCGTCGCCGGCGAGGAGAACCCGGCGGACGATCCCACGTCCCTGCCCTACCTGCTGTCCACCCAGGTCCTGCTCTGGCACACCGCCACCCGGCTGGGCGCCCACGCGGGTGAGCTCGGGCTGGCGGCCCGGGCGCTGGCCGAGGTTGCCGACACCACCCGCGCCGCGATCCGGGACCGCTTCGCCTGCCCGGGCCCGTTCGGCGACCAGTGGGCGTACGAGACCGACGGCCGGGGGCGGCGCCGCCGCTACCAGGACGCCAACGACCTCCCGACCGCCCTGGCGCCCCTGTGGGGTCTATGCCGTCCGGACGACCGGCAGTGGTCGGCCACGATGCGCTTCGCCCTCTCCCCGGCCAACCCGGGCTGGTCGCCGGGGCGCTGGGGCGGCCTCGGCTCGGCCCACACCCCGGGTACCTGGCCGCTGGGGGACGTCCAGGAATGGGTGGCCGCAAGTCTGCTGGGTGACACCGGCCAGGCCGAGCGGGCGCTCGACCGCCTCTTGGCCGTGGCCGCGCCCGACGGCCTGCTCCCCGAGACCTACGACTCGGGCACCGGCCGGTGGCTGGCCCGCCCCTGGTTCGCCTGGCCCGCCGCGACCCTGGCCGCCCTCGCCCTCGGCGCCTGGACCACAGCCTCGTGCGAGACCTCAGGTGGATAGCGGCCGGCCGACCCGGGACCGACATTCTAAAACAAGGGTTTCTTGACATCTAGGCTCCAGGCCGTCTATAACAAAGACAAGTTCCTGATAGAGGAGGATGGCCAGGGCGACCACCACCGTCCGAGAGGTGATGACATGACCAAGCTCCAGCGCCTGTACCACGAACAGGGCCAGAGTCCCTGGCTCGACAACCTGACCCGGGTGTACCTCCGCGACGGTACGCTCGGCCGGCTGGTGGCTGACGGGATCCGGGGGGTGACGGCCAACCCGACGATCTTCGCCAAGGCCATCGAAGGCTCCGACGCCTACGACGAACAGTTCGCGGCGCTCATCGCCCAAGGGCGACCGGTGCCGGACGCCTACTGGGACCTGGTCGTGGACGACATCGGCGACGCACTCGGCGTGCTGCGACCGACCTTCGATTCCGGTGGCGGCACCGACGGGTTCGTGTCGATCGAGGTGGCACCCGAGCTGGCCCGCGACACCGACGCCACCATCGCCGCCGCCCGCCACCTGCACCAGCGGATCGCCCAGCCGAACCTGTTCGTGAAGATCCCGGCCACCGGCGAGGGCGTGCCCGCCGTCCAGGCGATGATCGCCGAGGGACGCAGCACCAACATCACGCTGATCTTCTCCCTGACCCGCTACGCCGAGGTGATCGACGCCTACCTTGCCGGGCTCGAGACCCTCGCCGAGGGAGGCGGTGACCTGGCGTCGGTGCACAGCGTGGCGTCGTTCTTCGTCAGCCGGGTCGACAGCGAGGTCGACCGTCGCCTCGACGCCATCGGGACCAGCGATGCGCTGGCGCTGAAAGGCCAGGCCGCGGTCGCCCAGGCCAAGCTCGCCTACCGGCTGTTCGGTGACCGCTTTGCCGGCGAACGGTGGGAGCGGCTGGCGGCCCGGGGCGCGCAGGTGCAGCGACCGCTGTGGGCGTCGACGTCGACCAAGAACCCCTCCTACCCCGACACCCTCTACGTCGACAGCCTCATCGGGCCCAGCACGGTCAACACCCTGCCCGAAGCGACCATTGCCGCGTTCGAAGACCACGGCACCATCACCCGCACCATCGACAGCGGTGTCGACCACGCCGGCGCGGTGATGGCCAGGCTGGCCGAGGTCGGTGTGGACATGGACGACGTCGGCCGCGCCCTCGAGGAACAGGGCGTGGCCAGCTTCCACCAGTCGTTCGCCCACGTGCTCCAGGCCCTCGAGGGCAAGGCGCGCCAGCTGGCGCCCCGCTGACATGGATTGGAATGGCTGGGCGCTGTTCGGCCTCGTCGCCACCGCCGCCCTGACCGCGGTGATGATCATGGCACAGCTGGCCGGGCTGACCCGACTCGACCTGCCCCTGCTGCTCGGCACCATCATCACCGAAGACCCCGACCGGGCCCGGGTCGCCGGATTCTTCCTCCACCTGGTGATCGGACAAGGGTTCGCCCTCGGCTATGCCGCCAGCTTCTCGCTGCTGGACCGGGCCACCTGGTGGTTGGGCGGGCTGCTCGGGCTGCTGCACGTCGCGGTCTCGCTCACCGTGCTCGTCCCCCTCCTCGAGGGCGTGCACCCGCGCATGGCGTCGCACCGGGCCGGTCGATCGTCGACCGCGGTGCTGGAGCCCCCCGGGCTGCTCGGCCTCAACTACGGCGGCCAGACGCCCGTCGTCACCATCGCCGCCCACCTCACCTACGGCGTCGCCCTCGGCATGCTGCTCGGGGCCCGCTGACATGCGACGACCTTCTCCGTCGCCGCCGGCGATGACGACAACCCAGCAGGACGCCGTCGAGCGGGCCCGGCCCATCGAGGACTACGGGCTGCTCGGTGACACCCGCACCGCAGCACTCGTCCGCTCCGACGGCGCCATCGACTGGCTATGCGTTCCCTGCTTCGACGGCCAACCCGTGTTCGGCCGCCTGGTCGGCGGGCCGGCGGCGGGCACCTTCCGTATGGGACCAGCTGGAGCAGCCGCGGTCATCGCCCGCCGCTACCGACCCCATACCGCCACCCTTGAAACAACCTGGGACACGCCGGGCGGGCGGCTCACCCTGACCGAGGGGATGATCGCCGACGTCCGCGGCCGGCTGTTGCCGTCCAGCCTGCTGGTGCGCCGGCTCACCGCCGCCGGCGGCCCGGTTGACGCCGCGGTCGAGTTCGATCCCCGCCTCGGCGAACAACACCGGCCGCCGCGCGTCGAGCGCCGCGGCGACGTCGTCGTGTGCAGCTGGTCCACCACCGCGCTCGCGCTGCGCTCATCGCCGCCGATCCGCCTCGAAGCCCGAGGCCCCGTGAGGTTGCGTGTCGCGCCCGGTCATCCCGTCACCCTCGCGCTCAGCGTCGCCGACCGCGAACCGCTGATCTACGTCGACCCCGACGCGGCCTGGGCGGCACTGGAGGCCGACGAGCACGCCTGGCGGACCTGGTGTGCCGACATCGACGGCGACCTCCCGCACCGCGACGCGGTGGCCCGCAGCCTGCTCACCCTACGGCTGCTGACCTACTCCCCATCGGGCGCGCCGGTCGCGGCACCGACAACCTCGCTCCCCGAGGACCCAGGGGGGATCCGCAACTGGGACTACCGCTACGCCTGGCCCCGCGACGCCAGCATCGGCATCGGCGCGTTCCTCGGCGTCGGCAAACACCAGGAAGCCCGCCACTTCCACGCCTGGCTGCTCCACGCCAGCCGCCTGGACCGGCCCCGCCTCCCCGTCCTGCTCACCCTCCACGGCCGCCAGCCGACCGCGGAACGGAAACTCGACGGCTGGCCCGGCTACGCCCACAGCCGTCCGGTCCGCGTCGGCAACGGCGCCGCCAACCAGCACCAGCTCGATGGCTACGGCTGGGTCCTCGACGCCGCCTGGCTCCTCACCCGCGCCGGCCATCAGCTCTACCCCGAGACCTGGCGAGCCATGCGCGGCTTCGCCGACGAGGTCGCGAAACGATGGCGCGAACCCGACGCCGGGATCTGGGAGGTCCGCGGCGATGGCGCCCACCACGTGCACTCCAAGCTGATGGCCTGGCTCGCCCTCGACCGTGCCCTCCGCATCGCCTCCGTCCGCCGCACCCCGGATCCCCAGGTCGCGCGGTGGCGAGCCGAGCGCGACGCCGTCGCCGCCGAGGTCATGTCCGCCGGCTTCGACCCCGAGCGCGGCTCCTACACCCGCAGCTACGGTTCGAACGACCTCGACGCCGCCGTGCTCGTCCTTCCGCTCCTGGACCTCGAACCGCGTGACTCGCCTCGGGTCCGGGCCACCATCCAGGCCGTGCGCCGCGAGCTCAGCGCCGGCGGCCCGCTGCTGTACCGCTACCCACCCGGCCAAGACGGCCTGCCCGGCACCGAAGGCGCCTTCCTCCCCTGTTCGTTCTGGCTGGTCCAAGCCCTCGCCAGCACAGGCTGCGTCGACGACGCTGCCCAGCTGTTCGCCGACCTCCTGGAGCTCATCAACCCGCTTGGCCTTCTCCCCGAGGAGATCAACCCCGAGGACCACGGCTACCTCGGCAACTACCCCCAAGCCCTCACCCACGCCGCACTCGTCCAGGCCGCCCTGGCGATCCGCGACGCCCACCCCGAGAGTGACACGACGTCTTAACGAGGCTTGCGCATTACCAAGACCACAGGATCCCTGAAGGCGATCACGTCGGACGTCACGGTAATGCGCAAGCCTCGTTAGGACGCTGGGCGGCTGACCGCGCCGGCATCTGCCGGGTGACGCTGCGGCCGCCAGCGGACCGAGTGTCACGCACTGGTCGTCCTGGCGCCACGCGACCGCGTTGGCCCAGGCCGGAAGCCGGATTCCCAGGGCAGGGAGTGCCGGCACCGGGTGCCGGCCAACGTTGCCGCCGCCCTGTCTGGCGATCCTTTGCAGCCAGCAGGTACCGCACGATTGCAGCCGGCCGCAGGCCCGGATGGGTGCTGGCGGTGAGGACCCAGGAGCGGCGGAAGGGCTACGTTGGGGTGGCCGGACGCCGACATGATCCGGCGAAGCTGGTACCCGAGCGCCCTGCCGCCCGCCCCGCTGCCTGCCCGCAAGCCGGAGGCCGTCGGCAGGCTCGCCCGGTGGCCGACGAGGCATGGACGGCATGCTCCCGGAGGCAAGGCTTGCAGACTCCACGTCCGGGTTCCGCCGACGACCCGCCCCCGGGGGGGCTTTCGGTCGTCAAGGAGCGAGGGCAGGCCTTTGTGGGCCGCGAGCCGGAGACGGAGGCTCTCCGTGCTGGTCTCGGTGATGCGACCTCCGGTCGGGGCAGGTTCTTCGTGCTCGGGGGGGAGCCCGGCATCGGCAAGACCAGGCTCGCCGATGAGTTCTCGACCAGGGCGAAGGCAGAGGGCGTCCTGGTGCTGTGGGGACGATGCTGGGAGGCGGGAGGCGCCCCGGCGTACTGGCCCTGGATCCAGTCGCTCCGGGGGCTGCTCCGGGAGCTCGACCCCGAGGCCCTGAGGGAGCGGGTTGCCGGGGGAGGCGCGGATCTCGCGCAGATCCTGCCCGAGCTGCGGGAGCGTTTGCCCGATCTGTCCGAGCCTCCTCCCGCCTCGCCTGCGACAGCCCGGTTCCGGCTGTTCGACGCGCTGAGCGGGTTCCTGCGCAGGGCCTCGGAGGACCGGCCGCTGCTGCTGGTGCTGGAGGACCTCCACGCCGCGGACGCGCCCTCGCTCCTGCTGCTGCAGTTCGTGGTCGGCGAGGCCAGCGGCAGCCGGATGCTGGTGCTGGCGACCTTCCGGGACGTGGAGGTCACCAGGGACCACCCGCTGGCGGCGTCGCTGTCGGAGCTGGCTCGAGCCCAGGGGACCACGCGCATCTCGCTGGCGGGGCTGAGCCGGCCGGACGTGGGCCGGCTCATCGAGACGATCACCGGACGCACGCCTCCCACGGAGCTGGTCGCGGCGATCCACCGCGAGACCGAGGGCAACCCGCTGTTCATCGGTGAGGTGGTTCGCGCCCTGGCCTCGGAGGGTTGGCCACCGAGCGCGGCGGACCGCCGTCCATGGCCGATCCCCGAGGGGGTCCGCGAGGTCATCGGTCGCCGGCTGCACCGCCTGCCGGAGGACTGCAGGCGGATCCTGACCGTTGGCTCGGTGATCGGCCGGGACTTCACGGTGGAGGCGCTCAAGCGCATCACCGGCCGTCCCGCGGAGGACCTGCTGGACTCCGTCCGCGACGCCGCCGCGGCGGGCGTCATCAGCGACGTCCGGCACGCCCCGGGCACCTTCCGGTTCGCCCACTCGCTCATGCGCGACACGCTCTACGAGGAGCTCACGCCCGCCGACCGGATCCGCCTGCACCGCGAAGTCGGCGAGGACCTGGAGGCGATGTACGCCCGCGACCCGGAGCCCCACCTGGCGGAGCTCGCCTACCACTTCTTCGAGGCGGCACCGGCCGGCGATGTCCGCAAGGCCGTCGACCACGCCGTCGCCGCCGGGAGGCGCGCGGTGGCCCTCCTCGCCTACGAGGAGGCCGTTCGCCTGTTCCGCATGGCGCTTCAGGCACTTCGGGAGTCGCCAGACGAGGAGCGGCGGTGCCAGGTGCTGCTCCTGCTGGGCGACGCGGAGAGCCGATCCGGTGACGGCCCCGCATCCAGGGAGACCTTCCTGGAGGCCGCCGGGATCGCCACCCGACTCGACCTGCCCGAGCTGCTCGCACGGGCCGCCTTCGCCTATGCCGGACGGATCCCGTGGGCGCGGGCGGGGATCGACCGGCAGGTGATCCCGCTGTTGAAGCAGGCCCTGGAGGCGCTCGGCGCGGAGGACAGCGTGCTGCGCGTGCTGCTGCTGAGCCGGCTGGCGGGGGCGCTGCGCGACCAGCCGGCGGTGGTGCCGAGGGCGGCACTCGGCCGCGAGGCGGTGGCGATGGCCCGGCGGATCGGCGACCCCGAGACGCTCATCTACGCGCTGTTGGGCCAGCTTGCGAGCACCTTCCTGGGGCCGGACAGCCTCGACCAGCAGTTCACCTTCGCGGAGGAGCTGGACCGCCTGACCGAGCAGGTCGAGGACCGCGAGCGGCGCATGGATGCGTTGTTCTTCCGGTTCCTCGCCTTCATGGCCAGCGGGCAGGTGTGGGAGGCGCGGGCCCAGGCGGAGCTGCACCGCCGGCTTGCGCGCGAGCTGCGACAACCGTCCCACCGATGGTACGCGGGCATGGTGGTCACGATCCTGGCGCTGCAGGACGGCCGCTTCGAGGAAGCCGAGCAGCTCATCGCGAACACGTTGGAGGCGGGCCGGCAGGCGCAGGCCTGGGACGCGGAAGCCTCGCACCTGTTCGCACTGTTCGGCCTGCGGCGGGAGCAGGGGCGGCTGGCCGAGCTGGAGGACGACCTCCGGCGGGCGCCCCTCGACTATCCCGGGTACCGGTCGCTTCGCTGCATGCTGCTGGCGACGCTGTGCGACCTCGGCCGCCTCGACGAGGCCCGAGCCCTCTTCGAGCAACTCGCCACCGGCGGGTTCGCCGCGTTCCCCAAGGACAGTGAGTGGCTGTTCGCGCTGACCTTGCTCGCCGAAGCCGCCGAGGTCCTGGGTGACCGCGACCGCGCCGTGGTCCTCTACCGGCTGCTTGCGCCCTACGCCGAGCTGGTGGCCCTGGCCGCCTCCGAGGTCAGCGTGGGGCCGGTGTCGCGGCCGCTCGGCATCCTGGCCACGCTGCTCGGCCGCCACGACGACGCGGCCGGGCACTTCGAGGACGCCATCGCTCGCACGCAACGCATGGGTGCGCGGCCGTGGCTGGCGCACACCCAGCACGCCTACGCCCGCATGCTTGCCGAGCAGGGGCGGCCTGGGGATCGCGAGCGGGCCGTCGAGCTCCTGACAAGCGCCCTGGAGGCGTGTGAGCGGCTCTGCATGGCCGTGCTCGCGGGTCGGGTGGCGGCCCTGCTGGCGGAGCTCGGGGTGCGCCCGCGGCGGCGGCCGGGCGCCGCGACGGCGGCCCCGGTGGGCGCGCCGAAGGGGACCGTGCTGACGCCGCGCGAGCGCGAGGTGGCCGGGCTGGTCGCCGAGGGCCTGTCGAACCGGCAGATCGCCAAGCGGCTGTACCTGTCGGAGCGTACGGCGGAGACCCACGTCCAGAACATCCTCACCAAGCTGGGGTTCACCTCGCGCACGCGGGTGGCCGGCTGGGCGGTCCGCGAAGGCCTCCCCCAACAGGGTACGTAGCCGTCCGGCGCGCCCGGAGATACGTACCGGCATCGGTGGTTCCCCCAATGTGGTCGGGCTGCCGCCCTCCTAGCGTTGTCGTATCGCTTTTCGCATCTAGCCCTCAGCGAAGCCGACAGAAGGAAGAGGAGCCCATGCTCGAGTCTCTTGCCACCTGGGTGCTGCTATCGGAGCGACCGTCCGACAAGTGCGACCCCCGCGGGCTACCGGCCGGGCGGATCCCGAACCGGACGTCGTCATCGGAGGTGGCCCGGTGGGCCAGGTGATCGGTGAGCTGCTTCCTCTGGCGATCGGGGTGGCGATCAGTCCCCTGCCGATCATCGCGGCGATCGTGATGCTCCTTACCCGGAAGGCGGGTCCGACCAGCCTCGGACTCCTTGTCGGGTGGGTTGTCGGGATCGTCGTGGCGACCGTGGTCTTCGTCATCATCGCCGCGACCGTGGGACTGGACGAGTCCTCCGGGCCGTCGACGGCGGGGTCATGGGTGAAGATCGGCCTGGGCGTCCTGCTGCTGCTGTTGGCGGCCCGTCAGTGGCGCGGCCGCCCCCGCCCGGGTCAGCCGGTGACCATGCCCAAGTGGATGTCGGAGATCGACTCCTTCACGTTGGGGAAGGCCGCCGGGCTGGGATTCGTCCTCGCCGCGGTCAACCCGAAGAACCTGCTGATCTGCGCCACCGCGGGCGCCACGATCGGCGCGGCCGCGCTATCGGGTGGTCAGGTCGCGGTCGCGGTCGCGGTGTTCACGGTGATCGGTGCCAGCACGGTGGCGGCGCCGGTGGTCGGGTATGCCCTGGCGAAGGAGCGCATGCGTCGACCACTGGACGAGCTGCGGCACTGGCTGGAGGTCCATAACAACGCGGTGATGACCGTGCTCCTCCTCGTGCTCGGCCTGACGGTGATCGGGAAGGGCATCGGCGGCCTCTGACCCGCGGGGCCCGGTTCACCACCCAGCCTCCGGTCTCCACACCCACTGCACGGATACCGAATCGGGTGGGCTGCGCGGCGACGCCGTCGCGGGGCTGTCCCAGGCGGTCGCAACAGAAAGGACCGATCAACATGCAGGGCAAGCAGAAAGGACTGATCAATATGCAGGGCAAGCCGTTGCTGGTCTCGGCGGACCGACTGGTCGACGGACGCGGAGGGGCTCCGCTGGCCGACGCGGGCGTCCTGGTCGACGCCAACGGCACGATCTCCTGGGCCGGGCCGATGGCGCAGGCCCCGCAACTGCCGGAGGAGGGCCGGCGGGTGGCGCTGCCGGGCACGCTGTTGCCAGGCTTCATCGACACCCACGTGCACTTCGCGGTGCCCGGCGGCGGCCTCAACGTCGGGATGCTGATGCGGGTGCCGCCGCCGGTGCGGGTGTTGCAGATCGCCGCCAGCATGCGCGCCACGGTGGACGCGGGGATCACGACGGTTCGGGACCTGGGGTGGCTCGGCCCGAAGCTGGCCATGCTGGCAACCACCGGGGCAACCCCCGCGCCGAGGCTGGTGAACGCCATCGCGATGCTCAGCTCGACCGGTGGGCATGCCGACTTCCCGCTTCCGGCCGGTGTCGACCTGACCGAGCTGTTCCAGCTGCTGGATATGCGGCTGGCGGTCGCCGACGGCCCCGACGAGGTCACCAAGCACGCGCGGCAACTGATGCGCGACGGCGCCCAGGTGATCAAGATCGCGGCGACCGGCGGCGTCTCCACCCCAGCCGATGGACCAGACGACGTGGGGTTCTCACTGGCTGAGGTGCGCGCGGTGGTGGAGGCGGCGACCAGTCGGGGCAGGATGGTCGCCGCCCACGCGATCGGCACCCAGGGCATCGCCAACGCCGTGGACGGCGGGGTGCACAGCATCGAGCACGGCAGTGGGCTGACCCCCGAGCTGGCCGACCGCATGGCCGCGCGGGGCGCCTTCTTGGTCCCGACCCTGACGGTGCTGAACGAGCTCGGAGATCCCGCCGTCATGGGGCAGCAGGCCTACCAGAAGGCAGTTCGCTGGCGGGAGGCCGCCAGCAAGGCCGTGCCCATGGCCGTCGACGCCGGGGTGCGGATCGCGACCGGAACCGACGCCGGGCTCGGTATCCGGCATGGCCAGAACCTGGTCGAGCTGGCGTACCTGGTCAACGCCGGACTGTCGCCGATGGACGCGATCGTGGCCGCCACCGCCACCGCCGCCGACGTGTGCGGGCTCGGCGACCAGGTCGGAACCCTGGAGCCGGGCAAGCGGGCCGACCTGGTCGTGGCCGCGGGCAACCCACTCGACTACATCGACCTTCTCGCGGACGCCGGCAACATCACGCTGGTCGTGCAGGACGGCCGCATCGTCAAGCACCCCACGGAAACCGTCGAGCGATAACCACCGCCGTCGCGAGGAGAGCAGCGTGATACCGGACAAGCAGATCTACGTCCCGCCGACGATCTCTGCAGAGGCCCAACAGGTCTTGAAGGCGGTGATCGAGGCCAAGCCGTATGCGATTGAGTTCCCGGCGCCGGATGACCTGGCCGGCTGGGAGAAGGTCCACGACCTCGCTGAGGCGCGCAACAAGGACGAGGCCGAGAAGTCCCTCGCCGCGAGCCACGCGACCGTCAGCGAAGTGCAGATGGGCGGGGTCACCGTCGAAGACATCCGTCCGCGTGGCTGGAACGACAACGGCAAGGTGCTGGTGTACGTCCATGGTGGTGGGTACACCCTGTACAGCGCCCGCTCGACCTTCGGGGTCGCCGTGCCCATGGCCAGAGCGACGGGCCTTCGGATTGTTTCGGTCAACTACACCCCCGCGCCACGCGCACACTTCGAAGAGATCCAGCGGCAGATCGTCTCGGTGGTCGATGCGCTGATCGAGGCGGGCTATGCCATGCCGGACATCGCCATCTACGGCGAGTCCGCGGGTGGTGCGCTGACGGCGTCAACCGTTCTCAACCTGCGCGACCAGGGCAAGGGCATGCCCGCCGCAGCCGTGTTCTGGTCACCGAATACCGACTTGAGCAGCAGGGACGATACGACCGTGACCCTCGATCCGGACGACCCGATCCTGACCTACTCGACGCTCCTCGCCAACGGCTCCAAGGCATACGCGGGCGACGTCGCCCTCGACGACCCTCGCGTCAGCCCGCTGTACGCGGACCTGTCCAAGGGATTCTCCCCAACGTTGATCGTCGTCGGCACCAAGGAAATGCTCCTCAGCTCCAGTGTCCGCTTCTACCAGGCGCTGGAGGCCGCGGGCCAGCCGGTGAAGTTGGACGTGTACGAGGGCATGTGGCACGCCTTCCCGCAGTACGGCTTGCCGGAGTCGAAGGTCGCCGTCGGGAAGTCGGCCGAGTTCATCAACGACCACCTGCACCAGTGAGTGGTCCTTCAAGAGAAGGGATTGTTCGGTGAACGACCCACTGCCGGGATTCGGCGACTTCCAGAACGAGATCTACAACGCCGGACTGACCGGCCGCCTTCCCACCCTGCCGATGTCGTACGCCGAACTGGAAAGCCGGGCGGCAAAGGCGTTGCCGCCCTCGGTCGTGTCCTACGTGGCCGGCGGAGCGGGCGACGAGGCGACGCAACGCGCCAACGTCGACGCCTTCGGCCGCTGGGGGCTGGCGCCGCGGATGTTCGTCGGCGCCAAGGAACGGGACCTGTCGGTCGAGCTGTTCGGCATGCGGTGGCCCGCACCGCTGTTCATGGCCCCGGTGGGCGTGATCGGGATATGCGCCCAGGACGGGCACGGTGACCTCGCCGCCGCCCGTGCCGCCGCGCGCACCGGGGTTCCCATGGTCACCTCGACGCTGATGGCGGACCCGTTGGAGGAGGTCGTGCCGGAGTTCGGCAACACTCCCGGCTTCTTCCAGCTCTACACCCCGAACGACCGCGACCTCGCCGAAAGCCTCGTCAAGCGCGCCGACGCGGCCGGGTTCAAAGGCATCGTCGTCACCCTCGACACCTGGATCACCGGGTGGCGCCCGCGTGACCTGTCCACCGCGAACTTTCCACAGCTGCGCGGTCTCTGCCTGGCGAACTACTTCTCGGACCCCGTGTTCCGTTCCAGGCTGGACAAGTCACCCGCGGAGGACCCCCTGAGCGCGGTCAGGTTGTGGGCCCAGGTCTTCGGTAATCCCCTGACCTGGGACGACCTGCCATGGCTGCGGTCGCTGACCAAGCTCCCGCTGATCGTCAAGGGCATCCAGCACCCCGACGACGCCCGCCGCGCCATCGACTGCGGCGTCGACGCCATCTACTGCTCCAACCACGGCGGCCGCCAGGCGAACGGCGGCCTGCCCGCCCTCGACTGCCTGGCCGAGGTCGTCGACGCCTCCGGTGACACCCCGGTCCTGTTCGACTCCGGCGTCCGCTCCGGCGCCGATGTGGTCAAGGCCCTCGCCCTCGGCGCCACCGCCGTCGGGGTCGGCCGCCCCTACGCCTGGGGCCTTGCCATCGGCGGCGAGGACGGCGTGGTGCACGTCCTCCGGACGATCCTCGCCGAGGCCGATCTGATCATGGCCGTCGACGGCTACCCGTCCCTGGCCGACCTCACCCGTGACAGCCTGCGCCAGGTCCATTCCCCGACGCAAGGATCATCCCGATAGGGTTCGAGGAGCCGCCGTGTCCGATCAACGCGCCCGACAAGAGCCTCGACCCCACCGGGATCGAGCACACGTGGAGGCACGAGCCGATGTCGTTCTGTCGCCGCGGCGCTGGACCTCGCTCGCCGGCATCTGCGCCGCGGCGGCGCTGGTGTGGTTCTCCGCATCCGACCTGCCCGTCGCGCTGCCCACGATCGCCAAGGAGTTCAGGGCCAGCCTGACCACCCTGCAGTGGGCCAACATCGCGTTCACCGTGTCAACCGGATCGCTGGTGATCGCCGGCGGCAGGCTCGGAGACCTGCTCGGCCGGCGGCGCATGCTCGTCACGGGCACGGTCGTCTTCGCCCTCGCGTCGCTGGTGGCCGCCGGTGCCCCGAACCCCACGGTGCTCATCATCGGACGGGCGGCCATGGGCGTGGGCGCGGCGCTGATCCTCCCCATGACCCTGGCGCTCATCCCACCCCAGTTCCCACGGTCCGAGCAGCCGCGGGCGCTCGGCGTGTGGGCAGCGGTCGCCTGGGGTGGGCAGGCCGTCGGGCCAGCGTTCGGCGGCCTGCTGACCCAGACCACCGGCTGGCGCTGGATCTTCCTGGTCAACGTCCCCATCGCCGCGGTGACCCTCCTGGTGGTCCGGGCAGCCACTGCCGAGTCCCGCGACGAGGCCGCCCCGCGCGGCGTCGACCTGGCCGGCGTGGCCACCACCGGCGGGGCGGCCTTCGCGGTGCTGTACGCGCTCACGGCCGGGCAGACCCGCGGCTTGGGCGACCCGCTCGTGCTCGCCCTGTTCGCAGCCGCGGTCGTCCTCGGAGTGCTGTTCGCGCTGGTCGAGCGGCGGGTCGCCAACCCGCTGGTCGGCCTGGCCCTGTTCCGGCGCCGTCCCTTCGACGCCGCCCTGACCGCCAACCTTGCCTTGAACCTCACGTTCACCGGCACCACCTTCCTGCTCGCCCTCTATTTGCAGGACGTCCGCGGCTACGACCCGTTCGTGGCCGGGCTGCTGCTGCTGCCCCTCACGGTCAGCCTGCTTGCGCTCCTCCCCGCCGGTGTTGGCCTGGAGCGTCGAACCGACGCGCGGCTGCCCATGCTGATCGGCCTGGCCGTCATGGCCGTTGCCTTGGTCCTGCTCGGATTTCTGGTCCCGGATTGGACCTATCCTCTCGTGGTCGGCACGCTGCTGCTGTTCGGGATCGGCCTCGGGCTCATGTCGACCCCGATGACCGACGCCGCGGTCGGCCAGGCCAGCGGCGTTCCCGAGCCCTTGGCCGGGATGGCCTCGGGGGTCTTCAAGATGAGCTCGATGCTCGGCAGCTCCCTCGGTGTCGCCCTGTTCGCCACCTCCGCCAAGCTGTTCGCGACGAACACGGCCGTGGACGAGGCGCGGGCCGCCGGCCTCTCCGACCGGCAGATCACCACCCTGCGCGACGCGCTGGTCGACTCCAAGCTGGCCCAGCGCATCCTGTCCAGCCTGTCCCCCGACGTGCGTGAGCGGGTCACCGATGCTGCCCGGGAGGCGTTCACCAGCGGGGTCGCAACCACGATCAAGGCCGCGGCGTTGGTCGCACTGGTCGCCGCCGGGTTGGTCATGGTGCTGTGGCCGCGACGAGCCGGCCATTGGCGTCGATCCTGGCTTGGGCTCCGCCGCCGGGGGCTACGGGTCGGTGGGCGTGGACCCGGGGAGCAGGCGGAGGTGGCGCGCGTGGGCGACCGCCTCGGCTCGGCTCGTGACCTCGAGCTTGCGGTAGATGGCCTGGACATGGCTCCTGACGGTGTTGACCGAGACGTACAGCTCGCGGCTGATCTCCCGGTTCGACAGCCCGGTGGGAAGCAGCCGCAGGACGGCATGCTCCCGCTCGCTGAGGGGCGTAGCCTCCTCGACCCGCCGGCGGGACCCCGAATCAAGGTTTCGGTTGGCCAGCTCGAGTAGCGCGGGAAGCGAGCCTGGGTCAGCGAGCCGGTCGGCCAGCTCGCCGGCCTGCTCGACCAGCGCCCGAGCACCTGGAAGGTCGCCGCGACCCTGGCGCACGGCCGCCAGCAGCAGCAGCGCGTGCGCGCGGTGCACCAGCATGCTGTCGATCCCGAGCAGTTCCAGGGCCCGCTCGAGCTGCTCCTGCGCCTCCGCGAGCTCCCCGTGGCGCGTCAGCGCCCGGGCCAGCGCCAGGTGGACGATCCCGCACAGCGGCTCGGCGCTGAGCCCTTGCCCCTCGCTCACCGCCGCCGCGCGGCGGGCCAGCGCCGCGGCGGTGCGATCGTCGTCCTCGTCGCCGGCCAGCAGCGACAGCACCGCCAGCGCGGCGACGACGGCGGAGGGCTGCTCAGATGGCGACACGCGCCGGGCCAGCTCCTCGAGCGGTCGCGCCTCGACCGGCTGTCCGGACAGGTACAGGGCATGGCCCAGCGCCGCCTGCGCCATCCAGGAGTCCGGCGAGGGTCCCGGGCCGGCAAGCTCCAGCGCGCGGCGGGCCATCCGGACCGAACCGCCGGCGTCGTCGAACAGCAGCACCGCGCGCGCCATGGCGGCGCCGAACGCCAGCGAGCTGACACCGTCCGGCAGCGCACCCTCCCAGCTGGCGTCCTCGGCGGCGGCCAGCAGGTCTTCGGTCTCCTGCTTGGAGGCGCCGCTGAGGCCGCCGATCCAGGCGGCAACCAAGGCGACCGGTGGATCGGCCGTGATCGCCTCCGCCGGCAGGGTCTTCAGCCAGCGGGCCACGGTCGCCAGCCGTCCGCTGCGAACGTACGCCAGGCAGTGCTGGGCGATCAGCGCCGCGGCCTCGGTGAACTCCCCGGCCGCGGTGGCGTGGTGGATGGCCTCCTCAACGTCGCCGGCGCCCCGATGCCAGGCCGCGGCCCGCTGGTGCAAGGCCGGGATCAGCGCGGCATCGCGGTGGCCGAGCTCCAGGCGCAGCAGCTCCCCGAACAGCTGCTGGTAGCGGTACCACTCACGCTGGTCGTCGAGCGGCACCAGGAACAGGTTCGAGCGCTCCAACTCGCCGAGCACCTCCGCCGACCCGTCGGTCTCCAACACGGCGTCGCACAACCGGCCGGACAGGCGCTCCAGGACCGAGGTCCGCAGGAGGAACTCCCTGATCGGCTCCGGTTGGCGCTCCAGGACCTCGGTCGCCAGGTAGTCGGCGACGTGGCGGTTGTCACCATGGAACGAGGCGATGAACCCGTTCGGGTCCTCCTGGCCCCGCAGCGACAGGCCGGCCAGGACCAGCCCGGCGGCCCAGCCCTCGGTCCGCTCGGTCAGGCGCTCCACCGCCTCGGTAGCAAGCTGCAGCCCCATCGAGCCGTTGAGGAGGGCGGCGGCCTCCTCACTGGTGAACTGCAGCTCGGCGACGCGGATCTCGGCCAGGTCCCCCCTGGCTCGCATCCTGGCCAGGGGCAACGGCGGATCAGCCCGTGTCGACAGCAGCACGTGGATGCCTGCCGGGAGGTGGTCCACGAAGAAGCCGAGTGTCTGGTGGCAGCTGGCATTGGTGACGAGGTGGTAGTCGTCCAGCACCAGCACGAGCGGTGAGCCGACGTCGCCCAGGTCGTTGAGCAGCGACGCCAGGACCAGCCGGTGGAGGTCAACGCCCCGGCGGTGCAGGGCCTCGAGCGCGGTCGCACCCACGCCTGGCTCGACGGTCCGCAACGCCTCCACCACGTACATCCAGAAGCGGGTTGGGTCGTTGTCGCCCTCGTCCAACGAGACCCAGGCCACCCGGCCGTCGCCGGCGGCGGCGCGCCACTGGGTGAGCAGGGTCGTCTTGCCGAACCCGGCAGGGGCATCCACCAGGCACAGCTTGCCCGCCAGGCCGGCACCGAGCTGCGACACGAGACCGGCACGCGCGACCAGCCCAGCCCGAGGGGCCGGCGGGCACAACTTGGTCCGGAGCAGCACGGAGCCCGGCGCGGTCGTCGTGTCGGGCGGGCGAGGGTCCGCGCCGACGGCCTTGGCGGTGGTGCGGGTCCTGGCCTGCCGCTGGCGGCTGCCGCCGACCGCGTCCTCGTGCGGTGCTGGCAGGTCCAGGGCGCACCAGACGGTCTTGCCGCGAGCCCCGTCCTGGCGCACGCCCCAGGCCTTGGCCACCTGGTCCACGATCAGCAGGCCCAGCCCCCGGCCGGTCCCGTCCTTGGCGGCCAGCAACCCCAGCAGGTTCGGGTCGTGGTCGTGCACCGCCACCTGGAGCCGGGAGCCGCGCAGCTCCACCGACAGCTCCAGCGCCGTGCGGGCGTGCACCACCGCGTTGGTGACCAGCTCGCTGGCCAGCAGCGCCGCCGGTTCGGTCAGCACCTGGAGCCCCCAGTGGCCGCATACCTCCCCGACGAACCGCCGGCCGGCGGCGGCCGCGGTCGGTACCGGACCCAGCGCCAGCCGCGCCCGCAGCCGCGGCGGTCGGGCGCGGGCATTGGCCAGCGCCTGGTCCAGGCTGGGGTACATCGCCAGGCGAGGCGCCACCCCGTGCCGGAGGAGGGTGTCGGCCGCCGCCGGCCGGGTGCCGCACAGCACCAGGGCCGTGCCGGGCCAACCCAGGGCAGGATGCCGGATCGAGGTGAACACCCCGCCGCACAGCGGGTCGATCGCCTCCACCTGGGCCAGGTCGCAGATGATCGCCGGTGGGTGCTGGGCCAGCTGCTCGAGGATGGCCCGCTGGACCTGGGGAGCGGCGGTCAGGTCGAGCCGGCCGACCAGGGTCAGCACCACGTATCCCTGGTGGCTGGACTCCTGAATGCGCATCCGAGCCTCTCCGCCGAAGTCCAAGACAAGCGTTCCGCGCTGGAGGTCGCCTTCGGCCGAGCCGCATGATCACAGCTCGGAGGTAGGGATTCATCGGTCGAGCGACGCAAGGTCGACGCGACAGATGACCTAGGGTCCCTCTAGAGTCGACCCCGACCGATCCGCGATTCGGGAAGTAGGGGATCGTGAGCCGGCCCGATGCCGCCGACCCGGGCCAGCGGCCAGTCAGGGTGTTCGTCGTCGACGACCACGCCGTGGTCCGCCGCGGCCTGCGTGGCTACCTGGAGATGGTGGACGACATGGAGGTGATCGGCGAGGCCGCCGAGGGACGGGAGGCCCTGGAAGGGATCGGGGCGCTCGTGGTGGCCGGTCGGCCCCCGGACGTGGTGCTGATGGACCTGCTGATGCCCGGCATGGACGGCGTCACCGCCACCGCGGCCATCACCCAACGCCATCCCGAGATGCAGGTGGTGGCGATGACCAGCTTCACCCAGACCGACCTGGTCCACGGCGCCCTCCAGGCCGGCGCAGCCGGGTACCTGCTGAAGGATGCCGAAGCCGACGAGGTCGCCGTTGCGATCCGGGCCGCCCGCCGTGGCGAGGTGCATCTGGACGCGGCGATCGCCACGCAGCTGACGCGGTCGCTGGTGACCCCTGAGCCGCGGACGGTGGATTCCCTGACCGACCGGGAGCGCGAGGTCCTGGTCCTGGTGGCCCAAGGCCTCTCCAACCAGCAGATCGCGGATTCGCTGGTGATCAGCGAACGCACCGCCCGGACGCACGTGAGCAACATCCTCGGCAAGCTTGGGGTGGCGTCCAGGACGCAGGCCGCCTTGCTGGCGATCCGGGAGGGCATCACGCCGGCCCCCCCGGCGTCCTAGCCACCTGGCTGTGCTCGCCGCTCGCCTGATGAGGACATCCGTCGCCCTGGAGGCGGGTCGTTCGTCCGATGCTCCCGCGAGACTCGCTGCCGTACCGTCGGAGGCGCTGCGGCCAGCCCGTGACAAGGAACCGACGTGCAGGAGACCGTGCCCCACGGCCCGAGGAAGGGGCCCAAGCTCAGGGTCTTGATCGTCGATGACGATGCCCGGGTCCGGCGGGCGCTCCGCAGCCTTATCGAGTGCTCAGCGGACCTGACCGTGGCCGGCGAGGCCGAATCCACCCGGAGCGCCAAGCGCCTCGACCTGGAGCTGGTTCCCGACGTCGTCGTCCTTGATCTCCTGCTGCCGCAAGCGATGGATGGCATGCGTGTCCTTCGGGAGCTCCGAGGCCGGGACCGTCCGGTCGTCGCCATCAGCGGCACGAGCGAGCTGGGACCCGAAGCGGTGGTGGCAGGCGCGCACGCGTTCCTGGAGAAGCACGGTCGGGACGTCGACGACCTCCTTGACATGATCCGCGCGGCCTACCGCCACGATCCCTGGTCACCAGGCGGGTGAGGCCGACGCCTCCGCGCGGCCGCGTCGTTCGACCTGGGTTGCGCACGGCGGTACCGTTCTCCAACGGTCCTGCGCAGACATGGGAGGCCTGACGAACTGACGAACACCGACGCACCGCTCCCTGCCGCGCAGCCGACCTGGCGGGGCGTCCTGATCTCCGGGCGGTCGGTGCGGTACGTGGCCGTGCTGCTGCTGATCGCCGTCGGCTACTACGTCGCCGCCCAGAGCGGCGAGGCGTTCCTGCTGACGGGCGGGGTGGGTGCCTTCTGGCCGGCCACCGGGGTCGGAATCGCGGTGCTGTACCTGGGTGGATTGCGCTGGTGGCCCGGGATCCTGCTCGGAGACCTGGTCGGCACCCTTGTGGACCTTCCGGGCGAGCGGTCGCCGCTGGGGATCGCGCTCGCCGACACGGCGAGCCATGTGGCCAGGGCTGTTCTTGCGGTGATCGTCCTCCAGCGGTTGGTCGGCCGGCGGGCGGCGATGGATCGGCTCGAGCAGGTTGGCGCCGTGTTCGTCGCCGTCGCGGTCGGTGAGGCGCTCTCTGCGACCGTCGCGGTACTCGCCCGGTGGGCGGGCGGCGTCCTCGAAGTGTCCGAGATGGGCGTGTTCTGGCGGAGCTGGTGGCTGGGCGGGGTCGCGGGCGGGTTGGTCGTGGTCCCGCTCGCCCTGGCATGGGCGCACGCGCGTGCATCGGTGTGGCGAGGCCGCCGAGCGGGCGAGGGGGCACTGATGCTCGCCGCCGTGGCCGTGCTGAGCGTGATCGCGCTCTCCGCCGACCAGCCGCTCACCTACATCGTGTTCCCGGCGTTCATCTGGGCCGCGCTGCGCCTCGGGCCGCAGGGAGCGACCCTGGCGGTGGCGGTTGCGGCAGTGGTCACGGTGTTCGCCACCTCGCACGCGGAGGGAGCCTTCGTCGAGCACTCGCCCAGCGACAGCGCGCTGAATCTTCAGCTCTACGTCACCTTTGCGGCGCTGACGACGTTCTGCTTGGCGGCGATCGTCAGCGAGCGCCGACGCGCCGCGGTGGAGCTGGCCGAGTCGCAGCGCCGCGAGGGTGAGCGCGCCGCCCTGGAGCGACAACGCATCGCCCGGGACCTGCACGACTCGGTCTCGCAGTCGCTGTTCTCCACGACCCTGCACGTCCGAACCGCGCAGCATGCGCTGGCGCGTGAGGGGCTCGATTCCGCTGGGCCGGTGGAGGAGGAGCTGAGCGAGATCGGTCAGCTGACCCGGGGCGCGTTGGCCGAGATGCGCGCGCTCATCTTCGAGCTACGGCCCGGTGCGCTCGCCGAGGAGGGCCTGGTCGCTGCACTCACCAAGCAGGCGTTAGCGCTCAGCGCCCGGGAAGGGCTGGTGATCGAGGTCGACGGGCCCGGTGAGCGCCTGCCGCTGCGGCCGGAGGTCGAAGAGCAGCTGTACCGCGTCGGCCAGGAAGCCTTGGCCAACGTGATCAAGCACGCTCGGGCGAGCAGCGCCACCGTCCGCATCGCAGCAGCGGACGACACCGTCTCGATGGAGGTGTCCGACGACGGCCGCGGCTTCGATCCGGCCGCCGTGGGCCGCGAACACTTCGGCCTGCGATCGATGCGAGGCCGAGTCGCCGACCTCGGGGGCCGGCTCGACGTCACGAGCGCACACGGCCGCGGCACCCTCCTCCGCGTCGAGGTGCCGGCCCGGCGATGACGGCCCAGCCTCCTGGCGTGCCGGTCGTCCCCGCTCCTTCCACGGCGCAACCCTGCCCGCGGCGGCCTCCCGGCACCCGCGGTCCGTGCCGATGACCGGATTGGGTGCGCGATGCCGGGTGTCTGGGATCGCAGCCGCCGGTGGTGCGGTGGACGTTCGGCGCTACGTGCGGCGGCTGGGGGGTCGTAGCGCCCAGGACAGGACGGTCAGTGCGGTCAGGACGACCAGCAGCCGCAGCTCACCGAGGTCGTAGCCGGTGGTCAGGTGGGAGACGATCGCCCCGGTGTAGACGAAGAAGGCACCCGCGTAGGCCCATTCCTTGAGCAACGCGCGACGCGGAACGAGCAGGGCGACCGCACCCAGCACCTTCCAGCTTCCCAGCAGCACCAGGAAGTAGGAGGGATAGCCCAGGTGCGTCACCAGGTCGCGGACCATGGGAAGGCGTTGGATGTCCCAGATGCCGCCGAGTCCCAGTTCGGCCGCCACCGGGACGGTGGCCAACCAGTAGCCGACCGATCGCCAGCGCACCGATCCGTAGCGGCTGGTGCTGGTCGGCGGTTCGGTCGAGGTGTCCATGGCGGTGTCCTCTCGTCAGGTCAGTGGGTAGGCGCTGATGACCCACCGGCCCATCCGCCCGGGCAGGGGAGGGCCCGGCCGATGCCGGGCAGGGCGACGTTGACGATGGAGTGGTCGAGCACGGCCACGAGCCGAGCGGTTGCCAGGACCGCCACCGCCGGGCCCTCGGATCCGGCGCGGGCGCTGCGGCTGGGCCGCAGGACATGGCCAACATCCATGTCCACAGCGTGCCGCGCCACAGGTCAGGCGTCGTCGGGGCCAGCGCCCATCTTGGTTGCCCGTTCGCTGGAGTCCAGGGATTCCCGCTACCGGGTGGACGGGACTTGACACCGGCCACCACTCATCGCGTCCCATCATCGTCGATGAGCCTCGTGGCCGCCCGACCGCGGGCGTCTTCGCCAGCCTGCCTCGTCGCCCTGGCCGGTGCCTCCACACCGTCCCGCCCGGCGTGGGATCAGTGGTGGGTCGAGCGTAGGGCGGCGTGGTGGCTGCCATCCGGCAGGTGCGCGAACCCGGTTGGCCGGCGCCTCCACCCGGCTCGGGCCCGGTTCAGCGCGAGGACCGCCCCGACCGACACGCCGAGCGCGATCGTCAGCAGCGCGGACAGCAGCAGGGTGTGCCGGCCGCCGACCGCGGTGACGAGCGGACCGCCGAGCAGCGTGCCGAGCGCGGTGCAGGGAATCGTCAGCGCGGTGCGAGTGGCGAGCACGCGGCTGAGCGCGTGCGGCGGGCTGGTCCGCTGGAACAGCGCCGTGCAGATGGCGGTGAACGGGCCGTAGATCAGTCCCCCGACCGCGAACCCGGCCAGCCCGGGCCCGACCAGGTCGGTCACTCCCAGCGGCAGCAGCGCGGCCCCCCATCCGATGACGATGCTCACCACCACGAGCCACAGTGAGCGGTGCCGGAGCAGGCCCGCGCCGAGGCCTCCCAGCGTGGCGCCGATGCCGAACACGGCCCAGTACAAGCCCAGCAGGCCGGCGGAGCCGTGGAGCTCTTGTGCCACGTGGACCGGCAGAGCCACCTCGACCGGGCCGTAGAGGAAGAAGAAGATCCCGGTCACCGCGAGCAACCCGAGAAGCCGCGGCTGGCCGGCAATGATGCGCCAGCCCCCGGTCGCCGCTGCCGGCGCGGGGAGGACGGGGGTGGCGGCCGGCCGCGGCGAGGCCGCCCAGCAGCTCACCGCCAGGACCGCGAAGCTCACCGCGTCGGCACCGATCACCCAGCCGGGACCGACCAGTGCGGCCAGGCCGCCGGCGAGGGCCGGGCCCACCACGACCGCCGCCTGCGTGAACGTCGACAGGATCGCGTAGCCGTTCACCCGGTCCCCGTCCTCGGGCAGCGACTCCGCGATGAGCGTGTACGCCCCGGCGCTGCCCCACGCGTGCAGCAGCGACGAGACCGCGAGCAGGATCACGTACGCGACCGGGTCGAGCAGTCCCGCCACCGCCAGTACCGCGATCACGCCCAGCGCAACCGCCCGAAGCGTGGCGTCCACCGCGACCAGTCGCACACCGCGGAACCCGCGCACCAGCCGGGCCAGCGCGGCCGCGCCGATGGTGGCCGGCAGCGCGTACGCCGCCACCGCCAGCCCGGTCCAGACACCGGCCTGGTCGGGTGGCGCGATCTGCACCGCGAGCCACGCCACCGCGACCATGCTCATCCCGTCGCCGAGTGCGGAGACCAGCATCGCCGGCAGGATCCTGCGGAGCCCCGGTTGGCGCAGCACCCGGCCGACAGACTCGACCCATGACCGGGCGCCGGACCGCGACCGGTCGCCCGCCACCCGCCGTCCGGCACCCTGGCTCATGGCAGGACCCGTCGGCTCGTCACGTCGGCGGGGACCAACTGCGCCCGGTCCACGGTGCCGTCTGTGCAGGTCATGGCCGTGATCGCCGGACGGCTCAGCGGAAGGTCCAGTGAATGGTGGGGTCCATGGCGTCATGCTAGCTGCGGCTCGGGGGCCGGCGCTTCTCGATTCCTGACCGGTCTGGTCACCTGCTTCGCCGGACCCGGTCAGCCCGCGAACTCGGCGTAGTGGTGGGCGTGGTGGTTGACGAGCCGGTCGAAGTGCCCGGAGGTGCTGTAGCGCCGCACCGTGTCGCTTGCCAGGAAGGCCTGCGGGAACCCGAGCGACGGCCTGCTGGCGGCGTCGAGCGCCGCGAGCTGCCGCTCGTCCAGCACCAGGTCCAGGCCGGCGAGGTTCTCCTCCAGCTGCGAGCGGTCGCGCGCGCCCAGGATCGGGAGGACCACGCCTGGCCGCTGGCGCAACCAGGCCAACGCCACGTGCTGCGACGGACGGTCGGACTCGTCGGCGACGCGGTCGACGGCGCGGGCGACCTTGAGGCGGTCGGCCGCCGGCGCGCCGGCCAGCGCCGCGTAGGTGTCATCGGCGAGGCGGTGGCTGCCCGGCCCGCGCGTGCCGGCCGCCCGCCGTGTGTACTTGCCGGTCAGCAGGCCCGCCGCCAGCGGCCCCCAGGCCGCCACGCCGAGGTCCAGCGACTCGGCCATCGGCAGCAGCTCCCGCTCGGGGGTGCGCTCGGCCAGGCTGTACTCGACCTGCACCGCGATCGGCGGGATGCTCCCGTGGGCCTCGGCGAGGGCCACCGCCTGCGAAACCACCCAGGCGGGCGTGTCGGAGAGGCCGAAGTAGAGGATCTTGCCGGCGTTCGCCAGCTGCCCGGCCGCCTGCAGGACCTCCTCGACGGGCGTGGTGCCGTCCCAGGTGTGCAGCCACAGCAGCATGGCAGCCTTCTACCGGCGTCCCGACATCGTCTGGGTGCCCCTGACCGGCGTCGATCCGCTGCGCATCGAGCTGGCCTGGGACCGCGAGGCCGACAGCCCGCTGGTGGAGGAGTTCGTCCGCGTCGCCGGCCGGGTCGCCCGGGCCCGGTAGCGGCCGGCCCCTGACCAGGGCGAACAGCGGTTCGTTGGCGCGGCCTTGGCGGGACGTTGCCGCGGAGGCGGCGCCGCGTTGGCGCGGTCGCCGATCCTGGCCGCGCAGGACCTGCGACAGCCAACGGCCACCGAGCTCCGAGGCGAATGGTCCACCCACCGGGACCTCGCCGGAGCCGCACCACCCCGACCGACCGGATGCGCGACCAAGGAGGCCCTGTCATGTCCGACTACCTCGCCTACCTGACCGCCCAGCGGGAGGTCGACGACCTCGTCGCCTCGGCGCTGCCCAGCGCTCCTACCCGCCCCCACCCGCAGGCCCCAACCGGCCGCCGCCTCCGCCGCCGCGTCGCCCAGCTGCTGGTCCGCGCCGCACGGCGGGGGGAATCCGACGACGCCGCCCACCGGGCGTGAGCGGCGCCGTCGTGGAGGACGACCGTGGACAAGGACCGGACGGTCATCGGCAGCGACGGCAACCCGGTCGCTGCGTCCACCCAGGTGCGGAACCGGACCAGCCGGCGCTGGTGGCGTTACAACGGGGCCCTGGCGCCCCTGCGGGCCCAGGCCGCCAGGCAGGCCACGATCGCCGAGCCCTTCGGTCACCGCATGGACGTGGGCGTCGAGTGAGTGGCGCCCTGCGCCCTCTGCCGGCGTGGGGCTCGAACGGGCCTTCGGCAGCGGGCCGGGGTGCGTGGTTCCAGAGCTGGTGATGCGCCGCGACGCCGACCGACCCTCGGACATGGAGGCACGCAATGCAGCAGGTATCGGTCCCCAACCGCGAACGTCCAAGGCCGCGGCGCCGGGAGCTCCGGGTGACCAGGCGGCGGCATCGGCGCGGCCCGCGGAGCCTGGTCGACCGGCGCACCCCGTCGGGCCGGTCCCTGCCCTACTGACACGTCCCACGGCAGGGACCATCGCTATGACGGGATCAAGGTCCAGGAGGTTGGACATGAGCGTGCTGATCTGCTTGGCGTTGCTGATCGCGCTCGACGTCGTGGCGTGGCGGTGGGGCTACGACTCCCGCGACGGCCGTGACTGGAAGTCCTGACAACAACGCGGCGTGGCCGTTGCGACGGCGCCAGGAGGGCCGCCGGTTCCCTGATAGCATGCTGGAGGAGGTCGCCGTGCACCTGTGCGGGTTGGAGGGTGGCTAGCGCATGCGGGTCGTGCTGCTGGGTCCGCCGGGGGCGGGCAAGGGCACCCAGGCGGACCGGATCGCCGCCCGGTTCGAGCTGGTGCACGTGGCCACCGGCGACATCCTCCGGGCCAACGTGGCCGACGCCACCCCGCTGGGCGAGGTGGCCCAGGCCTACCTGGACTCTGGCGAGCTGGTCCCCGACGAGGTCGTCGTCGCGATGATGCTGGAGCGGCTGACCCAGCCCGACTGCGGGCACGGGTTCCTGCTGGACGGCTTCCCACGCAGCGTCGCCCAGGCCAGGGCGCTCGATCGGCGCCTGGCCGAGCTGGGCACGCCGCTGGACGCGGCCATCAACCTGGAGGTCGCCGAGGAGGAGCTGTTGCACCGGCTGGCCAGGCGCGGGCGGGCCGACGACAACGCTCAGACCATCCGCAACCGCCTTCAGGTGTTCGCCAGCGCGACC
>Ga0081538_10001302_pt1 | contig 25824 bp, 19 predicted proteins | sample TabmetS5T2R1_FD_71022 | JGI IMG/M metagenome (GOLD analysis project Ga0081538, IMG submission 71022) | Tabebuia heterophylla rhizosphere microbial communities from the University of Puerto Rico - S5T2R1 | ecosystem: Host-associated > Plants > Roots > Rhizosphere ... | reverse complement strand
CCCAGAACGCCGATGCTTATCAGCCATGGATAACGACGCTGGAAGGCAACGGCCTGACTCTTATCCATATAAGGCCGTACTTTGAAAGCCCCTCTCTTGCGAAGGTCCACCTGGTCCACTTCGGAAAGGGAAAAGGAAGGGACTCCTTTACCGCTGGTGTGGGTGTGCATTTCTTCCGAGTCGTATGACTCGCCATTGCGTTGAATCTTGCATCGCCATTGCCGGCGCACGGCCGCTCCATGACATCCAACGGGAGCGGTGCCAGGCTGTGGCCGATAGCTCCATGCGTAATTGTTGGCGCGGCGGCCCCACAACGCCGACGGCCTGCCAGGGCAACGAGACCTCGACAGTGATACGCGGCTGATCGCTGCCGAAGTAGGTCGCCACCGCGCCAGGGACAGGTTGGCAGCGGGCCTCATCCGTACGGCATAGCTGGGCCCGCATCATCGGCATGTTGCTTTCAGGAAACACACGCGGGGGAATGATATAGAGCGCAAAGCGACGTGGCCCGGCCCCCACATCGACGCCCCAATCCACGCGAAAGGCTTCCTCAACGGGGAAGTCGCCGTCATAGGCCAGTAGGACCGGGTCATAGTAATCCATGCCGATCATCGCCAAATACAGGCCGGTTGCGTCCCAGGCCAGGTAGAAGTCTCCAAAGACGATCTCAGGTGAGGGTGCCACGACGCGTGGGACCCACGCTCGCTCTTTTGGCCATTCCGCCAAGGAATGATCCCGCACATCGATATTGGCCTCAGGGATCTCGGTCTCAACCTCGCGTTCAGACGGGGGCGAGAACCGTGTTTGGCGATGGATCGCGCCTAAACGGGGGTTGACGCGGCTGAATGCGTCGACCAGCTGCTCATAGGGGCGGTCATCGATATCGATGAGCCCGAAGTTATAATCCTCTCCGTCGTCGCGTCCGCCTCGGGGATGATCATAGTATTGAAACCAATGAGTCCCCACGATCTGGGGCTCACGCGCGAAGCGCTCTGCCGCCGCCATGGCGCCGCGGCTACGCTCGTCCTGTGTGTGCACAGTCATCAAGTGGCCCCGATTGCGGCTGCCGGAGCGATTTTCGTGAGCGGCAAAAAACCACTCGGAGATCAGCACGGGTCGGTCCGGTGCCAGTCGCCGTAGGCCGTCGAAGAAGTACCTCGCCAGCCAGCCATCGGGGCTATCGACATTATAGTTGGTGGAAATGACATCAACGTATGGGACCATTGCGCGCACGGCGATTGGGTCGTAGTAGATGGGGAGGCGGTCGCCGAGGATGAGAGCGTCAGGGTCGGCCGCGCGAATGGCGTCATGAGCCAGACGGTAGTAGTGACCAGCGATAACCCCGGTCCATTGCCGCACGATGTGGATCCCTTCGCCACCAGGACGCAACTGCGGCCAGGTCGCCACATTGTCGAGCAGGTGCTGAAAAGAAGCAACGCCTGGAGGTGGAACGAAGTCGTGCGTAAACCGCTCCCAATCGTCGCCGTAATGCTCGCGCAGCAGGGCGATTAGGCGCTGTTTGGTGTGGTTCGTGGCGGGTTGCTTGAGATAATACACAAACAGGGCACCGTTCCACCAGCCCACCTCGTTGTCGGTGAAGTAGCCGATGCGGTAAGGATTGCCTTTATAGGGCGCCACCATCCGGCGGGCCAAGGCATGCATGCGCTCGGCGGTGGCCGGGTGAAACGGATCGAACCAATGAAAACGGGACTGCCGTCCGAGTTCCAGATACGGCGTGGTCGGAAGCGGTAACATCACCGGATGCAGGGACCATCCGCCGGCGGTATTAAAGCCCCAGGCCGACAGACGTTGGCGTGCGACCTGCGCCCACGCTTCCAAGTCGGGATAAAAAGTTCCCCAGTGATACGCCATACGCTTGCCGGGAAGTCGCTGCGGATAACCTCCCTCTAACGCATTCACGCCGACCGAAAAAAACCGCTCTCCACAGGGGGTCACCAGCCAATGCACCCCTTCTTGGACAGCCGTCTGCCATTGCGCTCGTGGTGCCTGCGCGATGTCCTGGCAAGCATCCGCAAAGCCAAGCGGCACGATGACCCAGAGGACGATCGCCAGCGCTCTATGACCCATTGCCTATCGACTTCTCCTCAGGGATCTTCTTGAAGAGCGTCATCAGGACCTCGAAGTCGACGCCCTTCTTCGCAGCCTTGTAGACTTCCTCAGCCTCGATCCTGTAGCCCACATTCACAAAGAGATCGCGATAGGTGCGAGTGAGCCACGGGCGGAGGAGCCAATCGTCATTCTCCCCCATGCTATTGGCCAGCATCAGCCGTCCGCCACGGCGCGTGGCATCGAAGAGTTGAACCGCGAGGTAGGCGACATCGAAAAAGGGGTATAGCCAGCCCAAATAGCACAGGGTGTCGCTGAAGACGATGAGATCCCACGGGCCGTCGATCTGTGGCGTGTAATCCATAATATTCGCCACGCGGAAATCGACGGCCGTCTGCCCCGTACTCAAGGCGCGTGCCCGCTCGATCGCCGTCTGGGAGATGTCGAGGGCGACGATGTGATCGGCGTGAGGGGCCAGCAGGCGCGTCAGATAGCCGGCGCCGCAGCCGATCTCCAACACGCGGGCGTAGCTCCTGCCTTCAAGCATCTTGAGCAGCTGCACACATCGATCTCGTTCATAGGCAGAATTTTCGAAGTCCCACGGGTCACCCCGTTCCCACAGGTTGTCCATGAAGGTGCGGATTTTTTGGTCGACGAGCTCGCGCTCGGTCATGGGATGCTTACCCCCTCTTCCTTATGATTTTTGAAAGACCTGGTGACCCCACAGCCACTCGTCGCGCCAGACCTCGACGAAGCCGAGCGCCCGCATACGTTCGAACGTCGGTTCAAAATCCTGCACGATGTGTTGGGGCCGCTCCTCATCCGACTCCGCGGAGATCCTAGCGTACAGGAAGCCGCCTGGATTCAGAGCTGTCCAAAGTCTCTCGACCGCTTCGACGGGGTCGCTCAGATGTTCGAAGACGTCCATGGCTGTGATCACGTCGAAGCCCTGGCTTGGGAGCGGAGCATGTTTCAGGTCGATATATTGGGCGGGTAGCTTTCTGATCCCCAGCCGCCAGGCGCTGAAACCTAACAGGGACGAGCTGATGTCGGCCATGGTCGTTTGAAACCCATGGCTCGCGAAGAGGAGCCCACCTGACCCCACGCCAGCGCCGAAGTCGAGGTAACTCTGGCAGCCGTGCCGCTGCGCAAAGCGCAGTGCTAAGACATAGGCGAGCGGCGAGATATCCTCGCCCAATGTGTGCCACCACATGAGCTCATGAAGCATCGCCTGACTCTCATCATAAAATCGTTCGATCGACCGAGGATCGGCCGGCTCAACGTTGTTCTCCCACTCATGTCTCAGGTTGGCGACGGCTTGCTTACAGCGGCGCTGCACCTCAGCCGCGTCCGCACACTGCGTATAGCGGCCAAGCTCGGCCACAAGACTCTCTTGTAAATCCTGATATCCAGGCAAGATCAGCGCGCGCTCCCATGTCTGCCGGTATGCGGCGAGAGCGCGGTCGTATTCGCGCGTGTAGTCTTCGGCGGTATGCTCATGGCGCACCACCGTCTGCCAAAAGTCCTTCAAGTGCTCAGGCAGTAGTTTCTCCATCACTCCTCCTCTAAGGCAAGCACCGCCGCCGTTGGCGGTTGCATCTTACCAGACCTGCGCGGGCGCATCTGTTGGCGGTTCTCTGCGGAAAGTACGCCTAGGCGGGTGCATGGCGTACAGACCACAGGCGCCTATTGGGGAAGCTGATAAACGAACACAACTCGATCCCCATGGCCGTAATCGCGGCCCTCACTTGTGGATCACACAAGACTCTGAGTTCCTTCAGACGCTCGAGGCGATACATGGTGTCTAGGTCGCAGTGCTCCGCTGGATGGCATCCCAGCTCCGTGCAACCCGCTGGCAACGTCTCCAGGATGTGAATCAGGCCCTCAACGCTGATCACGTTGGGCAGGGGAACACCTTCGGCGGTTTGTCCATAGAAGCTGCCGCGATAGCCGATCTCCGGGGCGCAATGTCGGAGCGGAATCCCCAGCCGCTGAGCCGTCTCGATGAGAATGGAACGGACCGGCTCCCGCAGGTGGACGTGCTGGTGGGAATCGAGATGGCTGGGATCTCGAGCCATGAGGCGATGGAACACGTCCAGTTGGTGGGATATTTCATCGCGAATGGCGGCGGTGTCCTGCAAGGGGACCACGGCATACAGGGGGACCCATTCCCCCGCACGAAAGACTCTTTCGCCCAGATCGACGTGCAGCCCGAGACTCAGGCTTGGATGTTCCCGGGCATATGCCGACGCCTCGGCGGCACCCGGCCAGCGCACCATCAGGCTCGCGCTGGTGACGATGCCACGACGATAAGCCTTGATGATGCCACGATTGACCCCGGCACTCTGGCCGAAGTCATCCGCGTTCACGATGAGGTATTTGGTCGAACCCATCGACGCCACGCCCACACCATCGGACGACATGTGTGCCAGCACCGTATTCTCCCTCCGCTACACCCCGGCCTCGCTCATCACCTGTCGCAGCACCTTTTCAGCATCGAAGTATTCCGCGGCGATTTCCTTGGCGGCATGGGCATGTTTTGGATAGTCACTGTTGATCGCCTCAATGGCGGGAGGGATATCCTCTAGCGTGCGAAACGCGTACAATCCCAGCCCGGTAGGGAGCGACTTGCTAAACCCCGTCTCCTGGGTCACCACCGGCTTGCCCGCGGCCAGATAGCAGGCGCTGCGCTCGCTGAACCAACCGCTTCGCAAGCGCACGTTCATGTCCTTGGCGACCGTGAGCTCGCCGCGAGAGCCCCGGATATACTCGCGATAGCTCTCCAGGGTCTTTGAGGCTTCATAGGCGTCGTCCACATGCCATCCGTATGCTTCGAGCATCTGCACGGCCGCCGGATCATCGATAGCCAGGGCCAGGGAAAACTCCTGACTCGTGCAGCGCGGCAGACCGAGGATCTTCAAGAACTCGCGGTGCTTACTCCAGGAGTAACGTTCGCCGTTGTAGTCCAGGTCTTTGACCGATTGATCCCAATGGCCGACTGTCGTGAAGTATCTGGCCGCTGGATTGCAGGGGGCATCCCAGTATTCGCGTATCACCGGAGAGCGGGTCGGTTTGTAGGCGAAGGGCCCGAGCGGCACACCGCAATCCGGCGCACCGTAGTTTGCTCCCCAGCTAAAGAGCGCTGTGTGCGCCCCAACGAGGTCGATATAGCGTTGTTCACCGTTGGCGATCCGAAGCTGATGCACCACCGGGTCGGTTTCAAGGTAGATCCGTATCGGACAGATCATGTGCTCGTCGCGCAGGACCGTCCCGCCGAACAGGTTGACGATGGCATCGGCGCGAGCATACAGCTCTTTGACTTGCAGCGCAGACAAGCCGTAGCAGCGACCGTCGCTATGGGCGGCGACATAGGCCCATCTGTCTTGGAAGCCGAAGCGGCTCAGCAAGCTGCTGATGTAGGTGACCGGAAAAGTGCAATCGTCGGTGGTGGCGTTGAACGGCCACACACCGGTTGCTTCCACATAGTAGACCTCGTATCCCAGGCGGCGTAGCCCCACAAGATGCTGGATGGTGTTCCAGGCCACGCCGGTACCCGCCACCGGCATGATTCCCATGATCCCTAACACCACGACGACTTTCGACTTCGCCGCGTCCATTACCGCTTCCTCTGCCACAGCATGGCTTGAGAACCCCCTGTCCGGCCCGCTCTGCCCATGCTCGTCACGCCTGCAGCGCTCCATCGATCAGCCGTTCCAGCACTTTCGCCGCGTCGAAATATTCCTCCGCAAGCGCGCGCGCCGCTTCAGCGTGTCGTGGGTAATGCGCTTCGATCTCGTTGATCGCTGCGACTGCCCCCTCCACCGTCGTGAAGGTGAGGAGCCCTTCGCCCACCGGCAGCACTGCGCTGAAGCCCGTGTCCTGGACCGCAACAGGCCTGCCAGCCGCCAGATAGCAGGCCGAACGGCAACTGAACCATCCAGGCTGGCCCAGGACGTAGCCATTTTTGGCGACGCTCCACTCTGCCTTCGAGGACTCGATGTACTGGCGATAGGTGTCGAGATCGGGACAGACCTGCGCCGGATCGACCACGCGCCATCCCTTGTGCGCTAACAATTGGCGTGGGGTGCGGCGGGTTTTTCCGGTATTGACGGCGATCTCCAGTACCGTCGGGGCCACGAGACTCGGCAACTCCTGGAATCGCATGAACTCGACATCTTTTTGGCCATAGCTCTGATTGCCGTACACCACGGGCTTGTAACTCGTCCAGTTCATCACGGTGGTGAAGACCTCACGATGGGGTGTTTCAGGGCGCCACTCCGACAGCACGATCGGCTGCCGTGTCGGGCGCCACTGGTGGCCGGTCTCAGGCACGGCTGATGACAAACATTCCCCGAAACTGAACTGGACATCATGGAGATCGATCCATTTGCGGAAATCGAGCTGCCCCCGCGCCAGCTTCACCTGCGTGAACAGCGGATCGGAGTCGATATAGGCCAGTCGGCGTACCTGCCGATACTCTTCGGGCCGCTCGAGGGTGCCGGAGATGTTGATGAGCAGATCAGCCGATCGGATCACCTCGTGGCGGGTCGAGTCGGAAAGCCCAAACCACTGGGATTGCCATGGAAAACGATAAGCCCACTGCTCGGCCAGCCCGTACCGTGACATGATGCCGGCCAGGTATCCGACGTTGAAGTCACAGTCTTTGCCTAGGCCGCCCTCGAGTGGATTATAAGGCCATTGTCCCGTGTCCTCGACATAGTATACCTCATGGCCGAGCTGCGCGAGGCCCAGGACATACTGAAAATAGTCCCACGTCACCCCGCCAAGAGGGTACTGGGCGATAAGCCCTGACACGATGATGCGAAGTCGCGAAGTCATGCGTGTTTTCCCCCGGCCCTCTGCGTTCAACCCATCACCCCTGCTCGCCGAGCCGCGCCATGTATGCCTGGAGGATCTCTTCCCTATCAAGTGTCACACCCGCTTGCGATTTCTTCCGCGCCAGAATGCGCCGACTACAGGGGCGCCACGCGCTGTGAGGCAGATCGTCGCCCGTGTGTCTGACGATCTCGAATTGTTCCTGTAGGAGGAGCGCGACAAGGCTCTCAGCCGAGAAGACCGTGGGCTCATCTGGGGTGGCGAAGCCGCCGAGATCCACGCTCAGAAATAACATCCCATCCGCTTTGAGGATCCTCCATATCTGTTGCAAGGCCTTCGCCGGATCCGGCATATGATCCAAGGCATTGCGGCAGATGACAAGGTGTGCACACTCATCCAGCAGTGGGAGTTCCTCAACTCCCATGGCCAAATGCACCGTGCGGTTCGTGCCGTCGATATCTTCGATGAGCATACCCAACTTCTGATAGGTATACAGCAATGGGTCGACGGCGATCTTACTCGCTGCCGGCCAGGCAGCGAGATCGCCGGTGCAACCAGAACCGACGCTGACGACGGCTTTATCTGCCAACCACACTTGGTCTTGACCGCAGTAGCCGAGCACTTCTTCCAAGAGCAGGTGCGAGTATTGCCGACGTTCGTCGTCATACGAGCCACCGAATTGATGGCGCTCGTATCGCTCGTGGTAGAGGAACCAACCGACTTCATCCAGATAGCGGGGATCCGCCAAATCTGGGATACGTACCATGAGCTCACCTCGTTCGTCTAACCTTCCTAGTCGTCTGTATGGCTTGGTCGTACGAACCGCAGATACGATTCCACGCCAGTGATCTCCACTGCTCTTCGTGGCTTGCCGCGATGATGCTGGCGCGATCCATTGATGCCCCTACCCCCCACCGGTTCGAGCCCAGCGCGTGGTGCGTGTGGCTCATGGAGACGGGGGATAGTCCACCACGGCGCTGGGCTCGGGCGACTGACTAAGATCGTAGACCTCCTGATAGAGCGCACCATGGCGGAGGAGATCATCGAGCGAATCGGCGATCTGCAACGATTCCGGGTTCAACGCAATGACCTTAGAGGCCTGTCGTGCCAGCGAGAGTCGGTGCGTGACGACAAAGGTCGTCCGTCCATGCATCAGGCGTTCGAGGCTGTCCATCACCGTCGCCTCAGTCCTCAGGTCCAGCGCCGAAGTCGGTTCATCGAGGATCAAGAGAGGGGCATCCTTCAGGAAGGCTCGGGCGATGGCGATGCGCTGCCGTTGGCCAACCGAGAGTCGAACGCCGCGCTCACCGACCTCCGAGCGGTAGCCGTCGGGGAAACGCATGATGAAATCGTGTGCTCCCGCCGCCTTGGCGGCGCTGACAATGGCGTCTAACGAGGCCGTGAGCTGACCATAGGCGATGTTCTCCTGGATCGTCGATCCCAACAAGATGGGGTCTTGGAGCACGATGCTGATCTGTTCGCGCAGGCTTTGCAACTTCACGCTACGAATGTCGCTACCATCGAGGAGGATCGCCCCCGCCGTCGGATCGTAAAAACGCAGGATCAGGCTCAGCAACGTCGTCTTGCCGACGCCGCTGGTGCCGACGATCGCCACCGTCTCACCAGCGTTCACGGTGAAGCTTAACTGCGAAAACACCGGGCGATCTGGGCCATAGGCGAATCCCACGTCGCGAAATTCGATGGCGCCGCGGACCCGCTTCAACGTTACCGCCCCGGGCATGTCACGGATATCCTCCGGCGTATCAAGGATCTCGAAGACCCGCTGTGCCCCGGCGACCGCCCAGCCGACAGACCATGACGAATAGCTCAGCGTCTGCAAGGGTGTGTAGAGCATTTGCAGATAGGCCAGAAAGATCAGCAGTTCGCCGGTGGAGATCTGGCCGCTGAGCGCGTGCGAGGCTCCGACATAGGTCACACCGCCGAGGCTGCCGGCGGTGACGCCGCTCACCACCACCCCTGACCACAGTTGGGTCATGGTCAACCGGAGGTTGGAGGAGTAGCTCTGTTGGCACTTGCGGGAGAATTTTTCGGCTTCGTAGTCCTCGCGGGCGAAGGCTTGCACCAAGCGCACCGACGATAAGGTGCCCTCGGCTGAGGAGCTCACGTGTCCTTCGGCCGAGTGGAAATCGCTCGATGCCTGGCGAATCCGATCGGCATAATATTTGGTGACGAGCACTTGCACCGGAACGGTGGCGATCGAGAGCAGGGTGAGCTGCCAATCCATGCCTAACATGATCACCACCATGCCGACCACGGTTAGGCTCGCCTCCAGGACGGGAACGAAGCCGTCGCAAAAGAGCCCCTGGATGGCGTAGACGTTGGTATTGAGCGTATAGAGCGAGTCACCGACGCGATTCCGGTCGTGAAAGCGCAACGACAGACGCTGTAAGTGTCGAAACAGATCGCAGCGTAGCAGCGTCAGCACACGCAAGCTCACCTTCACGAGCAAATACTTGCTCACCAGATTCAGCGTGCCGGCGCTCAGGTACACGACCAGAATGCCAGCGCAGAGGGCCGCGAGCAGGGTGGATTTCTCCCCCCCGAGGATGGCCACGATCGTCCGATCGATCCCGGAACTTGGGGATGCGTCGACCAGAACCGTATCGACGATGAACTTCAGCGGCCAGGGCTTGAGCAGTTCGGTCCCGATCCCAAGCCCGGTCAACAGGAGGCCGACGCTGAGGAGTTGCCAGTGGGCGCGAAAATAAGCCATGACGCGCAGGCATAAGCCAAAAGCACTGATTTGAGGCCGTACGTTCGTCATATCCATGGTTCTAGCCTGCGAGGCTTCGCGCAACAGTGCACGGAGGTGCAGACGCCGCAGCTCTCCGCGCGACTTGGCGCGACGTCTCAGGCCTTTTTATGCGTGCCATTGATGGGCAATAGCTGCAGATTGGCCGCGACGTCTCTGACCATTTTGCTCATCTCTTGGACGGCCGACCCACTCTTGAGCGTCACCCACGAGAGGCCGGCCACGGCTGCAACCCCTGCCACGGCGACCAGCCATGGCGTGGATTCGAGCATCCCAAGGAGCAGGAAGACGCCGCACGTCCCGAGGATCACCTTTGCGACCGGGGCCAAATGCCAGGAGATTCTGAAGCGTGCCAGGCGCTTTGACTCGCCGTGGTTTTCAACCACCACCTCGATGGGAATGCGGGACCACAGATGTTCGTCGATGGCGAGATCCCAGGGTTTCCAACCCGAGTCGTGCAGCGTCGCATACCCGCCCTCACGCAATTGCTGGATCAGGGATTGGAGGATGGCATCTTTTTCAATCCCATCTTGCGTCCAGTACGAAAGAATCACCCGCCGCCTCCAAGCCCCCCATGGAAAACGCTGCAAGAAGCCCGGCCAGCGAGTGGCGCGCGGCTGCTGCTGCCAGACGCGCTTGACGCGGGCCCAACCGCGTGCCAACGGCTGAATATAGTGCAGGGTCCCTACGAGGAGTTTGCCCAGCCGGCGATGGTGCTTCACAGGGACGTCCGTCAGCACCGTCTGCTGGATGACCGCCCACACCGACGCCATGCCGCTCAGGCCACCTAGAATCCACAACAGCGATGAGAGGTATCCCCCCAGCAGCAACAGCACCGTGAGGATATTCCATTCCAGCGATAGGGGCAGGTCAGCCAACCAGGAGTGCGGGGCGTGGTACACGCGCTGGAACAAGCCGGACCCGAACGGGCCATAGTAAATAAACCCCTTGCCGGTTGACAGTCCAGTGCGGATGCCGCCATAGATGCGACCGGCCCATCTGGCACAGCCGACCGCGTTAAACCGATCCGGGTGCTTCTGGAGCAGCATGGCCTCAGCCTTACCATAGCCCATCTGCTGCTTCAGATAGGATTTGATCGTCTTGCGTCGGTGATGCCACACGACGGCGGCCGGACTGAAGCCAATGGTATGGCCGCGTTCCTGCAAACGCCAGCAGATATCGACGTCATCACCCGCCGCCGTGTAAGTCGTATCAAAGCCGCCGATCTCGGCCAGTGCATCCGCGCGAAACGCCATGTTGCAGCCCGGAATGTGCTCGGCGGTTTCATCGTCCAGCAGAATATGCGTCGGTGATCCAGGCGCCGAGGCCACACAGTTGGCCAGCCAGCCCTCCTCCGCAGGCGGTAGATTCGGCCCGCCGACGCCGGCGTGGTCGGTGCGCTTGAACTTCCAGGCCAGATAGGTGAGCCAATCCGGATCGGCCACGGCATCCGAATCGACGTAGGCGATGATGTCGCCGGTCGCGGCCGCCATCCCGACATTGCGCGCCGCGCTGAGGCCACGATTCGGCTGATGAATGATCTTGAACTGTGGGTACTCATCGGCGATGGCGCCGGTGCGGTCGGTCGAGCCGTCGTCGACGATCACCGCCTCATAGCGCGGATACGAGAGTTTGGTCAAGGATTCCAAGCACTCGCGCATCGTCAGTTCGGCATTGTAGGCACACACCACAACGGAGATTTTCGGGGCATCCTCGGGCAAGGGTGGACATGGGGCCTGATAGGCTCCTTGCACCGCCACATACGCCTTCCGCGGCGTGCGATCGGCGCGCACCAGGCCAAAGGCCCAGTCGGTGATCTGATAGCCGCCGGTGAACCAATCATCCGTCCAGGTGAACACGACCGTGCCGGCGGCGCCCATCTCGAACGCCGTGCGCACTTGCCAGGCCAGCGTTTCAGCTTGATAGTCTTCTCCAGAGCGGATGGCATCCATGCCAAACTCGCTCAACACCAGGGGTTTGTCGCCAGCCAGGTTGTGCAGTCGCGCGATGTAGCGGCGATAGGCGGGTTCAGCGTGCAAATAGACGTTAAAGGCGTAGAAGTCGGCGAAGTCGGCCTGTAAATACTCCGTTGGCGGATAGTTGGCGTAGGTCGCCAGGGTGAGCGGATCGATGGTCTTGGCGGTCTCATAGAGCTGCGCCAGGAACTGGCTCACCTTCTTGGGCCCGTGCCAGCGCACGATGGGCGACGGGATTTCGTTGCCGATGAAGTAGGCGAGAATGCTGGGATGACCATTACAGAAGCGCACCGCGCGCGAGACGGCGGCGCGGATGTTACGGGCCGTCTGGCGGTCGTCGAGGAAGCAGACATGCTGCTCCCAGGGGATGCCGACCAACACATGCATATTCCACTGCAAAGCGAGATCGAGCAGGCGTTGCGGCGGCACGTGGTAGGTGCGGATGGTGTTAATGCCCGCCTGCCGCATCAGCGCCAGGTCCTGGTTGATCTGCTCCGAACTGGGAAAGGGGCTCCCCATGGCATCCGGTTGAAAGGGACCATAGGAGACACCACGCATGAAGAATTTGCTTGCACCAGACCATAAAAATTTTCCACGTACCTCAACACGCGGATGTTCCACCGCGGCGGGTTCCCCCGCCGATCCCACCTCAGAGGGACACATGGTTCTTCTTCATCCTCCAGCCATGCACTACACCGCTCCAAGCCCCCCTAACCGCGTTGACACGTGCATGTGAGACTCGCGCGAACGAGCTTCACGATAATGCTACGTGCGGGCTTGCATCGCTCACGAGTAGACAATCAGCTTTAGCCAGTAGCTCCGGGAACCAGCACGGGGGTGTGGGGGCATTGCGCGGTTCCTGACGCGTGATTGCGCTCGATAGCTCTCCTCCCTCTTTAGTCCATCGATGAGGCCGAGCGTCAGGCCTGCGTGCCCGGCATCAGATGGCGTCTGGACGAATCGCCAGCCCGAGACAAGACCCGGCCTGGGAGAACAGGCAGGCGTTCACCGTCGCGCAGGATGACCTGCCCGTTGACAAGGACCCAGCGGATCCCCATGGGGTATGCGTGCGGCATGTCATAGGTGGCCTGATCAGCGATTTGTTGCGCGTCAAACATCACCAGGTCAGCTTTGTAGCCCGGCCGTACGAGTCCGCGATCACTCAAGCCGAGACGCCAGGCGGTTAACCCGGTCATCCGGAAGATCGCCTCCTCAAGGGCGATCACTCCGCGTTCGCGCACATAGGTGCCCAAGATACGCGGGAATGTCCCATAGGCGCGTGGATGTGGGTGCCCCTGCCCGAGCACACCGTAGGGTGCGGTGGCGCCGGCGTCCGAGCCGATCATCACCCGGCCGTGCTGCAAAATCGTCTGCACCTGGTCCTCCCCCATCATGAACAGCACCACCCCGGCATTGCCCTCCTCCGCCAAGAGTATGTCCAACGCAGCCTCTAAGGGGCCTTGCTGACGCAGCTTGGCGATGTCGCTGAGGCGCATGCCCTGGTAGGATCGATGTCGCTGCGCGCGACTAAGCTGCACCCCGGACCAACCGGCGGCGCGGGCTGGATTCCACCAGCCGTCGACCCCTTGCTCGATATCCCGACGGATGCGTGTCCTGACCTGTTCATCTCGCAGGCGTGGCAACAGCTTGGCCAGTCCGCCCTCGTGCACCCAGGGAGGGAGCAAGGCGCCCAGGGAGGTCGCACCAGCGGTGTAGGGATACATATCGCCGGTGACGTCGAGACCGCGCGCATTGGCCTGATCCAACAGACGGAGCAAGGCTGGAGTCTTCTCCCAGTTCTCGCGCCCGGCCGTCTTGAGATGGCTAATCTGGACTGCGACGCCGGCGCGCTCACCCACGGTGATCGCCTCCTGCGCGGCCTCCAGCACCGTATCGCTCTCGCCACGTATGTGGGAGAAATACATGCCGCCTGCCTGCTCCACCACCCTCGCGAGCGCGACGATCTCATCTGTGTCGGCATAGCAGCCGGGAGCGTATACTAGCCCTGTTGACAGGCCGAAGGCCCCATCGGTCATGGCCTCGGCGACCAGCCTTTGCATGTGGGTCAATTCACTCGCCGTCGGTGGTCGCTGGGCATAGCCCATGACGGCGCTGCGGATGGTCCCATGGCCGACGATGGGGACGACGTTTACCGCGATCCCCGATCCGGCCAGGCGTTCCAGGTAGCCCGCCAGCGTGCGCCAGCTGACATCCAACTGGTATTGCTGCTGCATGCGCGCGCGAATAATCGGATGGGCCTCATCGCCCAGCGGCGCCGGCGAGGTACCGCAATTCCCGATGACCTCGGTGGTCACACCTTGATGCACCTTGCTTTCCGCCAACGGATTAACCAGGAGCGTGTAATCGGAGTGCGTATGAAGGTCGATAAATCCAGGCCCCAGCGTCAGCCCTGCGCCGTCGATCATAACCCTGGCCTGTGGTGACGTGATCGTACCCACCTGGGCGATGGTATCGCCCCGGATGGCGACATCGGCGACGAACGGTGGTGCACCGCTACCATCGACGACGCGAGCCTGTTGAATCAGGAGATCCCACATCGGACACGTCCCCTTTGCAGCGACAGATAAACCTCTTTCAGGGTCATACAACTTTCATGCCCTGCGTCCAGTTGCCACGGTGGTTCGCCTTCTGCCGCGTCTGAGCGCGATGTCTCTGCGGAGCCAGGCTCCGCGAGTGTGGCAGTATCGGATTCTCACAGAAAAAGTCAAGCGCAGAGCTCACCCGTGCGCTGGCGGGCGGATGATTTCAGTGATGCGATGTTTCACGCGGCGTGAGCGAGATCCTCAAGTGCGTCAGGAAATACCGGAAAGTGGTCCTAAAACATGCTGTGCGAACTGCGAAGGCATCCCTTCGCTGTACGTGGCATCGATACTATCATGCGAGGAAGTGCGGTATAGTACTGGTGCGATTTTACAGAATTGCAATTTTTGCAGGTGCACCGCCCGGCCATTGCATTTTTTTCAACGTCATATCCATGGCTTCCGGGAGACCTTGGCAGATGCCATGGCTTTTGCGCAATCAGGGATTGGGCTATCGTGGGGGAACACATCCAAGGGGATTATTCGATCTCAGCCACACTCCGAATGCCGCCGGAACTATCGCTCTTCTTCCAATCCATGGCATTCATTCGGATCGTTTAGGCCGAGTGATGGCTGCGCCAACGCATCGGCGGAGCATGTCAGAGCTGTGTTAGGGGCTTCCAGGCGAGACATCGGCAGGCATCCAACCGGTCGGCTTGGGGCGCACCCGCGCTAACCCGCGGGTGCTGGGATCCACAGGAGAGGATTGATTTCAGCTATCATTTGCAGTAAAGTAACAAACAGATGCACAATGGTGCGTCGACGTCTATTGTGTTGTATAGAATAGCGGCCTATTGCTCAGGCACGCGGAGAGCGGGCGCCGCTATCGCCCCCGCGAGCGTGGAGGTAGCCGCATATCACCAAGCTGTCCATTGAAAGGTAGGTGGTTCCAACGCGTATCTACGGCCATACTACGGGATTAAAGCCAGGCCAGCTTCGACGCCTCGAACATCTCTATCGTCGTCGACTCCCTCCTGAACGTGTCATCTCCCAAGAGTTAGCGCGCAACCTCACCGAACTTTCGGGTGAAATCAAACGTCAGATCGGGCTGTTGCTCAGCCGCCATGGCACTGTCGAATCGGTCATGGTGGGCGATGCCAAAAGCCTCGAGATCCCACCGCTGGACCGCGTCCGTCAGGGCATTGGTCGCCTGCAGGGTCTGCGTTGCGTGCATACCCACCTCAGTCCCGAGCCACTTAATAAAGACGACCTCAACGACCTCGCTATTCTGCGCCTGGATATGATGGTGGCGGTCGAGGTCCAAACCGATGGCCTGCCGGGCATGGTCCACTGCGCCCACTTGCTGCCTTCCAATACCGCTGGCAAGCAGTGGGAGGTCTTACCACCGGTCGCGCCGTCGCAACTCGATGTCAACTTCCTCAGACTGGTCACCTCCTTAGAGGAAGAGTTTGCGCGGGTTCAGGGCGTGCGTGAGCTGGGAGACACGCGCGATCGTGCGATCTTGATGAGCGTGGTCACCAGCGACCGCCTCGGTGCCGAGGAGTCGGTCAGCGAGCTCACCGAACTTGCCAGAGCCGACAACATCGTGGTGCTTGAGGCGGTTGTGCAGTTGCGCCATCAGATCGACCCGAAATATCTGTTGGGGCGAGGCAAGCTCCGCGAACTAGCCATTAAGACGCTGCAACTCGGAGCGGACCTGATCGTCTTTGATCAGGAACTCACTCCAACGCAGGCACGCTCCATTAGCGAGGCCATCGACCTTAAAGTCATGGACCGCACGCAACTGATTCTGGATATCTTCGCCAAGCGCGCCTCCAGCCGTGACGGCAAGATCCAGGTCGAACTCGCGCAACTCAAATATCTCCTGCCGCGGCTGCGGACCAAGGAGTCAGGGCTGTCGCGTCTGACCGGTGGCATTGGCGCGCGTGGCCCTGGCGAAACGACTTTTGAGATCCAGCGCCGCCGCGTCCGCGAGCGCATCCACCGGTTGGAGCAGCAGATCGAGGCCTTGCGCGGTGGGCGTCGCCAGAAACGCTCCCTGCGCGAGCGCAAGGACATGCCAGTGGTCTCCATCGTCGGCTACACCAATGCCGGCAAAACTACCCTGCTGAATTCGCTGACCAACAGCCACGCCTGGGCTGCTGACCAGCCCTTCGCGACGCTCGATCCTATGAGCCGACGGCTGCGCTTTCCTGAGGACCGCGAGGTTCTCATCACCGACACCGTCGGCTTCATCCGGCATCTGCCGAAGGAGTTGATCGCGGCGTTCTGGGCCACGCTGGAGGAATTGCGCAGCGCCGATCTGCTCATCCACCTGGTCGACGCTAGTCACCCGCATTTTGAGGAGCAAATGGATACGGTGGTGGGGTTGCTCAAGGAGTTGGGACTCGATGAAACCCCTATCCTGACCGTCTTCAACAAACAGGACAAAGTGGCGCCACAGCTGACACAGAACCTGTGTCGACTGTACGACGCCATTGCCATCGAGGCCCGCAATCCAACGACCTTGGCGCCGCTGATCGCACGTATGCGGTCGATTCTCTGGGAGCAGTTTCCGCTGCCCCGGCGCTATGTGCCCAAGGCAGAACGGGCGTTGGAGGCGGCGGCAGTGGGTGGGCTGGGTTAGCACGGGCGGTCACGCGTCGCGTGCCGGCTTACAATAAATTCACCGGGTCCACGTCAACCATGAGGCGCACGCCGTGGCGTGCGATAGCCGCCTGTCGCAGCGCCGTTAGACTGCTCTCGATGACATCGTGCAGCCGCCTTACCGTAGGAGCTTTGAGGAGCAAATGCCAGCGGTAGCGGTTATTCAGCTTGGCTAGGGCGGCGGGGGCGGGGCCGAGTAGGGTCACGCCCCCGGCATCGCGGATATATGGACGCAGGAGGGCCGCGAAGGCCTGACAAAACTGTTCAACCGCTTGCGGGTCACGCCCGTCAAAGCGTATGGCCGCTAGTCGCACCGCCGGGGGATAGCTGAGATGCTTGCGATAGGCGATTTCTTCGGCGTAGAACCCGTGAAAATCATGGGCCTGTGCATGTTGAATGGCGTAGTGTTGGGGGGCAAAAGTTTGCACGATGACCTCGCCGGGCACCTCCCCCCGACCGGCGCGCCCGGCCACCTGCGTGAGCAATTGAAACGTCCGCTCGGCTGCCCGAAAATCGGGTAACCCTAACGTGACATCGGCCGACACCACCCCTACCAGCGTGATGCGCGGGAAATCGTGTCCCTTGGTGATCATCTGCGTGCCGATGAGGATGTCGATTTCGCCACGCGCCAGGTGGGTCAATATCTCCCGCATGGCATGCCGTCCACCGGTGGCATCGCGGTCCATGCGGGCGACGCGCGCTTGTGGGAAGATGCGCCGGACCTCGCGCTCGACCTTCTGGGTCCCTGTGCCAAAATATTCCACTCGGGTCCCCCGGCAGGCGGGGCAGGTCTCAGGGGGCGTGGTGGTGAACTGGCAGTAGTGGCACTTCAGGGTGCGATCATCGATATGGAAGGTGAAGGCAACGCTGCATCGCGGACATTGACAAATATACCCGCACTCATGACACTGCACGAACGTGGCGTACCCTCGTCGGTTCAAAAATAACAGCGTCTGCTCATGCCGTGCCAGCCGCTCCACAATGGCCTTCCTGAGGGGATGAGACAGCACCTCCCCGGCGCCAGCACGATGTTCCTCACGTCTGAGGTCCACCAGCACCACTGCGGGCAAGTCCTTCGTACGTACGCGGTCGGGAAGTTGGAGATAGTGATAGCGCTGCTGCTGGGCGTTCGCGAACGACTCCAGCGATGGTGTGGCCGAGCCCAACACCACGACGGCTTCACAAAGTTTCGCCCGCATGATGGCCACATCACGCGCCAGGTAACGCGGTGCTTCCTCCTGTTTATACGAAGGATCGTGTTCCTCATCGACAATGATCAGACCTACGCGCTGCAAGGGTGCGAAAATGGCCGAACGCGGACCGATGGCGATGGTGGCCTGCTGCCGGTGCACCCGTAGCCACTCATCGAGCCGCTCGCCGCGCGTCAATCGACTGTGAAGCACGCCGACATCCTGACCGAAGCGGGCGTGCAGGCGGGCGAGCAGCTGCGGCGTCAAGGCGATCTCGGGCACCAAGTAAATCACCTGCTTCCCTTGGCTGAGGGCCGTCGCCATGGCGCGCATGTAGACTTCGGTCTTGCCGCTGCCGGTCACGCCATGCAGCAACACCGAGGCGAACTCGCCTGTATGTATGAGGGTTTGGATGTGTGCCAACGCCTCGTGCTGCGGCGCGCTGAGCCTGACGTCAGGTTCGTCGAGAAAGGCGGTGTCGGTCGACATGGCTAGCCTCGGCGCCCGTAGCCGTTCGACCCTCATCAGCAAGCCTTTCTGCTCTAACACCCGGAGCACTTGGGTGGCGTTGGAGATGTGCTGTCGCAGCTCAGTGGCGGTCGCAGGGCCGGTCTGCAGCAGGTGCCGCAGGAGAGCGGCTTGCTGTGGGGCGCGGCGTTCCATGGGCTGCATGGCGGCCTTGATCTCTTCCGCGGGTAGCGCCAACTCGAAAAGATACTCCGTTGGTGCGTGAACCTTCGGCGCTGCGACCTTCTGTGAAACCTCCACCACACCCTCAGCCGCCAGGCGTTGAATGGCGCTACGCAGTCCTGGCGCAGTGATCTGCCGCTGCAATTGCTTCAACGTCAGGCTGCGGTGCTGAGAGAGTGCGGTGAGAATGCGGCTCTCAAGAGCAGTTCGGGCCGCACTCGCGGTGGCCGACTGGTCCTCGGAGGTGAGCATGACGGTCTGAACACTGCCAGATTGCAAGGCCCTTGGCAGCGCGGCCCGGATGGTTTCGCCCCAGGTGGCGACGTAGTAGCTGGCCATCCACTGCGTTAAGGCCAAGAGGTCGGAGGTGAGCGCCGGCTCATCATCCAGCAGGTCGATCACGAGTTTCGGTTTGTGGACGGGGGGGGTCTCCTGCAACGCCACGATGCAGCCGGTCACCACGCGTCGCCCCAACGGGATGAAGACACGCATTCCCGGCCGCGCGAGCCCCTGCCACTCGGGCGGGAGGGCGTACGTCAGCAGCTCCGGAATCGGCCCCAGCGGGGCGACATCGACAAAGCGGACGGTCTCAGCGTGCTGCACTGAAGTACCTTTCGATTCAGTGGCGATCTGAGGTATTGTATGCCTATGCAGAGATCACCGCAACAAACTCTCCTCATGATCCGCCCCGGAGCCCTGGGCGATTGCCTGCTGATGTTGCCCGCCCTGCACGCCTTGCGCGCGCATTTTCCTCACGCTCGCATCGATGTCATGGGCTACCCCCAGCGCTGGGAGTGGGTGCTGGGACGCGGCCTTGTCGATTCCGTGCATACCGTCGAGCGTCCAGGAATGCACCTGCTCTTCTGCGACGGTCTTGAGGTGCCGGAATCCCTAAAATCCTTTCTGGGGGCCTATGACGTCATCCTCTCCTACCGCCCAGATCCGGATGGAATGTTCGAGCGCAGCCTCCGCGCTCTGGGGGCTCGCCTAGTGCTCAGCCAGCCGCCATTTCCGCCACCCCCCCCGCCGAAGATACACGCTGCCGATTTTGCGCTCCAGCTCGTGGCCAAGTTGGGCGTGCCTGTGCCGCCTGCGGCGTCGGGGTTACGGCTGACCGACGCCGAACTGGCTCTGGCACAGCCGTTTTTCACCGCCCATCACGTCGATCTATCGAGACATCTCATCGTCGTCGTGCACCCCGGCAGCGGCAGCGCGGCCAAGCGTTGGCCTGTCGAGATCTTCGCGACCCTCATCGAGACACTGGAAACGCAGTTTGGAGTGCGGACCGTCATCGTGACGGGGTATGCTGAAGCGGATGTCGCGGCCAGACTTCGTTCCCTGATTCACACCGCCCAACCGCTGGTCGCTGAGAACTGGCCCCTGATCCCGACCGCGGCCCTCATCGCGCAAGCGACGGTGTTCGTCGGCCATGATTCTGGCTTAACGCATCTCGCCGCGGCACTGCGACGCCCGACGGTGGCGATCTTTGGTCCAACGGACCCGGAGGTCTGGGGACCTCGCGGCGACCATGTGATCGTGGTGCCAATGCTGAGAGCGCATGAGAGTGATGATGAGCAGGGGCTTAGCCGGAGATCCTGCCGGATAGCCCGCAGTGACTTCCGCCAGGTCCTGGAAGCAGTTCAACGCTGGCTTGCGATGGAGACACCTAGACAAAGTCCAGGTGATCGATCGGCGTGATCGTAACATACAATTCGTTGTCGACCTCGGAGACGCCAGGGACGGCCCGCACCACCGATTCAGCCGCGAACTTCTCTTTTTCGCTGTTCACAATCCCCATCAGTTTGACGACTCCCGGCGTGGTCACCGACGGTGAAATATGGCGGGGATTGACCTGCTTCGCTTTGAGGAGAGCCTCCTCCACTCGTCTGACCAAGATATGATTGCCGAGGATTACCAGTGACCGCTCGTGGGCGTCAAGCAGCTCTTTGGCCTGTGCCGCCTGGACGATGAGCTCGCAGGCCTGCTCACGCGTGACGACGTGGGTGTTGATCATGAGATCGTAGAGCAACGGATCCATCCAGTCTTGGTCGAAAAGGTATCGCATGTAGCCGGCCCGATCCTGGTCGCTCTCCCGCACGATTTGCTCGGCCATGGAACGGGTGACGCCTTCGCGTCCGATGACGACCTCCACCCGTCGCTCAAAGGGCGCGAAAATATTGACATGAAGCGCGCTCGGGACGTCGCTCAGCAGCACCGTTGCGCCGCGCGCCAAGAGGACGACATCGTCGGCCCTGGCATACTGGTAGATGATCGTCTGAATCATGTCCAGATAGGCGCGATGCCGCATGGTGAGGTAACGCGTGACCAGGGTCGGGCGTCGCTCGTGCACCTCCTCCAACTCCGATTTGAGCATGCCATACTCTTCCGCCGCCTTTTGCAGCGTCGCTTGGTCGACAAGGGTGTAGCCCAAGCGCTGGGCCACATGGGTGGCGATCTCATTCCCCAGGCTACCAATTTGCCGTGCGATGGTAATGATAGCCATGGCGTCCCCCTTCTTCTCCGGGGTTGTGCTGTCCTCGGCTCATCGCGTGACGCGCTAACCTGGCTTTAGGTCAGACTGATGAGATACGAACAGTGTGGATGCCCCATCATGCGGTGATCGCAGCGTTCTACCTTCACCTGGAGCAACTTGAGGAAGACATCCAACTCGCAGGTGCACGCCTGCTGAAACGCTTTTGCGACCTGCAAGATCGGGCAGTGATGCTCGGTTAACAGATAGCGTTCGCGTCCTTCCGGGAGCTGTAGGATCTCCGGCATATAACCTTGTTCTTCAAGCACCTGAGCCACCTGACGCAGGCGTTCTTGCAACGTGGCTCCCTGCACACGCGCCGCCAGTTCTGAGGCCAGGACCTCGGCTCGGTGCTGGAAGAGTTCGTCAACCTTATGCTCTCCATCCAGGAGGCGAATCATCTCGAGTACCGCTGTGGCGAGGTTGGCATAATCATTGGGGAATAACTCCTGGGCGGTGGCTGTCGGGCGATACAGATAGGTCGGACGACCCATTGGTCGGCGTTCTAGCTCCGTCATCACGAAGTTATCGCGTTCTAAGGCGGCAAGATGCTTGCGGACTGCCACCGCCGAGATCCCCAGTTTATGGGCTAATGCATCAGCGGTGAGGCCGCCTCCACTGCGTTGCAATAACTCAAGGATTTGCTCGCGGGTGTTGGAAAGTACCCCAGGAACTTTTGGTGTTGCCATCCCCCCTCATCCTCCACCGACGTGAGCGCATGGCCCCTCTCTAAGTGGTGTTTCCAAGCGGTTTTATTGTACTGACCTCTTGAGATGGGGTCAATCAGATTTTTCAACTTAGATAACTTTATAGTTGCATAAGTTTCGTAGATCGGCTACATTGCCCCTAACATTGACTTTCTCGGTTATTATTGCGGTCGCCGACCTCTCACCAAACACGTGTCAGACATAGTCCCATGAACGCGCGATAGGTCAGTGGAGGAGGTTCGTGCTCGTGCCACGCAAAATCCGTGTAGTTCAGAAATCGCGACACTCAAGCCTGGCTGGACCGAGCCCTTCGGCAACGCTGGATTCATTGGATAGGCATGACCATCCACCCGACCACGCGGATGCGCTGAAAGCTCCGCCCACAGGCCCGTTTGCCAGCCATTCCGACTTCTGGAGGGACGAGAGGGGGTTTGGGCCCACCGCGGCTGTCGAGTTGTGTGGCGAGGACGACACGGATCCCCTCTGGACAGGCACCCTGGATGGCGAGGCCAAGGAGGACAAGGAGCCCGCATCGGGTGATGATGATCTGGTGCGCTGCTACCTCGCCGAAATGGGCGCATTCGTTCGCCTCACACCGGCGGAGGAGATTGCCTTAGCGAAGAGAATCGAGCAGGGTCGAGGCGGCAGGCGCCGGCAACCGTCGAGCCGCAAGACGTCCCTCCCCCGGCGGGCTCATGAGGCGACGGAGGCGCAGGGGACACTGTGGACCGACCGACTTGACTCCGACCAAGCTCGGGTGTACATGATTGGCGCCAACCTGCGCCTCGTGGTCAGCATCGCGAAACAGTTTTCCGGGCGCGGACTGGCCCTCCTGGACCTCATTCAGGAGGGGAACCTCGGGCTCATGAAGGCGGTGGATCGGTTCGATTGGCGGCGTGGTTGCCGCTTTGGAACGTATGCGAGCTGGTGGATCAAGCAGTCGATCGGTCGAGCCATCAGCGATCAAGGGCGGATCATTCGGTTGCCAGCGCACATAGCAGAGAGCATCAGCCGTGTGCAGCGCCTGCGCCAAGTATGGCTGCAGCTGTACGAGGAAGAACCTGCCGCGCCAGAGCTGTCGAAGGTGGCGCGGGTGTCAGAAGAGCGCCTCGCCCAGATCGATCAACTTACGGCGACTCCGGTCTCGCTCGATTGGCCACTCCCCGATGGGGAACGCACCGTGGGCGATCAGCTGCCAGATGAGACGTATCTCCCGCGCATCGATATCCTTGTGGATCGCGAGCGTGATCGTATCCTGCAGCGCTCCTTGAGCCAATTGTCTCCTCGCGAACGTCGTGTGCTGTGCATGCATTTCGGCATCGGGCACCGCCGGGCATACACCCTGGAAGAAATCGGTCGGAAGTTTCGTTTGACCCGCGAGCGTATCCGCCAAATCGAGGTCAAGGCCCTGAAGAAGTTGCGCCAGACGGGTCGGAATCCACGGCTGGAGGAAGGTTCCGGCATGCCGCGTCAACATCTTCATCGTGACGCTCGAGAGCCAGGCCGTGAGCCCCCCCAAGGTCCATAGCTGCTGGAGCACGTGCGCTTCCCTCAACACTGCTTGTACCCTCGCTGCCTAGCGACTCAGCGACCGGGATAGACGCCTCGGCGACTGCTCGACAACCATGCACGGGTGTCGCCATCGCCCGGCGGTACAGCGGTGCTTCCGTCGGACCTGCACCACACTCACCTCCCCACTGCACACCGTCTCGGCATAGGAGAATGGGTAGTCCCCCACTGCCGAGCGCTGAGCCTTATCCCTGTCGTTGGAATCTGAGCTGATTTCTCATTTGATCTTCGCTCGCGAACACCGTATACTCGCCGAGTGCTGATCGTGGTGACGGGGCATGAGGCGCTCCGGGCAACGAAATTCGTCAGCGGAGGCGCTTTCTCGATCAGCCGGGTTGGGTGGCCGGACAGCGTGCCACCGAAGATCGAGGGGAGCCGGTGATTCTCGATATGCACGTGCACACCAATGTCGGGTCGTACGACAGTAACCTCTCGCCGCTTGAGCTCATCCACCAAGGCAAAGCCGCGGGCCTTGACGGCGTTGTGGTGACGGAGCATGACCGTGGCTGGGATCGCGACCTGGCGGGTCAGCTGGCTCGCGAGCACGGTTTCCTCATCCTCTGTGGCATGGAGGTGAGTACCGATCTCGGCCATATCCTGGTGTACGGCTTGGAGGAGTACGTCTCCGGCATTATCTACGCCGAAACCCTGCGTCAGGTCGCTGACAAGATCGATGCCGTCATGTTCGCTGCGCATCCCTACCGCAAGGCCTTCGTCAACACCCATGGCCGCTGGGATGCTCCCAAGCCCACCCTGACGGTGCAAGAGGCGGCCGACCGGAGCATCGTTCAGCTCGTCGATGGCCTGGAGGTCTATAACGGGGCCACCGGGGATCGTGAAAACGCCATGGCGATGGCGGTCAGAGAGCATACGGGGTTACACGGCATCGGCGGCAGCGACGCCCATTCCGAGCATGGTCTGGGGTGCTGTGCCACGGTATTCGAACGGCCCATCCGGAACGAACGCGAGTTGACCGAGGAGTTGCGAGCTGGTCGATTTCGGGCCGTCAATCGCTCGCAACGACCTCTAGCAGTACGTCGATAGGAATCACCAGGTGGCATAGCACGGCCGCCGCGTCGGAGCGCATGATGCCTCGAGAGCTACCAGTTGAGGAGTATCGGGTCGAGCATGAACCGTTTTATCTGCCAGTCGGCGACGAGGTCGAGGTCTTTCATGCGGCCTTTACGTGCCGACTTCCGGTGTTGCTGAAGGGGCCCACGGGCTGCGGCAAGACGCGCTTCGTCGAATATATGGCGTATCAACTTGGCCTCACACTCCAGCATGCCTCGGGAGGCGATGGGTCAGCGGGCCATAACGGGCACCCACACGGCTTACCGTTGATCACCGTTTCCTGCCACGAAGATTTGACGGCCAGCGACCTGGTGGGACGTTACCTTTTGCAGGGGGATGAAACGGTCTGGATCGATGGGCCCCTCACCCGGGCTGCCCGCAACGGCGCCCTCTGCTATCTCGATGAAATCGTCGAAGCCCGCAAGGACACGACGGTGCTGATTCACGCGCTGACCGATCACCGACGGCTGCTGCCGATCGAAAAGCGCGGCGAGGTGCTGGAGGCCCATGAAAATTTCCTGCTGATTATTTCCTATAATCCCGGCTACCAAAGCGTCATCAAAGACCTCAAACACAGCACCCGGCAACGTTTTGTGGCGATCGAATTCGATTACCCCCGGCGCGAGCTCGAAGCCGACATCATCGCCCACGAAAGCGGCGTTGATCCGAGTCTGGCGCTAGAGTTGGCACGGATCGGGGAAAAAGTCCGGAATTTACGCGATCATGGCCTGGAGGAGGGGGTCAGTACGCGGTTGCTGATCTATGCTGGCCAATTGATGACCCAGGGGATTCCAGCCCACCGGGCCTGTCAGCTCGCCATCACAAAGGCCATCACCGATGATCTCGACGCCCAACGCGCGGTGGATGAGATCATCTCATCGATCCTCCCATGAACCCCGACAAGGCCGCGGCTCTGCGGTGGCCACACCCCATGTTATGTCCCTCAAACCCCGCGTGGCACCGGCATGATTCCTGATACCGCGGCAGCCTGGGCCCATCGTCTAGAAGCGACCTCAAGCGCGTGTGCCGATGCCTTCCGCGCCGTCGTGCCTCGGATCGGACTCATCCTTGAGGCCGACGCCTTTGAGCGTTGGGCCGGGCAAGGGCTCTCGTTAGCCCGGACGACCTGGCGCGGTGCGGAATGTGCGGCATGGTATTTCAGACTGAGCCCACAACTCCTCGCGCGACTCGATCTGGAGGCACTCATC
>Ga0081538_10001301_pt1 | contig 25826 bp, 25 predicted proteins | sample TabmetS5T2R1_FD_71022 | JGI IMG/M metagenome (GOLD analysis project Ga0081538, IMG submission 71022) | Tabebuia heterophylla rhizosphere microbial communities from the University of Puerto Rico - S5T2R1 | ecosystem: Host-associated > Plants > Roots > Rhizosphere ... | reverse complement strand
GGAGACGTTGTCGCTCACGACGAGCTTTCCCATTTTGATTCTCCTTTAGTGGTTTCCGGATGAACGGAGACGGCCTCGAGCCGCTCCTGCGGCGCTTTCTGCAGGCGGCCAAGGAGCAAGGGCGCGAGCGCCAGGCCGACCCCGGCCAGCAGGACGAGGGCGAGGAAGGCGGACTGGAAGCCCTCGGTCAGCACGACGAGCGGGCTCGCACCTTCGTGTGCCGCCAGATAGTCGTCGGAGCGAGAAACGGCGACCGTCGTGGCGATGGCGACGCCCAATGCGCCGCCGATCTGGAGGGCGGTGTTGTTGAGGCCGGATGCGAGCCCAGACTCCCGCTCGGCGACGCCGGCGAGTGCTGCGACGGTGGCGGTCACGAAGGCGAGCCCGATCCCGGGACCGACGACGAGCAGCCCGAAGAAGATGTCGTCGAAGTAGCTGCCCCTGACGGAGACCTGGGTGAGCAGGAGCGACGCCGCGCCCATCAGCGCCATGCCGGTCGTGGCGACCAGCCGGAAGCCGACCTTGAGGACCGCGGCCTGTCCGACGATCGCGCCGAACGCGGCCCCGACCGCGAGCACGACCGAGCCGACCCCGAACTCGACGGCCGAGTAGCCGAGCACCTGCTGGGCGTAGAGCGTGAGGATGAACGGGATGCCGTACGCGAGCGCCCCGGTGAGGAGCATCACGGCGTTGGCGCCGGCGAGCGCGCGCGAGCGGAGGAAGCGGAGCGGCACGAGCGGCGCTCGGTGGCGCGACTCGATCAGCGCGAAGGCGGCGAGGAGCAGCGCCGAGCCGGCGAAGAGGAGGATCGTCCGCAGGCTGCCCCAGCCGGTGTCGGGCGCCTCGACAAGTGCGTAGACGAGCAGGACGAGCGCGCCGGTGCTGGTGAGCGCGCCGGCGGGGTCGTAGCTTCGGCGCGTCAGCTCGGCCCGGCTCTCGCGCAGGAGCAGGGGCGACAACGCGAGCGCGGCCAGGCCGAGGGGGATGTTGATGAAGAAGATCCACTCCCAGCCGGGGCCGTCGACGAGCGGGCCGCCGATCAACCATGCCGCGGTGGCGCCGATGCCGCCGAGCGCGCCCCAGATCCCGAGCGCCTTGTTCCGCTCGGCGCCCTCCTCGAACGTGGTCGTGATGATCGAAAGGGCAGTCGGGGTCATGATCGCCGCGCCGACGCCCTGGACGACGCGCGCGGCAAGGAGCGCCGCCGGCGACCAGGCGAGCCCGCAGAGGAGCGACGCGGCGGTGAAGGCGAGGACGCCGGCCATGAACAGGCGCCGGCGCCCGAGCAGGTCGGCCGCCCGTCCTCCGAGCAAGAGCAGACCGCCGAAGGTGAGCGCGTAGGCGCTCAGCACCCACTGCAGACCCTGCTCCGAGAAGCCGAGGTCGGCTGCGATCGAGGGCAGCGCGACGAGCACGATCGTGCCGTCGAGGATCACCATGAAGAAGGCGCCGCAGAGGAGCGCAAGCGCCCACCATCGCCGGGGATCGGGTGCATTCAGCGCGCCGCCTTCACTGCGGGAGATCTCCATGTGTCCTCCTGGGCTGCCGTTTTGGATTCGTGTCAATGTGTCGTCAGGGTGCCGCGCGCCGACGTGCCATCGCATCGGCCAAATGGCCGTCCGAGCGGCAGGGAGGTCTACGATCGAGGTGTTGCTTTACGGCAGGGACGCGGAGCGCTCGATCATCGGCGGGCTCCTCGTGGGCGCGCGCGAGTCGCGAAGCGGCGTCCTCGTCATCCGCGGTGAGGCAGGGGTCGGGAAGTCCGCATTGCTGGAGGACGCGCGCGAGCGAGCGTCCGACATGCGGGTTCTCGCCTGCGCCGGAGTGGAGGCGGAGTCGGCGCTCCCATTCGCGGCCTTGCACCAGCTCCTGCGCCCGGTCTTGCATCACCTCGAGAACGTGCCGACGCCTCAGGCGGACGCCCTCCGAGGAGCATTGGGCTTGGCGGAGGGTCGAGGAGGCGACCGCTTTCTCGTCTCCCTGGCGGTTCTGAGCCTCCTGGCTGAAGCAGCCGAAGAGCGGCCGCTGCTGTGCCTCGTCGACGACGCGCACTCGCTGGACGACGCCTCGGCAGACGCGCTCGTCTTCGTGGCCAGGCGGCTCGAGGCCGAGGGGATCGTGCTGCTGTTCGCCGCCCGGGAAGGAGACGTTATGGAGTTCGACGCACCCGAGCTGCCCGAGCTACGGCTCGCCGGGCTCGATGCGGATGCAGCTGGCGCGCTGCTCGATCGTCACGCGGGCCGTGCGCTCTCGCCCGAGACTCGTGCGCGGCTGATCGTGGCAACCGGCGGGCACCCGCTCGCCTTGCTCGAGCTGCCCTCGACGCTGAGCGAAGCGCAGCTCGCAGGTGGCGAGCCGCTCCTCACGCCGTTGCCCGTGAGCGCCCGGCTCGAGCGCGCCTTCCTGGCGCGCGTGCGTGAGCTCCCGGAGGAGGCACAGACGCTGCTGCTGGTCTCCGCCGCGGACGACACGGAGGAGCTGTCGACCGTGCTGCGCGCCGCGGCGGGGCTGGACGTCGGGGCAGAGGCGCTCGATGCGGCCCAGGAGGCGGGGTTGGCGACCGTTCGGGGAACGGCGCTCGAGCTGCGGCACCCACTCGTGCGGTCCGCCGTCTATCAGGGGGCGCCGCTTTCCAAGCGCCAGGCCGCACATCGCGCACTGGCGAGCGCGCTCAAAGGCGACGTGGAGGCGGATCGACGCGCGTGGCACCGGGCGGCAGCGAGCATCGGCCCCGACCCCGGGGTGGTGGAGGAGCTCGAGCACGCGGCCGTGCGTGCGCGCGAGCGGAGCGGCTTCGTCGCCGCCTCGTTGGCTTACGAACGGGCCACTTCGCTCACGCCGGACGAACGCGAGCGTGCGCGGCTGCTGACCGCTGCCGCCGAAAACGCCTGGTTCGGCGGGCGGCTCGAGCGCACACGGATGCTGCTGGAGCGAGCACGTCCCCTCGCTTCGGAGCCGCTGCAACGTGCGGACATCGATCGCTACCTCGGTCTCGTCGAGCTGACCGGAGGGGTGCCGGCGGAGGCGTGCCGGTTGCTCGTTCGCTCCGCGGGGGCCGTGGCATCGGTCGACGGTGAGCGGGCCCTCCAGCTGCTCAACCTCGCTAGCGTCGCCGCTTTCTACGCCGACGATGTCGCGGCGGCTGTCACGATCGCGGAGCTGGCCCGCGACGTCGACGTGGGGGACACACCGTTCGCCCGCGCGCTCGTCGAGCTTCTCGTCGGGCTCGGCGCGCACTACGCGGGCGACCTGCCCCGTGCGTCCGCGTGCCTGCGCTCGGCGGTGTCGCTCGAGGCCGAGCTCGAGAGCGATGCCCTTGACGCGCGCCGGGTTGCACTCCTCTTCGGCGGACGGGCCGCGTTCTACCTCGGCGACGACGAGGCTGCACGCCGGAGCGCGCAATTGGCGGCCGCGCAGATGCGTGCCGATGGCGCGCTCGGGCTCCTGACGCCGATACTTCCGCGTCTGGTGCACGCGGAGATGTGGGCAGGCCGCTGGCCTGCCGCCTCCGCGAACGCGCGGGAGGGCCTACGGCTCGCACGCGAGATCGGCCAGCTCGACCTAGTCGCATACCAGCTCGTGCTGCTCGGTCTGATCGCGGCCCATCGCGGAGGGGAAGACGAATGCCGCTCGCTCGTGGCCCAGGGGCACGAGCTCGCTACCGCTCGCGGCCTGGCGGTCGTCGCGTCACTCGCCAACTGGGCGCTGGCGTTGCTCGAGCTCGAGCTCGGGCGCACGGAAGAAGCATTTCTGCGTGCACGCGAGATCTCCACCACTCCCATCGTGTTGTTCATGGCCGGGCTTGATCAGATCGAGGCAGCCGTACGGGCCGGCGAGGCCGCGTCCGCGCACGACTGGCTTGGGTACTACGAGGCCTGGGCGGAGTGCGCCGGCGCTGCCTGGGCACGCGCCGTGGCCTTACACGGCCGCGCGCTCCTCGCCGAGGACGACGAGGAGTCCGAACGCCTCTTCGGGGCTGCGCTGGACATGCACGCCGAGGCGGCGCGCCCCTTCGAGCGCGCGCGCACCGAGCTCGCCTTCGGCGAGTTCCTCCGCCGAGCACGACGATCGCGCGACGCACGCGAGCACCTTCGGGCGGCGCTCGACGGATTCGAGGCACTCGGGGCCGAGCTGTGGGCAGAACGGGCGCGCGTCGAGCTGCGCGCGAGCGGCCAGACGGCGCGTCGCCGCGTCGCCGACACCCGGGACCAGCTGACCGAGCAAGAGCTGCAGATCACACACTTCGTCGCGCAAGGCCTCAGCAACCGCGAGGTCGCCGCGCAGCTCTTCCTCAGCCCGCGCACGATCGCCGCCCACCTCCGCAACATCTTCCGGAAGCTCGGGATCAGCTCGCGGACGGAGCTCGCCCGCATTCACCTCGAATCCGTCGGTGCGGGTGCCGACGACGCCGCGGACGCGGCCGTCCGGCCGACGCCAGCCTAAGACCGTTCCGGCCGCACCGGGTTCACAGCGTGACTCACGTAGTTCATGGTCATCCTCGACTCACGATCGTCAACGTCGCCTTGCTCTCGATCCAGCGCGATCTCGGCTTGCCCAAGACAACCTGCAGTGGGTGATCACCGCCTACACGATCATGTCGGCGGCACCCTCCTGCTGGGCGGGAGGCTGGCCGATCTGCTCGGGCGCCGGAAGCTCCTCCTCGTCGGGCTTGCGCTCTTCTCGTTGAGCTCGGCTGCCGGCAGCGGCGCCGCGATGGGCGTGCTGCTCGGCGGCCTGCTCACCACCTATCTGAGCTGGCCGTGGATCTCTTTCGTCAACCTGCCGGTCGGCGTGGCCGCGGTCGCACTCACTCCCCTTCGGCAGGTCCCGCTCACGTTGGATCCTGCGCCTGCATGAGAACGGGAAAGGCGGCCAAATCGGCGCGATCAAACAACGCTTCGTAGGCCTCGAGCGTGCGCTCAGAGGCCAGCCTGAGACGTGCAAGCGTGGCGCGTGCGAACTGCACGGGCGACTGCGGGCCTGCGGTGATCAGGTCGCCGTCGACTACGGCGCGGTCGTTCAGATATCGGTCGCGGCCGGCATAGCCGGTCGCCGCCAGGTACTCGGCGCTGTTGCTCGTGTGGTTGCGCTCGTCCAGTAGCCCGGCGCGGGCGAGGCCCGCCGTGGCGCCGCAGATGGCCGCCACCGGGACCGCCGCATCGAGAAAGCGCCCGGCTGCGGCGGCGAATTCATCCCCGCCTCCCGAGTCCCACATCTCGGCACCTGGGAGGATCAACAGGTCGCTATCGGCTGGTTCGAGCTCGGCGAGCAGCGCGTCCGGCCTCGTGCGGAGACCGCCCGCCGTCCTGATTGACTTGCGCGACTCGGCCACCGTGACCACGTCAAACCTGGTCCCGGTGAAGCGTCCCGTATGTAGCTCCACGAGGAGGTGACCGACCTCCGAATCAGTTAGCCCGTCGTAGACGGCGAGATGCGCCGTTCTGGTGTTCATCTCCCTGCCTCCGCCCTCGGCGATCTGTACAGTGTACAAAAAGTCTCGCCGAGAATGCCTCGTCAACAAGCAGTCCCGAGAATCGGACGGCCGCCTCGCCTGACCCAGAACCAGGTGGTGGCCGCGGCTCGGCGGATTGCCGCCCGCCAAGGCTTCGAGAGGCTGACCATGAGACGGCTTGCGGAATCCGTCGGGGTCATGCCAAACGCTCTGTACAGCTATTTCCCGGACAAGAACGCGATCCTTGATGGCGTACTTGACGATCTTCTCGGCGACGTCAGCCGGCCAGGCCCACAAGTGAACTGGCGCCGCGGGCTCGTCGCACTGATGAGCTCGTACCGCTCGCTCCTGCTCACGCAGCCAGGGCTGATCGCGCTGACCGTGTCGCGTCCGATGCTCGGGCCAAATGCTGTGCGAGTCCGCGAGGACATGCTCACACTGCTGAGACGCGGGGCCCTCGACGATACGGACGCCGTGATCGGCTTCTTCGCCCTATTCGCCTATACCACCGGGTTCGTCGCCTTCGAAACAGCGAGACCCCCAGGGCAGCGGGATGCGAAGGAGCGTGCGCAGGCCTATCAGCTTCATGCGGAGCTACCGGATGTGGATTTTCCCACCACACGTGCGCTTGCGCGACGCCTCAGCAAACGCCCCGGGGACCTCGAATTCAAACGCGGGCTTCATGCGGTGATCAACGGCTTTGCGGGGACGCCCAAGGCCTTGCCTCCGGCCGCAATTGAGAATCGTGATTGCGTTCGAGCCTCCCCGCCGCCAGAGAGAGAGAGAGAGAGAGAGAGAGAGAGAGAGAGAGAGAGGAGTAGGGACATGACTGATTCCGCCCTGCGCAACGAACGGCTAGGTGCTATCGCCGGACGCTGGAACACATCCGGCTACGTGATCGGCGATCCCCGCCTGCCGGTCGAGGGAACCGACGTCTACGAAGTGTTCTCCGGCGGTTACTTCCTCATCCACCACGTGGATGTGACCGTTGGCTCACAGACGGTGCGTGCGATCGAGGTCATCGGTGAGCCCGATCGCGTGTCCGACGCGTATCTCGCACGGAGCTTCGACAGCGAAGGCAACTTCGACGTGATGAAGCTGTGGATCGGCGACGACGGCACCTTCCACTTTTCGGGGGGCGGCGACATTGCTCCCGCTGCCCAACCAGGCGACACCCCGACGGCTCAGGTGCGATCCACCCTCATGGTGTCGCAGGATCGCGCCTCGATGAAGGCCTTCTGGGAGCGCTCCGAAGATGGGATCACCTGGGAACCCTGGATGGACATCACGTTCACACGAGGCGAGTGAAGGACGAATCCTCGCCACGAAGAGCGGTTCGGCGTCCCGCCGCGTCTCCGTCGAGGTGGATGCCTTCGCTCTGCGCGTCTTCCAACACGAAGCCGCTCTCTGCCAGTGAGGCGGGGGTGTCAAGCTCGCCCGGTGCACTGGGACGAACCATTGCTCGACTCGCTGACTCCACAGGAGTAGCGTTGATCACACCGGGTTGCGCGAGCTAAGGAGGCGTCCATGCCAGCACAGACCAGGCCAGCAGAGGCGACGAATCTCTTTCTGCTCGAGGATCTCGAGGACGTCGGAAAGACGAGGGAGCTTGCAGAGAGCGATCTCCAAGCGCTTCAAGCCATCGCCGACTGGATCAAGTCCTTCGTGGTCAAGCCTCACAAGGATCTCGGTCGCGCTGGGACCGTCTGTCCCTTCGTGCCTGGGTCATTGGAACGCAAGACACTTTGGCTCGCTCCGGAGCAGATCGCCGACCGGGACGTGTCGGAAGTCGTCGAGCTGATGAGCGGCTACAAGAGGCTGCTCTTGGACACTCGACCTGCTGAAGGCGACGACGTCATCTACAACGTCATCGTCGTCGTTTTCACCGACTTGTCGGCTGATCGTGCTCAGGGCCTTTTCGACGCCGTGCTAAAGCGTCTTGCAGTTCGGTCGTATGCGGAAGACGGAATCCTGTTCGGGCCGTACTACGAAGGCAATGAGGGGACTGCGATCTACAACTCGAGCTTCCGACCATTCCAGTCGCCCGTGCCGTTTCTGTTCGTGAGGCATGGAGTCGCCGGCGATTGGAAGTTCTTCCTGGACGATGACGAGTGGCTCAACTTGTGGGCCCGCCGCCATGGAGAGTCCGGAGCCCAGGCTCTTGCTGAGGAACTACGACGCTTGCCCTGGCGGGCGCAGCGCGACTAGAGCCACGTTTCACTTCCACGCTCGCGACGCCCACCTCGTCCTGTGGGCGCGCGAGCGGGCGCGCGGGTGCCGTTCTGCGGAGGCGAGCGACAAGAGGAGAGATCAAATGGGCCACACCTACATCACGAGCGGCGACGGTGTTCCTCGGGGCGACTTTCCGTTCTCGGCGGCGGTTGTCGTCGATAGGTTCTGTTTCATCTCCGGCCAGCCCGCGCTCGACCCGGAGACCGGCGTCTACCGCCCCGGCACTGTCGAGGAGGAGTTCCGACAGGCGTTTGCCAACGTCCGCAACGTCGCCAGGGCGGCAGGTTTCAGCCTGGCTGAGTTCGTATCGGTGCACGTGGCGCTCGCAGAGATCGACGATTACGAAATCGTCAACCGCGCCTATCGGGAAGCCTTCGCAGAGGTGCCGAACCTTCCGGCGCGGCTGACCTATCAGGCGGGCGCGCTGCCGTTCGGATGCAAAGTGGAGGTTCAAGCAATTGCCGCCCATTCCTGACGTAAAGGGCGGCGGTCGATCGAAGTCGCCGATTTGAGGGGAGCGCCGTAACGGCGCTCCCCTCAACTGCTTGCCTAGCGATGCGCCGTGGCCGGCGCGTTTGCAGCGTCGTACCGCCTGTCTGACGCCGCCGCGGTCGCCTTCTCGCCCTGCCGCCTCAGCAGCGCGATGGAAGCGACGAGCACCCACCCGACGAACGGGAGGATGTTCATGTAGGTCACGTCGACGAGTAGAGCGGGCGCGATGGCGATCCCGAGCCATGCGAGCCAGCGCGGGAGGACACCGGTCCGAAAGATGAGCGTGGAAGTCGCCAGAAGCACGAGAATCCCGGCGAAACCGCCCCCAAGGAGGAGAAGCAGCGAGCCCAGCTGCGGCAGAACCCGCACGATGTCGGGGTCGCTCACCGGCGCGTCCGAGAACCTCACGGCGTATGCCACCGCCGCGAGCGTCGCGGCCGCGACACTCCAGACCGCGGTGAAGACCACCCCGGCACCGAAGACCACGCTCGAGAGCGTGCCCGGCTCTCCTTCGGCTCGGCGGAGAACGGACCGCAGGCCCGCAACGAAGCCGAGAAACGCGAGCCCGCCGAGCACCCAGATGTACGCGCCGATGACGTTGCGCGTCTGGTTTCCGCTGTCGGCGAGGTAGCCGGCGATCTCCTGAGCGGACGCGTCCGCCTTCGGAAGATCGATCACGAATGCGGCGCCCGTCAGCATGAGCACGACGAAGACGATGCCGCTGAGTGCAGTCCACCGTTCCTTGATCATGATTCACTCCTTTCACGCAGGCCTGATGGCCTTGGGTTGGTAGCGATCGTTGACTTGGCCAGCATCGCGCGGGCGTCGCGTCTTGGCATCGCAGCCACCAACCAAACGGCATGGCAGCTGGCATGACTTCCGAATGGCAGCCAACTGCAGCGCCGGCCTGCTGCGCGTGCACCGGGCTCCCCCCGTGCGCTCTTACTCGGTCTCGGGTTCGGCGTCGCCTTCGAGCGGGATCGTCGCCACAAGCGACGTGCCCCGGTCGTGAGTGCTCTCGACCACGATCCTTCCACTCAGGGACTCGACCCGGTCCTTCAGACCGATGAGACCGGTGCCCCGCCCGTGATCGGCGCCGCCGACGCCGTCGTCGCGGATCTCGAGGGCGAGCTCGCCGTCTCGCGCGGCCACTTCGACGGTCGCGACGGACGCGTGCGCGTGTCTGGCTACGTTCGTGAGCGCTTCCGAGACGACATAGTACGCAGCCACCTCGACGCGCTCGGGCAGGCGACCGTCGATCTCAGCGTTCAGCTTCACGGGCACGGCGGAGCGTCGGGCGAGGGTCCTCAGCGCTGGGCCGAGGCCGCCGTGGGAGAGGATCGCCGGGTGAATGCCCCGCGAGATCTCTCGCAGGTCGTCGATAGCGTTCCGCAGCCCGCCCGTCACCGCCCCGACCCGGGCCTTGAGGTCGCCGTCGCCCGGGAGCGAGGTCTCCAGCTCTCCGAGCTCCATGCCGAGCGCGACGAGCTGCTGCTGGATGCCGTCGTGCAGGTCACGTTCAATTCGCCGGCGGGCATCGTCCGAGGCTGCGACGATGCGCCTCCGCGAGGCTGCCAGCTCCGACTGGCTCTCGGCGTTCGCGATGGCCGTCGCGATGAGCTCTGTGAAGCTCACGAGCCGCTGATCGACATCGGTCGCGAGCTCCTTCGTCGAGTTCAGCGTCATCGCGCCCCACAGTCGACCCTCGACGATCACCGGGCTGCCGACCTGATGGAGGCTCCCCCACAGCCGTAGGACGTCCGCGTCAGGCCCGCCCAGAGCGTGGAGGTCCGTCTCGTCCACCCGAGCCGAGCGCCCGGTGCGCAGCACTCGCGTCGAGACGTAGAGGTCCTTGGGCGCCCAACGCGATCCGACCGGCATACGCGCGTACTCACGTGACGCGCCGACGAGAACACACTCCGGGCCCGGGTCGAACTTGATCACGTTCGCCGACACCGAGGGCTCGCCGCCCGAGAACAGACGCGCAACCTCCGTCGTAACCGCGGAGAAGAGCTCGTTCGACGGAACGCCTTCGGCAACGAGTGTGGCCACGCGCCGGAGAGCAGCCTGCTCGTCCGCCAGCAGGCGGAGTGCAGAGCGGGACTCCGCGTTGGAGACGGCTGTGGCCACGAGCTCCGTGAACGCGGCAATCCGGGTCTCGGCGTCCGACGGCAGCGGATCGTCGCCGCGTGTCGCGGCCATTAGCGCACCCCACAGTCGTCCTTCGACGACGATCGGTGCGCCCACCGTCGAGCGAAGCCGAAGTCCGCGCGCCACCTCCGCCGTCCCTCCTGCCACGTCGACGTAGCTGTCGATCCGCGCGGCTGCGCCCGTTTGAAAGATCCGGGCGACGGCGCTGTCGCCATCGAGCGGGAGCCGCGTCCCGACGGGAAGCATCGGCCCGTCGGCAGTCCAACCGGCGATGGCTGTCGCCGTCCCGTCGCCGGGGAACATGTGCATCGCCGCGAGGTCTGCGCCCAGTAGCGGGGCGACCGCTTCCGTCACGGCGGTGAAGACTTCGTCGGGAGACGGCTGCTGGGCAACCAGCACGGCGACCCTCCGCAGCGCCGCTTGCTCCTCCGCGAGCCGCTCGACGTCGGCACGCGCCTGCGCGCTCGCAACTGCAGTCGCGGCGAGGTCGGCGAACTGGGCGAGCCGCTGCTCGGTGTCCGGCGGACAGGGCTCGTCTCCAGACGTCGCGACGACGACGGCCCCCCAGACGTGGTCGCCGACGGCGATCGGGCAACCCACCGACGAGCTGACGCCACGCTGCCGTGCGCCCTCCGCGATTTCGGCGGAGGCGAGCGTGTAGTCGTCGATCCGGTGGGGACGGCCTTCGCGAACGACGACAGCTGTGACGCTGTCCCCGCCGATCGGAATGGTCGTGCCCACGGGGAAGCTGCTCGCGATTGCTGCACCCCGAGCGGCGACCACGCGCGCGGTGCCGTCGCCCTCGTCACGGATGAGCCCGCAACCCTCTGTGCGGAGGACGTTCCTCGCCTCTTCGGCCACCTCCGCGAATAGCTCGGCCGGCCGAACGTCCTTCGCGACGAGCGTCGCAACGCGCCGCAGCGCGGCCTGCTCTTCCGCGAGCTCGGCCGCCGACCTTCGGCCGAGGCGGCGACGCGCGCGTCCGCGCAGCATGAGCCAGGTCGCGACGGGCGCGATCAGACGCAGGCGCACAGGAACCATTTCTCCAGCGTGCGCCTATTGTGCGCTCCGTCACGCAGGCGGGCTAGTCACCCCTGAAACAGCCGAAGTGATGATTCCTGCTAGCTGCAATGCGCTTCCGGGGCACCTGCTGCGATCCTGAGCCCATGCACGCCCGGTGCCTGATCGTCGACGACAGCGAGCAGTTCCTTGCCGCTGCAACGTCGAGGCTCGGCCGCGACGGCATCGAGGTGGTGGGAGCGGCAACCAGCTCGGCGGAAGCGCTCAACCGGGTCGACACGCTTCGGCCCGACATCGTGCTCGTCGACGTCGGACTGGGCGAGGAGAGCGGATTCGATCTCACCCGGCAGCTCGTCGAGGCCTTCCCGCGCCTCCGATCGCGCATCGTGCTCATCTCGACGCACGATGAGGACGACCTCGGCGACCTCGTCGACGGCAGCGGTGCCGCAGGGTTCATCTGCAAGTCCGATCTCACTCCCGGCGCGGTGCTCGGGCTCGTCTCGCCGGACGGCTCTTAGCGGGCTTCGAGAAAGGTGACAACCGCCAGAACGCGGCGGTGATCGTCCTCCGTCTCGGAGAGGGGCAGCTTCGCCAGGATGCTGCGCACGTGCTTCTCGACGGTGCCCTCGGTGACCCACAGCCGACGGGCGATACCGGCGTTGGAGCGGCCCTCCGCCATGAGCGCGAGGACCTCGCGCTCGCGCGGCGTCAGCTCCTCGAGTGGGTCGTCGACCCGGCGCGCCGCGACGAGCTCCTGAACGAGCGCGGGATCCACAACCGAGGCTCCCCTGGCGATCCGCCGCAGGGTGTCGATGAAGTCGTCTACATCCGTGACCCGGCTCTTGAGCAGGTAGCCGCTCCGCTGTCCGCTTGCTAGGAGCTCCGTCGCGTGCTCGACGTCGACGAAGGCTGACAGGACCACCAGGCCGATCTGCGGGAACTCCTCACGAATGGTCCGGGCGGCGTCCAACCCCTCCGTCGTGTGGGTCGGCGGCATTCGGATGTCCACGATCGCAAGGTCGGGTTCGTGATCTCGGACGACGTCGACGAGCCCTCGGCCGTCGCCGGCCTGCGCCAGGACCTGGAACCCCGAACGCTCGAGCAGGCCTGCAAGACCTTCCCGTAGGAGCACGTCGTCGTCGGCAACGACCACCCGAGTTGCGGCATCGGGCTCCGAGTCGACCGAAACATTGGTCATCGGCGGAAGTATCCGCCAGGCGCAGGAGTCGCGTGCCTCGACGCCTGGGTTTGGCAGCCACGGCGCAGCGCTCCCCGCAGTTCCCAGTGGGGCTGCTATTTGGGTTCGGAGCGCTGCTCGGCCGGGCGAGAAGGGCGGCCAGTGTTCCGAGGAGAATCGAAGTCAGGATCGAGAAGACGATGTCGCTCGTGCCGCAGTCGCAGGTCGACACCGACAACGCCGCAAGACACCATTGCCGCTTCTGGTCCGCCGGCTAGCGATCTCGTCAGAAGGAGTTGCTAGGAGATGAGCGCCACGACAAGATGATCACCGGGAAGCGCCATGAGAGCGATCACCTACGCGCGGCGCGGCGAGCCATCGGTGCTCGAGCTCGTAGACCGACCGATCCCCGAGCCTGGTGAAGGCGAGGTGCGGATCCGCGTACTCATCTCGGGCGTGAATCCGACCGACTGGAAGTCGCGCAGGGGCACAACCGGCGGCACGCTCGCCGAACCGACGGTCCCGAACCACGACGGCGCCGGCGTGGTCGACAAGATCGGCGCCGGCGTCCCCGACTTCAGCGTTGGCGACCGCGTCTGGGTCACCCTCGCCGGCGATGGCCGCCCCGCGAGCGGCACCGCGCAGGAGTACACCGTTGTCCCCGCCGGACGCGTCTTCCCGCTGCCGGAGGCAGCGGACTTCGAGCTCGGCGCCAGCATCGGGATCCCCGCAGTCACCGCGCACCGCGCCCTAACCGTCGCCGAAGACGGTCCAGGTCGTCTGCATCCTGACGTCCTCAGCGGCCGCGCCGTGCTCGTTGCGGGTGGAGCCGGCGCGGTCGGAAACGCGGCGATCCAGCTCGCGCGCTGGGCAGGCGCGACCGTCATCGCCACGGTCAGCGGAGAAGCGAAGGCGAAGCTCGCTACGGCCGCCGGCGCTCACCATGTCGTCAACTACTCGGACACGGACGCTGCCGCACAGATCCGCCGCGTGGCCCCCGACGGAGTCGACCTGATCGTCGAAGTCGCAGCGGGCGCGAACGCAGACCTCGACCAGACCGTTCTCCGTCCCCGCGGAACGATCTCCATCTACGCGAACGACGGCGGCGACCCATTCAACCTCGACGTGCGCCGCAACATGGGCCTCAACGCCCGCTACCAGTTCGTCCTGCTCTACACGGTCGGCTGGGACCGAATCACCGCCGCCGCCGCGGACATCAATCAGGGAATCGACGACGGTGGTTTACGAGTCGGCGAGCACGCCGGGTTGCCGCTTCACCGCTTCAGCCTCGAAGACGCGCCCGCCGCACACGCTGCCGTCGAGAACGGCGCGGTCGGCAAGGTTCTCATCACCGTCGGGAGCGGTTGACACCGGCTAGCTAGATGTTCCGCACACGCGCGAGCTCGACGAGCCCGCCGTAGTCCTCGGCGCAGGCGGGGCAGTTGCGGAGATGCTTCGCGACGGCCGGAAGGAGCTCGGCCATCTCCACGCCCGAGAGCTCGCCCTCGACGTACTCGGCGAGGCGCGCGAGGGTTCCCTCGCAGCCCGCGTCCTCGCCGCCGGTGCCGAGCAGCCGCGTGGTGAGGTCGTTGTCGGTCATCGTGCCCTCTCTTGGCCCAGGTGGCCCTCGCGCTCGAGGCGGTGCCGCAGCTTCGCGCGTGCGTCGTGGAGCACTTTGTAGATCGCGCCTCGGGTTGAGCTCAGCTGGTCGGCGACCACGTCGATCTCGACGTCGTTCAGCGCAACCGCGACGAACACCTGGCGCTGCCGCGGCGTCAGCTCCTCGGCGATCGCGTCTCGCAGAGCGCGGAAGAGCTCCGCGGATTCGACCCGCGCCCCCATAATGCCCGCGCGCTCGGTGAGTCGTTCCCAGGTCGCGTCGTCGTCAGCAGTCGGGATGCGGCCCCGGCGCCACGCGTGTCTCCGGAGTTTCACCGAGACCTCGAAGATCGCGAATGCGTACGCCCAGGTCGTGAAGCGGCTGGCGCCGCGGTACTCGTCGAGCTTGGCCCTCACCGCGACGACGGCGTCGTCGGCGGCCTGGCGGCAGAGGTCGTCGAGCTCGACACCGACGATCTCAGGGTAGAGGTGGCGGCGGCGGTGCGCTTCAGCGCGCGCGGCACGAAGCAGGAGGTCGTGCAGCCGCTGGAGGGCACGAGAGCGGTCGACGCCCGTCGCTCGCAGCCCATCGATCCACTCCCGCGACTCGGCGTCGAGCTCCTGTCGTCCCGCCGGCGCGTTCTGCGTGCTCTTACCCACCGCTGCAGGAGACTATTCACGACCTATCTGCGTCGTCGGGCCGGATGTTCTTTCGACGGCGTAAGAACCGCGTCCGCCCGGACGCGGACCGCGTATCGCTCGAAACTCAAGACTGAAAGGAGCTACGCGATGGTCCGCAACAAGATCGCGCAGATTGAAGGGTTGAACGTCTTCTACCGGGAGGCCGGCGACCGGGGCAGCCCAAAGCTGCTGCTGCTCGGCGGCTTCCCCGCTTCTTCGCACCAGTTCCGCAATTTGATCCCGGCGCTCGCCGACCGCTTTCACGTGCTATCCCCGGACTATCCGGGCTTCGGCAACACCGACATGCCGGAGGGCTTCGACTACACCTTCGACCGGCTCTCCGAGGTCGTCGAGGGCCTGCTCGAACAGACCGAGTTCCACCCGTTCGGGCTCTACCACCAGGACTACGGCGGCCCGATCGGCAACCGCATCGTCGGGCGCCACCCAGACTGGCTGGAGTGGCAGGTGATCCAGAACTCGAATGCCTACGAGGAGGGCTTCACCGCCGCCTGGGACGCAATCCGGCACGCGCTGTGGGTCGACCGGAGCCCCGAGACGGAGGCCCCGCTACTTCCGTTCCTCGAGCTCGACGGGGTGAAGCTCGTCTACACGCACGGGCACCGCGATCCCGAGCTGATCAGCCCGGACAACTGGAACATGGATCTCCATTTCCTCGAGCGCCCGGGCGCCCGCAAGGTCCAGCTCGACCTCATCTACGACTACCGCACCAACGTCGACCTGTATCCGCAGTGGCAGGCGTTCCTGCGCGAGCGTCGGCCGAAGACGCTGATCCTGTGGGGAGAGAACGACATCTTCTTCACTCCCGAAGGCGGCCGCGCGTACCTGCGCGACCTACCCGAGGCCGAGCTGCACATGCTCGACAGCGGGCACTTCGCCGTCGAAGACTCGCTCGACGAGATCGCCGCGCGCATCAAGCGCTTCCACGCCGAGAAGATCGAGGGCCGCACCGCTGCGGAGACGGTGGCAACCGCGATGGAAACCCGATGAGGTTGCTCTCTCTCAACGTCGGGATTCCTCGTCGTCAGTCGGGGGTTTGGCCGACGGCTTCGGTGAGGGCTTTCGCGGTTTGCGGGTCGGCCGGATAGAAGGCGATGATCGTGAGCTCGGCGAGCGTGAGGTCGCGGGCGGTTCCGAAGGTGGAGAAGGTGCAGAAGAGCGCGAGGTCCCTGTTGTCGAGGCGGAGCTCGTGCTTGAGCATGATCTCATTCGGCGTCGGCACGTCCGTTCGATCGTCCTCAATGGCCACTCCGGGATAGGCGACGAGTTCCTGGTAGAGCGCTTCGAGATCGGGATCGCCCGTCGCTTCGATCTCCCGGCGGAGCCGCGCGAGCAGGTAGCCGCTCCAGTCCGCCAGGTTGGAGATCCAGGGAGCCAACCCGTCCGGGTGCAACGCGATCCGAAGCGAGTTCGCGGGCGGCGCCCGGAGCTCAGGCGCGACCCCGCGGTTGACGTAGTCGACGCCGCGGTTCCAGGCGACGATGTTCCAGTGGCGGTCGACGACCACTGCCGGATAGGGCTCGTGCGCGGACAGGAAGCGCTCGATTGCCTGCCGGACAGGCGCCATCTCGCTCTCGTCGAGCGAGCGCTCGCCGAAGGCGGGGGCGAAGCCCGCCGCCAAGAGCAGTCGGTTGCGGTCTCGCAGCGGAACGTCCAGCCGTTCTGCGAGGTGGAGGACCATCTCGCGGCTCGGCCGCGTGCGACCCGTCTCTATGAAGCTGAGGTGTCGCGCCGAGACCGCTGATCGCAAGGCGAGTTCGAGCTGGCTGAGGTTGCGCCGCTGCCGCCACTCACGTAGGAGGGACCCCGCGGACGGTGCACCCTCAGGGAGGGCCATGCCGAGACCCTAGCCGCGACCCCGTCCGTTGGCGACGACGCCGTCGGTGAAGGGCGCCTTACCCCACAGGTAATCGACTCGCGCACCCGGCGTGGGCAGCATCGAAGACGACGTGAAGTCGAGGTCCACGCCAAGGTGGAGGTTAGGAATGGCAACCATCGCGACCCCTGAACGCGAAGCCCGGCTGAAGGAACTCTTCGCAGCCGGCTGGACGACGGAGCTGTTCGCCGAGTTCTGGGCGGCTCCGGATCTGAAGTACATCCCCGCGATCATCACCGACGACGTCGTCGGCTATTGGCCCGGCGGGAGGACCGCCCGCGGCAAGGTGGAATACATGCAGGCGCTGGAGGACCTGCTCGCGCTGCTCCCCGATCTCCGACTCGAGGTGCCCGAGCACACGATGAGCGCCGACGGGGAGTTCGGCTTCTCCCACTGGGTGATGCACGCGACCGGCGTCAACGGCCCCTTCGAGCTCGACGGGATGGACCGCACGCGCGTCCGCGACGGGCTTGTGTGCGAGAACTACGCCATCCTCGACTCGGCCCAGTTCAAGCAACTCGTCGGCAGCTGAGCGGCGCGGCATCGGCGGCACGTCACGGGGCAAGGCCGTTTCGGACTTCAGGCGCTTGCCGACCAGAGGGGAGCACGCGATGAGCAAGTTGAGGTTGAACATGACGATGTCGCTCGACGGCTTCGTCGCCGGCCCCGACCAGAGTGAGAACGATCCGCTCGGGACCGGCGGGATGGAGCTTCACCAGTGGCTTGTCCGGCTCAAGGCGTTCCGCGAGTCTCACGGCGAAGAGGCAGGCGGCGAGGTCAACGCGAGCACGCCGATCGCCGAGGAGATTCTCGGGAACGTGGGCGCGACCATCATGGGGCGGAACATGTTCGGCGGCGGCCCCGGGCCATGGCGCGACGATTCCTGGAAGGGCTACTGGGGCGACAATCCGCCCTACCACCACCCGGTCTTCGTCCTCACGCGCCATCCGCGCGAGCCGCTCGAGATGGAAGGCGGGACGACGTTCCACTTCGTCACCGACGGCATCGAGTCTGCGCTCGAGCAGGCCAAGGCGGCAGCCGGTGAGCAGGACGTCTCGATCGGGGGTGGCGCGAACGTCGTACAGCAGTATCTCGCGGCCGGCCTACTCGACGAGATGCTCATCTCCGTCGTCCCCGTGCTTCTCGGCGGCGGGGCGCGGCTGTTCGACAACCTCGGCGACGCTCGGCCCAAGCTCGAGCAGATGCAGGCGATCGAGGCGCCGGGTGTCACCCACATCAGATACGTCGCTGCGCAGCGATCCAGCTAAGGGCGTGGTCGCAGCACTACAGAAGGAGATACGAGATGCGCATGGTGGTCGCAGCCGAATATCTGACAGTCGACGGCGTGATGACGGATCCCGGCGGCGTGGGCGAGATCGAGCACGGCGGCTGGTCGAACCCGTACTTCAACGACGAGCTTGCGAAGGACCAATCCGAGCAGCTCTTCGCGAGCGACGCGCTGCTGCTGGGGCGCGTCACCTTCGAAGGCTTCGCGGCCGCGTGGCCGTCAATGGAGGAAACCGAGGGCGAGTTCGCCGTTCGCATGAACGCGCTTCCGAAGTTCGTCGCCTCGAGGAGTCTGAAGGAACCATTGGCTTGGCACGGAAGGCTGCTGAACGGCAACCTCGCCGAAGAGGTCGCGAACCTGAAGGAGCAGCCGGGCCGGGACCTCCTTATCTATGGGAGCGGCCAGCTGGTCGACGAGCTCCACCAGCACGGGCTCATCGATGAGTACCGGCTCATGGTCTTTCCCGTGACCTTGGGCACGGGGAAGCGCCTCTTCCAGGCGGGAGGCGACAAGCGCGACCTGAAGCTGAGCGACATGAAGGTGACGAGTACCGGCGTCGCGGTACTCACGTACCAAGCCGTCGGACAGCCTCCCGACGCGTGACGCAGTTGGAGGCTGAGCCGAACAACTCAGTTGTGCCAAATATCTTGATCACAGGGGGGAGCGACGGGCTCGGCCTCGCGGTGGCGAAGCTCCTCGCCGCCGAGGGCGACACGCGCGTGACGCTCGTCGCCCGCAGCGAGGCCAAGCTCCGGGAGGCCGTCTCCCAGCTGCCGGGAGCGGGCCACGACTTCATCGTGGCTGATCTCTCGGTGCCGGAAGGAATCGAGCTCGTCGTCCACCGGCTCAGCGTGCGGCACTACGACGTCCTGATCAACAACGCAGGCGCCGGCCTGTACGGCCGCTTCGCGGACATCCCGCTCGATGATCAGCTGCGCATGATGAGACTGAACATGGAGAGCGTGAGCGTGCTGGCGCACGCGTACCTCCGCAAGGCGAAGCCCGGCGACGCTCTGGTCAACACGGCGTCGTTCCTGGCGTACGCACCACTGCCTGGGAACGCCGCCTACTCGGCGACGAAAGCATTCGTGGCGACGCTGAGCGAGGCGCTGTGGTGGGAGAACACGAAAGACGATGTCTATGTCCTCTGCTTCTGCCCCGGAGTGATCGCCACGCGATTCCACGATGTGGCGGGCAAGTCCGTGGCGGCCTTTCCGCGTGTTCTCGTGCAGTCACCGGAGAGTGTGGCACGAGAGCTGGCCGCTGCGCTGCGGAAGCGTCGCTCGCCGCGGGTGATCACGGGCTTCGCTACGCGCCAGTTGATTCGGTTGCAGCAGCTCGTCAGTCGGAAGACGGCGATCAACATGATGGGAAGGAGGAGCCCGATCTAGTGATCGTCCGTGCGTTCGGTTTAGACGTCGATACCGAGCTTGCGCAGCTCAACGATCGCTGCTCGGCGCCAACGGATCGTGTCCGGTGAGAACGGCAGTGTGAACGGCATCCCGTTCGCTTTGCGGAGTAGCTTCCCGTCGCGGAGGACGCGGTAGTGCCCCGGCGTCGCCTCGACCGTCAGGCCGACTTTTTCGAGCCGGCGGATGAACTCGCGCACGTCCTTCCTCATCTTGTTGCAGCCTCCCGACGACCAGCTTGCCCTCCAGTCTGAACTTCCGGCGACCTCGTGCGGCGAAGGCGCGGGATGCCGCGTTGCCTCCAAGCGAACGTGGGAGTGGGTCGGTGCTGGCCGTGAGGCGCCGCTGGGCGCTCCTTGCGATGGGGCCGCTCGGTCAGCGGGCTCGGGCCGCCCGGGGCAGTGTAGTTTGCGTACCGGGAGCGATGATCATGGCCGAACGCCACCTCACTGTGCGACGACAAGTGTCCGCGTCTTCTCCTTCGGTCTGGGCCGTGTTCGCGGATTTCCCGAACCTGGCGGACCACTGGAGTGGCCTCAAGGCCTCTCGACCTATCGGCGACCAGACCCACGGTCTGGGTGCCCGCCGCCAGGTGGACCTGAAGCCGCTCGGTGCATTGGTTGAAACGGTCACCGCCTGGGAGGAGGGCCGCACGATCGCCACCACGAATCAGCCATCTGCGCTCGTGCCGTTCAAGCAGGCCGAGTCCAGGCTCACTCTTGAGCCCGACGGTGGCGGGACAGCGATCACATTCGACTATCGGTATGTGCCCAGGGGTGGCCCGATGGGTCGGCTGACCGGTCCCGTGATCGACAGGAGGCTGAGGACAGACTTTGAGAGCATGCTGGCTGCCATCGAGGAGGCTGCTCTAAAGGCGGGCTGACAGGAGCCCCACAGCTCGGTTGTGTCGTCGAAGCGAGCGACCGCCGGTTCCGGAACTTGCCGGCGTTCACCACGGGTTGCCGCCGCTGCGTCAACGAGGGTTCCAACGGCTGGGCGCCGGTCACGGGTTTTGCGGCCGCGTTTCATATGGAGTGACAGGACTCGCGCACGCGTCCTCCGGCGTGACAGGCCACTTCCAGAGGCGCAACATTGACGACGATGCGCTGCGGGAATCGTGGAAGTGGACGAACGCTGTTCCGACGATCGTGCATCGTCGTTCACAGCGCACGCCATCGCTCTATTCATGCGGGCTCGCGAGCTCCTGCACCAACCTCACTCGCTGACGGGGCTGGCAGCTTCACGAACGTCTCCTGATTCAGCAGATCCCAACATCCACGTCTGCGGCTCGAGGCTTCGACCGTCCACCTTCCCCGATGCACATCGACTAGCGACGCTCCGCGCTCAAAGGTGCGTTACTACCCCCACGACGGCCGCGGAGCGGATCCCGAACCCACTACACAAAGGTCACGCGAGCGGGTATTGCATCTGCTATCTGGGGCGTAAACTCCGGCCTCGTCAACGACTTTTTGAGGAGGCAGGGATGCAAAAGCGGCTTTCCCTTGCAGTGGCAGGGCTGTTTCTCGCCGCGCTTGTGGCGGTAGCCGTGCCTTCGACCGCACAACCGCCGGACGCGGACGATCGCGTGACGCCCGCGACCGCGTACGTCCGGCACGACGGCGGAACCGATCGGGCGATCCAGCATTGCTCGGATACGTCGACGAGCACCGCGCCGGACGTGCCCGGCGACGGTGACACCGACTCGAACGACGGTGGTGCATTCCGCCAGGGCAATGAGCCGACGATCGCTATCGATCCGACGAACCCGAATCTCGTGACGGCCGCATGGAACGACTACTGCGACACCGACCTCGGTGGCGGCTGGATGGGCTTCGCGTTCTCCCGCGACCGTGGTGAGAGCTGGACGCCGTCGAAGATTCCGGGCTATCCCAGCGACACCTCTGCCGAGGGCATGGCGTCGCCGCTCCACGGCCGGCAGGCCGAGGCCGGCGATCCGCTGCTCGCCTTCGACAATGACGGCAACCTCTTCGCCGGCGGGATCGCCTTCAATCGGGTCAACCCGCAGAACGGCGACGTCTGGGTGGCCACATATGCGAGCACTCCGCATCCCAGTGGTTATCCCAAGGACTACCTGCGGACGGTCGTGGTCGGCCAGGGCACGCCCGCGCTGGCCGGCATCTTCGAGGACAAGCCGGAGCTCGAGGTCGACCGGACCGGTGGTCAATTCGACGGCAACGTGTACATCTGCTGGTCACGATTCGTCGGCGTGGCCGGCCGCACGAGGATCTCCTTCAGCCGGTCGACGGACTCCGGCAGGACGTTCTCGCGTCCGATCGAGCTCTCGTTCGGCAAAGACGTCCAGGGTTGCGACATCGCCATCGAGCACGACGGCGATGTGTACGTAGCCTGGGGCACGCGTCAGACGCCGTCCGCGATCGACGCGGAGGGTCTGGCGATTGCCCGCTCGACCGACGGGGGCGCCAGCTTCGCGCCGGCGCACCAGATCGCCAGGTTCACCCGGTACTTCCCCTCCGACGGCGACCGCAACTGCGGTGACGGCGCACTCCTCTGCCCGAGCGAGTTCGTTTTCTTCCGCGTGCCACTCGAGCCGCGCATCACGGCAGACCCGAGCGGCATGCTGCCCGGCGTCTACGCCACCTACAACGCCGTGGATCCAGCCACCGTGGTGCCGAGCGCGACCTCGTACAGCTCGGCCGGCGCGAACTCGGGTCTCGTCGGACGGTCGGTCGTGTACGTGATCAGGTCGCTGGACGACGGCGCAAGCTGGTCGGCGCCCGTGGCGGTGGATCCGGCGGGCGGCCGGGGCCACCAGTACTTCTCCGACATCGACGCCTTGGGCGGGAAGATGGTGGCGGTCTGGCAAGACAATCGGACCGACGACGCCTACAGCGTGCAGCTGCCGATCGGTAACACACTCGACGCGCAGGGCCGGCCGGTTGCATCCGGCACCGACGTCGTCGGCACCTACGCCGCTGTCTCAGACAACGGCACCACGTTCACCCCGACGGGGGAGGTGTCCTCGGTGACGCATCAACCGTCGTACGAGATGTTCAGCAATCGCTCGCTTCCGTTCCAGGGCGACTACAACTGGGTCGCGCTGGCGTTCGACGGCCCGAGCTCCCTGTTCGGGTACATGGGCTGGACCGACAACAGGGACGTGCGTCCGGGTGTGGACATCCGTGAAACCGACTACGTCGACGGCTTCGACGTGTTCCAGTGCCGTACGCCCGCGGCCCTCGAGCCGGATCTGTGCCCGAATGCCCACGGGCTCGACCAGAACATCTACGGTCAGTCGATCACGGTTCCGGTCGGCTGAGCGGCTAGCGGCCGAGGAAACTGTGTGGTGGGCCAGCAGCCTCTGGCCCACCACACCGGCTCGAGGCCCTCGAGTGCCCGAGCTGAGGAAAGACCGTACCTACGGTCGCCATGTGCCTTCGCCGAGGCACGATCGCGGGGCGGGAAGCTGCGCGCTTCCCGCCCCGGAATGGCCAGAACTATCGGTTGCTAAACGACCAGATGTCGGTGTTGCCGAACAGGGGTGGGCAGACGGTCTGCGGCTGTGGCGTTGCGCCTGCCGTACCGTCCTGGAGGTCTTCCCGCCAGGCGTCGATCGCGGCGCAGTTGGCGCCCTGTCGGACGTCGTTCCAGACCGCGACTCCGTAATTGTTGGAGGCATCGGCGTAAACGTAGTCGCCGAGGAATTCCGCTTGGAGGTTGTTCTGGCTCGCCGCCCGTGCGTCTCCCGGCGGACTGCGGTGGAGCGTCGCCCAGCCGCTTGGGCCGGAGGGCCCGACGGTGGCGCGCCGTACCACGCCGATGAGCGGGCGAGCGTTGTCCGTCGTCGCCTGGAAGGGCGCCAGGAAGGCGTTGTACACGAGGTACAGCTCGGCGCCGTCAGGGGACAACGCCGGCGCTGTGTAATAGCCCCGGTCACCGCTGGTCGAGACGACCTGCGGCGCGCTCCACGTGCTCGCGCCGTCGCTCGACCAATTCAGCAGCACCTGTTCGTTGTTGAGCCCTGCACGGGCATCGACCCACGTGTTGACGATCAGGTCAGTGGCGCCGAGCCCGAACGGGGCACCGTTAGCGATGTCCACGTTCGGCGAGCCGGAGAGGTCGTTGCGCGCCCCGGCGATCCCGTCCATGACGCAACGGAAGATGACCGGATCGACAAAGAAGCAGGGATCAGTGATCCGCTGGACGAACTGGGGCCGCTCCCACGAGCGCCCACCGTCGAACGACTTGACGACGAAGTGCGAGCCGCGCGGCGGCAGGAACGTAAACGGGGACTCGAACTGCTCATAGAAGACGTAGACGACCCCGTCGCTGTCCGTACGGATCGTGCACCCCGACTGGCCCCACAGCGTCGGCGGAACGTTGTGCGCGGCCGTCACCTGCTTGTTCGCCCACGTAGCACCGCCATCGTGCGACGTGGCCACGAAGAGCGGAGCCGCCGCGCCCGGCACGCTCCGGAAGGCGGCGTAGCACACGTACACGTTGCCGAAATGCGGGCTCGTGGCCACGTTGTCTGCCCAGATCTGCTCCTTGTCCGAGAACGTCGTGTTGCTCTGCTTCGACGCGATCACGGGCCGGAACCACGCATTCTTGTCCTGCACCCGCGCCGGGCTGATGTCGTCGATGCGGGAGACGGCGATCGCCTCAAAGCCCTTGAACGGCACCTCGGCGGCCGGATCCCTGAACTGGGCGCGATGGAGGGCACGCCGATGAGGACTATCTGCGTCCGTCGGCGATGCGCCCGCCGGCGGGAAGACCGACGTCAGCGTGGCGTAGTACGTGCGCACGCCGTTGTTCCACGAAAAGCCGTTCGCTCCTGGCTTCGGTCCGAAGGCAACCGCCGGATCGCCGTCCGCGACGATCCCCTCCTCGAAATACCACGGCAGCGTTCCAATCGGCCCGAAGCCCGGTGTGCCGTCGCGGGCGCTCCACCCGGTGTAGGTGGGTTGCACCCAATTCTGCCCGCCGTTGAACGAAAACTGGACCCCGGTGACCCCGACACCCGACGTGAACGGACACGGAGCGGCGGGCGTTGCCTCGGCCGTCCCGCAGGGGGCGATGTCGATGTTGTCGTTAGCACCCGCCGCCAGGTAGTCCTCATTCAGCGGATGCATGGCGACCGCGGGCTCATTCTGCTTGTTTCTGAGCGGAACAGTGTCCGGACTCCCGACCGTCACCTCCGCTTCGGCCGCCGCTGCTAGCGGCGCAACGATCGTCGCAGCCATGACCGCTGCGAGCACTGACCACAGTCCTCGTCGTACCACAGCCTCTCCTCCCTCTTGCTCAAATCCACACGGCGAAACGACCCGTATTGCTCGTCGCTCTCCATGCCGCGTGGCCCGACAGTACCACCGTCTAGGGCTGGAGTCGTCAGGGCCTGCAGTCAGGTGCAAGACGTCGTGCGAAGAGCTCCGCTCCCGTTGTACTTGCAGGGCAAACGCGGAACGGGAGCGACTGGACTCGAACCCGCGACCTCCGGCGTGACAGGCCGGCACGGTGCAACCGGCTACGACCGGCTACGACCCGGAATCAGCGGCTAGAGCAGGCATTTCGTCGGCGAGCGAACAGGCTGTGACCGGCAACGACCGGCTACTACCCGGCAGGGCCCGTGTAGTACGCGTGTAGTCGTACCGTTGACTATAGAGGCAACAGACGGCGAGTGCGCAAGAATCAGCTGATCGAAACGCCAGGCTGCGCTAGGGAGAGCCGGTTCCCCTCAGGCGGCCCCACGACATGCGCCACGGTGACGGATGGCAATGGAAAGCGCCCAGAACCTGGAGCGGAGCTGTCCCGCATGACACAGGCGGGACGCTCGGAAGCGAGGCGGCGTGATCTTCGAGTTCGGCGGCCGGAGCACGCCCTCGAACGACGCCCGGTCTGGCAGTGGTCGGTCTTCCGCGATATCGACAGAGCGCGGCGTCGTGACTGCGTGACCACGGCAGGACGTTGTGGTGCCCGGCTGCCGTATAGGCGAGAACTCGACACAGGGAGGCGGACGATGAAGGCGATCGTGGCGACGGACCAGGCTGCGGGAACGGCCGGGATGAAGCTGGTGGAGCGGCCCGAGCCGCAGGCAGCGATCAACGATGTTGTCGTTCAGATTCATGCGTCGGGATTTGTCCCGACTGAGATGGCGTGGTCCTCGACCTGGACCGATCGCCTCGACCGTGACCGAACGCCGTCGATCCCTGGGCACGAGCTGGCCGGAGTGGTCACCGCCCTCGGCTATGGAACCACGGGACTCTCGGTGGGACAGCGCGTGTTCGGCCTCACCGACTGGACTCGAGACGGCACCCTGGCCGAGTATGTGGCCGTCGAGGCGCGCAACCTCGCGCCCTTGCCGGGCGAAGTCGACTTCACGGTGGGCGCGAGCCTGCCGATCTCGGGCCTGACCGCGTGGCAGGGACTGTTCGAGCACGGTCGCCTTCAGGGGG
>Ga0081538_10001300_pt1 | contig 25832 bp, 27 predicted proteins | sample TabmetS5T2R1_FD_71022 | JGI IMG/M metagenome (GOLD analysis project Ga0081538, IMG submission 71022) | Tabebuia heterophylla rhizosphere microbial communities from the University of Puerto Rico - S5T2R1 | ecosystem: Host-associated > Plants > Roots > Rhizosphere ... | reverse complement strand
CTGTGGTCAGCATCGCCGACATCGCCCACCTCCCAATGATCGGCACCCGCAACGTCGCATGCCGGCAGATCATCGACGACGCCTTCCGCCAGGCGCCCGTCTCGCCAACCTACGTCTTCGTTTCCGACGACAACCCGACCATCCAGGGCCTGATCGGCTCGGGGCTGGCCTACGCCGTGCTGCCGCTGCTCACGGTGGACGAGAACGATCCAAACGTGGCCGTTATCCCCATCCGGCCTGAGCCTTCGCCCCGCCGGCTCGGGATCGCCTGGCACCCCGACCGCAGGCCGCCGCTCTCCCTGCTGCCCTTTGTCGAGGCGGCGGCCGAGATCTGTCGCCACCTCGGCGAGCAGTGGGCGGCCTCGCGTGCCGCCTGAGGCCTCGGCCACCTGACGCCTTCGTGCTGCCTTACTACGCTAGCCAGAGCACAGGCGCGCGAGGGGGCGCCTGGTGCCGTCCTGCGAGCCTCCGGATGGGCGCTGCGACGCGACCTCGGTCTCGAGGTTGCTCGAGCACGCCGAAGCCGGCTGCGGGCACGGCAGGCAACCGGGCGGATATCGCTCATGTTCTCGCGGGCTCGGATGTGCCGTCTGCGCGGACCAGTTCGATCCGCTGGGTGAGGTTGAGCTTCCAGGGCCAGCGCCATGGCGTCGTGTCGACGACCCGAAGCAGCGTGCCATGGGTGTGCTCGACCGGATCGGGTATGTGCGCGTGGCGTGGTCCGAACGGATGTGGCCGGACGCCGGGCCGGAAGTCCCAGACCAGCGCCCGGGCGCCCGGGCGCAGCACGCGGCCGATCTCGGCCAGGCCCGCCGCCGGGTCGGCCCAGTGGTGCATCGACAACGTGCTCACCACCAAGTCGAACGATGCGTCGGGGAACGCCAGCGAGGCCACGTCGCCGACCAGAAACGACGCCCGGTGCTCGTCCCCGTCCCCGAGACGGTCGGCGTTGGCTCGGGCGCGCGCGATCATGGCCGGATCCAGGTCCAGACCGGTCACCTCCAGGCCGTGCTGGCGAGCCAGCCGGATCGAAAGGTGGCCGGGCCCGCATCCCACCTCGAGCACCCGTGCGCTGTGGGGGGCGACCGCGGCGACGTCGGCGGCGATCCGCCCCACGAATGGGCCGAGGAGGAACCGGCTGAGCGTGTCGTAGACGGCGGCGTCGCGGATGAGGATCCCTCCCGGCACCCTTCGCCCCATGGTGGCGCCACGGCGGTGTCGCACCATGGCCATTGCGGCGGCGGCAGCTCCCAGCAGGATCACGAACCTTCGAGGTCGACCCATGACAGCTCCTTGGTGTCTCCGGGGCCTGGTTGTCTGGTTGGCCGAGCGCATGGAGATCTTGGTCACCCTGGCCGGTTGCGCCAGGGCTGCCTGGTCCGGATGGTGCCTGATGGCCTCGCGGTGTTGTCAGAGGTGGGCGAGGGCCTCGCGGACGGTGAGACGGGAGGCGCGGGTTGCCGCGGTGTCTGTGGCCAGGACGGCGCCGAGGACGACGAGCGCGGTCCAGATGCCGATGGCGGGCAGGGAGACCCGGAAGGGCAGCGGTGCGCTGAAGAACAGGTTGCCGAGCCCGGCGTCGAGAATCGCGATGAGCCCGAGCGCCGGAAGCGCCGCCGCCAGCAGGCTGGCCAGGGCGAGGAAGACGCCTTCGGCGGTGACGATGCGGCGGACCGCCTTGGGGCGTGCGCCGATGGCGTGCATGACCCCGAACTCGCGGGTCCGATCCAGGATGTTGGCGCTCATCGTGGAGGCCAGGCCGATGACACCGACCACGCCAAGGGGCAGGGCGATCCCCAGCAAGATCAGGATCACGGGGCCCATGTGCCCTTCGCTGATGGCCTCGCTGCGGCTGACCGAGGCCGCGGACTTCACCTGGATCCCTCTGGCGGTGAAGGCGGTGTTGACGGCGTCGGCGACCGCGGTGCGGGTCTGCTCGTCGTGGCTGCCAGTGGCGACGCGCAGCTGGTTGACCCGCTGCGGCTGGCCGGTGGCGGCGGCGAGCCCTTCGGCGGTGGCGTACACGCCACCCCCGCCCATCCGCTCTTGGGCGATGCCGATGACGCGCCAGCTGGTGGGGCGCCCTCCGACGAGCAGCTGCACGCTGTCACCGGCGCCGATGCCGGGGACGGTGTTGTTGCGGGTGATCTGGTTGAGCACGACCGCGCCGGTCTCGCCCGGCTGCAGCCAGCGGCCCTCCAGCAGTTTCGGGACGGTGAACATGGTGGCGTCTGCGGGCAGCGCGGTCACCGCGACGCGGCCGTGCCCCTGGTCGGGATAGGTGCGCGTGATGGGGATCTGTCCCGGGCCGGCCAGGCCGGTCGGGGTGACGTTGAAGCCCTCGACCCGGCGGACGTCCGGCAGTTGCCCCACCAGGGTGGTGACCTTCTCCATCGAGGACGGGGTAGCCAGTTGCACGTCGACATCCCAGCTGCGCTGCTGCTTCTGCTCGTCGGTGACTGCCTCGGTACCGGCGCTCAGCGACATCCCGGCCACAAACACCATGCCCGCGGTGGCCAGCAGGCCCACCGACAGCCAGAAGCGGGCGGGCCGCCGGACGGTGTTGCGCAGCGCCAGCAGCAGGCCACGGTCCAGCCGGCGACTGCGACCAAGCCGGGCCAGCACGCCGGTCGCCGCACCGGGCGTGGCGCCACCGCCATGGTGGTCGATCGCCGCCCGGACGGTGGTGCGGCTGGCTTTGACCAGCGGCGGCAGCGCCAGCAACGGTGGCAGGCCAAGGCCCGCCGCGATCACGACCAGGTAGGTCCACCAGGGCGCCGCGAGGCTGGCGGCCTCAATGCCCAGGAATCCCAGGAACTGGCCGACCGCGACACGGCCGAGCAGGACGGCCGGGCCCAGCGCGAGCAGGGTGGCCGCCACCGCGACCGTCAGCGTCATCGTCAGGTACAGCCGCCCGATACGGCCGGAGCGCGCACCGATCGCCTTCATGATGCCGATCTGGGGGATCTGCTGGGTGAACAGGTTGCTGAGCATGGTGGCGACCAGGATCCCGCTGAGCAGCAGCGCCGCCGCCCCGCCGGCCAGCAGCGACAGCAGCAAGGTGTCGGCCTGCCACTGGTGGGGGTGCGCGTAGGGCTTGGGCACTTGGATCTCCCGGATCGCCAGCCCGTGCTCGCGCTGCAGCCACGTGCCGACCTCGCCGGCGACGGCTACCACGGCGTCGCGGTCTCGGCTCGGTGTGGCCTGGCCCGGGTCGGCGACCTGGAGCTTCAACTGGTCCAGCAGGGCCTTCCCCCCGGGACCGGGCAGCGCCGCCGCGGACAGGTAGCCGCGCGCCGTCTGCTCCTGCGGTGCGGGCGAGAGGCTGGGGTCGTACACGGTGTCGGCCACCCGCAGCTGCACCGGTTTGCCGCTTGGGGTCTGGACGGTCACGGTGTCGCCGACCGCCACCTTCAGCAGGGCGAGCGAGTCCGCTGCGAGGAAGACCTCCCCGGCAGCCGGCGGCCAGCTGCGCTGCTGCGGGTAGAACTTCGCCATCCGCATCGGGTCGTCGGCCGCCGCCACGAACACCTGCAGCGGGATCTCCCGCGATTGGCCGTTGACCTGGACGGACTCGCTGGTGAACTGGGTGCGCCCGGTCGCCTCGATGACCCCGGGCCGCTTTCGCGCCTGGGCCGCGATCGCCGCCAGCTGCTTGGCGTCGACGGCCTGGTCGAGCAGGATCGTCGCCGACGCCGGCTCGGTGCCCATGTAGGCCCGGCTGGTCTCCCTGCCGCTGGCAGCCCAGGCGAACAGCACCGCGCCGAACGCCGTCAGGCTGACCGCGATCGCGATCACCATCAGCACCAACCGGGACCAGGATGCCCGCAGGTCCCGGCGCAGCTTGACGGTCAGCAAGCCGGTCACGCCGACACCCCCGCCCGCTTACCCTCGTCTGCGACGACGCGGCCGTCCACCAGGGTCACCTGCCGACCGGCGATCGACCGGATGTCGCGTTCATGGGTGACCACCACGATCGTCCGCCCGTCGGCGTTGAGGTCGGCGAACAGCTTCAAGACGGCCTCGGCAGTGACCGAGTCGAGGTTGCCGGTCGGCTCGTCGGCCAGCAGCAGCGGTGGATCATTGGCCAGCGCCCGCGCGATCGCGGCCCGCTGCTGCTGGCCCCCCGACAAGGTGGCGGGCAGCTTGTCGGCCTGGTCTCCAACACCAACCCGCTCCAGGAACTGCTGGGCCCGGTCGCGGCGCTGGCCGACCGGGATCGTCTTGGCGAAGTCCATCGGCAGCATCACGTTCTCGACCACGGTCAGCGTCGGCAGCAGCTGGAAGAACTGGAACACCAGCCCGACGTTGCGGCCCCGCCAGGCGGCCAGGCCGGACTCGGACAAGGAGCCAAGATCGGCGCCCGCTGCCTGGACCGTCCCCGAGGTGGGCCGGTCGATCCCGGCGAGCAGGTTCAGCAGGGTCGTTTTGCCGCTGCCCGAGCGCCCTACGACGGCGACGAACTCGCCGTGGGCGATCTCGAGGCTGAGGTGGTCAACGGCAATGACCTCGCCCGTGCCGAGCGGGTATGCCTTGACCACATCGCTGACCTGGATCGCGTGCTCCATGGTGGCATGCTCCGTATCGAGTCGATTCGCGCGGCGCTTCCAACGGCGCCAGCAGGGGTCGTGGGTCGGCCGGACGATGCGTGGGGGCGAGGGGTGTGGCCGCCACCGCTGATGAGCAGCATGACGATGGCCAGCAGGGCCAGGACGAGGACGATGATCCCAGACACCTTCACCCAGCGTGGTATGCCGCCGGTGTCGGGGGAGCGGGGCGGGTCAGCCATCCGCGTGCCCTCCTCCGTCCCGCCTGGCGGCTGTCTCGACGGTCTGCTCAAGCATCGCTGCTCTCCTCGGATGACTGCTGTGCCGGGCATGCCCTCCACGCCGCCAAGCTACGGAGGGCCGGGCGGCGGCGAAACGCCCTGCGGGGGGAGCTTGTCCGTCCCCACGTTGTGGACGCGGGTCCTCCCACGAGGGGATTCGTGGCGGCGCCGGCGGAGGTACCCTCGCGGGGTGTTCACCTCGTCGACGGCCACCGCCCACGGCCGCTTGGCGGCCTGGGCAAGTTCGCGGGCCCTGGCGGACGTCGCCATCGTGGCCGCCACCTTCGCCGGTTCGCTGGCGCTGCTCGCCCACGGCGGCATCGACGCCTTCCGCCCCGGGTCGGGCATCGACGCCTTGCATGCCGGATGGGGGAAGCTCGATCCGGTCGTTGTGGTGCTGGCGGCGGGCTCGACGGTGCCCCTGGTGGCCTGGCGGCGCTTCCCGCTGGGCGTGTTCGTGGTGACCGCGGCGGCGGGGGTGCTGCTGGCCGGCCTCGGCGAGCGAATCGACCTGCTGCTCGGCCCCACCGCCGCGCTGTACCTGCTCGCCGCCAGCCGCACGCCGCACACCCCATGGACGTGGCGCACCACCGGCACCGTGGTCGGGCTGCTGCTAGCCTACCTGGGCGCGGCCGCCGCCGCGCAGGGGGCCTTCCCCGCAAGCGAGCTGTTGCACACCGGCCTGGCCTGGGCGGTCGCCTGGTTCGCCGGCGAGCGGACGCGCCTGCGGCGCGAGCAGGTCGCCGAGCTCCACGGCCGCGCTGTGCGCGCCGAGCGGGACGCGCAGCGCGAGCGGCTGCTGGCCGCCGCCACCGAGCGCGCCCGGATCGCCCGCGACCTGCACGACTCCGCCGGCCACGCGATCAGCGTGATCGCCGTGCGTGCCGGCGCGGCCCGGCTGCGGCACCGCCAGGATCCCGATCGCCTGCTGCCCGCCCTGGAGGCGATCGAGGAGCTGGCACGGCAGACGGCCGAGGAGATCGACCAGCTCGTCGGCACACTGCGCGAGGGCGGCCCGACGAACGGGGTCGTGGAGGCGCCGCCCGGGCTGGCATCGCTCGACACCTTGCTGGCCCAGCAGACGGCGGCGGGGCTGGAGGTCACCCTCGACACCTCAGGCACGCCGCGACCGCTTGGCGCCGCCGCCGACAAGGCCGCCTACCGGATCCTGCAGGAGGCGCTCACCAACGCCGCCCGCCACGGCGGGGGCAGCGCCCGTGTCGAGCTGGCGTTCGGCGACGCGGCCGTCGAACTCACCGTCACCAACCCCCTGCCCGCGGGCGGCTCGCAGTGGCCCGGCGGTGGGCACGGACTGATCGGCATGCGGGAGCGCGCCACCCTGCTGGGCGGCAGCTTGGACGCCGAGCGCGCCAACGGGGTCTTTCGCGTCCACGCCCGGATCCCTGTCGGAGGTCAGCGACCGTGACGCGGGTGCTGATCGCCGACGACGACGACCTGATGCGCGCCGGGCTCGTCGAGCTTCTCACCGCCGACCCAGAGATCGAGATCGTCGGCCAGGCCGCGACCGGGCGCCAGGCCGTCGAGCAGACCCGCCGGCTCGCGCCGGATGTCGTGCTGATGGACGTGCGCATGCCGGACGTGGACGGGATCAGCGCCACCCGCGCGCTGGCGCAGGCGGCCCCGGCTGCCAGGGTCCTGATCCTGACAACCTTCGAGCAGGACGACTACGTCTTCGGCGCCCTGCGCGCCGGCGCCTCGGGCTTCCTGCTCAAGCGCACCCGTCCCGAGGAGCTGATCGCGGCGGTGCACACCGTCGCCGCCGGCGAGGCGCTGCTGTCCCCATCGGTGACCCGGCGGGTGATCGACCGCATGGCCCAGCAGCCGACGCCCGAGCTTGCCGACCAGGCCAAGCTCGAGGCGCTGACCCCGCGCGAGCGGGAGGTGCTGGAGCTGATCGCTCGGGGCTTGTCGAACCGCGAGATCGCCGCCGCGCTCGCCGTGGAGGAATCGACCATCAGAACCCACGTGAAGCGGATCCTGATGAAGCTGGAGCTTCGCGACCGAGTGCAGGCGGTGATCTTCGCCTACGAAACCGGCGTCAACCGCCCCGCGGTGGGCGCCAAGCCAACACCTCCGCTGCCCGCGCCATGAGCGAGCCCGACCAGGCGGCTTGGTGGATTACCGCGCCAGGCCCGGCACCGGCAGCCAGCCCGACACGGCACCCGCGAGTAGCTCCGAGCCGCCGTCCCTCCATGCCGCTGGGCCGGCACGGCGGCACTTGATGTGGTTGTGCTGGTCAGGACGCTAGCCATTGGTTAGCGCGCCGGGGCGCCTGGTGCCGTCCTGGCGTTACCCGCGCTGACACAGTCGGGGATGTCGGCGCGACCTCGCTTGGAAGTCGGGACGGCGCGGCAGCGATGGCTATGACTCGGTGTCGCCGGGTTCTTCGGCCTCCCGAGGCGGAGGCTGGCGATCCCGTTCCACGTGCCAGTAGCCCACCGACTGAACCGCCACCCCCGCCAGCCCGCCTGCCAACATCCCCACCCCGGCGATCCACAGGATGTGCCAGAAGCCGGCGACCACCCCAACGAAGGCGCACAGTTGCGCGACCGCCCTGGCAGTCTCGACAACGATGGACCTGGTCAGACGGCGACGGAAGGCCTCCTGCCGGTTGAGCAACACCAGGGCCGCCAGGAGCGGGATGGCCACCGAGAAGGCGACCACGCAGATCTTGGCGGACAGGTCCAGCGACGCTGCCGTCAGGAACGGCGCCACCATGACCACGCCGATTCCATCAGAGCGCCATAGGTCAGGCTGAGCTGCCGCAGCCATTCTTGCTCCTGCGCCGGGTCCTGCCGGACCCGCTTTGCGTCTTCGTTCACGCTCACCGTCCTCTCAGCCGGGATGTCGAGGAGTGTGCACTGTCGATGCCGGCCACCAGGCCAGCGAGGCCGCCATCGACTACCGTGATCTATGCCATGGCACGGACTTCTCGGGCGGTCACGCACCTACCTGCTGGGCATGGCCGCGGAACGGCTGGGAGCAGACCCGCTACGCCCACCTGGAGGGTCTGCCGTACCGCCGCGCGCCGGCACTGACGATGAGGCCCGCAACGGTCCCCGGGGCCGTGACCCGATGAGCGTCAACGGCACCTCCGTAGCCATCGCCGGCGGTGGGATCGCTGGCATGACGACCGCACTGCTACTGGCCAGGGCCGGAGCATCGGTAACGCTGCTGGAACGGGTCAGCGAGCCAAGCGCCGTCGGGGCGGGCATCCTGCTGCAGCCCAACGGGCTGGCCGTCCTGGCGGGGCTGGGACTGGACCAGGCGCTGGACCGCCACGGTCACCGCCCGGTCGGGACCGCCATTCGATCGGCCGATGGCACCCGCATCCTCTGGACCTCGCCGCCGGACCACGGCCGCTGGTTCGACCGCCTGCTCGGGCTGCGCCGCAGCCGGCTGCACCAGTGCTTGCTCGGGGCGGTGCGGGACCATCCCGGCATCACGACCTGCCTTGGCGCCACCGTGGTGGCGGCCCACCCTGCCGGCCGCGTCCAGGTTCGCAGCCGTGGGCGCGACAGGACGGTCGAGGCGGATCTCGTCGTCGGCGCCGATGGGGTTGGCTCGACCGTCCGCGACCACGGTGACTTCGGCGCCCAGGTACGCGCCAGCGGCGCGGTCTACATCCGCGGGCTGGTGGCCGGCGACGATCTCGGGCTCAAGGACGAGTACTGGACGCCGCTGGGCCTGTTCGGCGGCCTGCCCATGGGCGATGGGAGCACCTATTTCTACGCCGCGGCGACCGCGCCGCCCGTTGCCGCGACGGTCGCCAGTGGGGACGTCGACGCCCTTCGCCGCCGTTGGGCGGCGGTGCTGCCCCTGGCCGGGCGGGTACTCGACCGGGTGGGATCGTTCCAGGAGCTGCTGGTCAACGAGGTGGCCCGGGTCGACTGCGCCCGCTGGTCCGATGGCCGGCTGGTGCTGGTCGGGGATGCCGCCCATGCCATGGCGCCCAACCTTGGCCAGGGCGCCAACAGCGCCCTCGTCGACGCCGCCGTCCTGAGTACCGCGCTCGCGGGCGAGCACCCGGTCGAGCGGGCGCTCGCCCGCTACGCCGCCTGGCGGCGTCCGGCGGTCCGCCGGGTGCAGGACGACGCCGACCGCCTGGCTCGACTGAGCAGCCTCTCAAGTCCCCGATCGCGAACGCTGCGTGACATCGCGCTGCGCCTGAGCGGCCGGCCGCTCCGCTGGCTCGACACACGGAGCCACCGCGTGCAGCAGCAAGACCCGGCGTCGCTGTACGCCGCGGTCCGCGCACTGACGGCCCCTTGACCCATTGGCCCGCCGCCCGCCGCCGGAAGGGCCAGGCAGGACCGGCCACCCGCGGTGAGGACGGCGCGGGGCGCTGCTCAGTGCGCCAGCCATTGTCCGGTGGGAGCAGCAGCACGGGCCGGGTCGCGGAGCACCATCGGCTGGCGCGGATCAGGGAGCCGGAGGTGCGCGGCGTGTCACGGCGCTGCGGCGATCGCGGCGGCGGGCAGCGAGGTTGCATCCTGGGTGGCGAGCAGCCGTGCGATCGGAAGGTCGAGCGCGGAGTGGTACGGCGCGAGTCCGTCGAGTACCTCCGGTCGCGCCGATGCGGCCACGCCGACGCTGCCGAGCGGAACGTCCATGGCCTCGAAGTGCTGACGATGGGCTTCATTGATATTGCGGTAGTGGCGCTCCTCGTCGCGGAGCCGCTGCCGTGCGTCGGGGCCCACGGCGACGCGGACGTACGAGGCGACGATCGGGGCGGCGCGTCCGGCCTGGTCGGCTCCTTGCTGCACCCATCGGCGTGCCTGGGCCGCTTGGGCGGGCAGCATCCAGTTGAGCAGGACCCCGTCGGCGATCGTGCCACCGAGATGGCACATCCGTGGTCGCATCGCTGCGACGACGATGCGCGCCCCCTCCGGAAGCAGCTCCCGCAACTCGGCGACGGCCTGCTGGACGAGGTGGATCGGCCTGCTCACCTGGCCGGACCCGACGCCGATCCACAGCTTCGCCGGGTCCAGCCCGAGACGGGTGATGGCTGCCGCGATCTGGACCGGCTGATGTCGGTCGAGGGGAAGGACCCCGACGCCGAGCTCGAGCTGCGGGGCGGCGGCGGCGAAGTGTGCGAGCATCTCCATCCCGGGAGAGGCTGGCTCGTCGTTCGACCATAGTGAGTGGTACCCGAGACGCTCACAGCGCGTCGCCAAGTCACGAGCGAGTCCCGCGTCGAGACCTGCGGTGATGCCCAGCCCCCGGCGGATCAGCACGGATTCACCCTCAGGGGAGATCGAGGAGTGGGCGGTAGTTGGCGTGGAAGATGTTCCGTCCCCATCTGCGCAGCACCAGGTTGCGCAGGGCGGGTGGCAGGTTGCGGGTGCGATCCCGGCGGTGCGTCTGGGTGAGGACCCACTGCGTGCGTGGGCGGCGCCGAGCCTGGAAGGTCGCCACTGTCTGCGCGATGCCGCGCCCGGAGGCCAGGCACTCGGCGAGGACCAGGCCGTCCTCGAGGGCCATGGCGGCGCCTTCGGCCATGTTGGGCGAGGTCGCGTGCGCCGCGTCCCAGCAGCACCGTCCACGTGGTCACCTCCGGTGGACACTCGGTGACGAAGCGCCAGGCGAGCTGCCCCAGCGGGCGGACCGCGCCGGCGCCGACGGCGAGCCGGCGGACCGTGGAGTGGATGCCGCCGGCGCCGATGACCAGGTCGTAGTGGCCGGTGGTGCCGTCGCCGAACTCGACGGCTACGGTGTCGTCGCGCTGGCTGAGCTGCTGCAGCGATACGCCCATCCGGACCGGCACGGGATCGCCGTGGGCTGCCAGAACCTCGTGCAGGTCCGCACGGTGCAGCGCCAGGCAGGGGCCGACGTCGCGCCACAGGGCGGCGAGGTCGATGTCGGCCAGCAGGCGGCCCCGGTGGTCGCAAACTCGTTGGTGCGGGATCAACGATGCCCGTTCGGCAACCGCGGACTCCAGGCCCAGAGCACGCAGCGCCCGGGTCGCGTTGGCTGGCAGGTAGATGCCCGCCCCGGTGTGCGTCCAGGCGGGTTCCCGCTCGACGACGTCGGCGGCGAGACCGCGCTGCCGGAGCGCTCGGGCGGCGCCGAGACCGCCGATCCCGGCGCCGACCACGAGGATGCGCAAGCCGGCGCCGATCATTTCTCTCCATTGGCTGTGTCGGTGGATGGATCGATGTTCTGGTTGGAGCGGAACAGGTTGTCCGGGTCGTAGGCCTTCTTGATGGCGGCCAGGCGTGGGTAGTTCTCTCCGTAGGCCGCCTGGACCCGGCCCGGGCCTTCATCACCAAGGTTGTTCACGTACACCGACTTCTCGAGGTGCGGCTGCATCGCCTCGAACAGCGCCCTGGTCCACTGGACGTTGCGATCCGAGTCGGTCGCGTCTGACCACTGCGACCCGATGAGGAAGTCGTACTGCTCGGCTCGATGTGGGAAGGCGGTGGCCGACGGGGCCACCCGGCTCGCCGCGCCGTGCAGCTGCTGCAGCCCGACGCCGCTGGCGGAGGAGGGCATCTGTGGGAGGAACCGCAGCAGGGTCTGGATGGCGCCGTCGGTCACCTCGCGCAGCCAGCCGGACTTCCAGTAGTGGAGTCGACCGAAAGGGAATCCCTCGTCACGAGCGCTCTGCAGCACCGTGTAGGGCATCGGCTGGATCCCGTCGTCCAGCGGCGACTGGAACGTCCGCAACGGGCGCAGCACCCGTTCGCCGTCGTCGATCGGACCGCAGTAGCAGACCGCGATGGACAGCGTGGGCTCCCCAGCCGGGCTCAGCCCGAGCGACGCGGCCGTGGACAGCTCGTCCGGGGCCGTCTTGACGAAGTCGTCGTAGTACCGAAGGACCCGCGGCGCCATGTCCCCCGGGTACGACAGGCCGCCGGCCAGCACGAGGTCGACCGGATGAAGTTGGTACTCGAGGCTGGTGACAACCCCGAAGTTGCCGCCGCCGCCTCGGATGCCCCAGAACAGGTCCTCGTTCTCCTGCGCGCTGGCTCTCAGCAGCTGCCCGTCGGCGGTCGCCACGTCAGCCGAGATCAGGTTGTCGCACGCGAGTCCATACCGGCCGTTGAGCCAGCCCAGCCCACCGCCGAGCGTGAGCCCCGCGATCCCGGTCGTCGACACGACTCCAAGCGTCGTCGCCAACCCGAACGCCTGGGTGGCGCGGTCGAGCTCTCCCAGCGTGAGCCCGGGTCCGGCCCGGACTGTCCGGGTCTGTGGATCAACCCGGACGGCTGTCATGCCGGACAGGTCAAGCATGACGGCGCCGTCACGCACCGCGTTCCCTGCGACACTGTGGCCGCCCCCGCGCACCGAGAGCGCAAGGTCGTGTCGACGTGCGAACGAGATGCAGCCGACCACGTCGGACGCCTCCACAGCCCGGATCACCGCGAACGGGCGCCGATCGATCATGCCGTTGAACACGGCGCGCGCCGTGTCGTAGCCACGGTCGCCGGGGCAGACCACCTCCCCCCGCAGACCAGACCCCAGCTCCTGTCGAATAGCACTGGCAGCCCCGCCAACGTCTACTGCCATCGCGCTGCCCCTCTCAGATGCCGGCCCGTTCAGGCGGGCCAGGAACCTGCCGGTCAGTATGCTGACCTGGATCCATAAGCACAATCGAAGTTATGATTGGTAACCATCATGAGTGCTACTAGCTCGACGGCGCAGGCCGCCTGGTCCGGTCTGGAGATCCGGCATCTCCTGGCCCTGGTGGCCGTGGTCGAGACGGGCACCTTCAGCGAGGCCGCCGAGCAGCTCGGCTACACCCAGTCGGCGGTCAGCCAACAGGTCGGCACCCTGGAACGCATGGTGGGCACGCCGCTGTTCGAGCGCCCCGGTGGCCGCCGTCCGGTGCGGCTCACGGCGGCCGGGGAGAGGCTGCTGACCCACGCCCGGGCGGTCCTCGCCCGCGTCAGCTCCGCCGCCGCTGACCTGCGGGCGCTGGCCTCGGGCGAACAGGGCGAGCTGCGGGTGGGAACGCTGCCCAGCGTCGGCACCAAGATCCTCCCCCGCCTCCTGGGGGCCTTCCGTGCCGAGTGGCCCGGCATCGACATCGTGCTGCGTGAGTCCCGGGACTGCGCCGAGCTGATCCGCGCCGTCGAGACCGGCGACGTCGACGTCACCTTCATCGACATCGGCCCGTACGAGACAGGGCCACTGGAGGTCCGCCTGCTGCTGGATGACCCGATGGTGTTCGTGGCGCCCGCGGATGCTCCCGAGGCGGGACAGCCTGTGGTCAGCATCGCCGACATCGCCCACCTCCCGATGATCGGCACCCGCAACGTCGCATGCCGGCAGATCATCGACGACGCCTTCCGCCAGGCGCCCGTCTCGCCAACCTACGTCTTCCGTTCCGACGACAACCCGACCATCCAGGGCCTGATCGGCTCGGGGCTGGCCTACGCCGTGCTGCCGCTGCTGACGGTGGACGAGAACGACCCGAACGTGGCCGTCATCCCCATCCGGCCCGAGCCTTCGCCCCGCCGGCTCGGGATCGCCTGGCACCCCGACCGCAGGCCGCCGCTGACCCTGCCGCCCTTTATCGAGGCGGCGGCCGAAATCTGTCGCCACCTCGGCGAGCAGTGGGCGGCATCGCGTGCCGCCTGAGCCCGCTGGCCACCCGACGCCTTCGCCGTCAGCCCAACTGCAACTACCCCGCGCTCACACCGGGCGGTCCTGCGACGCGACCTCGCCCTTGGGCCGCTCGATCATGCCGAAGCGGTCTGCGGGTGGCGTCGCCGATATCGGTGGCAGCGCGTCGGTAGGCGCCCGGTGAGCTACCGGTTTCGCGTTTGAAGGCGGCCGCGAACGCGACGTCGGATTGGTAGCCGACCTGGGCGGCGACCGCGGCCACGGTTGCTCGTTGGTCGCGTAGCAGGGTGCGGGCGCGTTGCATCCGTAACGAGAGCAGGTAGCGGATGGCTGGCTCGCCGAGCTGGTCGGTGAATCGCGCTGCGAACGCCGCCCGGGACAGTCCGACCGTGCGGGCGAGGCTGGCGAGGGTCCAGGGTTGGGCGAGGTCGGTGTGCATGGCGTTGAGGGCCGCGGCGACGTAGGGGTCTCGCAGTCCGAGGAGCCAGCCGGGCTGGTCGACGGTGTCGCTGTGGTGGCGCAGCGCGCGAGCCAGCAGCGCGTCGGAGAGCCGGGCCATGACCAGGTCGCTGCCGGGCCCGCCGTTGAAGGCTTCGGCACTCAGGGCGTCGATGAAGGGGGCGAGCCAGGGTGGTGTGCGTCCGGTGGCACCGGGCACGTGGATAGTGCGGGGCAGGCCGCGCAGGGCGGGGTGCTCGGGTTCGCCGACGATGAACGCGCCGCACACCACGACGGTGTCGTCTCCGCTGCCGCCCGCGTGCAGGCGGCTGGCTTGGGCACGCATGGCAAGGTCGAACCCGGAGACGATGGGCGCTTGCGCGCCGGCGCCTGGCGAGCGCAACAGGTGCGCGTCGCCCCGGGGGAGGATCACGAGGTCCCCGGCCATGAGCGGTTGCACGGTGCCGTCAGGGAACGCGAGCTCGCAGTGGCCGCGGGCGATGATGTGCACGCCGCGGAGCCCGGCCTGGTCGAAGCCGATCCGGAACGGCGTGCCGAGATCGAACCACCGGTAGGCGGCGCTTTCGAAGCGCAGCTCCTGCAGCACCAGGCTCAGGACATCCATGCCAGCCGCTACCGCCAGACGAACGATGTGGTTTCGCGGACGATCACACATAGATTGTCTCAACGTCGGGAGCTACCGTCGAGGCGAGACGCGACCGAGCGGTAGGAGCTGATCGATGCAATCGCGGCGGGATGAAGCTGGCCGGCGCACGGTGGTGGTGACCGGGACAGGTGGGATCGGCCGCGCCGTCGCGGTGGAGCTGGCCCGGCGCGGGGACCGGGTGCTGATCGTGGGCCGCAGCGCAAACCAGGGCGCGGCGGCGCTGGCGGCGCTGAACCAGGCCGACCCGGGAGCGGGTCACGTGCTGCTTCGAGCTGACCTGGCGCTGCTGCGCGAGACGGCGCGGGCGGCCGCACAGATCACCGCGCAAGCGGACCGTCTGGACGCCGTCGTGCTCTGCGCGGGCGTATTCTCCACCGTCGCGGAATGGACCGACGAGGACCTGGAGCGCAGCTTCGCGCTGAACTACCTGTCCCGCTACCTGCTGGTGCGGCTGGTGCTTCCGCTGCTGGCCGAGGCACCGGCAGGGCGGGTCGTGCTGGTTGGCAACCCTGGCAGGTACCGGGACACGCTGGACCTGGATGACCTGCAGCTGCGGCGCGGCGGGCGCGGGCTGCGGGTGGCTGGCCGCACCCAGTTCGCCAACGATCTGCTCGCCGTCGAGCTGGCCGAGCGGGTGCGGGGCAGCGGGGTCGAGGTGACCTGCGTCTACCCCGGCCCGGTCGCCACCGACGTGTTCCGCAACGCCCGCGGTCTGCCCCGTCCTGCGCGCGCCGCCGCCATCGCCGTGCATCGCCTGCTCGCCTCCTCACCGGCCGCCGCGGCGCAGACACCGGTGTTCCTGGCCCACGATCCGGCCGCCGCCGGCGTCGGCGGCGGCTTCTTCGGACCCGGCCGACGCCGGCGGCGCATCCCTGAACGGGTGCTGCGCCCGGACCGGCGCGCCGCGTTGTGGGCGGCCAGCGAGGAGCTCGTCCGGCCCTGGCTGCCCGACGCCGAGCCCGCAGCCGACGCCCCGGCGGCCGAGACGAGGAACGCATGAGCACCGCACCCGGCGGGATCGCCGGGCTGGACCGGATCGCGCAGGTCAAGCTCCCGGTGAGCGACCTGGCCGTGAGCGTGGCGTGGTATCGCCGGCTGCTGGACCTGAGGCTGTGGGTCGAGATCGTCGAGGACGACGTGCTGCGTGGCGCCGGGCTCATCGACCCCCAGGGGCGGTTCAACATCTCGCTGCGAGACCGGACAGTCTGCGCCAGCCGGCCGGACCTGAACGGCTTCGACGTGGTCGCGTTCCTGCCCGCCTCCCGGTCGGTGCTCGACGACATGGTCGCGCGGTGTGACCGGCTCGGCCTCCGTCACAACGGCATCCAGGAGACCCCGGCCGGCGCGCTCCTGGACGTGCCCGATCCCGACGGCACCGTCCTGCGCTTCTACCACTTCACCGATCCCACCGACGGGTTCACCGGGGTCCAGTTCCGCCACGGCCGGCACGTCGGCAACTACCACACCCCACGACTGGCGTGAGCATCCACGCCTCGAGCGCAGCCGCTACGCAGCAGCGTTACCTGTTCAGTGCGCTAGCCACAGCGCAGGCGCGCGAGGGGGCGCCTGGTGCCGTCCCGCGTACCGGATACCTCCTCCCTGGTTGGGACGGTACCCTCCGGGGCTCTGTGGCCGGAGGGTACCGTCATCTGCCGCCGGCCGTTCAGCCGGTGGCCGCGGCCGGCTCGACCTTCGCGGGCGCGGCGCGCCCGATCGACTTGGCCACGATCACGCAGGCGGTGGTGACCAGCATGCCGGCGAGCAGCGCGAGCAGGTACAGCACCGGCCTGCCGATGAGGCCGACCACGAAGATGCCGCCGTGGGGGGCCCGCAGGGTGTTGCCGAACGCCATCGACATGCCGGCCGCGACCGCGCTGCCGACCATCAGCGAGGGGATCACCCGGACCGGGTCGGCGGCCGCGAACGGGATCGCGCCCTCGGTGATGAACGACGCCCCGAGCAGCCAGGCGGCCTCGCCGGCCTCCCGCTCGGCGGAGGTGAACAGCCGCGGGCGGACCACGGTGGCCAACGCCAGCCCGAGCGGGGGCGTCATGCCCGCGACCATCACCGCGGCCATCACCTCGAGGTTGCCCGAGGCCACCGCGGCCACCCCGAAGGTGTAGGCGACCTTGTTGACCGGACCGCCCATGTCGAAGGCCATCATCAGGCCGAGCAGCACGCCGAGCAGGATCGCGTTGGCGCCGGACAGGCCGTCCAGCCAGTTGGTCAGGCCCTCGGTCGCGGCGGCGATCGGCTGGCCGAGGACGACCAGCATCAGCGCGCCGACCACCAGCGTGGACAGCAGCGGGATGACGACCACGGGCATGATGCCGGCCACGCCCCGCGGGACCCGCACCCGCCGGATGGCGAGCACGATCGCGCCGGCGAGCAGGCCGCCGACCAGGCCGCCGAGGAAGCCGGCGCCGATCTCGTTGGCGAGCAGCCCGGCCACGATGCCGGGGACGATGCCCGGTCGGTCGGCCATGCCGAAGGCGATGAAGCCGGCAAGGATGGGGACCAGCATCGAGAACGCGGTGGCGCCGATCTTGAACAGCACCCCGGCCCAGCCGGCCTGGGCCAGCAGCTCGGACAGGTCGGTGACGCCCGGGTACTCGACGCCGCCGAAGGTGCCGCCGTTGACCTTGGTGGCGACCTCGGCGCCGCCGAACATGAAGCCCAGCGCGATCAGGATGCCGCCGGCGGCGACGAACGGGATCATGTAGCTGACCCCGGTCATCAGCCACCCGCGGAGCTTGGTTCCCCAGCCGCCTCCCTGCTCGACCTTGGTGGTGGGCACCGGGGTGGTGGCGGCCGCCTGTGGGGCCGGTGCGGACCTGGCGGCCGCCTCCGCCTCGGCGATCAGGCTAGGGGCGTCGTTGATGGCGCGCTTGACCGAGGCCTGCACCAGCGGCTTGCCGGCGAACCGCTCGCGGTTGCGGACCTCGACGTCGGCGGCGAACACCACCGCGTCGGCGGCCGCGACGTCGGCGGGCGGCAGCGCCTCGGCGCCGGCCGCGCCCTGGGTCTCGACCTTGATCTCGTGCCCGGCGGCCTGAGCGGCCTGCTCCAGCGCCTCGGCCGCCATGTAGGTATGGGCGATTCCCGTGGGGCAGGACGTCACCGCGACGATTCTCATTGCCCCAGCACCTCCTTGTTGACGAGGTCGACGACGGTTTGCGGGTCGGGGGCCTGCCGGAGCGCCTCCCGGAACGAGGCGTGGACGAGCCTGCGGGCCAGCGAGGCGAGGATGGTCATGTGCTCGGCGCCGCCGCCCTCGGGGGCGGCGATCAGGAAGATCAGGTGGGCGGGCCCATCCTCGGCGCCGAAGTCGACGCCCGTGGCGCTGCGGCCGAAGCCCAGGGTCGGTTGGGTGACGTGGGCCGAGCGGGCGTGCGGGATGCCGATGCCGCCCTCGATGCCGGTCGGCATCTGCGCCTCGCGGGCGCGCACGTCGGCCAGGAAGCCGTCGAGGTCGGTGACCCGGCCGGCCGCCTGGAGCCGCTCGGCGAGGCTGCGGGTGGCCTGGTGGCGGTCGGCGGCGTCCAGGTCGAGGTCGATGAGGTCGGGGGTGATCAGGTCGGCCATGGGTCAGCTCCTCTCGTTCAGGAGTCGGTCTGGTTCGATGCGCGCCGCCAGCCGCACGGCGGCGCGGTCGAGGTCGCCCGGCCCCGGCATCTGGCTGCCCGGCAGGCTGGCGGCGGCGGCGCCCCAGGCGAGCGCCTCGGTCAGGGCGGCCGGGCCGCTCCCGCCGCCGGCCAGGAAGCCGGCCAGCAGGGCGTCGCCGGCGCCGACGGCGCTGCGTGGCCGTGGCACCGGAGCCTCGCCGTGGTAGGCGCCCTCGACGCCGACCAGCAGGGCGCCGTCGGCGCCGAGGCTGGCAAGGACCGTGCGGGGGCCGCGGCGGCGCAGCTCCTCGGCCGCGGCCAACGCCTCCCCGAGGGTGGCGATGCTGTGGCCGGTCGCCTCGGCCAGCTCCTCGCGGTTGGGCTTGACGAGGTCGGGGGCGGCGGCCAGGGCGGCGACCAGCGGCGGGCCGCTGGAGTCGACCGCCACCCGTACGCCGGCCGGGCGCAGCCGCTCCACCAGGCGGGCGTAGACGTCCACCGGCGCGCCCGGCGGCAGGCTGCCGGAGATGGCCACCCACTCCGCGGCGGCGGCGGCGGTCACGGTCGCCGCGACCACCGCCTCGACCTCGGCGGCGGTGAGCGCCGGCCCCGGCTCGTTCAGCTTGGTCACGGTGCCGTCCGGCTCCACGACGCTGACGTTGGCCCGCACCGAGCCGGTCACGGGCACCAGCACCACCGGGACGTCGTGGGGGCCGAGCAGGGCGGCGAGCTGCTCCCCCTCCCAGCCGCCGGCCGGCAGCACGGCGCGGGTCTTGCGTCCGTTGGCGGCAAGGGCCCTGGCGACGTTGACGCCCTTGCCGCCGGGGTCGACGTGGGAGGCGCGGGCCCGCAGCACGGCCCCGCGGATGAGGGCGTCGACCTCGACCGTGCGGTCGACGCTGGGGTTGAGGGTGAGGGTGACGATCACGCCCGCACCACCCTCGGGCCGGCGGCCTCCAGCCGGCGGGCCGCCGCCTCGTCCAGGCCCGAGTCGGTGACCAGCACGTCAACGTCGTGGAGCCTGCCGAAGCTGGCGAAATGGTCGGCGTCGACCTTGGTGTGGTCGGCGAGCACCACCACGCGCCTGGCCGACTCCAGCATGGCCCGCTTGACGGCCGCCTCGGCCGGGTCGGGGGTGGTGAGGCCGCGCTCCACCGAGATGCCGTTGGTGCCGATGAAGGCCACGTCCACGTACAGGTCGCGCAGGGCCCGCAACGCCCAGTCGTCGACCGCGGCCAGCGTCCGCCCGCGGACCCGCCCGCCGACCAGCAGCAGCGTCAGCCCGGGGCGGACCGACAGGGTCAGCGCGATCGGCAGCGCGTTGGTCACCACGGTCAGGTCCCGGTCGCCCGGCAGCAGCTCGGCGAGGCGGGCGGTGGTGGTGCCGGCGTCCACCAGCACCGAGCCACCCGCGGGCAGTTCGGCCGCCGCCGCCTTGGCGATCCGCTCCTTCTCCTCGGTCATCACGGCATCGCGGGCGCCGAGGCCCGGTTCGAACCCCAGCCGCTCGACGGGGATGGCGCCTCCGTGGACCCGCCGCAGGAGGCCGTGGCGCTCCAGGGCGGTCAGGTCGCGGCGCACGGTCTCCGACGTCACCCCGAACTCGGCCGCAAGGGCGGCGACGTCGACCCGTCCGTCGCTGCGGGCCTGCTCCACGATGCGCTGCTGCCGCTGCTCCGCATACATGTGGGTTCTCCCGCGTTCTGATCTGTGTTTCATTGGTTATAAGCCCGTTTCTGTGGGATGTCAAGACCCGGAGCGCCATGGCCGTCCTTTGCCACCGCGTGGACGCCGGGGTCCGTGTCCTGCGGCCGTGGTTGACTGGCACCGCCTGGCAGTTCCTGGACTGCCGGCAGGTCGTCGGCGCGGGATGGGAGCGAGCGTGGCGGAGGCGACCGCGGCGGACTACGCCTGGTTCGACCACCACTGGTTGCGCGAGGCGTTCTGCATCACGCTGGTACGCGGGCTGGACGAGGCGGAGCTGCTGCGGCGCTTCGGCGGGGAGCGCAGCCGACCCCGCATGCTCACCGCGGCCGAGGCGGGCGAGCTGTCGATGTCGTTCCATGCCGGCTACCCGCAGATCATCCTGGCGACCAGGCGCGCCGGCTGGGCGGTCGCCGTGGAGGACAACGGCTGGGAGGGCTCACGGCCGGAGGTGCTGCGGGCACTGTCACGCGGCACCCAGGCTGTGTCGGTCTACCGCAACGTCAACGCCTTGGGGTGCTTCAGTGACGCGGTCGACGGCGAGGTGCTGGTCCAGTTCGAGCCGCTGTTCCCGCAACGGCGCTGGGGCAGCCGGCCCGATCTGCTGCTGCCGCAGATGCGCGCGGTCGGCCTGGATCCCGACTGGCACGAGCCGCCCTACGGCGAGCTGGACGCCGCAGCCCTGGCCCTGGCCGAACGGGTCACCGGCGTCCACCTGGAAGCGAGCATGCTGGAGGGACCCCTCGCCGCCGCAGAGATCGCCCCGCTGCTGGACGACCCGCCGGCGTCCTTCTTCCTGGGCGAGGAGGAGGACACCGAGCTGACCGCAGCGGTCGACCAAGCCGCGCCGGGCGCGCTGCGGCGGGCGGCGGCCACGGCGGCACGCCGGGCGGTCCGGTTGGCGCGGCTCGACGACGACCGGTCGCTGGCGGAGGCGCTGGCGGCCGCCGAGGCCGGGCAGGCCCGCCAGGTCGACGACCACTCCCTGCTCGGCTGGCGCATCCGCGAGTGGACGGTCGAGGTGCAGATCGCCGGACAGGTGCTCAACGACCCCTTGGCGTCGCTGGAGGCGCAGCAACGGGAAGCGAGCCTGCTGCGCCAGGCCGGGCGCGCCGCCGAGCGGCCACTGAAGGACCCGACCCCGTGGCTGGGCCGCAACCGGGACGCGCTGGTGCTGCGCTGGCGGGCCGGGCAGGCGATCCGTGCGGCGCTGTTCGCCGACCCGCGCACCGCGCTGTACGCCACGCTCGAGCAGGTCCGCTACCTGCCAGGAGACCCGTGGATGGCGATCCGCGCCGCCGTGCTGGAGGTGCTGCGGTCCGGGAACGCGGAACCGCAGTAGCATCGGGCGGTGTCCGCTTCCCACCCGCCGGAGCCGCCGGAGGTCGAGTACCGCCGGCCGCCCTGGGTCGAGCCGCCCGCCGACGTGGTGCCCGGGATCGTGCCGGTCGAGCTGATCCTGGCCCGGACGCCGCAGCGGGCGATCGGGCTGACCGGCATCCGCGCCTATCCCACCGGGTTCGGCTGCACCCTGCACATGCGGCTCCGGGAGGTCATCCCAGGCGAGCAGAGCACCTTCGGCGCCTTCAACATGCTCGGCGGCGACGTCGATCCGGCTGGGGAGTTCGCCGACTACTACCTGCGCTTCGGGGTCGGGTTCGCCGACGGCCGCAAGGCGACCAACCTGGATCACCGCCGGGACCTGGACGAGGTCCCGGCGCCGGACCCGCCGACGCTGTGGTTGGTTCGCTGGGAGGGCTACGACCGGCTGGCCTGGGAGGTCGATGTGTGGGTGTGGGGCCTGCCCCCGCCGGGGCCGCTGGCCTTCGTGTGTGAGTGGCCGGCCCGCGGCATCCCCGAAACCCGCGCCGAGATCGACGCCGGCCTGGTGCTGGCGGCCGCCGCCCGGGCGGTGCCCATCTGGCCCGACCACGCTGCACCGTGAGCTTCTTCGCCCTGCCAGCCCCACGTTCGCCGGCAGAGCCGCGGATGCCGGCGTGGTCCCGAGGCCCAGAGGGCATGGTGCCGGGGGTGGTGCCGGTGGCGCTGCTGGTGGCCCGCACCGACACCCATGCCGTGCTGGTCGATGGCCTGCTCGCCTACCCCACCGGGTTCGACTTCGACCTGGAGGTCAGATACCGCCCCGGCCGTCCCCGCCACCACCGCCCCCATCCGCGCGAATGGCACGAGCTTCGGTTGGAGGTCCGCTTCGCCGACGGCCGCAGCGCCGACAACGACCCGCGCCGCTGGCCCCGCCTCTCCGGCGGCCAGCTGCCGGACCCACCGCTGCTGTACCAGAGTGTCAGCGGCCCAGATGGCGGCCACGTGTGGCTGTGGGGGCTGCCCCCGCCCGGACCGCTGGTCTTCGCCTGCCAATGGCCAGCGCTCCAGATCCCACCCTCGCAGGCCGAGCTGGACGCCGGGCTGGTCCTGCAGGCGGCCGCGCGGGCCGCGAGCCTCTGGCCCGAGAAGACCCCGCCGTGAGCTTCTTCGCCATGCCGGCCTGGCAGCCGCCATCGGGCTACCGGATCCCGAGCTGGCTGCGGCCGCCCGAGTCCATGGTGCCCGGGATCGTCCCCGTCGAGCTCCTGCTGGCCCGCACCGACACCGATGCCGTGCTGGTCACCGACCTGGAGGCCTACCCCACCGGACTCGACTTCGTCCTGACCGTCAGACCCCGACCGGACCGACCCGACCAGCAGCGCTGGGACCCGGACCGGCCCCACCACCTGTTCCACCGCTACCACGACCTCCGGTTGGAGCTCCGCTTCGCCGACGGCCGCACGGTGAGCAACGACCCACGGCGCTGGCCCCGCACCTTCGAGACCGAGCAGCCCGACCCGCCGTTCCTGTACCCCCACGGCGGCGGCGGGAGCGAGGGCTGGCGGTCCCGCCACTGGCTGTGGGGCCTGCCCCCGCCCGGGCCGCTGGCCTTCGTGTGTGCGTGGCCGGCCGGCCAGGTCCCGGCGTCAGCCGTGGAGATCGACGCCAGGCTGGTCCTGGAGGCGGCCGGGCGCGCCGTGGCCCTGTGGCCGGCCGGCGGGGCCGGCGGCGCGGCGTCGGGGCGGTGAGTGGATAGCGCCAGGTCGCCACTCCCCGGGCATCACCGCATCACGCGTCTGCGGGCTATCCATCGCTGTCGTGGACTTCCCGGTCGAAGGCGGCGTAGTCGCCGTAGCGGATCAGCTCATACAGCCGCGCTCGGGTCTGCATCCGGTCCAGCTGCCCGGCCTGGGTGCCGTCGTCGCGCAGGCGGCGCAGCCCGTCCTCGACCGCGGCCATGGGCAGGCGGAGCCCGGTGACGGGCACGAAGCCGTCCGCGTCGCCGCCGACCTCGCGGCAAGGGCCGACCTCCCGCTGACCGTGTACTCGGTGGTCGCCCTGCACAGGAACTGGCTTCGGCCGGAAGCCGTGCAGCCGGACACGACCGTGGTGCCGGCGGAGATCAACAGGGCCTACAGCGAGCCGCTCGACAGGGTGGTCGCCGCACTTCCCGACGGCGTGCGGGCAACCGGCAAGCTGCTGTTCGGCGAGGTGGTCGACGAGCTGTCTGTGGCCGCCGAGCGTGATGTCGACCTGCTGGTCTGCGGCTCCCGGGGCTACGGCCCGGTCCGCCGCGTCCTGCTCGGGACGGTCTCCGCGGCGCTGGTGCGGCAGGCGTCGGTCCCGGTCCTGGTGGTCCCGCGCGGAGGCGGGTAGCCTCTGCGCCCGGCGCGTGACCGGGAGGTGGAACCGGTCTGATGGGGCCGCGGCTGCTGGTGCTGGACGACTACAAGGGCCGGATCGCCTCCGCCCCCGCGATGACGAGGCTGCGGGACCTCGCCGAGGTGACGGTGCTGGACCGGCCGCTGACCGACGCCGACCTGGCCGGCCTGGCGGACGTGCGGGTGCTCATGGCCATCCGGGAGCGGACCCGGTTGGACGCCGGCCTGCTGGACCGGCTGCCCCGGCTGGAGCTGGTGCTGCAGACCGGCGGCCACGCCTACCACCTGGACGAGGCGGCGGCGACCGCCCGCGGGATCGTGGTCGCCCTCGGCCGCCGCGCCCGCATGCCGTCGGCCGCCGTGCCGGAGCTGACCTTCGGGCTGATGATCGCCGTGCTCCGGCGGATCCACCCGCTGGCCGCCGAGCTGGCGCAGGGGGCGTGGCCGTCGGCCGTGGGCGCCACCCTCGCCGGCCGCACCCTCGGCATCCTCGGCCTGGGCCGCCACGGCCGGCCGGTGGCGCGGATCGCCGCCGCCTTCGGCATGCGGGTGCTGGCCTGGGACCGGACCGGCAGCGCTGCCGCCGGTGAGCCGGCCGTGGCGCGCCTGCCGCTGGAGGAGCTGCTGGGCCGCTCCGACGTGGTGTCGGTCCATCTGCGGCTGTCGCCGGAGTCCCGCGGGCTGCTGGACGGCGAGCGCCTGGGCCGGATGCGGCCGGGGGCGGTGCTGGTCAACACCGCGCGCGGCGCCATCGTCGACGAGGACGCGCTGGTGGAGGCGCTGCGGAGCGGCCGGCTGGCCGGCGCCGGGCTGGACGTGTTCGCCACCGAGCCGCTGCCGGCCGACAGCCCGCTGCGCGGCCTGCCCAACGTCGTGCTGACGCCGCATGTCGGCTGGAGGGTCGACGAGGTCTTCTACGAGTTCGCCGAGATCGCCGCCGAGCAGCTCGCCGCCTGGCTCGACGGCGAGCTGGCGGCCGGCGAGGGGGTCAACCCGGCGGCCGCCCTGGTGCCGCGGGAGCGCCTCGGCGGCCTGCTCTGAGCGGTGGCGCCAGGCCGCCGTCAGCGGCTTCGTCGCGCGACCGTTCCGGTTCTGGACGCGGCGCCGGCGGGAATCGCTGCCATTGGATGGTGGCGTTGATCGCGAAGGCGATCGCGCGCAACAGGTCCTCCCGGGTCATGGGCACATCCGCCGGTGAGCCGTGGATGTGGCTGGAGACCAACACTCCCGACTCCATCCGGACCTCCGGGAAACGCCTGCGGAACCAGGCGTACTCGCTCGCCAGGGAACCGAGTGACAGCGCATCCTCCACTTCCGCCGTGCGTCGCGCGAGCTCTCCCAGGAAGCCTCCAAGCTCGTGCAACCTTGCGGCTGAACCTGACTGCCCGACCGCGGACCGCAGCTCATCGACCGCCAGTTCGGCCCGGGTCCGGGAGAGCGACGGCCATGTCGGTCGTCGCTCACACAACGCGTCGCGGGCGATCCAGACGGCCATCGCGACGTGCCGGGCGGCATCGTCGAGCTCGCCTTCCCGGAGCGCTCGCTCCGCCTTCTCGACCTCGTCCCGCACGTGCTCCACCTGGATGAGGGACGTCCGTGAGATCTCTGCCAGCCGCAGGCCGAAGAAGTGCCGTGCGAGGGAGTCGATGAAGTCGCTGGCTCGCAGCCGTTGCCGGACCAGATCGTCTCGTGACGGGATCGTGCCGGCGTGCTGGACACCGTTGCGGTCGTGATGAAGCTGCCGGGCGTCAGCCAGCCCGGGCAGCTCCGCGTTGCCGTCGTGCGTTCGTTCGCGGTGGGCGGCCAGCAACTGGTCGAGCACCCCGGGGAGATGCTCCCGCCCGGACACCGCGCCCGGGAGGCTCCGAGGCCTGTGCGCCGCGAGCGTCGCCTTCGCCGCCGTCTCCACCGCACAGTCGTACAGGATCACGGCGGCGATCGCGGTTGCCGCCGTGCCATCGACGGCGCCTTCGCCGTGCTCGAGCAGGCCACGCGCGACCAGGAAGGCGTTCCGCCGTTGCTCGTCCACGTCGAGATCCTACCGGCGTCAGCCGCCGCGGAACGACAGGCCGCGCTCCTCCAGCGCCTCGCGGAGCCCGCGGAGCGCGTTCGGCCCCATGCCGTGCAGCTCCATGACCTCGGCCTCGCTGACCTCGGTGAGCTGCTCCAGCCGGGTGTACCCGGCGGCGAGCAGCGCCCGACGCGCCGGGGCGGCGAGCTTGGGCAGGTCGGTTGCGTCGGCTCCCATCATGCGCCTTCTGCGGTGTCGAGCCGGCGGAGCTCCTCTGCGGAGA
>Ga0081538_10001299_pt1 | contig 25836 bp, 37 predicted proteins | sample TabmetS5T2R1_FD_71022 | JGI IMG/M metagenome (GOLD analysis project Ga0081538, IMG submission 71022) | Tabebuia heterophylla rhizosphere microbial communities from the University of Puerto Rico - S5T2R1 | ecosystem: Host-associated > Plants > Roots > Rhizosphere ... | reverse complement strand
GCCGTCTCCTCGCTGCCACCCAGGCCGGACAACAGGTCGTGGCGACATTGCGCTTTGCCCTCGGAGGGCACCAAACGGCACCATCTCGCCATCCACAGACGGTCACTACCGCCACGCAGGCACAGATCACCAATGTTGTGAAGCAGAGGCAACACCCCGTCCTGCAGCGGGTTGCTCTGCCGCCACAACCTGTTACACTGCCGCCACGACCTGCAGCCCTGCCACCGCGACGCCCACAAATGGCAATCGTCATCGACGACCTCGGTTGGGACCGGCGGGCTGCTGAAGCTCTATTGGCCCTGGATATGCCCCTGAGCTTCGCCATTTTGCCCACAGCGCCGTATCAGACGTACATTGCGCAGGAAGCTCAGCGTCGCGGGTGGGACGTTCTCCTCCATCTACCTATGGAACCCTATGGGTATCCGAAGATCAATCCAGGACGTGATGCGCTGCTCAGTCACATGCATGCGGACGAACTGACGGCGCATCTCGAGCGGGCTCTCCAGGCACTCCCTAGCGCGGTGGGGGTTAACAACCATATGGGTTCCCGCCTCACTGAGAATCGTGCCGCCATGCGTGTGGTGATGCAGCACCTGAAACAACACAACCTGTTTTTTTTGGATAGCCGCACGTCGCAGCACTCTTTGGCCTACCGCATCGCCCGCGAAATGGGTGTACGTACGGCCCAACGCCACATCTTTCTCGATCATGAATTACGTCGAGATACGATCGCCAAACGCCTCTACGACCTCGTCGCGTTGGCCAACACGCATGGACAGGCAATTGGTATTGGGCATCCATATCCCGAAACCCTGCAGGCATTACAACAGGTCCTTCCGACCTTGCGCCAATCTGGCATCGAGCTCGTTCCTGTTTCCTATCTTGTTCAATAAGCAAAAAACACCGAGGAGGTTGTTGTGCTGGTATTGGGTATTGAAACCTCTTGTGATGATACAGCCGTTGCCGTACTTGCGGATGGCACAGAGGTGCGGGCGAATATCGTGTCGTCGCAACACGCGCTGCACGCTCCCTATGGTGGAGTGGTTCCAGAGTTGGCATGTCGCAGCCACGTGGAAAACATCCGACCTGTGCTTGATGCGACGCTTACTCAGGCAGGTGTGACCCTCCACGACATCGATGTCATTGCAGTCACCCAAGGGCCCGGTCTCATCGGAGCCCTGTTGGTTGGCCTCTCAATGGCCAAAGCTCTCGCCTATGGGCTTGGCAAACCTTTGGTTGCGGTGCATCATCTCGAAGGCCACATCAGTTCGATTTATCTGGAACACCCAACCATTCCTCACCCCTTTGTGGCGCTGGTCGCCTCGGGAGGACATTCCGATCTCTATTACTGCCCCCAGCGTGGCTGCTACGCCATGTTAGGTCGGACCCGAGACGATGCGGCTGGAGAATGCTTCGACAAAGTGGCCAAAATGCTTCATTTGGGTTATCCAGGAGGTCCGATTATTGATCGCTTGGCGCAAGCAGGAAATCCTGCCGCCATCCATTTTCCACGTGCGATGCAAACCAAGGACACGTATGATATGAGCTTCAGTGGCGTCAAAACAGCCGTGCGTACTCATCTGCTACAGCTCACCGACCCACAGGGGAAACGGCTATTTACCGATGATACGTTCTGGCCTCTCCCTACCTCTGCCTGGTGGGAACAACAACGGTCTAACATCCTGGCCAGCTTTCAACAAGCCGTTGCCGATGCCTTGGTGGCCAAGACCATACGAGCGGCTACGGACACAAAGGCCAAAGCCATTATTGTGGTAGGAGGCGTGGCATGTAACTCGACCCTGCGCACGTCGATGCAGCAAGCGGCAAGGCCACTTGGGCTGCCAGTCTTTTTCCCTTCTCCCCATTTTTGTACGGACAATGGGGCGATGATTGCCTGTGCGGCATTTTACCGTTATCACACCGATCCGCATGCTTACCGTCAACAAAACGTTGTCGATCTCGACGCTATGGCAAACATGACCCTCCCGAATGTTGAAATGATTGCACCGGTCTAAGTGCCAGAATAAAGATATACAAGAATGGTTCTTAGTTAATCCGTTGGGATAGTTAATACTTATTAATAGGAAATAATATTGACAACTTCCACTCCTTCTGGTAGAGTGACATATCTTCATTACTTTACAGTGCTCTCATGGTTATGAGAGCTTATGTTCTTATCTGGAAGTAGCGGGCCGGGAGGGTAGATCATGGGGTCGAAACGGGCTATCCATGTCGTCGGGACCGGAACCATCGGTGAGCCACTGATTGGTTTATTGCTCAATATTGGTGAGGATTTAGAGATCGACGAAGTGACGTTTCACAAAAACCGTCCTCTGCTGAAGGACCGCGCCAAGATTCGCAGCCTGATTCGCCGTGGGGCGAAGTTGGCCGTTGCTGCTGACAAGATGGCCGAATTTGAAAAGCTGGATATGCCCCCGACGTACGACGTCCGTGAGGCATTGGAGCAAGCCACTGTTGTGATCGATTGTACCCCAAAAGGTCTGGGGCTTAAACACAAACGCGAGTCTTACGAACTCTTGCCAACAGCGCGCGGATTTATTGCGCAAGGGAGCGAGTTCGGTTTCGGCAAGATGTATGCCCGTGGCATCAATGATGCAGCCCTGGTCCCTGGCGAGGATCGTTTCATTCAGGTGGTGAGCTGTAATACCCATAACCTCGCCGTCTTAATTGAAACGTTGGGGCTGCATGACACCGAGTCAGACAATTTAATTGAGGGGCGTTTTGTGTGTCTGCGACGTTCGAGTGACATCAGCCAGGAGGACGAGTTCATTGCTGCTCCGCAGGTTGGAGCACATAAGGACGCCCGATTCGGCACGCACCATGCCCGAGACGCTTGGCACTTGTTCCAAACCCGTGGTCTCGATCTCAATCTGTTTTCTTCAGAGATCAAGCTCAACACGCAATACATGCATTGTATTTGGTTTAATCTCCGCGTGAAACGGGCCGCCACGGTGGACGAGGTCTTAGAAACCCTTGAGGCCAACAAATATGTGGCCTTGACCCAAAAGACAATGGCAAGTACGATTTTCTCGTTTGGTCGGGACCACGGCTATTTTGGCCGCCTTTTGAATCAAACCGTGGTGTCTACGCCTACCCTAGCCGTCAAAGACGGGCACGAAATTACCGGCTTCTGTTTTACCCCGCAAGACGGGAATTCGCTCCTCAGTAGTATTGCTGCAACCGCATGGTTGCTCAATCCCGAAACGTATGAAGAGCGGATGCAATTTGTCAAACCTTACCTGTTCGACGAAGTATAAGAACGTGGCTGACGTTCGTGGACTGATACAGGGAAACGTGTGGGAGGTGCGTGTGCGACAACGTAGACACAGGCATGGACGACTCTTCCTGATGCTGACGATGCTAGGTGTCCTGTGTTTTATCACTTCCGCCCTAGCACAGGATAGTGTGGAGGCGGGGAAGCAGCTCTATCAACAGCGCTGTTCCCCTTGTCACGGTCCTGATGGCAAAGCCAACACCCCAACGGCACAGGCACTTAATCCCAAACCGCGTGACCACACGGATGGTTCCTACATGAACAAGCTGTCGCAAGACCATCTTCTCAAGATAATCAAACAGGGAGGAACCGCGGTCGGGAAATCACCCATCATGCCCCCTCAGGCCGATCTGAATGAGCAACAGATTAAGAATATTATTGCTTTTGTGCGTTCGCTCGCTGTGCCCCCCTACCAGGGGAATTGATTGCCCTTTGGCGCGGATTGCCTGACACGCATGATGAGGAAAAGGGTTAGGAATGATACCTAACCCTTTTTTGTTTTGACTCATGAGCCTGACGAGTTTCACCCCGTACGGGAGGAAATATCGATGAAGCGATTAGAGCCCAACCGTCTTTGCCTCCCTATCCTCTTGTTGCTTGTGTTGTATCTCAGCTCACCAAGCACAGCACTCGTATGGCAAGACGTGGCCAATGAGTTGATGAGCCCAGCATGCCCAGGACGGACATTGGTCAACTGTACCAGTGGTCAGTCAGAACAGTGGCGCGAGGTCATTCGCCAAAAGCTCGCCAAGGGTGAGACCAAAGAACAAATCATCCAGTACTTCGTTGCGATGCGCGGCGAGGAAATCCTGGCAGCACCGCCAAAGCAAGGATTTGCTCTTACCGCATGGCTTTTGCCCTTGTTTGTTATTGTGAACGGCGTGGGTCTTATCATTGTCTTGACCTATCGTTGGGCACACAAACGTCCAGCGACAGAGGTAAGCGCCCTCTCCAACAGCGATGCAACGTTGTCCGATACCCTACCACAGGCTCCGTCCCCCCTCGACGCTTACCGTGAACGTCTTCGTAGCGAGCTAGAGGAATTTCGCAGCTAAGCGTAAAATGCCCTATGCAAAGGCGGATACGCCGGGAATGTCTCATCAAGAGAAAATGTTCTCCAGGGTAGATGGATAGGTGCAAGTTCCGCAATGCCAAAGTGGTGCACAGTCGTGAAGGGACTCCCATGCGTTTTGCCCCGACTCTGATTTCACTCTTGCTCATTTACTGTGTTTGCCTTCCGGCTGAGGCTCAGCTCGCCATTGGGAATCTTCCACCATCCCCGCCAGAAGTACAGACCTGGCTCACGGAGAGGCAGGTGGACGTGGACGACACAGGATCAGGCAACATACGGCTGGCGGTTGAAATTCCTCCAGATCACCATGGCTATCTCGACAAAGGCGATGAAGGCTTTTATATTCCTCTCACCTTTACGTTCTCGCCCCTTGAAGAACGCGGAGCTCGCATTACCCTGCTATCACGCCCGCAAGGCACGCGCGACGCAAAGGCGCAAGCGACGGTGCTGCGTGGCAAGGGCGATTTTGTCTTTCGCCTTGAGTCGGTCAGCTGGCCTCCAGAAGCTGTGACAATGGCAACATTGCGCTATCAAATCTGCAATGATCTCACGAATATTTGCTATCCGCCGCGCACGACTGATGTGCCTATACGTTTGGCAAGTGCTCCTACCAGACTAAACTCACAGCTTCAAGCCGAGCCACCTGTCGCCGTCTCTCTAACCCTACACGAGCGTATCACCACCCTGTTTCAGCGCTATATGGCCAATACAATACTGGCACTGGGTCTGGTCTTTGCTGCCGGCCTTGTTGCTTCTGCAACACCTTGCGTCTATCCCATTATCCCGATCACTGCAGCTCTTCTTATGGCACGTGGCGCAGGAACGCCACGGCGTGGCCGTTTGCATGCGATCGTCTATTGCCTTGGCATGGTATTCTTCTACACGCTTTTGGGAGGGGCTGCTGCCACTACCGGTACGGCTCTATCGGCGTTGATGACAAGTGCTTGGGTAAACCTTGGCTTTGCTGTGGTCTTTGCCTACCTGGGGCTCAGCATGCTGGGACTCTACGAGTTTCAGTTCTTCTCTACATTGACTGAACGACTCGATGCGGCTTCAAGTCGTTGGCACGGCTTTACCGGCACCTTCTTGATGGGAAGTACCGCCGGATTGGTGGTTTCCCCTTGTATCGGCCCTGTTGTTGGTGCCATTCTGCTTGAGATTACCGGCCAGGCTGCATCGGGAAGTGCGACGCACACCGATCTATCGGTGATTGGACGTGGCCTTACCTTGATGACCAGCTTTGGTGTTGGATTGGGCCTCCCCTTCCTCATCGTTGGTCTGCTGAGCAATCGCCTCCCGCAATCTGGCAAGTGGCTGACCAAAGTAAAGTATCTTCTTGGACTGCCAATCCTGTATTTCGCCTACACATACTACAGCAAAGGCATGGAAACCGCCGGGGTTGCGAGCAACGTGGCGCAGGCGATCCTGTTTGGCACTTTAGCCATTGTCGCGGCGGTATTCATTGGTGCCTTCCATACACTGGGGACCCAACCCCAGCGTAGCCTGCTCTTGCGGCGTGCCTGTGGCATCGTTTTACTCATCGTTGGCACGCACTTCCTGTATAATGGTCTCGGTCACTCAGGCATTCTGATTGATGTACCAGTGCCTCTCCAAAGCGTAAGCACAGCAACTGGAAGCGCATTGGGACCTACAGGTATCAATGGTGGGCAGCAACCACAGATCGAAATCCATGGAAATCTGCATTGGTTACGAGACTTTGCTATGGCACAACAGCGTGCCAGTGTCGAACAGAAGCCGGTGTTTGTCGATTTTTATGCGACCTGGTGTGCGAATTGTAAGGCTTTCAACCGTTTGGCAACGGACCATACTTTATTGAATCAGGCCCTACAGCAGGCAATCTTGGTCAAGATATACGATACGGATACTGTATTTGAGACTTTTCAGCAGGATCAGCGCTTCCCAGAGTTACGTGGAGTCGGAGGGCAACCCTTCTTACCGCTCTTTGCTATTTATACCCCGCAGGGCACGTTGGTATGGAAAGGACAGGATTATCAGGCAGTAAACACGATGATGGCGCAACTTGATCGGGCCAAGAGCATGTAACGAACTGGCAAATCGCTTATGATATCTTCTTTATCAGCTCTCATCCCACCACGAGCAGCGATCTCGCATCTTCATAGACCATGGCAATTCCAGCTCATCGGCATATTTAGTGTGTTCGTACTCCTTCAGAATACGATGCCACTTTGGGCCCAGCCTTCGCTTCCGAGTCCGATAGTGCCTCCTGTCGGTCTATCGGCAGAACAGCTACTGGCCTTTGCTGAGCAATTGATGGGCGAAGGCGAATATTTCCGGGCCATTACAGAGTACCGTCGCTTTTTGTTCTACTATCCCGACGATGCACGTGGAGCCATGGTCCTTTTTCGCATTGGGTTGGCTTTCTATCAGGGGCGAAGCTATGGAGAGGCTCTACAAACCTTTCGCGAAGTCGCTCAGCGTTACCCCACAACCGTTTACGGTCGTCAGGCACGTTTATGGCAAGGCGAAAGTCTGCTGCGTCAGGCGCAGTACGAAACGGCTGAGCAGGTATACACCGAGATCATCGAGCGAGACCCAGAAGCATCCGGGCCATTCGCCCACTATCAACGTGGCTGGACCTTTCTGTATCGGCGCAAATGGCAGGAAGCCGCAGCCGAGTTTCAGCACGTCTCCCCTGAGAGTCCTCTCTATGCTGCAGCGCAACGTCTAGGCACAGAAGCACTTGATGGTGCTCAACTCCCACGGAAATCGCCCGCCCTTGCCGGTATTTTATCAGGTCTACTCCCCGGTAGCGGCCAGCTGTATAATGGCAGACGGGGAGACGCGCTCCTCGCCTTCCTCTTGAACGGTCTATTTATCGTAGGAACAGTCGAAGCAATAGAGGGTGGAGAGCTTGCGATAGCGGGCATTCTCAGTTTCTTTGAGGTAGGCTGGTATGCTGGAAACGTCTATGGTGCTGTCAATGGCGCCCACAAACACAACCGCCATGTTACTGAGACCTTCGTCCAAAACTTAGAAAACCGTTTTCGCTTGCCCCCTCCGGAAGCTCTCTTGACTCCTCATAGAAGTGTGCGCTGAGGTTTGAGCTTTTTGCATCTCCTAGAGTCGATCGACCAGTTCCATAATCACCATAGGAGCATTATCACCGTGGCGGAATCCTGCCTTCAGAATCCGCGTATAGCCTCCGGGACGATTGCTATAGCGCGGTGCCAAATCGTCAAAGATGCGCTTCACCACCGTACGGCTTCGTACCTGTCGGGCCGTGAGGCGTCGCGCATGGAGGTCACCCCGCTTGCCCCAGGTAATAATACGCTCGACGAGTCGGCGTACCTCTTTAGCCTTGGCCTCGGTGGTGTGTACACGCTCATGCACCAAAATCGACACGGCAAGATTGCGGAGCATGGCCTTACGATGACTGCTACTACGGTGAAGACTTCGTCCTTTTTTCAGATGACGCATAACGCTTTCCATCCAGGATAGGGAGCTATTCCTGTTTCCCCCCCTGCCAATTTACCCCTTCGAGATTCATGCCGAGATGCAATCCCATGGTAACCAAGATCTCTTTAATCTCATTCAGGGATTTGCGACCAAAATTTCGTGTCTTGAGCATCTCGGACTCATTGCGCTGCACAAGCTCGCCAATAGTCCGGATGTTCGCGTTTTTCAGGCAATTATAGGAACGTACTGACAATTCGAGCTCATCGACACTGCGGTTTAAATTCTCAACCAAGCGTTCCCGTTCTTCATCGACAATGGGAATTTCCTGATCAGGTTCATCGCGGAAGTTGGTAAAGATCTGCAGATGATCTCTGAGAATTTTGGCGGCTTGAGCAACAGCTTCCTCAGGATGCACGCTACCGTTGGTATGGACCTCGAGAATCAACCGATCATAGTCAGTCGCCTGTCCCACGCGCGTATTTTCTACACGAAACGCCACTTTGCGAATCGGCGAGAACACCGCATCGATGGGAATCACCTGAGGATCAACGATCTCCGCAGCATGGCGCTCAGCTGGAACGTAGCCACGACCGACCTGTATGTCCATGGTCATATCCAGCGTCGCATCTTTGTTGAGCGTGGCGATATGGAGGTCAGGGTTAAGGATGTCCACGTCAGCATCGGGAGTAATATGCCGCGCCAAGACTTCTCCTGGTCCACTCGCCTGAAGGACAAGCTGCTTGGGTCTGTCTACATGTATTCTGAGCAGCAATTCTTTGATATTAAGAATAATCTCAGTCGTATCCTCTAAGACCCCAGGAATGGTTGAGAACTCGTGATATACCCCCTGAATTTTCACCGCGGTGACTGCCGCGCCGCTCAACGACGACAAAAGAATGCGTCGCAATGCATGCCCAATGGTGGTTCCGAAACCACGTTCAAACGGTTCAGCAACAAACCGCCCATACACATCACTAAGCGTTGCCGAATCACTCTCGATTCTTTTGGGGGTGGTAAAATGCGCCAAAGCACTATTCATAGCGTTGATTTCCTCCTCACAGCATCCCTACCCTCGGCTTCGTAGCAAGCGCAGGCCTGCAACGATGCTGACTCAATTAGGAGGATTCTCACTACTTCGAATACAGCTCAACAATGAGCTGTTCTTGGAAAGGCATGGTAATATCCTCACGTCTGGGTAAAGTCTGCACCACACCACGCATCTCGGCGGCCTCAACATGCAGCCATTCAGGAATCTGTCGTTGCCCGAGACGCTCCATATTACTGCGTAAGAGGTCCAGCGTACGACTCTTGTCACGCGGTGCGACCACATCGCCCTGCTTGACCAGAAACGACGGAATATTCACCTTCCGTCCATTCACGCGCATATGACCATGGCGGACAAGTTGACGCGCCTGGGTACGAGAGTCCGCAAAGCCCATACGATATACCACATTGTCCAAGCGTCGTTCGAGCCGGATCAACAATTCGGCTCCGGTGACACCCTTCGTACGGGCAGCTTTGTGGAAGTAGCTACGAAACTGCGACTCCAACAAACCGTAGGAACGCTTTACCTTTTGCTTCTCACGGAGCTGCAAACCATACTCGGACAGTTTCGTACGCCGCCGCTGCCCATGCAAACCAGGAGCATAGTTGCGTTTATTAATCGCACACTTATCGCTAAAGCACCGATCCCCCTTGAGAAAGAGTTTCATATTCTCCCGGCGACACAACCGGCAGACTGCATCACGATACCTTGCCACCTTATCCTCCCTCTGGTCAACGACTCTGCTCTCTCACACACGACGTCGTTTCGGCGGGCGCGGGCCATTGTGTGGAATTGGCGTCACATCACGAATCATACTGATTTCGAGCCCTGCGGCCTGCAGCGCCCGTATCGCCGCTTCTCGCCCAGCCCCCGGACCTTTGACAAGCACGTCCACCTTACGCATGCCCATGTCCATGGCCTTACGCGCCACATTTTCCGCTGCCGTCTGCGAAGCAAAAGGCGTCCCCTTGCGTGATCCCTTGAAGCCTTGGGCGCCAGCACTTGACCATACTAACGCATTACCACTCGTATCCGTGATCGTAATGATCGTATTGTTAAATGTCGATTGGATATGCGCCATACCTTCGGCAACGACACGCCGTTCACGCCGGCGCCGACCCTCTCTGCGCCTCGACTCTGCCATGATATCCCTCTACTTTTTACCCTTTCTCCCAATCGTGCGGCGCGGCCCTTTGCGTGTGCGCGAGTTGGTACGAGAACGTTGCCCGCGCACAGGTAATCCACGCCGATGCCGGAGACCGCGATAGGAACCAATATCCATGAGCCGCTTGATGTTCATCGCTACCTCGCGGCGTAAGTCACCCTCAATGGTGTACTGCTGCTCAATCGTCTCACGCAATTGGGCAATTTCACTCTCAGTCAAATCACGCACACGGGTATCCGGATTGATCGCCGTAGCTTGCAAGATTTTCTTAGCCGAGGTAGGTCCAATACCGTAGATATAGGTCAACGAGATATTCACCTTCTTCTCATCAGGAATCTCGGCCCCCGCGATACGCGCCATCTCCTCTTCCTCCTACCCCTGGCGTTGTTTATGACGCGGATTCTCGCACAGAACTCGGACCACACCCTTTCTGCGTACAACTTTACACTTTGCACACATAGCTTTGACTGACACACGTACTTTCACGTCACACCACCCCACACGCTAACCGACCACTGACAACCATGCACACCTGGTCTTATTTAAAACGATACACAATCCGACCGCGCGTTAAGTCATAGGGTGAGAGCTCAACTCTGACCTTATCTCCAGGCAAAATGCGGATATAATGCATGCGCATCTTACCAGAGATATGCGCCAATACCATATGACCATTTTCAAGTTCCACCTTGAACATGGCGTTTGGTAGCGGCTCAACAACGGTCCCTTCAACTGCGATGGCTTCTTCTTTTTCCATGAATCCTTACACACTTGCTTATAGCTGGCTGAGTATGCGACCGCCACACTCAGTAACAGCAACAGTATGCTCAAAATGCGCCGAAAGCTTACCATCTGCAGTGACAACTGTCCAGTTGTCACTGAGAATACTCACGTCAGAGGTGCCAATGTTGACCATAGGCTCGAGCGCCAATACCATACCTGCACGAAGCCGTGGCCCGCGTCCCGGTGGGCCAAAGTTCGGCACCTGCGGTTCCTCATGCAGCGATGTACCAATCCCATGACCAACAAAAGCCTTGACAACAGAATAGCCTCGCTCTTCGGCGTAGACCTGAATCACATGCGAAATATCAGACAAGTGATTACCCACTTTGGCTTGGGCGACAGCGACGGCAAGGGCCTGCTGAGCAGTGTCGAGAAGCCGCTGTTCTACCTCAGTGATCTTGCCGACTGCAAAGGTAATCGCATGATCACCATAATAGCCATCAACGATCGCACCACAATCGATACCAATGATATCGCCCTCGTGTAAGCGACACTGTTTCGAGGGAATACCATGGACCACTTCATGATTAATGGATGTACACAGCGTCGCAGGAAAACCGCGATACCCTTTGAAAGCCGGAACCCCTCCATGTTTACGGATATAGCTTTCAGCCATCCGGTCCAACTCAGCAGTCGTCACCCCGGGCTCGATCATAGGAGCAAGGTACTGGACAGTTTCTGCAACGAGTTGTGCACTCCGCTGGATCTTGGCAATCTCTTGCGGGGATCGATAGATAATCATTGCGGGTCCACCACTGCGATAATCCGTTCGAAAATCGTCTCTATGGTTCCAAGCCCGGAAATTGAGCGCAGCAAACCGCCGTGACGATAGTAATCAATGAGTGGGGCTGTTTCGTGCTGATACACCTCGAGGCGATGGCGTATCGTTTCATCCGTATCGTCGTGGCGTCCTTCAATTTCACGCCGCTTCGCAAGCCGACGCAGTAACTCCTCCTCAGGCACTTCGATACTGAGCACATGTTCCAAAGGTCGGCCGAGTCGGTGCAACATCTGGCCCAATGCCTCGGCTTGCGCTGCTGTACGGGGAAAACCATCAAGGATGAAACCGTGCTTAGTATCTGCCTGGCCGAGGCGTTCCTGCATAATGCCAACCATCACTTCGTCGGGCACCAGAGCGCCACGCTCCATGTAGCTTTTGGCTTGTTGCCCCAAAGCAGTGCCGGCGCCTACAGCGACACGTAGAATGTCACCAGTTGAGATTTTCGGAATGGCGTAGCGCTCGTGCAACAAGTGGCTCTGCGTTCCCTTCCCGGCCCCAGGCGGTCCTAATAAAATCAGATTCATCGTCGCTCTCTCTAAACCTCCAGTCTCCTACCGACGCCCCTTAATACGGCCTTTTTTCATAAAGCTCTCGTAGTGCCGCATTACCAAGTGTGATTCGATCTGTTGCATTGTGTCCATACCGACGCCGACCACAATCAGAAGCCCTGTGCCGCCAAAGTAGAAGGGCACATGGAAAAACTGCACCAGATAGTCCGGCATGATGACAATACACGAGAGATAGAGCGCGCCAACCAAGGTTAGACGGGAGAGCGTACGGTCAATATACTCGGCGGTCTTTCTCCCCGGGCGGATACCCGGGACAAAACCACCGTACTTGCGCATGTTATCCGCAACATCATTCGGGTTGAAAATAATCGCTGTGTAGAAATAGGCGAAAAAGATAATCAGCCCGACCGTCAGGAGCGAGTAGAGAAGCGTCCCTGGTTGGATCTGTTGGACGATGGTTTCCAGGATACCCGTTGGATTCTGCCCGCCAAAAAATTGCGCAATGGTGGCAGGAAACACCATCAGAGAAGAGGCAAAAATCGGCGGAATCACTCCAGACGTATTGATCTTAAGCGGCAAATGGGTGCTTTGCCCACCGTACATGCGACGTCCAACCACACGTTTGGCATATTGGATAGGGATCTTGCGATGTCCCGCCTCCATGAACACAATCGCCGCCACCACGGCCACCATCACGATCAACAGGGCGAGGAAGAGAAAAGGACTCATCTCCCCCAAACGCAGTTGTGTCCATGTTGCCCCAATGGCCGACGGAATACTTGCAACAATGCCAGCAAAAATGATGAGGGAAATACCGTTGCCAATCCCACGCTCGGTGATTTGTTCACCCAACCACATGATAAACGTCGTGCCAGCGGTCAATGTCATCATGGTCATCAGACGAAATGACCATCCCGGCGTTGGCACGATCAGCGCTCCCCCCACCTCCATATTCTCGAGACCAATGGCAATACCAAGACCCTGAACCATGCTCAATACCACCGTACCGTAACGGCTATATTGCGTGATCTTCTTGCGCCCTTGCTCGCCCTCCTTCTTGAGCCGTTCCAAATGCGGTACCACCACCGTCAACAGCTCCATAATGATCGAGGCGCTGATATAGGGCATGATGCCCAGGGCAAAAACCGCCATTTGTTCGAGAGCACCACCAGAGAACATATTGAAGAACCCAAAGATGGTCCCCTGCATGCTTTCAAAAAAGCGGGTCAACGCCTGCCCATCAATACCTGGTGTTGGGATAAACACACCCACACGATACACAGCAAGCAGCGCTAACGTATACAGAATGCGCTTTTTAAGCTCGGGAATTTTAAAGACATTTTGAAACCCATCAATCACGCCGACCTCTCCTCTGCTGTACCGCCGGCAGCAACGATCTTTTGCCGAGCAGTCTGGCTAAACGCATCGGCCTGGACTGTCAGAGGTGCGGTGAGTTCGCCATCCCCGAGACACTTCACCGGTTTACGCAGGGATTTGATCTTGCCACTCACCTGCAACAGCTCGGGCGTCACCACAGTATGTGCCGCAAAGTCATTGAGATCCTTCACGTTCACAATCTGGTAAGCAACTTTAAAGATATTGGTAAAGCCACGCTTTGGCAGACGCCGCTGCAACGGCATCTGCCCGCCTTCAAACCCCGGTATCAGCCGGGCACCAGAACGTGACTTCAAACCCTTTGACCCTCGTGTCGCGGTTTTGCCACGTCCTGATCCGGGTCCCCGTCCTACCCGTCGCCGTGCTTTTCGCGTTCCTTCTGCTGGACGCAAGGTACTGAGTGTGACCATGCCCTTTCTCCCGCCTGTACAACTGCTTTAGGTCTCAATGCGCACCAAATGCGCCACCTTCTTGATCATGCCATGTGTTTGCGGTGTATCTGGTAGGGCAACTGTTTTCTGCATCTTGGTGAGCCCCATGCCGCGCAGTATGGCGCGATGCTTCTTAGGGCGCCCAATCATGCTACGCACCAACCGTACCATAATCGTCTTTTGCTCTGCCACAACATCCCCCTAGATGCGCATCGCCTCGCGCGGTATACCACGGGCACGGGCAATCTCGCCTCTACTCCGCAACTGCGCGAGTCCCTCCATCGCCGCCTTCACCACATTGTGAGGATTGTTGGTTCCCAGTGACTTGGTGAGAACGTCCGTCACACCAAGGGCCTCCATCACCGCACGCACCGGGCCACCGGCAATAATCCCTGTCCCTTTCGCCGCAGGTTTCAACAAGACGCGTCCAGCCCCATAATGGCCGACGACCTGATGGGGAATCGTGGTACCAGCCATAGGAATACTATGTAAATTCTTTTTGGCTTTTTCAATCGCCTTGCGAATCGCTTCCGGCACCTCATTCGCTTTGCCCAGGCCAAACCCGACCCGACCGGCACGATTCCCCACCACGACAAGCGCACTGAAGCTAAAGCGTCTACCGCCTTTGACCACCTTCGCGACGCGATTAACATGGACAATTTTATCAATATATTCCGTCTGTTCGGCAAATTCCTCAGCCACCCTCGCCCCCTAAAATTCGAGACCTTTGTCACGAGCTGCCATGGCTACAGCCTGAACACGACCGTGATACAGAAAGCCATTGCGGTCAAAGACGACCTGGCGAATACCATGCTCAAGAGCTTTCTCTGCCACCATCGTCCCCACCAGCGTCGCTCCTGCCACATTGCCACCCTGCTGACCCGTGGCACGAAAATCTTTGCTCATACTTGACGCTGAGGTCAACACACGATTGGTCGTGTCATCAATGATCTGGGCGTAGATATGCTTATTACTCCGATACACGGACAGACGTGGACGCTCCGGCGTACCCCGAATCTTCCGGCGGACACGGCTCTGCCGCCGTTTGCGTGCGGCAAGACTGGTTCGTATCATAACGGTTATCCTGCTTTGCCTTCCTTACGACGAATCGTCTCTGTTGTATATTTAATGCCCTTGCCTTTGTACGGCTCAGGTTTCCGTATGGCACGAATACTAGCGGCAACCTGACCGACCAATTCCTTCTCAATACCGCGCACAGTAATAAGATTGCGATTGAGCTCAAAGTCGATCCCCTCAGGGGCTTCTATCGCAATCGGATGAGAATGGCCAAGCTGTAGCGTCAACGTCCGATTTTGCAACTGTGCGCGAAAACCACTCCAGATGATCTCGAGTTGCTTTTCAAACCCATTGGTGACCCCAACGATCATGTTGTGGATGAGCGTCCGGCTTAAACCATGCAATGACTTATCCAATTTTGCATCACTGGCTCGTTTGATCTCGATCGTATCCCCATGTCGTTCGATGATGACCCGGGGATGGAGCGCCCGGCTCAAATGCCCCCTTGGTCCTTTCACCTCGACACGGTTGTCATCGTCACTGTGAAACTCCACGCCGGTGGGAATCGGAATGGGAACCCGGCCAACTCGCGACATCGCAGCGTCTCCTCTAGACCATTACCACACATAACAGAGCACTTCGCCACCAATATTCTCCGCCAGGCACTGACGATCGGTTAAAATCCCACGTGACGTCGAGACAATGGCAATGCCTGCCCCATTGAGCACCTTTGGCATGCTCTTGCACGTTACGTAGTGGCGTTTTCCAGGGGTACTGACTCGCCGTAGCATACGGATGATACTGTCATTCCTGACATCATACTTCAACTCAAGCTCTAATAGTCCCTGCGGATGGCCTTCCTGGTGCACACGGTACTCACGAATGTATCCTTCTTCCTGCAAAATCCGCGCAATCTCTCGCTTCATCCGTGAGGCAGGAATCTGGACGCGTTCATGACGCGCCGCCAGTGCGTTACGCAAGCGCGTTAACATATCGGCAATCGGATCAGTCATCATGCTTACCAAACTCCAGGTACGCCTCAGGCGTTGATAACAGGTCTTACCAACTGGATTTTACCACCCCTGGGATCTCGCCCTGGAGTGCTCTGGACCGAAAGCAAATACGACACATGGCAAATTTGCGCAAGTAGCCGCGGGGCCGCCCGCACAAGCGGCAGCGATGATAGCCCCGCACCCCAAACTTTGGAGTTCGCTTGGATTTGTTAATCAGTGACTTTTTGGCCATATCTACTCGTTTCCCACCTCAATTCCGGAAGGGCATACCCAACAGCCGTAACAACTCCTTCCCTTCCGCATCTGTGTTTGCCGTGGTCACCATGGCAGCCGATAAGCCTTTAATCTTCTCTACCTTATCGTAGTCGACCTCAGGGAAAATCACCTGTTCCTCGATGCCAAGGGTGTAATTACCACGACCATCAAAGGCGTTGCCACTGACGCCACGGAAATCACGCACACGCGGTAAGGCAATATTGACCAATCGATCAAAAAAATCGTACATGCGGTCTTTGCGCAGCGTCACTTTGACCCCAATGGACATCCCCTCCCGCAGCTTATAGGCGGCGATCGACTTCTGCGCCTTGGTAATCACTGGTTTCTGCCCAGAAATAATCGCGAGTTGTTCCATCCCAGCGTCTAGGAGTTTGGCATTTTGAATCGCCTCGCCAAGTCCCATATTCAAGACAATCTTCTCCAGGCGCGGCACCTGCATCGCATTGTGATAGCTGAACTGCCGTTGCAACGCTGGCATCACTTCATCAAGATAATATTGATGTAGCCGTGACACATAGGCCATAAGCCGCCCACCCCCTCTGTCAGTGCCAGCTCTATTTATCGAGTACCTCACCGCAACGGCGGCACACGCGCACCTTGTTCCCGTCTTCTAACACCCGATGCCCGACGCGGACCCCGCGGCCACACTTGGTACAGATGAGCATGACATTGGAAATATGAATCGTGCCTTCCCGTTCGATGATTCCTCCCTGCTGCCTGTTCTGGGAAGCGCGCGTATGTCGCTTGATCATCTGGATGCGCTCAACCGTCAAGCGGCCCTCCTCAGGAAAGACCCGCAACACTTTCCCCTGCTTGCCGCGGTCGCGACCGGCAATAATCCTGACAAAATCGTCCTTTTTGATCTTCCACTTGACGCGTGTCACCGCCTGCGTCCGTGCCATACATCCCCCTCACATCAGTTTGCGCCGGCCTGTCTCAGAGCACTTCGGGTGCCAGGGAAATAATTTTCATATACCCTTTGGCGCGCAGTTCACGCGGCACTGGACCAAAGATGCGTGTCCCCAACGGCTCGCCAGCATCATTGATAAGCACAGCAGCATTATCATCAAAGCGAATGTACGAACCGTCGGCACGTCGCACTTCCTTCTTCGTACGTACTACCACCGCCCGCCGCACATCGCCTTTTTTCACCGTACCATTCGGCAACGCCTCCTTGACGGTGACAACCACGACGTCTCCTACACTTGCATAACGGCGTCGGGTTCCTCCCAGGATGTGAAAGCAGAGGACCTTGCGTGCTCCCGAATTGTCTGCCACCGTAAGCGTCGTCTCTGTCTGTATCATCGTCCTATCCCTTGTCCGATGCTGCGTCCGCGAGCGCTGCGACCTCCTCTGTACCCGCTTGCCGCCGGACAATCTCCAACAAGCGCCAACGCTTGGTTTTGCTCAGAGGCCGTGTCTCGATAATCCGCACCTGATCCCCAGGCCGGCACTGATTGTGCTCATCATGGACGTGATACTTCTTGCTCTGCTTCACGACACGCGCGTAGGCAGGATGCTGCACACGGCGTTCAACTTTGACCGTAATCGTTTTGTGCATGCGATCACTTACCACTTCACCGAGCAAAACCTTTCTGCGGCCCTCTGCCATAACTCACGTCCCTTTAGTGCTGTTGCCTAGCCGACAACTGGCGCTCGCGCTGAATCGTTTTCACGCGAGCAATATCGCGCTTGACCACAGCGATACGACCGACATTGCCAATCTGTCCTGTGGCTAATTGGAACCGAAGGTTAAAGAGCTCCTCGACCAACTCCTGGCCTTTCTGCTGCAGCTCATCAGCGCTCAGCTCGCGCAGTTCACTCGCCTCCATGTCCGTACTCCTCAGCGCTCGCCACCACTCATCAAAAAGCGCGTGGCAATGGGAAGCTTATGCGAGGCCAGGCGCATCGCCTCACGCGCCGTATCCTCAGCGACACCGTCCATTTCATAGAGGATGCGGCCAGGTTTGACCACCGCGACCCAAAACTCCGGTGCCGCCTTTCCCTTGCCCATGCGTGTTTCCGCCGGTTTTTTCGATACGGGTTTGTCAGGGAAGATACGAATCCAAATCTTCCCCCCACGACGCACATGGCGGGTCATGGCCACACGCGCTGCCTCAATTTGCCGACTCGTAATCCAGGCAGGCTCAAGCGCCTGCAACGCATAACGGCCAAAACTGATCTGACTGCCACGTGTGGCGATGCCTTTCCTACGCCCCCGTTGCTGCTTGCGAAATTTCGTTTTTCTCGGCATGAGCATAGCGCCAGTTGCTCCCCTTAATCACGATCTGCCTCAGCCACGAGGGTCGCCTCTTCATGCGGAGCTACGACATCACCTTTGTAGATCCACACCTTGACCCCCACACGACCATACGTCGTCGCCGCCTCTGCAAAGCCGTAATCAATATCCGCCCGAATGGTATGCAGAGGCACTCCGCCTTCTCGATACCATTCGCGCCGCGCCATCTCTGCCCCAGCCAGACGCCCCGCAGATTCAATACGAATACCCTTGGCACCAAAGCGCAAGGCCGACGTAATCGCCTTCTTCATCGCCCGCCGGAACGCCACACGCCGTTCCAATTGCAAGGCCACGTTCTCAGCAACGAGCTGGGCATCGATCTCCGCTTTACGAATCTCGCGGATATTAATCGCCACCTGTTTATTCGTCAGCTCTTGCAAGGCATTTTTGAGCTTATCAACCTCGGCCCCGCGCTTCCCAATAATGATGCCGGGACGCGCTGTATAAATATTAATCTTGGCACGATTCGCCGCTCGCTCAATCTCGACTTTGGAAATCCCTGCGTGATAGAGGCGCTCCTTGATATAGCGGCGCACCATGAGGTCTTCGTGCAACAAGTCGGCATAGTTGCGTTTCGCATACCAATTCGACTGCCAGGTCTTTGTCGTACCCAAACGAAATCCAGTGGGATGCACCTTCTGTCCCACGCTGTCTCTCCTCTCTGGTTGCCAGCCGACTAGCCGCGCTCTCTCAGGATGACGCGGATATGACTGGTACGTTTACGAATTGGTGTTGCCCGCCCCCGTGCGCGTGGCATATAACGCTTCAACGTCGGTCCTTCATCGACCATGATCTGATCGATCACCAACTCGTCGACATCGTTAACCCCATCGTTTTCCGCCGCATTTGCCACGGCTGAGCGCAGCACCTTCTGTACCGGCTTCGCCGCTTTTTTCCGCGTCAGAGCTAAGATACTCAGCGCCTGGCTAACGCTCTTTCCGCGTACGGTATCGATCACCATACGCACCTTACGTGGCGCGATCCGTATGGATTTCGCACTCGCCTTCATGGCCGCCCTTTCTTCGTCACCACCGTCAGTCAAGCCGTCACTTTAAGTGCGTGGTACGTCTGCTCATCCCACTGTGGGAGCGAAACGTCCGGGTCGGCGAAAATTCCCCCAACTTGTGTCCCACCATATTCTCAGTAATGTATACGGGGATAAACCGTTTGCCATTATGCACCGCGATGGTATGACCAACCATCTCTGGAATAATGGTCGAGCGTCTCGACCATGTCCGAATCACCCGCTTTTCTTGATCGCCGTCGAGCGCCTCAATTTTCTTCAAGAGATGATCATCGACAAATGGCCCCTTCTTCACCGAACGCCCCATATCCCTTCCCTTTCACCCCCTGAACCCCGTCTATGCGCGCCGCCGCACGATATATTTCGTCGTTCGTTTATTACGTCGCGTTTTATACCCTTTCGTCGGCACACCCCAAGGCGTACAGGGATGACGCCCTCCAGACGTCTTGCCTTCGCCACCACCGTGCGGGTGATCAACCGGATTCATGGCCACCCCACGCACGTGCGGACGTCTTCCCAACCAGCGCTTCCGTCCTGCTTTGCCAATGCTAATATTTTCGTGATCAACATTGCCAACCTGGCCAATCGTCGCCCGACACACGCTCTGTACGAGTCGCATCTCCCCCGACGCCAGGCGTATCTGCGCATACTTGCCTTCGCGCGCCATCAGCTGTGCCGCTCCTCCCGCACTGCGCACGAGTTGCCCCCCACGTCCAGGAGAGAGCTCAATATTATGGATGGTCATGCCAAGCGGCATATCCCGCAATGCCATGGCGTTTCCAGGATGAATATCCGCTCCAGCACCCGACATCACCGTATCGCCGACGTGCAAGCCCATTGGGGCCAGAATGTAGCGTTTTTCCCCGTCTGTATAATGGAGCAGCGCCAGGCGCGCCGAGCGGTTAGGATCATACTCAATCGACGCCACTTTGGCCGGAACACCATCCTTGTTGCGCTTAAAATCGATCACCCGATAACGCCGCTTGTGCCCACCACCACGGTATCGACTCGTAATCCGCCCGTTGTTATTGCGTCCACCGCTCTTTTTCAAAGGACGCACCAAACTGCGTTCCGGCGTCGTGCGGGTAATTTCCTCAAATGTGCTCACCGTTTGGAAACGCCGACCCGGGGAGGTCGGCTTATACGCCCGAATTGCCATACGATCCCTCCCGGCTCTACACACCTTCAAAGAAGGTAATGGTATCACCCTCACGTAAGGTGACGTACGCTTTTTTCCAATCGGGTTTTTTCCCTTCTCGGAAGCGTACCCGCCTGGTCTTTCCCTGGATATTTAAGGTATTCACTCTCAGGACTTTCACCTGGAAAAGTGTCTCCACGGCGTGTCGAATCTGTACTTTATTGGCCCGTGGATCCACTCTAAAGACCACTGTATTCTCATCTTCGTTGCGACGCATGCCCTTTTCGGTCACCAAGGGCCGCTTAATGATCTGATAGGGATCCATGCATCAATCTCCCGGAAATTCTCTCAATCGCCTCCTCAGCGCAGATCACGGTGGTATGATCCAACAGGTCATAGACATTGAGGCCCATCACGGGCAAAACTTTCACTCCAGGGATATTCCGAGCCGAGAGCGACAATGGCTCATGCTTTTCCCCAGTGACGAAGAGCACCTTCGGCTTCTCGGTAAAACGCTTGATGAGTTGAGCCACCTGTCGCGTTTTCGGTTGGGTGATGTCAAACTGGTCAATAACCCGAAAAGCCTGCTCACGCACTTTGAGACTCAACGCGGAGCATAAGGCAGCACGCCGTTTCTTTTTGGGCATGCTATACGCATAGGAACGCGGCATTGGACCAAAGACGGTTCCTCCACCACGCCACAGCGGCGACCGGCGTGACCCGGCACGCGCCCGACCCGTACCCTTCTGACGCCACGGTTTGCGTCCACCACCGCGTACGGCGGAACGATTCTTCGTGTGGGCTGTTCCTTGCCGGCGCCGTGTCAACTGATAGCGGACCACCTCGTGCAACAGGTGCTCTTTGACGTCAACTCCAAAGATGGCTTCCGGCACCTCAATTTGCCGAATCACTTGCCCCTGCGTATCGTACACATCAACGTTCATGAGTCTTTCCCCGCACGCGTCTCACTGCGGCTGCTTGGTGCTGGCACGCACACACACCATCCCCCCGTTGGGTCCCGGCACCGCTCCTTTCACCAACAAGAGGCTGTGCTCTTTGACAAAACGCACGACTTCCAAATTCCTCACCGTCACCCGTACGTGTCCATATTGACCAGCCATACGTGTATTTCTAAACACCCGCGACGGGTCTGCGCCAGCCCCCACTGCACCCCCGCCTCGGAAGGACTCGTGCGTTCCATGCGAGGCGTTTTTCCCACCAAAATGGTGGCGTTTCATTACCCCAGCAAATCCACGTCCTTTCGACGTCCCGCTCACATCGACATAACGAAGATTGGCAAAAATCTCCCCCGAAATCTCCTGCCCTTCTGCCAGTTCCTCAAGCGTGGCGGCATCGACACGAAATTCGCGTAACCACCGTTTCGGGGTGACCCCACTACGGCGAAAATGGCCCTGCATAGGTTTCGTCGTCCGCTTCAGCGGTTTCTCTCCAAACCCCAACTGTACCGCCGTATAACCGTCACGCCCTTGGGTCTTTTTCTGCACCACCCAGCAGGGTCCTGCCTCAATCGCCGTTACGGGGATGACCGTCCCATCCTCGGAGAAGAGCTGCGTCATGCCTACTTTCCGCCCAATAAGCCCTTGTAACATGCGCCGCCCTCTCCTACAACTTGATTTCTACATCGACCCCAGCAGACAGGTCGAGTTTCATCAGCGCATCGACCGTCTGCGGAGTTGGTTCAAGAATGTCGAGAAGCCGCTTGTGCGTCCGGATCTCAAATTGCTCACGTGATTTCTTATCAACGTGCGGCGAGCGGAGGACGGTAAATTTGTTCAAAATCGTCGGTAACGGAATCGGGCCAGCCACTTTCGCACCCGTCCGTTTCGCCGTTTCCACAATCTCTCCTACCGACTGATCAAGGATACGGTGATCGTACGCCTTGAGTCGTATGCGAATCTTTTGTCCTGCCATCGCTCCAGCATCCTTGGTCTGTGGCCAGCCTACGCCAAGATGTCACTGACGACCCCAGCGCCCACCGTGCGCCCCCCCTCCCGAATGGCAAAGCGCAACTCCTTCTCCAACGCAATCGGCGTGATCAACTCCACCTCCACCCCGATGTTGTCCCCCGGCATCACCATCTCCACCCCCCCAGGCAACGTCACCACCCCCGTCACATCCGTCGTGCGAAAATAAAACTGCGGCCGATACCCATTGAAAAACGGCGTGTGCCGCCCCCCCTCCTCCTTCGTCAACACATACACCTCCGCCGCAAACCGCGTGTGCGGCGTGATCGACCCCGGCTTCGCCAACACCTGCCCCCGCTCCACCTCGTCGCGCTTCACCCCGCGCAACAACACCCCAATGTTGTCCCCCGCTTCCCCCTGGTCCAACAGCTTGCGAAACATCTCCACCCCCGTCGCCACCGTCTTTTGCGTCGCCCGAATCCCCACAATCTCTACCTCTTCCCCTACCTTCACCACCCCGCGCTCCACCCGCCCCGTGGCCACCGTGCCGCGCCCCGAAATCGAAAACACATCCTCCACCGGCATCAAAAACGGCCGCGCCACCGCCCGCTCCGGCGTCGGAATGTAACTGTCTACCGCCGCCATCAGTTCAAAAATACACGCCGTCTCCGGCGCCTCCACCTCCCCACTCTCCAACGCCTTGAGCGCACTGCCACGCACCACCGGAATGTCATCCCCCGGAAAATCATACGCACTTAAGAGCTCGCGCATCTCCAACTCCACCAGGTCCAACAGTTCCGGGTCGTCCACCATGTCCACTTTGTTCATAAACACCACGATGTAGGGCACCCCCACCTGCCGCGCCAACAAGATGTGCTCCCGCGTCTGCGGCATCGGCCCATCCGCCGCACTCACCACCAAAATCGCCCCGTCCATCTGCGCCGCCCCGGTGATCATGTTCTTCACATAGTCGGCATGCCCCGGACAGTCCACGTGCGCATAATGCCGCTGCTCCGTCTGATATTCCACGTGCGCTGTGGCAATGGTAATCCCCCGCGCCTTTTCCTCGGGCGCCTTGTCGATCTCGTCAAACGGCACGTACGCCGCTAACCCCTTTTTCGCCAACACTTCCGTGATCGCCGAGGTCAGCGTCGTCTTGCCATGATCCACATGCCCGATCGTCCCAATGTTGACGTGGGGCTTGGTCCGCTCAAATCTCGCCTTCGCCATCTTCCCCTCTCCTTATCGGCAACGTGTTCCGTTATGTGACGACGTTGAGCACCCCATCTTCCCAAGAAGCAGATATCTCCACGGCTGACACGTCGAGACAAGCAGGTATGCGAATCGATAGGCAGTCTCACACCTGTGGATTCTATGGAAGCCCACGATCGGACTTGAACCGATGACCTCTTCCTTACCAAGGAAGTGCTCCACCGCCTGAGCTACGTGGGCTCTGAGACACCTATGCCAGAAGAGCGGGAAACGGGATTCGAACCCGCGACCCTCAGCTTGGAAGGCTGATGCTCTACCAACTGAGCTATTCCCGCCCCACACTTTCCTTGAGCCTGTAGCCACCGGATGGGGAGGGGAGGATTCGAACCTCCGAAGGCTCTGCCAACAGATTTACAGTCTGCCCCCTTTGACCACTCGGGAACCTCCCCACTGTAAACGCCAAATACGTACTGATTATGGGAAACCATCCGTGGTGCGAAGGAGCCGATGAGAGGACTTGAACCTCCAACCAGCTGATTACAAATCAGCTGCTCTACCTGTTGAGCTACATCGGCAGTTAAGACACCCTGCGTGCCAGCCTGCAAAATGCATAACAACTCAGTCTACAGAAAAATCGCCAGGATGTCAACGACAACTCGGGGGGGGCGCCTGGTTACTGGCAATACGTTGCGCCCAAAGCGAGGATAAAATAATCGATCCTGCCACTGCCGTGTTTAAGGAATCGATTCCCGCGCGCATCGGAATGCGTACCAACGTATCACAGTGCACACGCACGAGACGACGGATACCCCGCCCCTCCGCCCCCACGACCAAGACGACGCGTTCTGGCCACTGCACCTCGGCCACCGTGAGAGCAGCCCCCGCATCAGCACCATAGATCCAACATCCCGCCCGCTTCAGGTCTTCGAGTGCATGTACGACATTCACCACCTGCACAACCATCATCCGCTCAACCGCTCCCGTCGAACGCTTGGCCACCACCGGCGTGAGCCCAACAGAACGATGGCGAGGCAACAGAATCGCCTCGACACCAAACGCCGCCGCCGAGCGAATCAGCGTGGCAAAGTTCCCGACATCCGTCACTCCATCCAAAAGCAGCAATGTATAGGGACCCATAGCCTGTGCCAACGAGGCAAGGACCGCAGCAAAGGGATGGTACCCAAGTGGCGTCACTACGGCAACCACACCCTGATGCTGTGCATGCCCAAGCAATCGTTGTAGCTGCCCGTTACTGACCATCTCAATGGGAATCTCTCGACAGCTGGCAAGCTCGATAATGCGACGCAGCCGCGCGTCCCCACGTCGCACCTCGCAGAGAATCTTTTCAACACGCCGCTGCCCGGCTTGCAAGGCTGCAAGTACCGCGTGCACGCCGTATATGTGCTCATCTGCCACCGTTTGTTGCCGGGAGGGTACGTGCATTATCGCCCTTGGGCAGGCTCTTGCGGGCAAACCATACACACTGCATACGCCGCAATACCCGCTTCCTGACCGGTAAAGCCCAAACCATCGGTCGTCGTCGCCTTCACACTGATTTGCCCTGGAGCTCCTGCCACGGTCGCCGTTAACGTCTGCATCATCTGCGAAATATAGGGGGCTAACCGGGGTCGCTGCGCCACCACCGTAATATCCGCATTGCTTAAAACATACTGTCGCTCGGCCAACAGCGCCGTGACTTGCCGGAGCAAAACCAAACTCGATACCCCACGCCAGCGGTCATCCGTGCTCGGGAAATGCTGTCCCAAATCACCCAGGGCAAGTGCCCCTAACATCGCATCGCACAGGGCATGCACCACCACATCCGCATCAGAATGACCCAGCAAACCACGCTCGTAGGGAATGGTCACACCGCCAAGCACCAGCGCCCGCTCGGGGACTAGTGGATGGGCATCATAGCCAAACCCGATACGCATCGACACGTGCCTCAGTTGAGAAAGCGTAGCAAACTTTCACCCAAGCGCAGATCGTTGGGCGTGGTGATCTTCACATTATACTCA
>Ga0081538_10000799_pt2 | contig 25837 bp, 22 predicted proteins | sample TabmetS5T2R1_FD_71022 | JGI IMG/M metagenome (GOLD analysis project Ga0081538, IMG submission 71022) | Tabebuia heterophylla rhizosphere microbial communities from the University of Puerto Rico - S5T2R1 | ecosystem: Host-associated > Plants > Roots > Rhizosphere ... | reverse complement strand
CGCCATCCCGCCGCCCAGGCCGAGCTCGCCAAGCGCTACCGGCAGCTCCGGGGCCGCCTGGCCGAGCTGATCACCAGGCGCTACGCCCGCCACCAGGCCGCCCCGCCCATGCCCCCCGAGCACCTGGCCGCCCTGGTGCTGGCCACCGACGCCGGCCTGTTCCTCCAGTACTCCGCCGAGCCTGGCGCGCTCCCCTGGGAGCTGCACGCGGACGCCATGATCCAGCTCCTGGACCCTCCCGCACCTGGTCGTTCTGACCCGGCTGCGCTCTGACCCAGCCACCCGGGGCATCGCCTCACCCTCCACTCCAGGCGATGCCGATCGGTGTCCCCTAGAGAGGCGGTCATGTATCCGGCGCCGCATGCCGCGCGGAGGCGTCCGTGGAGCGCCGCAGCTTGCGCGCCGCCCCCGGCGACCACCCCACCTTGAGCCTGGATACTTGACCGGCTCTCAAGTCGCGGCGATGGCGGCGGCGAGGTGGCGCTCGACGTCGATGTAGGCGTCGTCGGCGACGTCGTAGACGACCTTGTGGATCTGGCCGCCGCTCCACTCGAACTTGGGGGTGTACTCGGAGCTGACCGCGTCCCCGCTGTCGTAGCCGACGCACAGCCCTTCGCCGGTGAGGGCGTACATGCGGTCATGGTCCGGATCTCAGCCTCGGCCACGACCTGGTCGTCGATGTAGAGCCTGAGCGGGCCATGAGACTCGCGGCGCTCGCCGATGCGTTCCTTGGTGAACTCCACCCCGACGATGTGCCGACCGGAGCGGGGAGCGGGCGCGGTGATCCGCGTCTCGGGCGGGATGCCGATGAAGTTGTAGGCATAGGTGAGGGTGCCGTCCTTGACGAACAGCGAGTAGCCACCGAACCGTGAGCCCTGGGCGACGATCACGCCCTGGCTGGCGCTGGTGAAGTCGACCTCGGCGAGGATCTTGAACGAGACAGCCTTGGTGTTGGCCGCCGAGTGCTCGGGCACCTCGGTGGTGCCCGGGTAGTAGGTGTACTGGCCGCTGGGCGGGACCGGGACGTGGTACTCCAGGGCGAGCCGCTTCTCCAGCTCCTCCCCGGTGGCGCCGAGGTCGCTGAGGGGCAGGACGTTGTTCGCCCTGGCCTCCTCGAACCACAGCGCCTTGAGCTCCTCCAGCTTGTCGGGGTGTCTGTCGGCCAGGTCGTGGGCCTCGGAGCGGTCGGTATCGGTGTGGAACAGCTGCCAGCGGTCCTCGTCGAAGCGGCCCTTGCCGAGGAACGGCCCGTGCTCGGCCACGGCCTTCCAGCCCTGGTGCCAGATGCCGCGGGTGCCGAGCATCTCGTAGTACTGGGTCTGCTTGCGGGTCGGTCCGTCGGCCTCGAAGGTGTAGGACATCGAGATCCCCGACAGCGGCGACTGCCGGTGACCGTTGACGACCTCGGGCATCTCCACCCCGCAGGCCTCCAGGATGGTCGGGTAGATGTCGACCGAGTGGTGGTACTGGCTGCGGACCTCACCGCGGGCCGTGATCCGGGCCGGCCAGGAGATCACCAGCGGGTCGCAGACCCCGCCCTGATAGCTGTAGCGCTTGAACATCCGGAACGGGGTGGAGAAGGCCACGGCCCAGCCGGTCGGGTAGTGGTTGTAGGTGCTCGGGCTGCCCAGCTGGTCGATCATGGCCAGGTTCTGCTCGATGTCGTCGGGCCAGCCGTTGAAGAACTTTGTTCTCGTTGACCGAGCCGTTGGGGCTGCCCTCCCCGGAGGCGCCGTTGTCGGCGCAGTAGAGCACGATGGTGTTGTCCAGCTGCCCCGACTCCCCCAGGTAGTCGACGATCCGGCCCACCTGGGCGTCGGCGTACTCCGAGAAGCCGGCGTAGACCTCGGCCATGCGGGAGAACAGCCGCTGCTCCTCCTCCGACAGCGAGTCCCAGGGCCGCACGGCGTCGGCCGGGGTGAAGGTGCCCTCGGCCATGGGGTTGATCGGGGTCAGCTCGGTGCCCCGGGCAGGATGCCGCGCTCGATCATCCGGGGCAGGACCCACTCGCGGTAGGCCTCGTAGCCGTCGTCGAACTTTCCCTTGTAGCGGTCGATGTACTCCTGGGGGGCATGGTGGGGCGCGTGGTTGGCCCCGGGGCAGAACCACAGGTACCAGGGCTTGTCCGGTTCCGACTGCTTGGAATCGCGGATGAACGAGATGGCCTTGTCGGCCAGGTCCTTGGACAGGTGATAGCCGTCCTCGGGCCCGTAGGGCTGGTCGATGTAGTGGTTTTCCTCGGCTAAGGAGGGATACCACTGGTTGGTCTCGCCGCCGATGAACCCGTAGAAGCGGTCATAGCCCAGGCCCAGGGGCCAGTCCTTCTTGGAGGCGCCCATGCTGAAGGCGTCGATGGGCACGTTGTGGTTCTTGCCGACCCAGAACGTCGACCAGCCGGCGTCGCGCAGGACGTGGGCCAGGGTGCCGTTCTCCGGTGGAATGTGGGAGCTGTAGCCCGGGAACCCGGTCGCCGCCTCCGAGATCGACGCGTACCCGTTGAGGTGGTGGTTGCGGCCGGTCAGGAACGTCGAGCGGGTCGGCGAGCACAGCGCGGTGGTGTGCCAGTGGCTGTAGGTGAGGCCGTTGTCGGCGAGGCGCTGCATGGTCGGCATGTTGATCCGGCCGCCATAAGGCGACCAGGCCGCGCAGCCGGTGTCGTCGTACAGCACCACCAGCACGTTCGGCGCTCCCTCGGGGGCCCGGTCGGCCAGGAACGCGTCCCAGTCCGGGGTCGACTCCCGCACGTCCAGCTTGATCTCGCCCTTGAACTGCCTTGGCATGTCGGGGCCTCCTCGTAGCCGGGAACCGGGGCGGTGCATGTTTGGTCAGGGTTCGGCGGTCAGCCAGAGACGGGCTGCTCGGTTCGGCTTGGCAAGCATCGCGAGGGTGCAGGACGCTGTAATCACCCCCTCTGGGTGATTGCTGGTGCGAAGACGGCGGTCGCGTGGACTCCCGGCCTCCCCGGGCGGTGGGACTCCCCCCTTGTGCGCTGCCTTCTCCTCTGTTGACATCAGCACGTCGGCCGGCCGGCGTCGGCAGGGAGAGGAGGCGGCCCATGGCAGTGACGCGAAGCCCGCAGGAGGTCTTCAACCACCACGCGCAGGCGCTCGGCGCCGAGGACCTGGAGGAGATCGTCGCCGACTACAGCGACGACGCCATCTTCATCACCCCCGCCGGCGTCCAGCGAGGCAAGGACGGCATCCGCCAGGCGTTCACCAAGCTCCTCAGCGAGGTCCCGCAGGCCACCTGGGACCTCAAGACCACCATCTACGAGGACGACATCCTGTTCCTGGAGTGGGGCGCCGAGGGCGGCGGCAACCGCATCCAGGACGCCGTCGACACCTTTGTGTTCCGCGACGGCCTCATTCGGGTGCAGACCGTCCGCTACACCCTGCTGCCTCGCTGACGGAGGAGGTTCGCGATGCGAGAGGATGTCGAGTTCGACGCCGAGGGTGTGACCCTGCGGGGCTGGCTGTACCGGCCGGACGGTGCCGCCGGCCCGGTCCCCACCGTGGTCATGGCGCACGGCTTCTCCGCGGTCAAGGAGATGTACCTGGACAGCTTCGCGGAGGCGTTCGCCGCCGGCGGGCTCGGGGCGCTGGTGTTCGACAACCGCAACTTCGGCGCCAGCGACGGCGAGCCTCGGCAGGAGATCGACCCCTGGCAGCAGGTGCGCGACTACCGCCACGCGATCACCTACGCCCAGACCCGCCCGGAGGTCGACGCCGACCGCATCGGCGCGTGGGGCACCAGCTACAGCGGCGCCCACGTGCTGGTGGTCGGCGCGATCGACAAGCGCGTCAAGTGCGTCGTCGCCCAGGTGCCGCTCGTCAGCGGCTTCCGCAACATCCAGCGGCTGGTCCGCCAGGACTTCCTGGCGCCCAACCGCGCGGCCATGGACAACGACCGCGCCGCCCGCTACCGCGGCGAGCCGCCCGCGATGGTCCCCGTCGTGGACCCTGACCCCATGGCGGTCTCAGCGCTGCCCACCCCCGACTCCTGGGAGTGGTTCAGCGAGACCGGCGAGCGCCGCGCGCCGGCGTGGAAGAACGAGGTCACCCTGCGCACCGTCGAGATGCTGATGGAGTACGAGCCCAGCGCCTACCTGGAGCGCATCAGCCCCACCCCGCTCCTGATGGTGGTCGCCGCGCTCGACCACCTCACCCCGAGCGACCTCGCGCTGGAGGCCTACCAGCGGGCGCGCGAGCCGAAGAAGCTGGTGCTGCTGCCCGGCGCCCACTTCGACGCCTACGTGACGGCCTTCGACGCCGCCAGCGGCGCGGCCCGCGACTGGTTCCTCGAGCATCTCGGCAGGTCGGGCTAGCCCCCTGACGCCCGTAGGGGCCGGTTCCGAGGCCGGAAGCGCGGCGGCCGGGCTGGATGCCAAGGTGGGGTGGCCTGGCTGGCCATCCCACCTTGGGACTTGCTGCCTGCGAGGGGCACCACGCCCCAAGGGGTCGGTCACACCCGCGATGGTGACCGGCAAGGTGGCCTCGCTCGCCCACTGACGTCGTTGTCGGGGACGTCACCGTATTCGCGCGACCGCCCGCCCGTCGTGAGTAACGCCGCTGCTCCCCTCCTCGGCGGCATTACTCTCTGGTGGCCTGTGCCGAGGACCAGTAGATTCCGCGGCTGCCGACGGGCACCGGGCGAAAGGGCATGGCGTGCGCAGGATGCGGTACCTGACGCTGACGCTGATCGTGGCGCTCGCGGCCGGCTGCACCGGGCCAGGGGACGGCGACCGGCCGCTCCGGGTCGGCACCTCGCTGCCGCTGAGCGGTGAGCGCGCCCAGCTGGGGCTCGACACCAGGCGCGGCTACGAACTCTGGCGGGACATGGTCAATGGCGACGGCGGCCTGCTCGGCCGCCCCGTCGAGCTGGTGGTCAGAGACAACGGCAGCAACGAGGAGACCGTCGCGGCCGACTACGAGCGCCTGATCGGCCATGACAAGCCCGAGCTGCTGCTCGGCAGCCAATCGTCGGTGCTCAACCTGCCCGCCTCGGCCGTGGCCGAGCGCAGCAAGATGCTCTTCGTCTGCCCCTCATGCGGCTCCCAGGAGATGTTCAGCCGGGGCTTCCACTACCTGTTCTTCGCGCAGCCGGCCACCGGCGTCCACCAGGCCGACCTGTTCGCCCAGTGGGTCGCGTCGCTGCCACCCGATCAGCGGCCAAGGACCGCCGCCTACCCCTTCCTGGACAACCCGTTCCACACCTCGGTCGTCGGGTCGATCAAGCGGCAGCTCAAGCTGATCGGCATCAAGACCGTCCACCACGCGGTCTACCCCGAGGACGCGAGCAGCGTCGCCGCCGTCTTCGACGCCATCGCCCGTCGGATCGAGTCCAAGGGCGCGGACATGGTCGCCCACGGCGCCTCCTTCGAGGACGGCGTGGCGATGATCAAATCATTCATCAGGGTCGGCTACAGCCCCAAGGTGCTGTTCCAGACCACGGCGCCGGCAGAGGGCGACGAGTTCGTCGAAGCGATCGGCAAGCAGAACACCAATGGCGTCTTCTTCGCCGTCAGCTGGAGCCCGGACGCGAACTATCCCCTCAACCGGGAGTTCGTGCGCGCCTACCGGGACAGGTTTGGCGGCGTGCCCTCGGAGGACGCCGCCGACGCCTTCGCCGCCGCGCAGATCGTGCAGGCCGCCGTCGAGGGAGTCGGCTCCCTCGACCAGGCAAAGCTCGCCGACTGGCTCCACGACAACACCGTGCAGACGATCCTGGGACCGATGTCGTGGGACCAGCGGGGCGCGCCGGAGGGGTCGTTCATCCTGGGTCAATGGCAGCGGGGCAGCTCCAGGATCGTGCTCCCCCGCAACGTCGCCAACACCGACACGATCGTGTTCCCGAAGCCGGACTGGGCGCCGGCGAACTACTGAGCGCGCCGCTCGGCGGCACCGCCGCCGACCCGGTTGAGCAACGTCGCCAACTCCGTGCGGCCGGAGATCCCGAGCTTGGCGTACGCCCGGCCGAGGTAGTTGTCGACGGTCCGCACCGACAGCCCGAGGCGCCCCGCGATCCGGCGGCTCGGCTCACCGACGACCGCCAGCGCGGCAACCTCCCGTTCCCTGGCGGTCAGCAGCGAGAGCAGCCTGCCGGCCTGCAGGGCCGGGGTCCGGGCGCCCTCGCAGGCGGCGGCGAGGGCGCCCGCCCGGACCAGCGACGCCTTGGCACCGGCCTGCCTTCCCGACCTCTGGTGGCATCGGGCCGCGGCGACGGCCGCCTCGGCGGCCAGCAGCAGCGCCCCGAGCTCCTCGAACGTCGCGGCCACCTCGTCCAGCGCGCCGGCGTCGGACGCGGCCAGCGCGGCGGCGGCCGCGGCGACGGTCGCCGCGAACCTGCCCTCGAGGCGCGCCGCCAGCGTGGCGAGCCGGTCGGTGACCAGTTCGGGTCGGCCGAGGCGGGCGATGTCGTACAACGCGGTCAGCTCGACGGTGCGCTGCTCCTTGGCCCGCGCCAGCTCGGCGGCCCGGTCGGCCAGGGTGAGCGCGCGCGTCAGCTCCCCGCTCCCGGCCGCGACCCACGCCCGGTTGAGCTCCAGCCTGGCCTCGAACAGCCTGTTGACCTCGTCCGCGCGCCGGTCCATCTCGGCCAGCCAGCGGGCGGCGCCGGCGGGATCGCCGGCCAGGGCGGCCGCGCAGGCCAGCTCACCCTGCCAGAGGCGGACGAAGCGGTACGGGTCGTGATCGCCGAGCAGGGCCACCGCCTCGGTCAGCGAGGCCTGTGCCGTCCCCACCTGCCCCTGCGCAAGGGCCACCATCCCACGGAATCCGGCCCAGGCACCGGTCAGCCACGGCGACTGCCCGACCGCGGCGGCCTGGTAGCCCCGGTCGGCGTGCTCACGCGCCCGGCGCAGCTCGCCCGCTGCCAATAGGACCCGGCAGCGGGCCCAGTCGAGCATGGCCTCCCCCCAGGGCGCATCGTCCCGGTGTCGGCGCCAGATCGCCGTCGCGCGGTCGGCGGTCGCCAGCGCCTGCTGGAAGCTGCCCAGCAGGCCGCCGGCGGTCACGGCGGCGGCCGCCGCGATGACCACCGCCACCGGCATGGCGCCCTGCCGCTCGACCACCGGGGAGGCGACCGCCAGCACCTCGCGGCAGCGCCCGTCGAACAGCAGGATCAGGGCCCGCATGGCGACGATGTCGTCCCTGTCCGCCTCGCTGGCCGCCGCGTCCGCCGCGTCGTCGAGCGCCTCCTCGGCCTCGGTGGCACGGGCCAGACCCCAGTACAGGTTGGCCGCACGGATGGCCAGCCAGCGGCCGTAACGCCGGTCGCCGTGGGTCGGCGGCTCACCGGCCAGGACCTTGACCGCCTCGACATGCCTGCCCTGCTGCCCGAGCGTCTCGGCGAGGAATTGCCGGGCCGGTTGGCCGCCGCCGGCGTCGCAGGCGGCGCGGGCCAGGCGCTCGCCCAGCTCCAGGTCGAAGCGGCGAACCGCCTGGCGGGCGGCCGGCAGGAACACGTCGGGTCGCACGGCCGAGCCGGCTTCCAGCTGCCAGGTGGCCACCCGCAGCTGGTCGTCACGGCGGCGCAGGTACTCGCCGCCGAAGGTGTCGGCCAGCATGCCCCGGACGGCCCGGGCCCGGGCAACCGGGAGGGTGGCCCGAAGCACCTCCCCGTACAGGGGGTGGGCCAGACGCACCCAGGTTCGCCGTCCGGACTGTTCCACCGCCAGCAGCCCGGCGCGTTCGGCTGCCTCGATGGCGCTGCGGGAGGCCAGGCGCTCCAGCAGGGCCAGCGGAAACGGCTCGCCGCAGGCAGCCAGCTCGAGGGTGGCGCGACCGGCCGGCCCGAGCCCGTCCAGGCGGGCGCCGACCAGCTCGGCGAGGCGGGTGGCCCCGCGCAGGCCACCCGTCCAGTGCCAGACCCCGCTGCGGCGGAACAGGGTTCCGGCCTCCAACCCTCCAAGGATCAGCTCGCGCAGGAACAGCGGGTTGCCCTTGGCAACCCGGATGAGCTGGTGCCGGGTCACCGCGTCGATCTGGCCGTCGAGGGCATGATCGACCAGCTCCTCCATGGACGCGTCGGTCAGCGTCGTAACCGTCAGCCGCCCGACCAGCCCGTCCTTCCACAGGGCGACGATCGAGTCGGGGGCAGGCTCGCCCCTGCGCACGGTGGCCACCACCACGGCGACCGAGCGGTTGACGAGCTGGTGGACGAGCGCGGCAGAGGCGTCGTCGAGCAGGTGCGCGTCGTCCACGCCCAGCACCAGCCGGTTCGGACTGGCTCGCCGGGCAAGCTCGTCGGCCGCCCACCGGAGCACCTCCCAACCCTCCGCCTTGACGTGCTCGCCGGACGGCAGCAGGTGCGAGACCGCTCCCAAGGGGATGGAGGCGGCCGAGCGCGTGGCTCCCACCCATGCGGTCTCGCGGCCGGCACGACGAGCCTGGTCCAGCGCTTCTCTCGCCAGTCGGGTCTTGCCGACCCCGGCCACCCCGGCGAGCACCACGCCGCCGGCCGGGTCGAGCAGCTCGCGTTCGATCGCCAGCAGCTCGGCCCGACGGCCAACGAGTGGCCACGCCACATCCACAGCGCCGATCCTTCCGCTGGCGACGGAGCCCGAGGCGGGGCCAATAGCCTACGCCGCTGTCCAGCGGGTCAGGGGGGAGTAACGGCCGGGGTTGCGGGAGCAGTACCACTACTCTCCACAGCCGAATGGCCGCGTCGATACGGTGCGGCAGCCCCAGCGCACCCCCAGCCATCCGTCACGGTTGCGAGGAGCCGGCCATGTTTCGCAACCTGGAGATCCGGTGGAAGCTCACGGCGCTCCTGGTGCTGCCGCTGGTCGGACTGATCGTGTTCGCCTCGTCCCAGGTCCACGCGAGCACGTCCAGACAGCGGCAGGCCGACCGGCTGAACCGGCTGAGCGCCCTGGCGGTGGACGTCACCGGGCTCACGGACGCCCTTCAGCAGGAGCGGGCGACATCCAGCGGGTACATCGCCAGCGGGCGGCGCCGCTACCAGAGCGAGATGACCGCCGACCGCGGTCAGGCCGACAGGGCCGAGCGCTCGCTCCGTTCCCGGGTCGGCACGCTTCCCGTCGGGGACTACTCGCCGCGCCTCCAGCGCGACCTGAACGACGCCGTCCGCCGGTTGGGTGAGCTGCAGGGCTGGCGCCGCTTGCTGGAGACCAGCCCCCTGGCCGTGACCAGGGTGGTGAACTCCTATGGTGAGCTGATCGACAGCCTCCTCGACGTGATCGCCGCCATCGGGGTCGAGCCCGGCAGCGAGGGGTTCGCCGCCAACGTCGCCGCGCTGGTCGAGATCTCGCACGCCAAGGAGGCGGCCTCCCAGAGCACCAGCCTGCTGTTGACCGCCCTCCTCCAACGGCAGTTCGGGCCGGGCGAGTACCAGCGCTTCGCGACCCTGGTCGGCGCGGAGGACTCCTCGGTGCAGCGGTTCCTGGCCGCCGCGCCGCGCGAGGAGCGGACCTTCTACCAGCACGCTGTCGCCGGATCGGACAACTCGTCGCTGGCCGAGGTGATGCGCCAGGCGGCGCTGGCCGGTCCGGTGCCGCCGGCCGGTCTCGACGCGGACACCTGGCTCAAGGTGATGTCGACCAAGGTCGGCCAGCTGCACAGGGTCGAGCTGAAGGTGGCCGCCGACGTCGCGGCGGCGAGCGCGGCGGCCGGGACCGCGGCGCGACGGCAGGCGAATGTCACCATCATCGCCACGATCGTGGTGGTCCCGCTGGCGATCGCCCTGGCCCTGCTGCTCGCGAGGTCCATGGCCAGGCCGCTGGAGAAGCTGGAGCAGGCCGCCCGGGACCTGGTGGAGCGGCACCTGCCGGGCGTGGCCGCCCGGCTGCAGCACGCCGGCGATGACCTGGACGCCGCCGCGGCGACCGGCCAGCTGAGCCTGGAGGCGCTGACGAGGAGCGCGCCGCGCGTGCCGGTCGTCTCCCGCGACGAGACCGGGCGCCTGGCCGAGGCGTTCAACACCGTGCAGCGGGTGGCCATCCGGATCGCCGCCGAGCAGGTCGCCCTGCGCCGCTCGGTCGGCGCCATCTTCCTGAACCTCGCGCGGCGCACCCAGCTGCTGGTCAGCCGGCAGCTGGAGCTGATCGACCAGCTGGAGCGCGACGAGGACGATCCGGCGGCCCTCCAGGACCTCTTCAAGCTGGACCACCTGGCGACCCGCATGCGCCGCAACGCCGAGGACCTGATCGTGCTGTCGGGCGCCGAGCCGGCGCGGCGCTGGTCCGAGCCGATCCCGCTGCCGGACGTGGTGCGCGCGGCGATCGGCGAGGTGGAGGACTACGGGCGCGTGGAGCTGCTGCACGTCGCCGAGATCGGCGTGGCTGGCCATGTGGCGGCCGACGTGGTCCATCTGCTCGCCGAGCTGATCGAGAACGCCACCGCCTTCTCGCCACCGAACACGCCCGTCCAGGTGGGCGGCAGCGAGGCCGCCAGCGGCTACGTGCTGGAGGTGGAGGACCGTGGCCTCGGCATGAGCGGCGAGGAGCTGCACAAGACCAATGCGCGGATCTCCGACCCGCCCGCGGTCAACCTCGCCCCCTCGCCCCTGCTTGGCCTGCAGGTGGTCGGCATGCTCGGCCAGCGCCACGGGATCAAGGTCCAGCTGCGCCACTCCTGGTACGGCGGCGTGACCGCGCTGGTGCTGCTCCCCAGGGCCATCACGGTCGAAGTCGGGAGGCAGGAGACCTTGATCGTGGCGAGCCAGCCCGAACCAGCGGCGGCGTCCTCCACGGCTGCGCCGCCGCCCGGTTCACCGGGCGGGTGGGAGACGCTGTCCGGCTATCGCCCGGGGTTGCAGCACGGCCGGTTGAGCATCGCCGACCCGGCCACGACGGATGCGACGGCGCCGACGACCACTCGCCGTGGTGACGCTGGGAGATGACGGTCGCGGCAGCGGGGCCGGCAGCGACCCTGGTCCGTTCGTCCGCCCATACACGATCACCGGGGCCGCCGGGGGCGTATCCGCTCCTGGCATGCCGATCTTGGGCTTGAGGCACTCGTCGTCACCTCCTTGCTGGGCGAGATGGCGAGCAACCTCGGCTTCGAGCGGCGTTCGATCGTGCGGCTGTGCCGGGACGTGCAGTCCATCGCGGAGATCTCCGTGCGCCTGCAGCTGCCGCTCGGCGTCACCAGAGCGCTGGTCGGCGACCTGGCTGACGAAGGACTCGTGGCGGTGTACGGTTCGGCCCAAGCCGCCGACCCGCCCGACCTGGCATTGCTGCAGCGGGTTCTCGACGGACTGCATCGGATCTGAACCCTCTGGCAAGGAGATGAGCGCGTGGCCGACAACCGCGAGCGCGGTCCGCGGCTTCCGCCGCGCTTCATCGTCCGTCTCGCCTGGTCGACCCACCGCGCGATCTACCGGGTCACCGGTGGCCGCGTGGGCCTGTGGCGCCCCAAGCGTGGCCGCTGGGGCACGATGCGCCTGACCACCACGGGCCGCCGCACTGGCCGGCGCCGCAGCGTCATCGTCGGGTACTTCGAGGACGGCCCGAACCTGGTCACGCTCGCGATGAACGGCTGGGCCGACCCGGAGCCGTCCTGGTGGCTGAATCTCCAAACGCAACCGGACGCGACCGTCGAGCTGGTCGGTGAGACCCGTGCGGTGCGGGCGCGCGCCGCCCAGGGAGCGGAGCGGTCGCGCCTGTGGGCGAGGTGGTCCGAGATCGACCGGCAACTGGACGGCTATGCGGCGAAGCGGTCGTCACCGACCGCGGTCGTGATCCTGGAACCGCGACCGGCATCGCCCTGACCGGGCGGGTGCGACCATGGACGAGGGCGCGCTCAGGACCACATCCGCGAGTAGGTCACGGCCGTGCCGGCGTCGCTGTCGTCCAGGTCGAAGGTGAGCCGGTTCTCGACCCGGACCACGCCTTCGACACCGTGGACGGCGCGGACGAGGTCCGGGATGAGGCTGCGCCGCTCGACCCTGCCCTGCAAGACGACCACCCCGTTGTCGACGTGGATGAAGAACCGGCTGGGGGCCATCATGAAGTCGGCGGCGATGACGTCGTCCATGATCTCGCGCTCGATGGCCCGGTCGGGCCGGGTGAACACCCGCAGCAGGTCGGCGCGGCTGATGATCCCAACCAGCCGCTCCCCCTCGTCGACCACCGGCAGGAGCTGGACCCCGGCGGCGAGGAGACGCCGGGCCGCCTCCGCAACGGTGGCGGTGGGCGACACGGTGACCACGGGCGCGGTCATGAGCTTGCCAGCCACCACCGCGGCCGCCTTCTCCCGCTCCCGGCGGCGACGCCTCGACCAAACCAGCGGGACGTTCGCCGCTGCGTCGAAGTGCTCCTGCTTGAGCAGCAGGTCGGCCTCGGTGACGACCCCGAGCACGCGTCGGTCCGGGTCCAGCACCGGCACCACGCCGACTCGGTGCCGGGCAAGCCGGGCCGCAATCTCCTTGAACGGTGTCGACGGCTCGACGGTGGCCACCTCGGTGGCCATCACGTCGCGGACAAGGCTGTGGTGCACGGGTCCTCCTTAGGTTCAGCTCACGATGCAGGTGACTGGTTGAAGGGCGCTCAGCGCCGTCGCCGGCTCACAGGCCAGTCGCGCAGGACTGGGACCACGGGCTCGCTGTGCGGCCAGGGCTGATGCCGTCGGCGCGCGGCGCGCCGTCGCCGGAGACGATCCGTCAGGAGGGTGAGTCGCGTACGCATGGGCGGTTCCGTCATCCCTTTCGGCGGTGGACCCGTTACACCTTCACCGTAGGGCTAAGGCGTCGGCCACCACCTGAGGAACCCGACCTAAATCACGCGCGCCTGCCTCCTTATCTTCACCCGCCTGGCCGCCGGCCGGCATCAGTCCAGACCGAGGCGGTGGGCGAGTGCGGCGGCCTCCACCCGGCCGGCGACGCCCAACTTGGCGAGGATGTTGGAGACGTGGACGCTGGCGGTCTTGGGACTGATGAACAGCGCCTGGGCGATCTGGCGGTTGCTGCGGCCGGCCGCCACCAGCGCGAGGACTTCGGCCTCGCGCGGGGTCAGGCCGAGCTGGGCCGCGGGCGCCGGCGAGCCGGCCGCCGGTTCCCTGCTAGCATGCTGCCGGAGGTCGAGCGCATGCGGGTTGTGCTGCTGGGTCCGCCGGGGGCGGGCAAGGGAACCCAGGCGGACCGAATCGCCGCCCGGTTCGAGCTGGTGCACGTGGCCACCGGCGACATCCTGCGGGCCAACGTGGCCGACGGCACCCCGATGGGCCAGGTGGCCCAGGCCTACCTGGACTCCGGCGAGCTGGTCCCCGACGAGGTCGTCGTCGCGATGATGCTGGAGCGGCTGACCCAGGCCGACTGCGGACACGGGTTCCTGCTGGACGGCTTCCCACGCAGCGTCGCCCAGGCCACGGCCCTTGACCGGCACCTGGCCGAGCTGGGCACGCCGCTGGACGCAGCCATCAACCTGGAGGTCGCCGAGGAGGAGCTGTTGCGTCGGCTGGCCAGGCGCGGGCGGGCCGACGACAACGCCCAGACCATCCGCAACCGCCTTCAGGTGTTCGCCAGCTCGACCCGTCCGCTGCTCGACTACTACGAGGAGCAAGGCCTGCTGTTCAGCGTGGCCGCCGCGGGCACGATCGACGAAGTCACCGAACGCATCCTCCACGCGCCGAGCGACGTCCCGGGGCGTCCCCGCCCCTGAGCGAGGACACCGTCGCTCTGGACCAGGAGTGCAGGCAAACCGTACCATGAGCGCGGCAAGCGACCGGTCGCGTCGGAGCGCGGTGTGAGCGCGTCGCCAGGCGTGTTCGCCGCTCGGCCCTCGACCCGGAGGCGGAACATGGCTGCGAACGCCGAGGTAGGGACCAGCAGGATGGCCAACGCGCGGGTCGCCGTGCAGAAGTTCGGCACCTTCCTGTCCGGCATGATCATGCCGAACATCGCCGCCTTCATCGCCTGGGGGTTCATCACCGCGTTGTTCATCGAGGACGGCCCGTTCCCGGTCGAGGGGATCGGCGGCTTCGGTACCGACGCCGAGGGAGCGCCCAACCAGGGCCTTGTCGGCCCGATGATCCGGTTCATGCTGCCGCTGCTCATCGCCATACAGGGCGGCCGGATGGTCTACGGCATCCGCGGCAGCGTGGTCGCGGCGGTGGCCACCATGGGCGTGATCATCAGCACCCCGAATCCGAACTTCCTCGGCGCCCTGATCATGGGGCCGTTCGCCGCCTGGCTCATGAAGTACGTCGACAAGCTGTGGGAAGGCAAGATCAAGCCCGGCTTCGAGATGCTGGTCAACAACTTCTCCGCCGGCATCCTGGCCGCGGCGCTGGCCGTCGCCGGGTTCTTCGTGTTCGGGCCGCCCATCGACGCCATCGCGACGGCACTGGGCGACGGCGTCGACTGGCTGGTCGACAACAGCCTGCTCCCGCTGGCCAGCCTCATCATCGAGCCCGCCAAGGTGCTGTTCCTGAACAATGCCATCAACCACGGGGTCCTGACCCCGCTCGGCATCCAGCAGGCGGCCGAGGAGGGCAAGTCGATCCTGTTCCTGCTGGAGGCCAACCCGGGGCCGGGTGCCGGGCTGCTGGTGGCCTACGCCGTCTTCGGCACCGGCGTCGCCAGGAACACGGCACCCGCCGCGTTGATCATCCAGTTCTTCGGCGGCATCCACGAGGTCTACTTCCCGTTCGTGCTGCTGAAGCCGGTCACCATTCTGGCGATGATCCCCGCCGGCATGGTGGGCATCCTGACCCTGGTGATCTTCGGGGCCGGCCTCCGGGCGCCGGCGGCGCCCGGCTCAATCATCGCCGTGTACGCCCAGACACCCGGCAACAGCCTGGTCGGTGTCACCTTGTCGGTCCTGCTGGCCGCCGCGACGTCGTTCCTCATCGCCTCGGTGATCCTGCGGGCCAGCCGCAGGAGAGACGAGGAGGGCGACCTGGCCGCCGCGACGGCGCAGATGGAGTCGCTGAAGGGCAAGGAGAGCTCGGTCGCCAGCATGCTGACCAGGGTCGAGGAGGACGAGGCCAAGTCCCGGACCGAGCCGATCCGCAAGGTCGCCTTCGCCTGTGACGCCGGCATGGGGTCGAGCGCCATGGGGGCCTCGGTCCTGCGCAACAAGCTGAAGAAGGCCGGGTTCGAGGATGTGTCGGTGGTCAACGTGGCCATCGCCAACCTGGACGACTCCTACGACCTGATCGTGACCCACCAGGACCTGACGCTCCGGGCCATGGACAAGACCCCGAGCGCGCAGCATGTCTCGGTCCAGAACTTCATGAACAGCCCCAAGTACGACGCCATCGTGGAAGAGGTGAAGCAGACCAACGCTCCCCAGGGCAGCGGCGCGCCGAGCTGAGCCTGAGGCTGTTCCCAACCGACAAGGAGCTCACCGCGGATGAGTGACGTCCTGACGCTGTCCCAGATCAAGATGCCCGGAACGGCCCGGAGCAAGGACGACGCCATCCGGGAGACCGGCGAGATCCTGGTCAACGCCGGTGCGGTCACGCCCGCCTACATCGACTCGATGTTCGAACGGGAGCGGTCGGTCTCCACCTACATGGGCAACTACCTGGCCATCCCGCACGGCACCAACGAGTCGAAGGAGTCGATCAAGCGGTCGGCGCTGTCGGTGGTCCGCTACACCGAGCCGATCGACTGGGACGGGGCCGGCACCGAGGTGCTGTTCGCCCTCGGCATCGCCGGCTACCAGGGCGGCCACATGGACATCCTGAGCAGGATCGCGCTCGTCTTCTCCGAGACCGACGAGGTCGACAAGCTGGTCGCCGCCCGGTCGGCGCAGGAGATCTTCGACCTCCTGAACGCCGTCAACGAGGAATGAGTGGCGTCGCCGTCCATTTCGGCGCCGGGAACATCGGTCGCGGGTTCGTCGGGCTGATCCTGCACCGCGCCGGCTACCGGCTGGTGTTCGCCGACGTCGTTGACGAGCTCATCCACGCCCTCAACAGCACGCCGAGCTACCTGGTCAAGGAGGTCGGGCTCGACGTGGCCACCGAGCGCGTCGACAACTACCGGGCGATCAACAGCCGTGGCGACGAGCCGGCGGTCATCGCCGAGATCGCGTCGGCCGACATCGTGACCACGGCGGTCGGCCCCACGGTCCTGAAGTTCGTCGCCGCGCCGATCGCCGCCGGGCTGCGGCGGCGGCCCGATGGCGCGGCTCCCCTGGCCGTCATGGCGTGCGAGAACGCCATCAACGCCACCGACGCCCTTGCCGGCCACATCCGCTCCGTCGTGCCGGACGCCGACTGGCCGGCGGTGGCGGCCAAGGCCGTCTTCGCCAACACCGCGGTCGACCGCATCGTGCCCGCCCAATCGACGCAAAGCGGTCTGGACGTCACCGTCGAGACGTACTTCGAGTGGGCCATCGAGCGCCCCCCGTTCGGCGGCGACGAGCCGTCGATCCCGGACGCCACCTGGGTCGACGAGCTGGCGCCGTACATCGAGCGGAAGCTGTTCACCGTCAACACCGGCCACGCCGCCACCGCCTACCACGGCTTCGCCCGCGGCATCATGAAGCTCAGCGACGCCCTGGCCGACGACGTGGTCCGGGCCGCGGTCGAGGGCGTGCTGGCCGAGACCAAGCGGCTGCTGGTCGCCAAGCACGAGTTCTCCGCCGAGGCCCAGCAGGCCTACGTGGACAAGATCCTGCAGCGGTTCGCCAACCCGTTCCTGCCGGACACCGTGGACCGGGTCGGCCGGCACCCGTTGCGCAAGCTGTCGCGCTCCGAGCGGCTCATCGGACCGGCCGCCGAGCTGGCCGAGCGGGGCATCCGGCCACGGCACCTGCTGGCCACGGTGGAGGCCGCGCTGTCGTTCGACGTCCCCGACGACCCCGAGAGCGTGGAGCTGCAGCACCTGCTGAGGAGCCTGACGGCGGCGGAGGCGACCGAGCGGATCTGTGGCCTGAAGCCGGCCGACCCGCTGTACGCCGACGTGCTCGCGGTGCTGGAGCGCCGGGTCGGCGGAAATGGGACAGGTCAGCCCTAGGCTCGCCGTGCTGACCAGTGGCGGCGACGCGCAGGGCATGAACCCGGCGGTTCGGGCAGTGGTCCGCACCGCGCTCAACCGTGGGGCGGAGATCTTCGCCGTCTACGAGGGCTACCAGGGCCTCGTCGACGGGGGCAACCGCATCCGTTCGGTGCGCTGGGATGACGTCAGCAACATCCTGAACCGCGGCGGCACCGTGATCGGCACCGCCCGCTCGCAGGCGTTCCGCCAGCGCGAGGGCCGGCGCCGCGCAGCCCATCACCTCGTGCAGCGGGGCATCGACCGGCTCATCGTGATCGGCGGCGACGGCAGCCTCTCCGGGGCGGACCTGCTGCGCCAGGAATGGCCGTCGCTGCTCGAGGAGCTGGTGGCCGGTGGCACCATCGACCGCGAAACCGCCGAGCGTCACCCGGCGTTGATGATCGCCGGACTGGTCGGCTCCATCGACAACGACATGCTCGGCACCGACATGACCATCGGGGCCGACTCGGCGCTGCACCGCATCACCGAGGCCGTCGACGCCATCGTCTCCACCGCCGAGAGCCATCAGCGCAGCTTCGTGGTCGAGGTGATGGGACGGCACTGCGGCTACCTGGCGCTGATGAGCGCCATCGCCGGGAACGCCGCGTACGTGCTGATCCCCGAGTGGCCGCCCGACCCGGGCTGGGAGCGGGAGCTGTGCGAGATCCTCAAGAACGGCCGCGCGCTGGGCCGGCGCCACAGCATCGTCATTGTCGCCGAGGGCGCGCACGACTCCGCCAACCAGCCGATCGGCAGCGAGTACGTCCGCCGGCTGCTCGAGGAGCAACTGGGCGAGGACATCCGCATGACCATCCTCGGGCACGTGCAGCGCGGCGGCGCCCCCAGCGCCGCCGACCGGTCGATGAGCTCCATGCTGGGCCACGCGGCCGTCGAGGAGGTCCTGGCCGCCACGCCGCAGAGCGTTCCCCAGCTCATCGGGATGCGGGACAACCGGGTGGCCAGGGCGCCCCTGATGGACTGCGTCGCCCGAACCCGCGAGCTGGCCGGGCGGATCGCGGCCAGGGACTACGACACCGCGCTGCTGATGCGGGGCAACAGCTACACCGAGATGATCCACGTCTTCCGGTCCATCTCCCGGGCGCTGCCCAACCCGCAGACCAGGCGCCGCGCCACCCGGATCGCCCTACTCAACGTCGGCGGGCTCGCGCCGGGGATGAACGCCGTCGCCTGGGCCGCGGTGCGGCTGGGACTGGACCGCGGCTACACCATGCTCGGCATCGACGGCAGCTTCCGCGGCCTGATGGACGGGGACGTGCGGGAGCTGCAATGGGGCGACGTCGAGGGCTGGAGCAGCCTCGGGGGCGCCGAGCTGGGGATCAGCCGGCACGTTCCGACCGTCAGGGACCTGGACGACATCGGCCGTGGCCTGGAGGAGCAGCGCGTGGCCGGCTTGCTGATCATCGGTGGCTGGGACGCGTTCGAGGCGGCGCACACCCTGCACCATGCGCGTGACCGGTATCCCGCCTTCCGCATCCCGACGATCTGCCTGCCGGCCACCATCGACAACAACATCCCCAACTCGGAGCTGTCGGTGGGCGCCGACAGCGCGCTCAACCTGATCGTCGATTCCATTGATCGCCTGCGGCAGGCCAGTACCGCGTCCCGCCGCTGCTTCGTGGTGGAGACGATGGGCAACTACTGCGGCTACCTGGCCCTGCTGGGCGGGCTGTCCGGAGGCGCGGTGCGGGTGTACCTGCACGAGGAGGGCATCACGCTCAAGCAGCTCGCGGAGGACGTGGAGCGGATGGTCTCCAGCTTCCGGGCCGGGCAGCGGCTCTTCCTCACGGTGGTGAACGAGCGGGCGAGCCCGATGTACACCAGCGAGTTCCTGTGCCGGGTGTTCGAGCAGGAGAGCCAGGGCCTGTTCGACGCCCGCGATGTGGTCCTCGGCCAGACCCAGCAGGGTGGCGCGCCGTCCCCCTTGGACCGGATCCTCGGCACCCGCCTGGCCGCCCACTCCATCGACTGGCTCAGCTACCAGATCGACAGCGCCAGCGCCGCCGGCGCGGTGATCGGACTGCACGAGGGCCAGGTCCGGGTGCTGCCGTTACGGGACGCCGAGGAGCTGGCCGATTGGGAGCACCGGCGCCCGGCGCGCCAGTGGTGGATGCAGCTGCGCCCGATCATCGACGTGCTGGCCAGCCGGCTGGCGGCGGGTCACGCCGGCTCGGACTGAGCGGCGGCGGTGCGGCCGGTCAGCTCCGGGTGGCGGCGCGGACGGCGCTGCGGGCGGCGCGGCCGTCCTCGGCCTCCAGGGCCAGGCCGGCCAGGCCCCGGCACTCGGCAAGGGTGTGGGCGGCGACCGCGGCGCGGACGGCGGGCACGCTGACCGGCGCCATCGACAGGCTGGTCACGCCGAGGCCGACGAACACCAGGGCGAGCAGCGGGTCGCTGGCCGCCTCGCCGCACACGCCGACCGGCTTGCCGAGGGCGCCGCCGGCCTCCGCGGTGAGCCGGACCAGCTCCAGCAGGGCCGGCTGCCAGGCGTCGAGCAGGTCGGCCAGCTCCCCGGCCATCCGGTCGGCCGCATAGGTGTACTGCGACAGGTCGTTGGTCCCGATCGACAGGAAGTCGCAGGCGGCGGCCACGTGCCGCGCCCGTACCGCGGCCGCCGGCACCTCGACCATCACGCCGGCCGTGCCGAGCCCGTGCCCGTGCACCTGCTCGGCGAACGCGGCCGCCTCGGCCGGGGTCGACACCATGGGCGCCATGACCCACACCTGGGCCGTGCTCGCCGCCGCGGCCCCGGCGACGGCGGCAAGCTGCTCCTCCAGCAGCCGGGGATGCCGCCGGGAGGTCCGCAGCCCGCGCACCCCGAGGGCGGGGTTGGGCTCGTCGGGCACGGTGACGAACTGCAGCGGCTTGTCCGCGCCGGCATCCAGCGTCCGAACTACCACCTTGCGGCCGCTGAAAGCCTCGAACACGCGCTGGTAGACGGCCTGCTGCTCCTCGGACGTGGGGGCGTCGGGCCGATCGAGGAAGAGGAACTCGGTCCGGAACAGCCCCACGCCCTCGGCGTCGGCGGCCGTGGCGGCGGCCAGGTCCCGGTCGCCCGCGATGTTGACCAGGAGCTGGACCGGATGGCCGTCGGCGGTGCGGCCGGGACCGCTGACGGCCTGGAGCGACGCCAGCTTCGCCTCATGGGCGTCCAGCGCCTCCCGCACCGTCGCCTCCTCGGGACTGACGATCACGCTCCCCTCGGTCCCGTCGACCAGGACCGTGTCGCCCTCGGCGACGGCCGTCGCCCCTCGGCACGCGACCACCGCGGGGATGCCGAGGGACTTGGCCAGGATGGCCGTGTGACTGGTCGGCCCGCCTTCCTCCGTGACGATGCCGCGGACCCGCTTGGCGTCGAGCGTGGCGGTGTCGGCCGGGGCGAGGTCCACGGCCACCAGCACGAACGGGTGGCCGGGGTCGGGGACGCCCGGCATCGGCACGCCGAGCAGGGTGGCCACCGTACGGTTGCGGAGGTCGTCCAGGTCGGCCACGCGCTCGGCCATGTAGGGCCCGGCGGCCGCCAGCATGGCGCGGAACTCCTCGAAGGCCTCGGCCACCGCCGTCACCGCCGCCTTGCCGGCCTGCACGCCCGCGGTGACCTTGGACGCCAGGGTCGGATCCTGGGCCATCATCGCCTGGGCGGCGAGCACGCCGGCCGCCTCCTCGGGAGCGCGTGAGGCTCGCTCTTCCAGCGTGGCCGCGACCGCCTGCATGGCGGCCAGGGCGGCCTGGTTCTCGGCCTCCGGGTCGCCGGACGGGGTGGCGTCGGTCGGGACGACCGGCGGGGCGGCCATCTGCGCCACCGGTCCGGTGGCGACGCCGGGGCTGACCCCGATGCCGCTGAGCGTCTGGGCCATGGCTACCCCTCGCTGTCGAGGTCCCTGGCGACCAGGGCGGCCAGCTCGTCCAGCGCCTGCTCGGCGCCGTCGCCCTCGGCGGCCAGCACGATCTCGTCGCCGCCGCGGGCGTCCAGGGCCAGCACCGAGAGGATGCTGCGGGCGTCGACCGGGTTGCCGCCGGCCGCCTTGGCGATGGTCACCTTCACCGGCTGCTTCGCCGCCGCCTGCACGAACATGGCCGCCGGCCGGGCATGCAGGCCGACCTTGGAACCAATAACGACACGGCGCTCGGCCATGATCTACCTCCGACCTCCGGCACACCGGGCGAGCCCGGCCCTCTTCCTGGTCCCGAGACAGTATCAGCGTGGAAGCCCGCCGCCGACCCGGGTCGGTCCACCGGTCCCTTTCCGCGCGGCGGCGGCCGAGGGCTAGGATCAACCGACCGGGGAACCGACCGGAGAGAGGAGTCGTGATGCCAGGCCAGGTCACGCTCACCGAACAGGAGGCTCGGGCGCTTTCCTCGCTGCTCAATCGGGCCAGCGACCGCCTGGCGACCTACGAGGAGCAGACCCACCAGGACCGCCGGCTGGCCGAGGAGATCCGGGAGGCGGCAGGCGACCTGGTCAACCGGATCAGCCCCGCGGGGTGACGGCCAGCCGCGCGGCGCCTTGACCCGAGCAACTCTAGCTATATAGAATTACCGTCATGACCCGGCCCCGGCGTCCCTCGCCGCAGACCACCGCGGTCGTCCTGGCCTTGGCGGAAGAGCCCGCCGCCTGGCGGTACGGCTACGAGCTGTGCCAGCGGCTCGGCCTCAAGGCCGGCTCGGTGTACCCGATCCTGATGCGGCTGGCCGACCGCGGGCTGCTGGAGACCGCCTGGGAGCGCGACGCGCCCGCCGGCCGGCCCCCGCGCCACCTGTACCGGCTCACCGGTCCCGGTCGGGTGCTGGCGGGCAGCCTGGCGGCCGAGGCGGCGCGGCAGCCCACCCCCGCCCGCGCCGGCGGCCGGGTCGGGCGGCGACCGCGACTGGAGGGCGGCACATGAACCGCGCCCGGCGCCTGGGGCGCGTCGGCGCGCCGCCTGGATGGCCAACCGTCATCGGCAGTAGAGCAACCCAGGACCTGCCCTAGTTCCTCCGCATCATCCCGAAATTGCCGGGAACGGTTACGATTGCGCCCGTGTCCTGTCCGGTCGAGCAGGGGGCGTCATGGTCTGGCACGGGAAGCGAACGGTACGGGCGGCACTGGTCGCGATCGGGCTCGGCCTGGTCGTTGCGACCGTGCCGGTGGCCGCCGCGGCGGCGCCGGCGCTCGGCGTGGTGGTCAGCGCCAACCCCGCCAACCACACCCCGAACGTGGCCAGCGGCGCGGTCTACAAGTTCGTCCAGGCCGGCGGGACCATGTACGCCGGCGGCGCCTTCAGCTCGGTGAGCACCGCGCCCGGCGTCAGCCCGGGCGGCACCTTCACCCGCAACAACATCGTCGCCTTCGACCCGGCTAGCGGCGTCATCAGGCCCTTCGCGCCCAACGTGGCCGGCGAGGTGTGGGCGCTCGCCGCCAGCGGGACGTCGCTGTACGTCGGCGGCACCTTCACCACCGTCAACGGCGTCGCCCGGCGCGGCATCGCCAAGCTGGACCAGGTCACCGGCGCGGTCGACACCGCCTTCAACGCCAACCTCGCCTCCGGCAAGGTCACCGACGCGGCCGTGGTCGGCGGCCGGCTGCTCATCGGCGGCACCTTCCCCGGCAGGCTGCGCGCGGTCAACCTGAACACCGGCGCCAACACCGGCTACCTCAACCTCGGCATCAGCGGCACCGTGGCCGGCAACGCCGGACCGACCGAGGTCTACCGGTTCGCCGTGAACCCGGCCGGGACGCGGCTGGTCGCCGTCGGCAACTTCACCACCGTCGGCGGCCAGACCCGCTGGCGGGCGTTCATGCTCACCCTGGGCGCGACCGCGACCCTGAACCCCTGGTGGTACCAGCCGCTCCAGAACATGTGCCAGGCCTCCAGCCTCCCCGACTACATGCGTGACGTCGACTTCTCCCCGGACGGGTCCTGGTTCGCCACCGTGTCGACCGGGTTCGTGCCGCAGGCCGGCGGCATCGGCCGCGACCTGTGCGACGCGACCGCCAGGTTCGAGACCAACGTGCCCAACCCGGACCGGCCGACCTGGATCAACTACACCGGCGGGGACACGCTGCACTCGGTCGCGGCCACCGACGTGGCCGTGTACGTGCAGGGCCACCAGCGCTGGCTCAACAACCCGCAGGGCCGCAACAGCCCCGGGCCGGGCGCGGTCAGCCGGCCCGGCATCGGCGCGATCGGCCCCGCCAGCGGCCTGGCGCTGTCGTGGAACCCGACCAAGGACCGCGGCGTGGGCGGCAAGGACCTGTACGTGACCTCCCAGGGCCTGTGGGTCGGCAGCGACACCGACCGCATCGGCGGGGAGACCCGCCGCCGCATCGCGCTGATGCCGGTTCCCTGACGCAGATGCTGTAGCGCCTGCTCCCCCGGGTAGGCCTCGGCGGCGGTGGCCGTCGGTTCACATGATGCTCACATCTGGGGGCTGCATACTCGGCGCATGCGGCTGCTGGTGGTCGAGGACCAGTCCCGGCTCGCCCTGCTCCTCAAGCGCGGCCTGGAGGAGCAGGGCTACGCGGTGGACGTGACCGGCGACGGCGAAGAGGCGCTGTGGCTTGCCACCGAGTCGAGCTACGACACGATCGTGCTGGACGTGATGCTGCCCAGGCTCGACGGGCTGGAGGTCACCAGGCGGCTGCGGGCCGGCGGGCGGTGGGCACCGGTGCTGCTGCTGACCGCCAGGGACGGCGTCGGCGACCGGGTGGTCGGCCTGGACGCCGGCGCCGACGACTACCTGGTCAAGCCGTTCAGCTTCGCGGAGCTGTCCGCCAGGGTGCGGGCGCTGGTCCGCCGCGGCCGGGTCGAGCGGCCCGCCGTGCTGGAGGTCGGGGAGTTGCGGCTGGACCCGGCGCGCCGCCAGGCGTGGCGCGGGCAGCGGGCGCTGGTGCTGTCGCCCAAGGAGTTCGCGCTGCTGGAGCTGTTCCTGTCCCATCCCGGCGAGGTGCTGACGCGCACCCGCATCCTGGAGCACGTCTGGGACTTCGCCTACGAGCCGGCCTCCAACGTGGTCGACCAGTACGTCGGCTACCTGCGCCGCAAGGTCGACCGCCCCTTCGGCCGGGCGGACCTGGAGACCGTCCGCGGCGTCGGCTACCGGCTGCGCGAGCCCGCGGGACCGTAGCGTGCCGATCCGGCTGCGCCTGACCCTGGTCGTGGCCGCCACCACGATCGTCCTGGTCGCCCTGGTGGGGCTGCTCGGGCCGCGGGTGCTGCGGGCCAGCCTGGTGCACGCCATCGACGAGGACCTCGCCAGCCGCGCCAACCCGATCGTCCGCGCCGTGACCGACCCCGACGACCGCACCATCGACGTCGGCGACCTGCGCGACGAGATCAACAACCTGCCTGAGACGATCGCCCAGGTCCTCGACGCCTCCGGCCGGGTGCTGGCGTCGTCGTCGGGGCTGCAGAACCGGCCGCTGGTGCCCGCGCCGGTGCTGGCGCGCGTGGCCGCCGGCCCGGTCCGCTTCGAGCAGACGCTTCCCAGCGACGCGAGCGAGCGGGTCCGCATGCGCGCCGAGGCCGTCACCCGCCCGGACGGGCGCTACGTGGTGGCGGTTGGCAGCTCCCTGGCCACCACGGAGGCGGCCGTCGACCGCGTGCGCACCGGCATCGGCGTGGGCGGCCTGGTGGTGGTGCTGCTCGCCAGCCTCGGGGCCTGGCTGCTGGCCGGCGCCGCGCTGCGGCCCGTGGAGCGGCTGCGCGCGGCGGTGGCCGCCGTCCCGCCCGACCAGCCCGGCGGGGCGCTGGAGGTCCCGGCGACCCGCGACGAGCTGGCGGCGCTGGCGCGCACCTTGAACGAGCTGCTGGGCCGGATCAGCCGGGCGCTGGCGCGCGAGCGGCGCCTGATCGCCGACGCCAGCCACGAGCTGCGCAGCCCGCTGACGGTGCTGCGCACCGAGCTGGAGCTGGCCAACCGGCCCGGCCGCAGCCAGGCCGAGCTGGCCGAGTCGGTCGGCCACGCGGCGCTGGAGGCCGACCGGATCGCCCGGCTCGCCGACGACCTGCTGTTCCTGGCCCGCACCGACCAGGGCGGCCCGGTCGTCCACCCGGTCCGGCAGCGCCTGCGGCCCGTCCTGGCCGGCGCGGTGACCGCCGCCGCCGCCCGCGCGGCCGCCGCCCAGGTGCGGCTCGACCTGGACGTCGACCAGGACCTCGACGCGCCGATCGACGCCGACCGGCTCCGCCAGGCAGCCGACAACCTGCTCGACAACGCGCTGCGGGTCGCGCCGCCCGGCAGCGCCGTCCGCGTCCTGGCCGAGCGGCGCGCCGGGATGGTGGCGGTGGTCGTCCGCGACGCCGGCCCCGGCTTCCCGGCCCCCTTCCTCCCCCACGCCTTCGAGCGCTTCCGGCGCGCCGACCCCGCGCGCAGCCGCGAGCACGGCGGGGCCGGCCTCGGGCTGGCCATCGTGGACGCGATCGCGCGCGGGCACCGCGGCCGCGCCGAGGCCGTCAACCTCCCCGGCGGCGGCGCGGAGGTCCGGCTGCTGCTCCCCGGCGCGTAGCTGCGCGCCTTCACATCCGGCTCTCATCAACCTCCAATCCACCGGCAGGTAGGGTCGTGGCAGACTCGGGGCCAAGCGGCGAGCAGGAGGTATCGCGATGAGGCTTGGCCTGCACTACTGGACCTACTCGACACCGCCCGACCCGGCGGCGATCGCCCCCACCCTGGCCGAGACCGCACGCCTCGCCGAGCAGGCGGGGTTCTCGACCTTCACGGTCATGGACCACTACTTCCAGATGGAGCAGGCGGGCTCGGCCGCCGAGCCGATGCTGGAGGCGTACACCACCCTGGGCCACGTCGCGGCCAGGACCGAGCGCATGACCCTCGGGGTGCTGGTCACCGGCGTCCCGTACCGCCACCCTGGGCTGCTCGCCAAGATCGTCAC
>Ga0081538_10001298_pt1 | contig 25847 bp, 31 predicted proteins | sample TabmetS5T2R1_FD_71022 | JGI IMG/M metagenome (GOLD analysis project Ga0081538, IMG submission 71022) | Tabebuia heterophylla rhizosphere microbial communities from the University of Puerto Rico - S5T2R1 | ecosystem: Host-associated > Plants > Roots > Rhizosphere ... | reverse complement strand
CCGGGTGGCAGGTCGAACACTTGGTTGGGCCCGATGACCACCTCCTCGCCTTCGTCGGTCCGGATGCCCATCCGTCCGCTGAGGACCACACCGCGGTGATAGAGCTCGCACGAGGTGGTGCCGACCTCCGCCTGGGCGTGTGCCTCCCAACTCCACCCCGGCTGCAGGACATGGCGGGTGACCACCGTCCCGGCCAGGCGCACCTGGTGGCTCGCACCCAGCGGATAGGTTACAACCGCCTCAGGCTCGCCGAGATCGCGGACCTCGACCGGGCTCACGGCGATCCTCCCCGCCGGGACTCCGTGCCCCCACGCATCACGTCGAGACGGTAGCGGTTCAGGCACTCGGTAGTCGATGTTGATGGGCACGGGCGGAGGGACATCCTCGTGCCCGCCGGCGATCGGCGCGCCCCGAGGCCATTTGGCGGGCCTCGAATCGGTGGCGGGCCAGCACCCCTTGGGCCCGTGAACCGATTACTTCTCCCTCGACATACGGTCTCGGTAATCGAATGCTGAATCGGACGGTGCGAGCTGTAGTCGGTCAGTGCGCCGGCGCCGGCCGGTGGAGCGGGCCGAGTCGTCTGTCGACGCGCTCTCGAGACGAGGTCGAGAGAAGAGCTGATCCGTGGGAGCACGTGAGAGCGATGGGGCATGGGGTAGCGTGGCGCGGAAGGCGCCTGTTGGTCGCTCTGGTGGCCGCGTTCGTGCTCGTCGGATGCAACCAGGACGACCCTGATATGGGCACGCAAGGTGCCACCCTGCCGCCGGTCTCGTCGAACTGGCTGGACACGTTGCTCAACGCGGCCAGCGAGGGAACCGTGACGACCCAGCCGACTGCGGTGCTCTCTCAGGGTGAAATCGACCAGATGCACAGGTCCTTCGTTGTGCCGAGCTCGGCAGCCGCCTCGATTGCCACACAGCTGAGATCCATCGACGCTAGCTGGAGCGTTGGCGAAGCGGACATCGTCCAGTTCGCGGACGAGATTTGCACCGGGCGACCCAGCGTCGCTGCAGCGAACCTCTTCGCCAAGATCCCCACTGCCGACATGGGCGTGCTTCCACAATTGAACGAAGCGATCGCCCTCGTTCAGCAGCGTTGTGCGGTCACGAATCCGGTCGTTCTCGACGAGGCTGCCAACGGCGTCCTGAGAGTTCTGACAGCAAATCAGCAGTCACGTCCCCCCGAACCGGTCCAGCCCGCGGAGTCGATGGACCGTGGCATAAATGATCTCTATAGAGCTACTTGCGCCGGCGCGAATGCGGCGGTGACGGCCTGGGCGAAGGAGCGTCTAAACGCCGGCGAAGGGGGCGGCATCCTGCTTTCGACGGTAATCGCGGCCGGGATGACCAACTGCCCCGACACATTGGCCACCATTTTCGAAACAGATCCGACGCCCGAGGCGGCTACCACAGAGGCGGCGGCGGAGCACGCAGACGACATGGGGCGATTGAGTGAAAGTGAGTTCGCGTGGTTCACTGTCTTCCTCGGCTGGCTAGACGATGAGGTCGACCAGCTCGAAACGGCCTTGCCGCAGTGCGCTGTCCTCTTCCGTGCCTCCCGGCTCGCCGCCGCGAGCGAATGCGTTGACGAGGCGTATCACGGGTTCGGGCGGAGGGTCAGCTTCGTCAACGTCACCGTCGATGACCTCAGAGACGACGAGGACGTGGCCAAGCGGTGCTTAGCCGCCATGAACGCCTACCAGAAGCGCCTCATCAGGTTCGACGCCTATGTCGAGAGCCTCCAGCAGGCGGGAACGAACCGGCAGGCCGAGAAGTTCATGAGGATGAGGAGTCAGGCGACGCGGCAGGCGAGGGCTTATCGCACTGCGCGTGACGCGGCGCTGCTCGCCTGCGAGCCGCACTAGGCCCCTTTAACGCAGATCCGGCCCCAAACAGGATGAGAAGCAGGCGGCCTGCGCCCATCGTCTCACGCTAGCCCGCCACCATCCCGCAACTGCCGCCTCCGGACGAATCGCGCTACGTTCCGTCGCCGTCGGTGGTCGTCGTCCGAGGCGCCCGCTCGCCGTCATCGATCTCGCTGGTGGAGCGCCGCGATTGCGTGCCCGAAGGGGTCGCGACCGCGTCCGTGACTTGGCCTAGGAGGATGTGGGTGAACCGCTCGCTGAAGCCTGAGAGAAAGGCGAGAAGCGCGTAGAAGTAGAACTCGGTCTCCTCCGTCGCTGGCGTCAACACGATGAGACCGCTCTGGAGAGCGAAATAGGTCGCTGTTCCGAAGATCGCTCCCAGGACCGGCCTGATTGCCCCAAGAAACCAAAGCGGAGCCTTGCCAACTTCGTAGTCAACTCGAAACGCCTGCGGCGATCGTGGGTCTTGGCGCATTCGCGACATCACGCTGACGATTGCTCCTACGGCGCCCGCTAGAAAGGACGACAGGTAGTCCCGCATGGCCAGCCGCTCGACGTCGCCGAACAGAATCAGAGGCAGAGTTACAGCGGCGGCCGCGAACGCCAGCACAGCGAGACCGAGCATCATGCCGAGGAAGTAGTAGATGCGCGCCGCGTTCTGGGCGGCGCGGTCGTAGTACGCCTCGATATCGGCAAGCGTCTTGTTCTGTTTCTCTACGAGCTGCCTGAGCTCTTCTTTCGTGGGCTTTCTGTCCGTCGTTTCGACAAAGCCGAGAAGGTAGCTCTGCTCCGCGAAGATTCGTTCCATCGCGATGCGTTTCGGCGCGGGTGTCAGGATCTCACTCGCCCTGATGGCAAGCGAATCAAAGCTGTGCATCAACTCCGTGACCTCGTGCAGGCGCATAGTCGCCCAGTCGGTCACACGATGGAGGTGGAGCTCCCGCTCGCGGCGACGGAGCCAAAGGCCGCCTCGCCGCTTGGCCGTCAGGGCGACAGCCGACGCCTCATTCCAGCACCAATATGCGTCCAGGATTTCTCCCTCGGCGAGCTCAAAGGCACGTAGCTTGGCTCGGTAGACCTCCTCCGAACGCGCTCGGCCGCGTCCTCCCATGACTCCGGGAACCGGCTCGGAAGGGCCGCCGCCATCCGAGACGCGGCGCGGCCCCAGGCCAGCCTCGTGCTGCCACACGTGGTGTGCCCAGACGAGCTCGGGAAAGAGGATCGCCCCGGTGTCCTCGTGGGTCGGCGTACCCGCCTCGTCGTGAAGACCTGCCGGTTGATCCCCGAGTGAAGTCGACGTGGACTCGCTCATGACGATCTCCCGCTTCCCGACCGGGCCACAGGACGGTCTGGTTTGCCTCCCGAGAGTAGACCCGTCGGAGAGCCGGCGCAAGAGGATTGCAGGCCGCTTCTCTTGCGAGAGCTCTCTCCTTTCGACGAGACGATTGTGGACTTGTTTCGAGTGTCGTTCGTCGGTAGGTTCGCGCCTCTGATCAATCCCGGGAGGTGCGTGTTGCGAGTCTTGCCCACGTTCATCCGACGGGGGAGGCTCGTTGCCGTGGCGGCCCTCCTCGCGGCCTTCGCGGCCGGACCGGCTGCCGCAGCGGGCGGTGGTGGGCCGCAGGTGCCGAAGATCGACTGGCAGCCGTGCGGCGAGGACTTCCCCGGCCTTGAGTGCGCCAGCGCCGAGGTGCCGCTCGACTACGACTCGCCTAAGGGGAAGAAGACGACGATCGCGCTCGCCCGGGTTCCGGCGAGCGATCGGGCGGACCGGATCGGGAGCGTGTTCGTCAACCCCGGCGGCCCGGGCGGCTCAGGCGTAGGGCTCGTTCTCGAGGGTTTCGGCCAGTTCCTCCACGACAATCTCGATGGGCGCTTCGACGTGGTCGGCTTCGACCCGCGTGGGGTCGGCGCATCGGATCCCCTGCACTGCTTCGACAGCGAGGACGACGTCGATGCGTTCCTCTCGGCGGTGCCGATCTTCCCATACGAGCGGGGCCAGTACCGGCCGTTCTACGACCACTACTCGTCGCTCGCCGACCTGTGCCTCAGCCGCGGCGAGCGGATCCCCGAGCACATGAGCACCGCGGACGTTGTCCGCGACCTCGACCTGCTGCGCCGGGCCGTCGGCGACCGCAAGCTCAGCTACCTGGGGTTCTCGTACGGGAGCTACCTCGGGAATACGTACGCCAACCTCTTTCCCAAGAACGTGCGCGCGCTCGTCATCGACGGCGTGCTCGACCCGCGCCTCTGGTCGAGCGGTCGCCAGATCGAGTCGGACCGGGTCGCTACGCAGGAGGAGTTCGACGAGTTCCTGCGTCTGTGCAGAGAGGCGGGCCCGGCCTGCGCGTTCGGGGACGGCAAGCGGACGGCAAAACGCTGGGAGAAGCTCGCCCGAACGATCGAGGAGGAGCCGGTCGACCTCGGCGACGACTTCATCTACACGTACGACTTCCTGATCGCCGACGCCACGGGTGCGATGTACTCCCCAGAGATCTGGGGCGGCCCCGACGGCTACGGGGCGTTCCTCGATTTCGTCGCCGGTGCCGCCCTCGGCGACCAGTCGGCGAGGGCGAAGGCGCGGTCCGTGCGCCGCGGCCTCGTCCAGGCGATGTCGCCGCCGGAACCGGAGCCCGATTACGACAACGGGCTCGATGCGTACTTCGGCAACCAGTGCGCCGACACGGAGTACCCGGACAGCTTCTTCGAGTTCCGCGCGATCGACCGGTTCGCGCGGGCCGGGTCGCGCTTCGGCCCCTACTGGTGGTGGTTCAACACGCCGTGTGCCGAATGGCCGGTCGCGAAGGACCGCTACATCGGGCCGTGGACGGCGCGGACGTCTGCGCCCGTGCTGGTCGTGGGGAACTTCTTCGACGGTGTCACCGACTACGCCGGCGCGCAGGCGACGAGCCGGCTGCTCGAGAACGGGCGGCTGCTGAGCTATGCCGGCTGGGGTCATACCGCCTACGGCCGCAGCGAGTGCACGACCGAGTTCATCGACGCATACCTCCTCGAGATCACGCTGCCCCCGGTCGGCACGGTCTGTCCGGCCAATCCCAACCCGTTCCTCGACGTGCCCGACGATTCACTGGCCGAGAGCACGCACCTGGTCGGGCTGCCGCCGACCGGGGCGCTCCAGCCCGAGCCCTAGGCCCTTGGCCGATGCGGGATCACCGGGCACGAGCTCCCGGTGATCCCGCGTCAGGGCGGTCAGCGAAGCGAGATCGCGACTTCCTCCAGGAGGTCCATAGCGTCCTGCATGCCCGCCTCCATCCCGGAGTCGATGATCGCGTCGCGGGTCTCCTTGCTGGGGCACTGCACGAGCACCGTGAGGGTCGTGCGCCCGTCCACCTCGGTGAGCGTCAGGGTATTGAGCGTCGCGTTTGCGTCCGCGTCGGGGATGCCCTCGTAGGCCTCCGTCGAGACGATCCGCTCGTTGGGAACGATCTCGCGGTACTCGCCATGGAAGCCGACCTCGTGGCCGTCTGCGACCTGGACGTAGCGCCACTTGCCGCCGACCCGCAAGTCGATCTCGGCGATCGTCACCTCCCCGCGCTTCGCGTTCCACCAGCGCTTGACCAGCTCCGGCGTGGTCCAGGCCTTGTAGATCAGGTGCTTGGGGGCGTCGAACTCCCGGGTGATCAGGATCTGATCGTCCGTGGGGAGGGTGACCTTCGCCGTCCCGCTACTCGTCATTGGCATCTCCTTCCTCCTTCTTCAGCTCGTCCAACAGGACATCCAACTGGTCGAAGCGCTCCGACCACGAGCGCTCGTAGGCCTTCACCCAGTCGTGGATGGGCTTGAGCGCGTGGCCGTTCAGCCGGTACAGCCGTTGCCGTCCCTGTTCACGCACGTCGACCACTCCTACCTCTCGGAGCACCCGCAGGTGCTTCGACACCTGCGGCTGGGCGAGGCCGAGTACCGCGACGAGGTCGTTCACGGGGCGTTCCCCGCCGGCGAGGACGTCCAGGATCTGCCGCCGCCGGGGCTCCGCGACCGCGTTGAACGCATCTGCTGTCGTCGCTGCTCGTGCCATTCCGGCAAGCATATATACCGATATAGGAATATGTCAAGGAAGGAGAATCACCTGTCGCGCGTCCTATGCCGTGATGCCCGTCGCTTACGCTTACGCGTGCCTATGGCAACGAGCCTGACGTGAGAACGCTGGCCCGCCCGTTCAAGGACGCCTGGTCGTGGCTCGGGGAGACCAGAGAGCGGTTCGCGACGTGGCTCGACGGCAACACGTTCTGGCCTGTCGCCGTCCGCTGGGTGCTCGCGATCCTGCTGTTCCTCATCGCCGTCTTGGCCCTTATCTTCCTGGGCTGGCTCCTCCGCGGCGCCGGGCTCTGGGGCGACCTCGCGTTCACCATCGTCATCACGACCGGGGCCTTCTGGATCGTCCGGCGCATCTCGCAGCGCTGGCTCAAGGAAGGGCCGTGGAAAGCCCTTTTCCGCGCCTTCGGTACCACGATCCTCGTGCTCGTCGGGGTCCCCGTCGCCTGGGTCACGCGACCGCTCGGCCTCGTGCTGTTCTTCCTGCCGATTCTCGTCTGGCTCGGGCTTTTAATCGCGGACAAGATCCGCAAGCGACCCAAGGAGGACAAGCGGCGGTTCCCCGTCTTCTGGCAGGCCGAGGTAGTGAGTGTGGCACTGCTCGCGGTCGGGCTCTTCATAGCACCGTCGGTAGGGTCGCCCGATCGCGTGCCGCGGGCCGTGCCGGTCGAAGACGTCGAGGGCGGCGAGCAGGACCTCGTGGTGGCTGAGGCTTTCAGTCCGCTCCTCTTCTTCGATTCCGGCGAGCGGCGCTTTCCGCTGGATATCCAGGACGCCATCGCCGACGACCGGGTGCAGATGTGCCGGAAGGTCGTCGGCGACGACAACTGCACGATCGTCGAAGACGCGAGGCTGATCGACGCGAACCTCGACTACCTCAAGCTGGAGGAGGCGCCGGGCACGCCCCTCGGCGGAGGCGAGACGAGCGCGATCTACTACCACGTGGAACGCCCGGACGGCCGGCGCGTCTACGTCGACTACTGGTGGTTCTACTCGCGGAATCCGTCACCGGTGGCCGACAAGGTGTTCTGCGGACCAGGCTTCCGCTGGCCGCCGTTCACGTGCCAGGAGCACGCGGGCGACTGGGAGGGGCTGACGGTCGTTCTCCAGCCGTGTACGCACTGCGAGCCGGTCGGCGAGGAGAGCTTGGCCCCGATGGAAGTCCGGTACGGGCAGCACGAGCACGTGGTCGCGTACGACTGGAGCGAAGCGCTCACGTTCTGGGCGCAGCTCGAGATCCCGCAGGCGACCGCGGAGGCCGGCGTTCACCCCATCGCATTCGTCGCCCGCAACAGCCACGCCTCCTATCCGGGCCCGTGTTTCGGGGGCTGCGAGCAGGAGACACGCGATCTCCCCGAGGCGCGCCATGACGGCGCGGTGCCGTGGACGCACAACGAAGCCTGCGATGAGTGCGTCAAGCCGCTGCCCCTCACCGCGGGGAGAGACCCGGCGCTCTGGAACGCGTTTCCCGGCCGCTGGGGAGAGCAGCACTGCATCCTCGCGGGCGCCTATTGCGACCTCTCCGGTGCCCCCCGGAGCCCGTCCTTCCAGGAGCGGTACCAGGAGCCTGACGGGGAAGTAGTGGCGATGTGCCTGCGAGGCACGTCGCGTTTTGACGTCTGTTAGGTGGCTTCGGCCGCGGGGTCACCCCAGATGTGCCAGCGCTCGATCTCGACGTACACCGTCATCCCCCGGTAGTCGCGTTCCTCGTAGGGCGTGCCTTCGTAGCGCTGCGACAGGGCGTCGATGTCCGCGAGGTCGTCGTCGCTTCGGAACTCGACTGCGCGGCCGAGGATCGACACGTGCGAGTACCAGTTGTCGCCGAGCATGGTCAGCGCCACGCGCGGGTTCTCCCGGATGTGCCCCAGCCGATAGCTGTCATGGCCCATGGAGAGGATTAGGCGTTGGCGATCGTCGACGCCGTACCAGCACGGCGTCGTCACAGGCGTGCCGTCGTTCTTCACGGTCCCGACGACGGCGTGACGCGGCGCCGCGATGAAGCGCTGGAGCTCCTGAGGCAGGGGCGCGGCCGGCACCGCGCGCGATTCTAGAAGGCCGCCCGGAAGAAGGAGTAGCCACCGTCCGCCACAGCGCGGCCGGCCATGCGGCGCGTCAGCGCGATCCCCAGGGGGCACACGGTCAGGAAGAAGAGCGGCGCCACCCAGACTCCGACGAAGAGGACGCCGAGGAAGGGCCCCTTCAAGTCCAGTTCCGCGCCCAGTCCCTGACCCAGGAACTGGGTCTTCAGCAGCGGACAGGACCGGGGACGCGCGAGAGCCCGATGTTGCTCACGTACGGGAGCGCGCCCGCCCTGCACGACGCGCGAATTGCCTGCAACGCCGCATGGCGCCTGCGCGCGGGCAGGTAGTCGGTTGTCGTGACGAACAGTCCTCGGGCCTTGATCCGGCGGACGGCGGCCAGCGCCGAGGCCCGGTCGGCGGAACCTACCCGAACGTAGCGTTTCCGGTCGAAATCGTAGGTCCACGAGACGTCCTCACGGTTCCAGCCGTCGTAGTGGCGGAGGGACGGGCCGATCGAGCCCTCGCCGTTCTGCGAGAAGAGGAGCTTGCCTCGCCGGTGGACGAGCCGGCCCAGGCGGGCGACGAGCGCCCGCATCCCTGCCCGCTGCGCGGGATGGGTCTCGATCATGTCCGTGTTGTCCAAGAAGAGCCCGTCGAGCCTCTTGCGGAGCATGCGCGGCGCCACTCGTCCGGCGATGAGGTTCCGAAAGCCCGCCTGTGCGACGTCGGCGTACCACTCGCCCCAATCCCCCCAGAGCTCGAGCTTGTACGGCGACGCCGCCCGGTACCACCAGCGGTAGCTCTCGATCGTGCCGACCGAGACGTAGCCGAGGACGATCGCCCCGCGGCGCCGCAGCTTGCGGACCTGGGCGCCGGTAACGTCCTCGCCGTCGACGACGACGAGGTCGAACGCGGCCGGGCGGCGCAGCACCTTGGCGCGCGCTCCGTCCCCGATCGCGAAGGCCCAGGTCTCGACGGCGCGCAGGCGGGCGTCCTTCGGCGTCGCGTTGGCTGCGGGGGCGGCCGCGAGCGCGACGAGGGCCGCGAGGCCGACGATCAGGCGAAGGCGCCGCAAGGTTGGAATCTACCGTCCGACCAGGCCGCTCTGGAGCTGGGCGACATATGCGTTCAGCTCCTGCTCCCTGCGGTCGAGGCGTGCGCGGAGCTCGTCGAGCTCTCGCTTCGTCTGCTCGAGCTCGTCGCGGCGCAGCTGCAGCTGCGAGTCCGTTCGGACACGGTATTCGTCGAGCTCCTGCTCGCGGGCGTCGAGCTCCCGCCGGCGCTCCTCGAGGAGCGACTCCGCTTCGGCGAACGAGCGGTCGCGCTTCGCGACCCACTGCGTGCTCAGCGCGGCGTCCGGGTCGAGGAGGTCTCGCTGGAACTCGGCGAGCTCGCGCTCGCGGTCAGCGAGCCTCCGCTGCTCGACTCGGAGCCTGTCCGTCTTCTCGGTGAACGCCCGCTCTCGCGCGGCGAGCTCCGCCTCGAACTCTGCGAGCTTCCGCAGGCGACCCTGGAGCTCGGCGACCGCGCCTTCGACTTCGGCCGCGCGCTCACCGAGGGTGGCGAGGACTCGCTCGAGCGCCTGGGTGAGCTTGACCGGCATCGGGCCCAGCTCCTCGAGGGCGCGGGCGCGGGTCTCGAGCTCGACCTCGGCCTGCTCCAGCTCGGCCCCGCGCTCGTCGAGCTCGGCCGCCCGCTCCGCGAGCTCGGCGCCGCGCTCGTCGAGCTCGGCGGCGCTCCGCGCGAGGTAGCCCTCGAGGGAGCCGCGAAGCTTGTCGGTCAGGCCGGGCATGGCCTAGGCGGCGACGGGCCCGGGAGCCCGGTGCCGCGTGAGATCGCCTCCGACGAGGACGAGCTCGGGGGTCGAACGCTCCGCGGACGGCTCCTCGAGGAGGTACACGAGATCCCGGCTGGAGGCCAGCGGAGCCCGCTCGCGGGCGAGGTTGGCCCGCTCCAGCCTGGCCCGTAGGCCCGTCCCGAACTCAGGAGTACGCGCGGCGTCGTCGTTCATGCGGCACCTCGAATCATCGACACCTGCAGACGGCCGTCGTCCCCCATTCGGGGTACCGCCTGCGAGGGCTTTACGGGGTTACAGGGCGCTCAGTCGAGGACGCGGAGAGCCGCGTCGCGGATGACCCGCCCGGCCTGGCGCAGCTTCCAGGGCTTCACGCGATGGATGCGGTCGCAGGGCATGTGCCAGCACTCGTCCCAGCGCCACTCGATCCACGCCGCCGGGACGCCGCCGCGCGTGAGGTCGTCATGATCGGACTGGCCCGTGTCCTGCAAATAGCTGGCTCGGACCTTCGGCAACCGATCGGCCGCACGGAGGAGCTTTCGCGCCGAACGGTTCGGCGACGACTCGAGCCCGCGGATGTTGAGCGTCCACCCGACGCCGACCATGTCGACGGAAAGGGCGAGCTTGACGCCCTCCTTCTGCCTCCGGGTCAGCGAGGCCGTGAGCGCGCGCGACCCCAGGTGCCAGCCCGCGCCGGTGTGTCGGCGCTCCTCGGCGCCGAGCGCTGCGACGAGGACGCCCCGCTCGTCCTTCAAGTACTGGGCGAGCATCAGGACGACTCCGACACCGGAGCCGTTGTCGTTCGCCGCGGTCGTTCCCGGCATGCCGTCCATGTGGGCGACGATGATCACCCGGATCGGCCCGGGCGTCCTGCCGATGACGTTGAGCGATCGACCGCCCTCGGGGAGCGGGAAGCGCTGGACGTTCACGTTGTAGCCGAGTGCCTGGAAGCGGTTGCGGACGATTGCGCCGGCCTGGCGCTCGTGCTTGCCGCCGGCCGGCCGCTGGCCGACGCCCGCGATCTTCGCGACCCAGGACTTCGCCATCTTGCCGTTGAAGGCCGCGGACGTCGACGCGCCGGCAAGCGCGACGAGCAGCAACGCGACCGTGACCCCGAGACCCAAGCGGCGCATCGCGCGCCATGGTAGCGGTGATCGCGCCTGGTATCGTCGGACCCATGAGCGAGCGGCTCGAAGAGCTCCTCCGCGCGGCGTTCCCGGACGCGCAGGAGGTGGACGTGCTCGACCGGACCGGGGGCGGCGACCACTTTCACGTCACGGTTGTCGACGGCTCCTTCGCGGGGCTCTCGCTCGTCGCCCAGCACCGGCTCGTCTACGACGCTCTCGCACAGCCGCTGCGTGACGGGACGATCCACGAGCTGCGAATCACCACGAAAGGAGGGGCATGAGCCAGCTTCGCGACCGCATCAAGGACACGATCGAGCAGGAGCCCGTCGTCGCCTTCATCAAGGGCACCCACGAGCAGGTCTTCTGCGGGAACTCCGACCGCGCGCTGCAGGCGCTCCGAGGAGTCGGGGCCGGCTTCGCGGCCGTCGACGTCCTCCCGGATCCCCGCATCCGCGAGGAGCTCTCCGCCGTCTCCGACTGGCCTACGATCCCACAGGTCTTCGTCGCGGGCGAGCTCGTCGGCGGCGCCGACATCGTCCAGGAGCTGGCGATGACGGGGCAGCTGGAGGCGACTCTGGACGAGAAGCTCGGCCAGACGTGGCGCCGCCCGGGCGACGAGCGCACGGTCTCGGTCACCGACGGGCCGGGGCTGCGGCTCGTACCGGGCGGGTAGGAGGGGCTTAACTCCGCCCGCTCGTCTACGCGCGGAGGAGACCGGCCACCCGGTTGCGGGAGTCACTCGCGCCTGCGGGCGGCCACGACGGGCCGCCATGGCTCGCCGCCGAAGACGCCGCGCAGCTCTAGGCGCGCGACTGGGCCAGGAGCACGGCGCGGATCGCCTGGTGCGACTCCTCGTCGGGGCTCTCGCTGATAACCGTGGCCGGCCGGTCCAGGCGGGCGAGCGCCTCGGCGAGAGGATCGGCGCGAAGCGTTCCCTCACCGTAGGCGAGGTGCTTCGTCTCGTTCCGATTCGCGAAGGCGATGTCGGAGAAGTGGATGTGGAAGGGCGCGCCGGCCTCGAGCACGGCATCGGCGCGCGTCAGCGCCTCGGCGAAGAACTCGACCTCGACGTAGGCGCCGTCCGAGGTGGCGTGCATGTGCGCGAAGTCGAGCACCGGGCGCACCCAGTCGACGTGCTCCGCGATCCAGAGGACGTCGTCGAGCGTTCCCAGCTCGCGGACGCGGCCCATGACCTCGACGCCGAACGGCACGGCCCGCCCCTTGCCCTCGAGGCGTTCGCCCAGAGAGCCGAGCTGATCGGCGACCGCCTCGAGCGCCGCCTCCCGCTTGCGCTCGAGCAGGAAGCCGGGGTGGAAGACCACGAGCTCGGCGCCGCAGGCGACCGCGACGCCCGCGGAGTGATCGAGCATTCCCGTTGCCATGTTGTACTTCTTGTCGCGCTCGAGATGGCCCATGAAGCCGGCGATCGGCGCGTGCACGGACAGGGCGATGTCCGCCTCGCGGGCCAGCTCGCCGAAGCGCTCGGCCCAGGGGTAGTCCATCCAGAACCTGCCCTCGAAGTCGATCTCGCAGGCCGAGTAGCCACGCTCCCGGAGCAGCTCGATCGCCGCCTCCGGGCTCTCCCGAGAAGGCACGCCCGACGGGCCGATACGAGTTGGCGCCACGACGGCCAGCCTACTGCTCCGTCCGATCCGCTGAGTACCTTCAGCCCATGGCCAAGCGACCTTCCCGCATCGAGCTGCTCGAGCTGGACATCGACCTGCGGCTCGCCGACCTCTGGGGCGAAGCGTGCGGCGTCGGCGAGTGGAACCTCGAGGTCGTCGCGGCCTTCCTGAGGGCCGCCTACGGGAAGGGCTACTGCGACGCGCTCACCGAGGACGCTCCCGGGAGCCTCTGCCGCGACCACGGCTACCGCATCCCGGACCGCCGACCAGCAGCAACCCCCGAGTAGCCTCCCGCTAAACTCGGTCCCGTGGCTAAGCGGCGCAATCCGGTGCGCCTCGTCGTCGCGCTCTCGGTCGCGGCGGTGCTGGCCGTCTTCCTGATCTGGACGAGCCTGGCCGGCGGGACCGCGTCGCTGCAGCCGAGCGAGCTCGACGGGACGGACGGCGAGGTCGGCCTTGCCGGGATCGTGGTCGGGCCGGTCGAGGGCGACGCGCGCGGCGGCGGGCTCGAGTTCGCGCTTCGCGACATCGAGGGCGAGGCCACGGTGCCGGTCGTCTACACGGGGTCGGTCCCGGACCTCTTCAAGGTGGGGCGCGAGGTCTACGTGAAGGGCCAGCTCACGGACGGAACCTTCGTGGCCAAGGAGGACTCGCTCGTCACGAAGTGCCCGTCCAAGTACGCCCCAGAGAGTTAGATGCCTGACCGGCGATTCCCGCACCCACGGATGGCGGCTGCGACGCTGCGCCGGATCGTCGCGCTCGCCCTTCCACGTACTCGCCCGTACGCGCTGCGGGCGATCGCGGCGCCCGGCTTGGTCGCAGCCGTCCCCGGCGGGCGCGCGAATCACCGGCCAGGCATCTAATGCCCGAGCTGGGCCGCGCCGCCCTCGTCGCCGCCTCCGGCTTGATCCTCTACGCCGTCGTCGCCGGCGGCTACGCCGCGTGGAAGGGCCGGCGGCGCCTGCACGACTCGGCGGTCAACGCGCTCTTCGCCGCGCTCGGCGCGGTCGGCGTCGCGTCGCTCGTCCTCGTCGCCGCCCTCGCCGGCCGCGACTTCTCCCTCGAGTACGTCGCACGCTCGACGAGCAGGGAGCTTCCGCTCGGCTACACGCTGGCCGCGTTCTGGAGCGGCCAGGAGGGCTCGCTCCTCCTCTGGCTGCTCGTGCTGGTGGGCGCCGCCTCGGGGGCCATCGCGCTCAACCGCCGCCTGGTGCGGGAGATGCTGCCCTGGACGGTGCCGATCGTCGCGGCTGTGGCGCTCTTCTTCGCCCTCCTGCTCGTCTTCGTCGCCAGCCCGTTCGCGACGCATGCTGCTCCCGCCGACGGCGCCGGCATGAACCCGAGCCTCCAGAACCCGTACATGATCGCCCACCCGCCCATGCTCTACCTCGGCTACGTCGGCCTGACGATCCCGTTCGCCTTCGCGATGGCGGCGCTCGCCTCGCGACGGGTGGACGAGCGCTGGATCGTCGTCACGCGCCGGTGGACGCTGGCCGCCTGGACGTTCCTCGGGTTCGGCATCCTCCTCGGCGCCAAGTGGGCCTACGAGGAAGTCGGGTGGGGCGGCTGGTATGCATGGGATCCCGTCGAGAACGCGGCGCTCATGCCCTGGCTCGTCGCCACGGCGTTCCTCCACTCGGTGATGGTCCAGGAGAAGAAGAACATGCTCCGAGTCTGGAACGTCGTGCTCGTGACCGGGGCCTTCGCGCTCTCGCTCTTCGGCACGTTCCTGACCAGGAGCGGCGTGATCAGCTCGATCCACAGCTTCACGCAGTCGTCGATCGGGCCGTTCTTCCTCGGCTTCATCGCGGTGGTCTGCGCCTGCTCGATCGCGCTCATCCTCTCGAGGCTCCCGCTGCTGCGGTCGAAGACGCGGCTCGAGTCGCTGGTCTCGCGCGAGGCGGCGTTCCTCTACAACAACCTCTTCCTGGTGGCGCTCGCCCTCACGATCCTCTGGGGGGTCGTCTATCCGCTCGTCTCCGAGGCCGTGCGCGGCGTCGCGGTCTCCGTCGGCGCGCCCTACTACGACTTCTTCGCTGTCGTCTTCGGGCTGCCGCTCGTGCTCCTCATGGGGATCGGGCCCGTCGTCGCCTGGCGGCGCGCGTCGCTGCGCTCGCTCGCCTCGCAGCTCGCTCTGCCGGCCGGGATCGCGCTCGTCGTGGGCGTCCTGCTCCTCCTGGGCGGTGCGGGCTCGAGCCCGGCCGGGCTCGTCGGCTACACGTTCGCAGGCTTCGTGCTGACGACGATCGTGCTCGAGTTCGTCCGTGGCACCCGCGCGCGCAGGTCGATCGGCGCCGGCGGATGGTGGCCGGCGCTTGCGGGCCTCGTGGCGAGGAACCGCCGGCGCTACGGAGGCTACATCGTCCACGCGGCGATCGTGCTCCTGCTCGTCGGGGCGATCGGGATCGGCGGCTTCTCGACCACCCGCGAGGGCCGCCTCGCCGCGGGCGACGCGCTCGCCGTCGGCGACTATCGCGTGGTCTATACCCGCACCGAAGAGCGGCGGGGGGCCAACGCCCAGGAGGTCCGCGCCCAGCTCGACGTCTACCGGGGCGAGGACCCGGTGGGGACGATGGCGGCCGGCAAGAACAGCTACTTCGCCGAGGAGCAGACGTCGAACGAGGTCGGGATCCGCACGGACTGGATTCGCGGCGAGGACCTCTTCGTCATCGCCGACCAATTCAACGAGGACGGGTCGGTCTACCTGCAGGTGATCGTCAACCCTCTGGTCAACCTGATCTGGCTCTCCGGCCTGGTCTTCGTTTTCGGCTCCGTCGTCGCGATGTGGCCCGACGCGCGCGAACAGCGCCGCCTCGCGGCGCGCTTCGCGGGCGAGGGACCCGCGGTCGCCCGCGCGTAGCGTGGAGGTGCTCGCTCTCGTGCTCGGGGCGCTGCTGGCCGCGGCGTGCGTCGTCTTCGTCGCGAGGCCGCTCCTGCGGCAGGCGTCGCCCTCTGAGGACGTCCTCCAGGCGGCCGATCCGAAGCAGCAGGAGCGGCTGCGGCGTCTCGAAGAGCGCGATCGCGCCCTCGCGGCGCTCAAGGAGCTCGAGTTCGACCACCGGACCGGCAAGATCTCGGACGAGGACTACCGCGCGCTCGTCGGGCCGCTCCGCCGCGAGGCCGGCGCGGCGTTGCGGGCGCTCGAGCATGAAGACCGCCCCGAGCGGGAACCAGAACGCGTCGATGCCATCCACTGACTGCCCAACCTGCAACGCGACCGTCCCGGCGGACAGTCGCTTCTGTCCCGAGTGCGGAACGCCGCTGCCGAGCCCCGAAGGGATCGAGACACGCATCCGCACCTACTGGTCGTCCCCGGGCCTCGGCCTGCTCATCGGGCTGGGGCTCGCGGGCGCGGGAGTCGTCCTCGTCGGCTTCCAGATGTGGCTCTGGGGGATCCTGGCGCTGGTCGTCGCCGCGCTCGTGTTCGTGCTCCGGTCGGCCGTGGGCCGGCGCGAGGCCGGCGCCCTCCTCACCGCTGTCAGGGCTCGGTTCACCGCGCACCGGCGGGTCGTCGGCGCCCGCTCGCGCGGGCAGATCGAGCTGTTCCGCCTGCGCCGTGAGCTTGCCGAGCTCCAGACGGAGCGAAGCCGCGGCTACCAGGAGCTGGGTAGGGCGACACACCTCGGCGACGAGCCGGCGGCCGACGGCGCGAAGGAACGCCTCGACGATGTCGACGTGAGGATCAAGGCGAAGGAGACGGAGATCGCCACGCTCGTCGGTGAGATGGAGGAGCGCGTCAGACAGGCGCAGGCCGAGATCACTCCGACTGCCCTGCTCGAGACGCCCGCGGAGCCCTATCCAACGCCGGACGAGGGGGAGCCGCCGGAGCCCGCCCGGGTCCCGGAGCCCACTCCGCAGCCTGTTCCGGATTCCTCGCCCGACGACCCGCCGCCCACGCCGACACACCCGCCCGCGCCCGAGACGAAGCGCCGGCGCGCCTCCCGGACATCGAACACCTGATCGGGTAACGGCCGCACGACGGCCGCGCGCCGTGGTACAACACAGCCCGTTCCAGACCGAAGACCCTGGTGGGCCCGCAGGGAGGCCTGCGTTCTCGCCGAAAATCGTTCCGGTGGTAGACGCTCGCCGCACGTGCCTGCTCGTCGCGCTCCTGGGGGCGATCGTCGCGCTGGCGGTGCCGGCCGCCCTCGGGCAGTCCCCGTCCGACCGGAAGGCGGAGGTCGACAGGAAGATCTCGGGGCTCCGCGAGGAGATCGAGGCGGCGCGCGCGAAAGAGGGGACGCTCACCACCGAGATCGAGGCCGCGTCGCAGCGGATCGAGGCCCTGGGCGGCGACATCGGCGCACTCTCGGCGCTGATCGAAGAGCTCGAGGTCGAGCTGGACGCGCTCCGAGCGCGGCTCGACGAGCTCCGGAGTCGGATCGCGATCCAGACCCAGGAAATCGAGCACCTCAAGGAGCAGTACGCGATCGCGATGCGCCACCTCGAGGAACGCCTCATCGAGCTCTACCAGAACGAGGAGACCGATGCGTTCGGGATCCTGCTCCAGGTCCAGAGCCTCGGCGACATCGTCGACCAGCTCGAGTACTTCGAGACGATCGGGCGCCAGGACCAGGCTCTGACGACGCAGCTCGCCGGGCTGCGTGACGAGATGCGGGTGGCGCGCGAGCGAACGAGGCTGACGAAGGTCGAGGTGCAGAAGGAGACCGACGTGCTCGCGCGCAAGACGGCGGAGCAGGTCGCGGCCCGCGCCGAGCTCGTCGCCCAGCAGGAGGCTCTGGCGGCTGCGCGCGCAAACCAGCAGAGCGTCCTGGCGAGCGTTCGCTCGAGCCGTGCGCATGCAAAGGAGGATCTGGAGGATCTCCAGGCCGAGAGCGCCGCCCTCGCCGCGCAGATCCGTGAGTCGAGCGGCGGCTCGAGCGGAGGCGGCTCCTCGTCCAGCGGCTTCATCTGGCCGGTGAACGGCGTCGTCACGAGCGGCTTCGGCTGGCGCTGGGGGCGGATGCACGAAGGCATCGACATCGCCGCGCCGACGGGGACCTCCATCCGTGCGGCAGCGGCCGGGACCGTCATCTACGCCGGGTACATGGGCGGCTACGGCAACATCGTCGTCATCGACCACGGCGACGGCCTGTCCACGGCGTACGCGCACCAGTCGGCGATCTACGTGGGCAGCGGATCGGTCTCGCAGGGAACCGTCATCGGGGCCGTGGGCTCGACCGGGAACTCGACCGGGCCGCACCTCCACTTCGAGGTGCGCGTCAACGGGTCGGCGGTCGACCCGATGGGCTACCTCTAGCCCTTCCTTCCTACTCCTCGGCCACGTGCAGGTCCGGCAAGCCCCGGTAGCGCTCGTGCAGGTCGAAGCCGTAGCCGAGGAAGAAGCGGTCCGGGATCGTGAAGCCGACGTAGCGCATGGGCAGATCGTCGACGAGGCGGCGATAGGGGCGATCGAAGAGCGTGCAGATCGAGATGTCGGCCGGATCGCGGAGTCGCAGGGTCCTGACGACGTAGTTCAGCGTCAGCCCCGTGTCGACGACGTTCTCGACGAGCAGGACGTGTCGCCCGGCGATCGGGAGCTCCAGGTCCTTCAACAGGCGAATGCGCGTGCGGCCGCCCAGGTCGCCGCCGTAGCCGGCCAGGACGAGGAAGTCCATGGCGTGCGGGATGGCGACCGCCCGCGCCAGGTCGGACGCGAACATGAACGCGCCTTTGAGGACGGTGACGAGGACGAGCTCGCGGCCGGCGTAGTCGCGCGCGATCTCCTCCCCGAGCTCGCCCACGCGCGCAGCGATCTCCTCCCTGGAGAGATAGACCTCGCCCGGGCGAGGCTCTACGTAACGAGGTTCAGGCCGTATTTCTGACCCAGCCGCTCGAAGTCGCGCCGCGTGAACAGCTTGACCTTGACGTCGGGATAGCGTTCGCGGAACTTCCGGATCTTGCGGTTCTTGCGCGTGACGAGCGACTGCTTCATCACGGTGACCTCGAGGTAGAGATCCTGCTCCGGGAGATAGAAGTCGGGCGTGAACGCCTCGACGATCCGGCCTTCCTCGTCGGTCTCGAGCGGGAACGAGCGCGGCTCGTACTCCCAGCGGATGCCGTAGTAGTCGAGCAAGCGCGCGCACTCGACCTCGGCCTCGTTGGCGAACACGGTCCCGGAATATTCCTGGAAATCGCCGCTTTCTGGGCGCATCCTCTTGAAAAGGTAGCACCGACCTCGGACGACCCTCCGTAGAATTCTGGTAACCACGCTCCCAGGGGGCACGCGCTGTTCCGGATCGCCCACTTCTCGGACCTCCACTGCGGCTCGCCGTACTTCGTCCCCAGCCTGGCCGAGCGCGCGATCACGGAGATCAACGAGCTCGACCCCGACATCGTCGTCTGCTCGGGCGACCTGACGACGTTCGGCTTCCAACAGGAGTACGCGGAGGCCAAGAACTACCTCGACCGGATCGCCTGTGAGAACGTCGTGGTCGTCCCCGGAAACCACGACTCGCGCAACGTCGGCTACATCCACTTTGAGGAGCTGTTCGGCGAGCGCCGCCAGACGCTCCACCTCGACGGGGTCACGGTCGTCGCCGTGGACTCGTCGGAGCCCGATCTCGACCACGGCGTCATCGGCCGCGGCCGGTATCCGTGGATCGAGGAGCAGTTCGCCGAGCCCGCCGACTTCCGGATCTTCGTCCTCCATCACCATTTGCTCCCCGTTCCGGGCACCGGCCGGGAGCGCAACGTCGTCTACGACGCCGGCGACGCGCTCGAGGTCCTGCAGCACGTCGGTGTCAACCTCGTCCTCTCCGGACACAAGCACGTGCCGTACGCCTGGCGGCTCGAGAACCTGTTCGTGGTCAACGCCGGCACGGTTTCCTCCCTGCGGCTCAGGGGCAAGACGAGGCCGTGCTACAACCTGATCGAGATCGAGGGCAGGCACGTCGACGTGTGGCGCAAGTACCCGTACCACGGGCAGGAGCGCATCATTCAGTTCTCGATCGACACGCTCGAGTACGAGAAGTACACGGCCCGGATCGAGACGGAACTCACGAGGCGGCCGTGAGAGCGCTCGCGCTGGTCGACGGCGAGCACTACCCCGGCGTCGTCGTCGAGACGCTCGCGGCCCTGGACTACGAGGTGGTCGGGGCGGTCCTGCTCGGCGGCACGGAGAAGCTGCGCGACGGCGTTCCGGATTACGGCGTCCCGCTCTGGAAGAAGCTGGCCGACGCGCTGGCCGACGTGGATGTGGACATCGTCGTCGACCTTTCCGACGAGCCCGTCGCGGGCCCGCGGCGCCGCATGCGGCTCGCCTCGCGGGCGCTCGCGAACGGGCTGCCGTACGTCGGCGCCGACTTCAGGTTCGATCCCATCCGCTTCGCCCCGTATGCGCAACCGGCGCTGTCGATCGTCGGGACCGGCAAGCGGGTCGGGAAGACTGCCGTCTCGGGCCACGTCGCCCGCCTGCTCGCCCGCTCGCGCGACGTGGTCGTCGTCGCGATGGGCCGCGGCGGTCCGGCCGAGCCCGTCCTCATGCCGACGCCGCCGTCCGTGGACGACCTGCTGGCGCTCTCACGCTCCGGCCAGCACGCCGCGTCGGACTACCTCGAGGACGCCGCTCTCGCGGGCGTGCCGACCATCGGTGCCCGCCGCTGCGGCGGCGGCCTCGCAGGCGAGCCCTTCCTCTCCAACGTCGAGGCGGCGGCGCGGCTGGCCGCGTCGCTGGGTCCAGACCTCGTCGTGCTCGAAGGCAGCGGAGCGACGATCCCACCGGTCGAGGCCGGCCGGCGCATCATCGTCGGGGGCGCGCACGAGGAGCCCGACGCTGTCGTGGGCGACCTCAACGCCTACCGGCTCTTCGTCAGCGACCTCGTCGTCCTGACCATGTGCGAGCCGCCGCTCGCGCCGCCCGAGCAGATCGAGGCGATCAGGACGGCCATCGCCGGCGTCGACCCAGACCTCCCGGTGATCGCGACGGTGCTGCGCCCGAGGCCGGCCGAGCCGATCGCGGGCCGTCGCGTCGCCTTCTTCTCAACCGCCGCTACGGCCATCCTCGAGCGCCTGCGCGAGCACCTGGAGAGCGTCCACGGCGCCGAGGTCGTGCTCGTCTCCGGCAACCTCGCCCACCGGGAGGCGCTGATCGCCGACCTCGACTCGCCGGCCGCGGGTCAGGCGGAAGTCTTCCTGACGGAGGTCAAGGCGGCGGCGATCGACGTCGTCGCGGAAGCGGCCGAGACAAGGGGCACGGCGGTCGTGTTCGCCGACAACCAGGTCCTGCCGCTCCCGGGCGAGGCCGACCTCGACGACGCGGTGGTCGCGCTTGCCGACGCGGTCGCCGCCGAGCGGGCGCCTGCCTGAGGCGGCCATGAACAGCGACCGTCGCCACCCCGATGCGCTCGTCTCCGCGGACGTCGCGCTGCCCTACTCCAAGGGGTTGATGGCGAAGACGCTCATGGGGACGGGCATCAGGCCCGAGCGGTCCTACGAGCTCGCGCGGCTCATCGAGGGCGAGCTCGTGCGGGCACGTGAGAACGAGTCCGTCGGTGCGGAGCGACTGTACGACGTGGCCGCGTCGGTGCTCGCCGAGCACGAAGGGGACGAGGCGGTCCTTCGCCTGCGGCGGCTCCAGGCGCTGCGCGAGCTCGATCTTCCGATCGTCCTGCTCGTCGGCGGCGCGACGGGGACAGGGAAGTCGACCGTCGCAACCGAGATCGCGCACCGGCTCGGGATCACCCGCGTCACGTCGACGGACACGGTCCGGCAGACGATGCGGGCGTTCTTCTCTCAGAAGTTCATGCCCTCGATCCACTACTCGAGCTTCGAGGCGGGCCCGGCCGTCCGCATCCACGAGGGCGAGGAGGCCGACGCCGCGCTGCTCGGCTTCAAGGAGCAGACGCGCAACGTCCTCGTCGGCGTGAAGGCTGTGATCGCGAGAGCCCTGGAGGAGAGCTACTCGCTGGCCGTCGAGGGTGTCCATCTCGTCCCCGGCGCGCTGCCCCGGTCGTACGACGGGGCGGTCGTCGTGCAGTGCATGCTTGCGATCGCCGACGAGGACGAGCACGCGCGCCACTTCTTCGTCCGTGACGCCGGGTCGCAGGGCCTGAGGCCGATGGACAAGTACCTGCGCGCCCTCCCTGAGATTCGGCGCATCCAGGACTACCTGGTCGAGCGCGCCGCGAAGGCGGGCATGCCGGTGATCGAGAACACGCGCATGGAAGCGGCCGTGGACGAGGTGATTCACCTGGTGCTGGCGGAGGTCGAGCGGGCCCAGGACAAGGCCCGGCTGTGAGCGACCCGGAGCCGCGTTGCCAGTGCGAGGCCTACGCCGCCGTCACCGAGCGGGCGGCTCTCGCCGGCGCCCGCTGGCTCGGGCGGGGCGACGTTCGAGGCGCCGAGGAGGCGGCGGTGACGGCCATGCGGGAGGGCCTCGACGCACTCGACATCACTGCGCGCGTCGTCGTCGGGGGCGACGAGGAGGGAGACGCCCTGGCGATCGACTCGACGGTCGGCAGCGGCGGCGACGAGGTCGACCTCGCCGTCGACCCGCTCGAGGGGCGGGCGGTGGTCGCACGGGGCGACTACGGGGCCATGTCGATGATCGCCGTCGGCGAGGCCGGCTCCTTCCCGCGCCTGCCGCAGATGTACATGCGCAAGCTCGCCGTGGGGCCCGTCGCCCGTGGGCGGATCGACCTCGGGCGGCCCGTGGGCGAAAACGTCGCGGCGATCGCAGAGGCCTACGGCCGTAGGCCGGGGGACGTCACCGCGATCGTGCTCGACCGGCCTCGCCATCACGACCTGATCGAGGAGATCCGCGCGGCCGGCGCCCGGATCAAGCTCATCCAGGACGGCGACGTGACGGCTTCGGTGACCGCCGCGGTGCGCGGGACGAACGATCACATCGCCGTCGGGATTGGCGGCGCGCGCCAGGCCGTGCTCTCCGCGGCAGCGCTGCGCTGCCTTGGGGGCGAGCTCCAGGCGCAGTTCTGGCCCACGTCCCGCGGCGAGATCGAGCAGGCGCAGGAGTACGGCATCGACGACGTCTACAGGGTCTTCGAAACCGACGAGCTGGCGCCCGGCGAGGTCATCGTGGCCGCCACCGGGGTCACGAACGGCGACCTCCTGCGCGGCGTCCGCTTCCTCACGGACAGCGCGCGGACGCATTCGCTCGTCATGTGCACGCGCCACAACTGGGTGCGGTTCGTCGACGGGATCCACTTCTTCGCCCGGGACCGGCGCCAAGAGGTGCGGTTGCTGGGCTGAGATGCTCGACCGGCGACCTGCGCACTCATGGCTGGCGGTTACGAGCACCCAGGCCACCGGCCGAACATCTAGAGTGGCCTCATGCCGAGTCGCGAAGAAGTGATCGACGCGCTGCGGGTCGTCGAGGACCCGGAGCTGGGGATGGACATCGTCGAGCTCGGCCTCCTCTACGACGCCGAGGTCGAGGGCCCGAAGGTGCACGTCACCTACAGCCTCACGTCGATGGGCTGCCCGGTGGGGCCGATGATCGAGCAGCAGATCCACGAGGTCGTCGAGAGCCTCGACGGTGTCGAGCAGGTCGAGGCGGAGCTCACGTGGGAGCCCCCGTGGAGCCCGGAGCGCATGTCCGACGACGCCAAGTTCATCCTCGGCTTCGGCTAGGCCCTCCAAGTAACAGTCTGTTCCTTGGAGACTCGACTTTCGGCGGGTGCGCGTCCCCGCTTCCTGCGCACACTCTTAGTCATGGGCGATCGGGTCGAGGTGCGGCAAGCGGGGCTCCCGGAGGCGGCACGCGTGCGGCGCTGGCGGCGGTCTCAGCTCCTCGCCCTCGGCTTCAGCAAGAGCCATGCCTCGGAGCTGACGAGGGCGCCGGTCGACCTCGGGGAGGTGCGCAGGCTCGTCGCGGCCGGGTGCCCGCACGAGATCGTGCGCCGGATCGTCCTCTAGACGCTAGTCGCCGATCTTGAGGATGACCTTGCCGAGCTGGCGGCCGGCCTCCAGGTGCTCGTGCGCCGCCGCCGCCTCGGCGAGCGGGAAGACCTCGTCGACGACCGGCTTCGCGCGGCCGCTCGCAACGAGCTCGTAGACCCCGCGAAAGTCCTCTTGCGTGCCCATCGTCGATCCGAGGACCGTGAGCTGCCTCCACCAGATTCGGTGCAGGTTGGCGGGCGGGTTTGGGCCGCTCGTCGCACCGCAGACCGTGACCCGTCCACCAGTGGCCGCCACCTGAAGCGACGTCTTCCAGGTCGCCTCGCCGACGTGCTCGACGACGATGTCGGCGCCCCGGCCCTCGGTCGCCTCCCGCGCCGCCGCCACGACGTCCGCCTCAGCATGGTTGACGGTTGCATCGGCGCCCAGCTGGCGGGCGCGCCGGAGCTTCTCATCGCTCGAAGACGTCACCATCACGTGCGCGCCCAGCGCTTTCGCGACCTGGAGGGAGGCGGTCCCGACGCCGCCGCCGATGCCCCAGACGAAGACCCACTCGCCCTCCTGCAGGCGGGCCCGCGTGACGAGCATCCGGTAGGAGGTCGCGAAGACGAGAGGGAATGCGGCCGCCTCCTCGAACGAGAGCGCGTCCGGAAGTGGGTAGACGTACTCCGCGGGGAGCGCGATGAGCTCGGCATGGGTCCCGTCCATGTGCTCGCCGACGATCCGGGCCCCGTCGTCGAGGCCGGGGTTGATGACGACCTTGTCGCCCTCGGCAAAGCGGTCGACGTCCTCTCCTAGCCCAGCGACGACGCCGGCGCCGTCGGCGCCGAGAATGCGGGGCTTCGGCGCCGAGGGCAGCCCTCGCCGCAGCCAGATGTCCAGGTGGTTCAGGGAGGCGGCCTCGAGGGCGATCAGCACCTCGCCCGGGCCCGGCGCCGGGTCGGGCGCTTCCTCGTACCGGAGAACCTCGGGCCCACCGTCCTCGTGGATCCGGATCGCCTTCACCGCGCGATCGTATCGCGGGAGCATGCTGCTACCTTGCGGGCAGGATGACGAGCGCCGAGCTCGCTCGACTGGGCGAGGAGCTCGGGATCGACGTCGTCGGCGCCACGGTCGCCGAGCCGTACGCCGAGACCGAGCGGCTGATCCGCGAGCGCCGAGCCCGCGGCCTCTTTGCCGACATGCGCTTCACGATGGCGAGGCCCAACGTCTCGTGCCATCCGGAGGCCCTCCTCGACGGGGCCCGAACGGTCGTCTCGGCCGCCCTCTGCTACTACGCGCCCGGCCCCGAGGCCGGTATGGGGGAGGGCCGGCTCCCGCGCTACACCTGGGCCGACCACTATGCGCTCCTGCGCGAGAAGCTCGAGGCGCTCGGCGAGCGGCTCGGCGGCCGTTACCGCGTGCTCGTCGACGCGAACCAGCACGTCGACCGCGAAGGCGCCGCACGCGCCGGGGTCGGGTTCTACGGGAAGAACACGATGCTGATCACCCGGAAGCACGGCTCGTGGGTCGTGCTCGGGACGCTGGTCACGGACGTGGAGATCGAGCCGAGCAGGCCGCTCGAGCTCGACTGCGGCTCCTGCACGCTCTGCATCGAGGCCTGTCCGACCGGCGCGCTCGACGAGCCGGGCGTCGTCGACTCGACGAAGTGTCTCTCCTATTGGACGCAGGCGCCCGATGCGGTTCCGGAGGAGTACCGGCCCGAGCTGAGCGCGCAGGTCTACGGCTGCGACATCTGCCAGGACGTCTGCCCGTGGAACCGCGGGATCGAAAAGCGCCGCGCGGGCGAGGCGCCGCCGAGCGGCGCCGAACCCGTCGTCTCGCTGCTCGAGTGGCTCCGAGCCCCGGACGAGGTGCTGCGCGATCGCTACGAACGCCTCTACTTCCCGAAGAACGACCCGCGCTACCTGCGCAGAAACGCTCTTGTTGCCGCCGGCAACTCGGCCGATACAAGGCTCGTGGACGCCGTGCGCCCGTATGCCGAGGGCGACGATCAGCTGCTCCGCGAGCACGCCGAGTGGGCGCTCGCGCGACTCGAGGACCAGGCGGAGTGAGCGCCGAGCTCGAGCGTCTCCGGCGCACGGAGACGTGGATCGCCTGGGTGCGCATCTTCGCGGTCCCCTTCGCGGCCTTCGAAGTCGCGATCGTCGGCGACGACCACCCATCCGGCTACGAGCGCTGGGGGTGGGCAACCGCCGCCGCCCTGATGCTCGGAGCGGTCGCCTTCTTCTGGCTCGCGCACCGCAACCTCGACCGAAAGGGTCTCGCGACGATCGGCTTCCTCGCGCTCGCCTTCGACACGGCGATCGTCTACGCCTTCGTCTTCGTCTACACGTTCGAGCCGAGCACGCCGGCCTGGGGAATCCTCTACATCCCGGTGATCGAGGGCGCGCTCCGGTACGGCATGAAGGGGGGCGCGATCGTCCCGGTCGTCGTCCTCCCGCTCGTCTTCCTCGCTGAGTGGTGGCGCGCCGAGGAGTTCGGGCCGCCGCCCTTCGATCTCGA
>Ga0081538_10001297_pt1 | contig 25909 bp, 24 predicted proteins | sample TabmetS5T2R1_FD_71022 | JGI IMG/M metagenome (GOLD analysis project Ga0081538, IMG submission 71022) | Tabebuia heterophylla rhizosphere microbial communities from the University of Puerto Rico - S5T2R1 | ecosystem: Host-associated > Plants > Roots > Rhizosphere ... | reverse complement strand
CGCCCTCGACGGCCGAGACGACCAGGACCACGCCGTCGAGCACGTGCAGCACCCGTTCCACCTCGGCGATGAAGTCCGGGTGGCCGGGGGTGTCGATCAGGTTGACGGTGACGTCGCCGACGACGAACGACACCACCGCCGACTTGATGGTGATGCCGCGCTGGCGTTCCAGCTCCAGCGAGTCGGTCTGGGTGCTGCCGTCATCGACGCTGCCGACCTCGTCGATGACACCGGCGGTGAACAGCAGCCGTTCGGTGAGGGTGGTCTTCCCGGCGTCGACATGGGCCAGGATCCCCAGGTTCAATGTGCGCACGGAGCGTCATGTCCTCTGGCTCGAGGGCGAAGCCCTGGTGGGCGGACATGCGCGCCGGCGTCATCCGGGTCTCCCTTGGTCGGTCGGGTCGTCCCCGCCAGCACAGCAGACGCCCGTCCGGCGGGCAACCGAATTGGCAGGAGGTGGGGAGCGATGGGAGCGGCCAGGGTGGCCACGCTGGAGGTCCCGGGGGCCAGCCTGCACTACGAGGTCCGCGGGTCCGGCCCCGTCCTGCTGATCATCCCCGGCATGCCGGCCGACGCCGGGTTCTACGCGGCCGTGGCCGGCCAGCTCGCCGGCGACCGGACGGTGGTCGCCTACGACCCGCGGGGCATGTCCCGCAGCCGCCTCCACGGGCCGCCGGCGGACCAGCGGGTCGAGGTCCACGCCGACGACGCCCGCCGCGTCCTGGCCGCCGTCGGCCAAGGCCCGGCCGACGTCCTCACCGACAGCATCTCCGGCCTGCCCGGCCTCCAGCTCGCCGCCCGTCACCCCGGGCAGGTCCGCACCCTGGTCGCGTTCGAGCCACCCCTGACCGAGCTGCTGCCCGACCGCGAACGCTGGCGCGCCTTCTACGAGGACCTGCACGCCACCTACCGCAGCGACGGCCTCGGCCCCGCCCTCCAGCAGTTCGCCGAGGCTGTCGGCCTGGGCGGCGAGGAGCCACCCCAGGGCGACCCCGATCCCGAGGTGACGGCCTCCATGGCCCGCATGGGCGGGAACCTGGAGGCCTGGCTGTCCCATGTGCTCCGGCCGTCGTTCCTCACCGCCGCCCCCGACATCGCCGCCCTCCGCGCCGGCCCGGCCCGGGTCGTGCCCGTGGTCGGGGCCGCCTCCCGCCCGGACCAGCTCGCCTACCAGACCACCCACGCCCTGGCCGACCAGCTCGGCACCAGCCCGGTGGTCGTCCCCGGCGACCACAACGCGGTCACCAGCCGCCCGCAGCAGTTCGCCGCGGCGCTGCGCAGGATGCTCTGACCGGCGGCCAGGGGTGCCGCGAACTCGGCCCGCGACCTTCGCCGTCGACTTCGCCGTCGGGAACCTCGCGTTCGACCGGAGCACATCGACCGCGGCCTGGCGCGTCGACGGCCGCACGGTGTACGAGACCCCGGCACCTTCATCCCCGAACTCGTCCGCATCGGGTTCGGGATCTGGACGATGCTGCCGATCCGGGACGGTCGCAGCCGCTCGCTCGACGGCCAGGGCCTGGACGCGCGGTGGCGCCGGTTCCGTGTTCGCGGGGTCGACGCCTGAGCCGGCACGCGGGACGATCCTCCGTGACCGCCGGACGTGCGATAGGAGGTCTCGATGAGCGACCGCCAGGTGCCCGTGCTGATCGTCGGAGGCAGCCTCGTGGGGCTGTCGACGTCGTTGCTGCTGGCCGCGCAGGACGTGCCGCACCTGCTGGTCGAGCGGCACCGCGGCACCGCGGTCCACCCCCGGGCCGCCTCGTTCCACCAGCGGACCATGGAGATCTTCCGCAGCGTGGGGCTGCAGGAGGAGATCGAGTCCGCGTCCGCGCGGGAGTTCGCGCAGAACGGCGCCATCGTCTCGGTGGCGAGCCTGGCCAGCCCCGAGATGAAGTTCTTCTTCCGGCATTACAACGAGGGCGTCGAGGCGCTGAGCCCCGCCTCGCGGCTGTTCATCACCCAGATCGGCCTGGAGCCGCTGCTGCGCCGGGCGGCCCAGGAGCGCGGCGCCGAGCACGCCTACGCCACCGAGCTGGTCTCCGTTGAGCAGGACGGCGACGGGGTCACGGCGGTGCTGCGCCCCCGGGACGGCGGCGCCGAGCAGACCGTCCGCGCCGACTACCTGGTCGCCGCCGACGGCGCCCACAGCCCGGTCCGGAACCGCTGCGGCATCGAGATGACCGGGCGCGGGGCGTTCGCCGACTGCGTCACCATCTACTTCCGCGCCGACATGCGCGAGCTCATCGGGGACCGCAACCTCAGCGTGGTCTACGTCAACCACCCGGAGCTGCTCGGGTTCTTCCGGTTCGCCATCACCGGCGACGCCGGCTTCCTGGCGGTGTTCGCCACCATCGGCCCGGACGGCACCAAGAACACCGCCGTCGGCGAGACCATGGACCCGGCCTGGGCGGCCGAGCTGGTCCGCAAGGCGCTCGGCCGCGCGGACATCCCGGTCGAGATCGACAGCGTGCAGCGCTGGACGGCCGCGGCGGCGCACGCGTCCCGCTTCCGCGACCGCAGGGTGTTCCTGGCCGGGGACGCCGCGCACGTCATGCCGCCCACCGGGGGCTTCGGCGGCAACACCGGGATCGGCGACGCCCACAACCTGGCCTGGAAGCTGGCCGCGGTGGTCGGCGGGACCGCGGGCGCCGGCCTGCTGGACACCTACGACGCCGAGCGCCGTCCGGTGTGCGACCTGGTCGTCGAGCAGGCGTACACGCGCTACGTGCTGCGGGTCGACCCCACGCTGCCCCGGGAGAACCTCGCCGACCCGATGGACGACGCGTCGATCGAGCTCGGCCCCGTGTACCGGTCGGCCGGGCTGCTCCCGGAGGGCGGGGACGACGGGGCGGCGCTGGAGGACCCCCGCACACCGACCGGGCGGGTGGGCGTGCGTGCCCCGCACCTGCCGGTCGAGATCGACGGCGCGCCCGGGTCCGTGCACGACGTCCTCGGCGGCGGCTTCGCGCTGCTGGCCGCACCGGCTGGCCAGCGGTGGCTGGACGCCGCGTCGCGGGCCGGCGCCGCGCTCGGCTGCCCTGTGAGCCGCTACCGCGTGGCAGCGGACGGGGACCTGGTCGACAAGGACGAGACGTTCGCCCGGGCCTACGGCCTCGGCCCCGACGGCGCGGTGCTGGTGCGGCCGGACGCCGTGGTCGCGTGGCGGGCCCCCGCGGAGGCGGGCGATCCGCGCGCGGCGGTGGAGGAGGCGCTGCGGCGGCTGCTGTTCCGTCAGCCCTGAGGCTCGGTCAGGCGGGTCCCGCCGTCCCACGACATGCCGACGCTGCGGTAGTAGCCGCCGATCATCTCCCTGGGGGCGAGCCGGGTGAGCTCGGCGACCGGCGAGTCGTGGAGCTCCAGGGTGGCGTGGCCGCCCCACACCGGCGAGCTCTCCACCTGGTAGCCCTTCATGGTCACCAGCTCGTTCATGGACGGCGCGGCGCCGCGCTCGATGGAGGGGAAGTAGCGGTGGTGCAGCATCGGCAGCGCGTTCACGAACCCGCCGGTCTCCGACGGCCCCTCGATGGTGAAGCGGGCGTCCACCAGGCGGCGGTCCAGCTCCGCCAGGGAGGCGCCGAAGCGCCCGCCCGGCTCCAGGCGCGGGCCGGCGCGCCCGTACCGCACCGGCCGGGTCATCCAGATGGAGCCGAGCTTCTTGGGGTAGCCCTGGTGCCAGCCGCGGGCCAGGGCGAAGTCCTTGTCCACCCAGATGTACACGCAGCGCGACCACAGCTCGCCGCGCCAGCGGCAGCGGACGACGACGAACGCCTCCTTGTACTGGGCGCGGAGCGGGTCCAGCAGCTCCTCGAAGGTGTCCGAGCACGACTGCCAGTCGGCGAACACGATCGCGACCGCGCCCGGGTCCTCGTCGGCCGGCTCCAGCGGGTCGGGGAGCAGCTCGGCCACGGCGGCCGGGTCGGTCCGGTACTCGATGGTGAGCACGTCCCCGGAGTAGTGCCAGGGCGGCGGCGGCACGATCGAGGCGCGGCCCCCCGGCGACCGGGGCGGCATGAACCCCCGCAGCTCGGCCACCCGACCCTCCTCCCACGTGGTTGCCCGCTCCCGGCGGCCATACTACCGTTCGCTCACGAACGACCTGGGGTGGGAGGGCAGGTGGAGACCAGGAGGATCCTCCTCGACGGCGCCGTCGTCACGGTCGTGCGCGACGGCGAGGAGCTGGTCGCCGGCGACGGGCGCCGCCTGCGGGCCGAGGAGGCCGAGCACCTGCCGCCCTGCCGGCCGAGCAAGATCATCGCCGTGCACCTCAACTACCGCAGCCGGGTGGAGGAGTTCATGACCCGGCTCGGCCCGGCCCCCACCTACTTCCACAAGCCGGTGTCGTCGCTGACCGCCCACGGCGGCGCCGTGGTCCGCCCGGCTCGCTGCAAGTACCTGAACTACGAGGGCGAGATCGCGGTGGTCATCGGCCGGGTCACCCGCAACGTCGCCCCCGGGGCCGTGGCCGCCCACGTCGCCGGCTACACCATCGCCAACGACTTCGGGCTGCACGACTTCCGCGACACCGACGCCGGCTCCATGCTGCGGGTCAAGGGCTCGGACACGCTGTGCCCGCTCGGGCCGGGCCTGGTCGACGACTGGCGGCCCGCCGGCAAGCGCATCCGCACGCTGGTGAACGGCCAGGTGCGGCAGGACGGCTCCACCGACGAGATGGTGTGGGACCCCCACTACCTGGTGGCCGACGTCGCCCGCACGATCACGCTGCTGCCCGGCGACGTGCTCCTGACCGGGACGCCGGCGAACTCGCGCCCGGTGCAGCCGGGCGACGTGGTGACGGTCGAGGTCGAGGGGCTCGGCGCCCTCTCCAACCGGGTCGTCGCCGGCCCCGTGGCCGTCCGCGACGACGTCGGCGCGCAGCCGTCGGAGTCGGAGGAGGTCGTCTCCACGGCGCTCGGGGGCGAGTGGGAGCACCGTGGGGCCCGCCCGCCGAGGAGGGCGTGACCTGCCGGCGCCGCCCGACGGCCTGCCCGACATCGCCGACCCCGGCGTCTGGGAGCGTCACGTCCCCCACCAGACGTTCGCCTGGCTGCGCGCGCACGATCCGGTGTCGTGGTGGCGGCTGGGGGGTGGGGACGGGTTCTGGGCGGTCACCCGCCATGAGGACGTGCTCGCCGTCAGCCGCGACGTGGCCACCTTCTCGTCCCGCGGCGGGGTGATCTCCTACGAGGACCTGCCGGCCGAGCAGGCCGACGCGCGCCGGACGATGCTCGAGGAGGACCCGCCGCGCCACACCGCCCTCCGCGGCCTCGTCAACCGCGACTTCCTGCCCCGCCAGGTCGCCCGGCACGAGGCGGCGCTGCGTCGCCTGGTCGCCGGCACCGTCGAGCGGGCGGCCACCGGCGAGCCGGTCGACGCCGTCGCCACCGTCGCCAGGCAGATCCCGATCCGGCTGCTGTGCGGCATCCTCGGGGTCCCCGGTGCGGCCGCCGACGACCTGGTCCGCTGGGGCAACGAGCTGATCGGGCAGGACGACCCGGAGTACGGCCCGCCGCTGCCCGCGGCCGAGCGGGCCCGCTGGCACCACCTGCCGTTCGGGCATCCCGCCTCGCTGCGGGTCTTCGAGCTGGCCAGGTCCTTGCGCCGCGAGCGGCTGGCGCGCCCCCGCGACGACGTCCTGACAAGGCTGGCGACCGCGGAGGCCGGCGGCCGGCGCCTGACCGGGGCGGAGTTCGACCGCTACTTCCTCATGCTGGTGGTGGCCGGCAACGAGACCACCCGCCACGCCATCAGCGCCGGGCTGCTGGCCCTGGCCGAGCATCCCGGCCAGTGGGAGCTGCTGCGCCGCGGCGGCCGCTGCGCCGCCGCGGCCGAGGAGGTGCTGCGCTGGTCGACGCCGATCAGCTTCCACCGGCGCACGGCGACCCGCGACGTCGAGCTGCGCGGGCGGCGCATCCGCCGCGGCGACAAGCTCGGCATGTACTACGCCGCCGCCAACCGCGACGAGCGCGCCTTCGACCGCCCGGCCGCGTTCGACGTCACCAGGCGGCCCAACGACCACCTCACCTTCGGCAAGGCCGGGCCGCACTTCTGCCTGGGCGCGTCGCTGGCGCGGCTGGAGCTGCGCCTGCTGCTGGAGGAGCTGGCCGCGCGGGTGGGGGAGATCGAGCCGGCCGGCCCGGCGCGGCGGCTGCGCAGCAACCACATCAACGGGCTCAAGGAGCTGCCACTGCGGCTGGGTTAGCATGCCGGCGACGATCGTGAGGAGGCCGTGGTGGACACGACCGCGAGACGACTGCGGCTGCTGTGCGCCGACATCCTCGGCGTGGAGCGCGGCAAGTACCTGTTCGGCGAGGTCGCCGCCGCCGGTCACGCCGCCTTCTGCATCGGCCTGTACCCGCTCACCACCGACAAGGAGATCCTCCCCATCGAGGGGCTCCAGTTCGACATCGGCCTGCCCGACGTCGAGGCCGAGCTCGACCGCGAGACGCTGCGGCCCGGCTGGGAGGACGACACCGACGTCGGCATCGCCGACATCCGCCGCCACGGCGCCCCGGTCGAGGTCGACCCGCGCCAGGTGCTGCGGGCGGCGGTGGCGCCGTGGCTGGCGCTGGGGCTGGCGCCGCAGATCGCCTTCGAGCTGGAGTTCTTCCTGCTGGAGCCGTCGCCGGACGGCGGCTGGCGGCCGGCCGAGCTGCCGTCGCACCGCGTGTACGGGACCGGCGCGGCGGTGGACCCGTCGGGGACCGTCGACGACGTGGTCCGAACCGCGCTGGCGGTCGGGTTCCCGGTGGAGAGCTGGTGCAGCGAGTTCGACACCGCCGCCTTCGAGGTCAACGTCCGCTACCGCGACGCCATCCCCGCGGCCGACGAGGCGTTCCTGTTCCGCCTGCTGGTGCGCGAGGTGGCCCAGCGGCACGGCCGCCTGGCCACCTTCATGGGCCGGCCGTTCGGCGACCGCGGCGGCAGCGGGCTGCACCTGAACCTGAGCTTCCGGCGCGAGGACGGCTCCAACGCCTTCCACGACCCCGCCGCCGCCGACGGGCTCTCCGGCCTGGCCCGGCGCTGCACCGGCGGGATGCTGGCCCACCACCGGGGCCTCGCCGCGATCTTCGCCCCGCACGTCAACGCCTACCGGCGGCTCCAGCCCGACATGCTGAACGGCTACTGGGCCAACTGGGGCTTCGACGACCGCACGGTGTGCGTGCGCGTCCCGCCGGCCCGCGGCGAGCGCTCCCGCCTGGAGCACCGCATGGCCGACGCCGCCGCCAACCCCTACCTGGCCGCCGCGGCCCTGCTGCACGCCGCCCGCTTCGGGGTCGAGCAGGAGCTGGACCCGGGGCCCATGCAGCAGGCCGGGCAGCCGCCCGCCACCGACGTCCACGTCCCGGAGACGCTCGCGCAGGCCCTGGACGCCCTAGAGGGCGACAAGGAGCTGCGCGGCGCCCTCGGGGAGGCGCTGGTGCGGTCGTTCGTGGCGCTGAAGCGCGCCGAGTGGGAGCGCTACACCGCCGCCGTCGACGACCCCGCCACCGCCGACGTGACCCCCTGGGAGCTCGACTACTACCTGCCGTTCTTCTAGGGGTCGCCCGCATCGTCTGTCCTTCCTGGCCACGCAGGCCCTTCCTCGAGCTGCCTGACCAACACGCCGAGCCGCCGCAGCGCCGAGCGGATCGGCAGCGCCTCCCGGTCGAAGCCCAGCAGCAGCAGCGCCTCCGCGCCGAAGAAGGCGGAGGCGACCAGGGTGGCCACCTCCTCGGCGGTGAACGGCCCGAGCGGGCCGTGGCGGCGCTCGGCCTCGCGGGCCACCTCGGCGAGCAGGGCAACCCAGCCGCCGAGCAGCTCCCGCACCGCGTCGCAGACCTCGCGGTTGGACCAGCCCGCTGCGACCATCTCCTGAAGCACCCGCACGTAGCCGGAGTCGAGGTCGTCCTCGAGGAAGTCGCAGGCGCGCTCGTAGCGCTGCCACAGCGGCAGGTCCTCGGCGTACATGCTCCGCTGGCGCTCCAGGCGCTGCGCGTTCTCCTCCTCGAACAGCGCCAGGATGAGGCCCTGCTTGGAGCCGAAGTGGTAGTGGAGCTGACTGACCGGCACCCCCGCTTCCTCGGCGACCTTGCGGGTCGACAGGCCCGCGTAGCCGTCGACCAGCAGCCGCCTCCGCGCCGCATCAAGGATGAGCGTGTGGGTGCCCAGGGCAGGGGCAGCGTCCGCTGTCATTGGGCCTCACCTCCGGACTCAAGGGCGACCTGAGTTCGTTCGATCGATCGATCAGCCTTGACAATACCCTAGTGTCAGGCAAGAATCATCTAGTTCGGTCGACCGACCGACAGGACAGAGGAGCGGATGGCCATGCAGACCGTGAACCGCAGCCATCACGATGTGGTCGTGGTGGGCGCACGCGTCGCCGGGTCGGCCACCGCCATGCTGCTGGCTCGTCTCGGGCATGACGTGGCAGTGGTGGACCAGGCGTCGTTGCCGAGCGACACCGTGTCGACCCATTCGATCGCGCGCAGCGGCGTGGTCCAGCTGGTCCGCTGGGGACTGCTCGACGAGGTCCTGGACAGTGGTGCGCCGGCGATCCGGCAGGTCACCTTCAATGCCGGCGCGGAGTCGGTCAGTCGGACGATCAAGCACAAGGCCGGGGTCGACCTGGTGGTGGCGCCTCGGCGGTACGTCCTGGACACGATCCTGGCTACCGCCGCGGCACGGACCGGCGCCGACGTGCGCCAAGGCGTCACCGTGACCGGCGTGCAGCGGGACGGGCGCGGCCGGGCGGTGGGGGTGTACGGGCACGACCGCGCCGGCGCCCCGGTCGAGCTCGGCGCCCGCTGGGTCGTCGGCGCGGACGGGATGGGATCGGGGGTCGCCCGCTCGGTCGGCGCCACGATCAACGAGGTCCGCCAGGCCGACGGCGCGGCCCAGTACGCCTACTACACCGGCATCCCGTGGACCGGCTTCGAGTTCTTCGTCGCCCCCCGGTCGTTCGCCGGCGTGTTCCCGACCAACGGCGGGCAGGCGTGCATCTGGGTCTGCAATCCTGCCGCCGACGCCAGGGCGGTCCGGCGCCGGACCCGATCACGCGTGGAGGCGTTCGACCAGCTGCTGGAGCGTTCGGCCCCCCCGCTGGCCGAGCGGCTGCGGCAGGCCCGCCGCACCTCGCCGGTCCACGGCATGCTCCGGCAGCCCAACCAGGTGCGCCAGGCGTTCGGCCCGGGCTGGGCGCTGGTCGGGGACGCGGGCTACTACCGTGACGCTATCACCGCCTACGGCATCAGCGACGCCTTCCACCACGCCGAGCTGCTGGCCGTCGCACTGGACCAGGCCCTGCGTGCGGATGCCCCGGCGACCGCGGCGCTGGGGCGCTATCAGGAGCAGCGCGACCAGGCGCTGCGGGAGGTCTTCGAGCTCACCTGCCGCCTGGCGGCCTACCCGCCGGTGCCGACCTTCATCGAGCTGCAGAAGCAACTGGGTGCCGCCATCGACAAGCAGGCGGCGGCGCTGGCGGCCCGGCCGATCCCGGGCAAGTGCCTGCTGGCGACCGCCTGATCGACCACGACACGGAAGGAGGGCGACCAGACCTCAGCACCGCCATCACCAGGCAACCCGCGTCCAAGGAGGCGTACCAGGATGACCACCACCGAGGTCAACGACTCGATGCGCAACGGCGTGGACACCGCGACGCTGTTCGCCACCCTCGACGCGGTCAAGCAGGCGCCCGAGGCCGCCAAGTTCCAGTTCCGCGCCCACAACCAGTGGGTCTCGGGCACCCACAACCGCGGCACCATCGCCGACTTCTTCGGGGTCGGCCAGGAGCGCTCCCACGAGCGCACCTTTGTCTTTGACGCCGACCACCCCGCCGTGCTGGTGGGCCGGGACCAGGGCCCGACCCCGGTGGAGTTCGTGCTGCACGCGCTGGCCGCCTGCCTCACCGCCGGCCTGGCCAACATCGCCGCCGCCCGCGGGGTGCGGCTACGCGAGGTCCGCTCCACCGTCACCGGCGACATCGACCTCAACGGCATCCTGGGGCTGGACCCCGAGGTCCGCAACGGCTACCAGGGCATCACCGTGCGGTTCACCGTCAAGGGGGACGCCCCGGCTGAGAAGCTGCGGGCGCTGGTGGAGCAGTCCCGCGCCCGCTCGGCGGTCTTCGACGTCATCACCAACGGGGTGCCCGTCACCGTCGAGGTGGACACCCCCTAGCCGGCCACAGCTGCCACGACGCACCGCAGGCCAGGAGGTCCCGGCGCTCACCAGTCCCTGGCCTGCGGGACGTCGACCCAGGCGGCCATTGCGCCGGCAGGTCGTTCGGTACCAAAATATCCCATGGCGATCGGTGCCGGCGAGATCGACCTGGCCAACCCCGACAGCTACGTCGAGCGCGTGCCGCTCGAATGGTTCTCGTGGCTGCGGCGGAACGAGCCCGTCTCCTGGCAGCCGGAGCCGGCGCCCAACGCCGGCTTCTGGGCGGTCACCCGCCACCGCGACGTGGCCGCGGTGATCAACGACCCCCGCACGTTCTCGTCGGCCAGCGGCGTGACCCTGGAGGAGATGGCGCCCGACGAGCTGGCGGCGCGGCGCTCGATGATGGAGATCGACCCGCCCGGCCACAGCCGGCTGCGCCGCATCGTGAGCCCGATGTTCTCGCGCCGGGCGATCGGCGAGTACGAGTCGTTCTGCCGCGAGCTGGCCCGCGGCGTGCTGGATCGGGCGCTGCCAAAGGGCGAGCTGGACTTCGTCGAGGACGTCTCCCGCCAGCTCCCCATCCGCGTGCTCGCCCGCATCCTCGGCGTCCCCGACGAGGACACCGACAAGCTGATCGCCTGGGGGGACAGGATGATCGGCAACATGGACCCGGAGTTCAGCGACGCGGTGGTCGGCCGCGACGACACCAGCGCCTACCGGCTGCTGCCGTTCCGCAGCCCGGCCGCGGCCGAGCTGACCGAGTACGGCCACGAGCTGGGCGAGCGCCGGCGGGAGGACCCCCGCAACGACCTGGTCAGCATGCTGGTGCACGCCGAGGTCGGCGGGCAGCGGCTGACCCGCCCGGAGTTCGACAACTTCTTCTCGCTGCTGGTGGTGGCCGGCAACGAGACCACCCGCCACACCATCACCCACGGGATGCTGGCGCTCATGCACCACCGCGACCAGTGGCGGCGGCTGGCCGAGGACCCCTCGCTCCTGCCCACGGCCGTGGAGGAGATCCTGCGCTTCGGGTCGGTGACGATGCAGTTCCGCAGGACCGCGACCCGCGACTGCGAGGTCGGCGGCCGGCCGGTCCGCGAGGGCGACAAGGTGGTGGCCTGGTTCATCTCCGCCAACCACGACGAGGAGGTGTTCCAGGACCCCGGCCGCCTCGACGTCGGCAGGGACCCCAACCCGCACTTCACCTTCGGCTGCCGCGGGCCGCACTTCTGCCTGGGCGCCCCGCTGGCCCGCCTGGAGATCAAGGTGCTGTTCGAGGAGCTGCTGCCGCGGCTGCGGGACATCGAGCAGACCGCGCCGCTGTCACGGCTCCGGTCGAACTTCATCAACGGCGTCAAGCACCTGCCCGTGCGGGTGAAGCTGGCCTGACCGCGCCACGATCTCGCGGCACAGCGCGCCCACCCGGTCGGGGTCGTCGGTGAACTGGGACGGCTTCACGCAGAAGGTGGTGAAGCCGTCGGCGAGCTGCGGCCGGATCGACGCCAGCGCCCGGCCCAGGTCGGCGACGCCGCCGGCGTCGGCGAAGCTGCCGCGGACGCCGCCGACCAGCTCCAGCGCGCCCGGGTCCCGGCCGGCGGCGACCAGCGCCGCGCGCAGGCGCCGCAGGTCGGCCGCTGTGGGGCGGCCGAGCGGGTTGAAGCCCTGGCCGCGGGTGACGATGCGGCGCAGCAGCCGCGGGTGCAGCGTCTGGCCGCCGAACCACAGCGCCGGCCCGCCCGCCCGGTAGGGCTTGGGCTCGAGCCAGACGTCGGCGAAGCGGTGGTGGCGGCCGGAGAACGACGCCGGGCTGTCGCGCCACAGCACCTCCCAGGCGGCCAGGTGCTCGTCGAGCAGCTCGCCGCGCGCCCCGAACGGCACACCGAGCGCGTCGTACTCCGGGCGGTGCCAGCTCACCGTCGGCTGCACCACCAGGCGGCCCTCGGCGAGCAGGTCGAGGGTGGCCAGCTCCTTGGCGAGCAGCAGCGGGTGGCGCAGCGGCGCGATCACCGCGCCGGCGATCAGCCGCAGCCGGGTGGTGGCCGCGGCGACCGCGGCCAGCAGCAGCAGCGAGCTCGGCCACGGCATGGCCGGGTCCTGGTTGCCCGGCAGCGCGTACTCGCGGGGGTTGGCGGGCACGCCGGCGGCGTCGGCGCCGCGGCCGAGGACCACGTGCTCCGACACCATCACCCCGTCGAAGCCGGCGTCCTCGGCCTGGACCGCCAGGCGGACCAGCGCCGGCAGGTCGCGGGGCGGGACCAGCGTCCAGTTCTCGCTGAGCACCAGGACGAACCGCAGCGGGGGCATGGCGGCCGCTCAGGGGTCGGCGAACGCCAGCGTGCCGGCGTCCACGATATGGCCGCCGCCGTCGGCGACCAGCACCGCGCCGGTCACGAACGACGACTCGTCGCCGGCCAGGAACAGGCAGCAGGCGGCGATCTCCTCGGCCGCGGCCACGCGGCGCAGCGGCAGCCAGCGGCTGACCTCCCGGAAGGCCGCCTCGCGGTCGACGCCGCGCAGCTCCCCGAGCGCGTCCATCTCCGCCTCGCTCATCTCCGTGCGCACCCACCCCGGGCAGAGCGTGTTGACGCGGATGCCGCGTGGCCCGTAGTCGTAGGCCATGGACCTGGTGAGCCCGAGGATGGCGGACTTGGCGGTGACATAGCCGGCCGACTCCGGCCCCGCGACCAGCCCGGCCACCGAGGCCACGTTCACGACCGACCCGCCGCCGCGGTCCAGCAGCGCGGGGATGGCGGCGCGGCCCACCTTCATGACCCCGGTCAGGTTGACGCCGAGCAGCTCCTCCCACTGCCGGTCGGAGACCGACGCCAGGTCGCCGCCGGCGGTGACGCCGGCGTTGGCGACCACCACGTCCAGCCCGCCGAAGCTCCGCACCGCGGTGGCGACGGCGTCGGCGAGGTGGCGGTCGTCGCGCACGTCGCCCTGGACGGCGACGCCGCCGACCTCGGCGGCGACCGCCTGGATCGGCCCGGCCCGCCGCCCGGTCACCACCACCCTGGCGCCCTCGCGCGCGAACGTGCGCGCGGTGGCGGCGCCGATGCCCGTGCCGCCGCCGGTGACGAGCGCCACCCTGCCCTCCAGCCGCCCGGCCATCAGCCCGGCCGGTCCAGCGCGCGCACGATCGAGCGCAGCAGGCCGGCGAGGTCCTCCTGCTGCGCCGCCGTGAGGTGGGCGGTGACGGCGGCCTCCTCCTCGTTGAACCGGGGGAACAGCCGCTCGATGGCGCGGCGCCCGGAGGGGGTGAGCGACACCAGCACCAGCCGCCGGTCGCCGTCGCCACGGCGGCGGCGCACCAGCCGCCGGCCCTCCAGGGTGGTGACCACGCCGGTGGCGGTGGGGCGGCTGATCCCCACGGCGGCCGCCAGGTCGCGGGACTCCAGCTCGCCCCACACCCACAGCACCCACAGCACCACGAACGCGGTCCACGACAGCCGGTCGGCGGCCAGCACCTCCGCCTCCATGCGGCGCCGCACGGCCACCGAGGCGCGGAACAGGTTGGAGACGGCCGCCATCGCGCGCAGGTCGAGCGGGAGGTGGCCGAGCCGCTCCAGCGCCTGGCGCTCCGCCGGGAGCAGCTCGTCCGTCACTCGCCGGCCGTCGTCGACAGGTCGGAGAGCACCTGCCTGGCCGGCGCGCGACCCCGCACCGCCAGGGTCACCACGATCCCGACCGCGAACCACCCGAGCGCGTACCACGGTGCCAGCACGGTGGGGCTGGTGACCTTGTAGACCGACCCGAAGATCGCCGCGCCGGTGAGCGCGATGCCGACCAGCGCGGCCACCACCGCGCCGGCGCGGTTGCCTTCGCCGACCCCGCGCAGCCCCCCGACCGACAGCAGCAGGTACACCACGATCAGCGCGAAGGCGCCGAAGGTCGAGCACCACGAGAACATCGCGAAGTAGTGCGGCGTCTCCGGCAGCGCGAACAGGCTGTCCCACAGCTCGGTGACGGCGATCAGCAGGACCGTGAAGGCGCCGAGGAACACCGTCGCCCCCACCGGGGTGCCGTGGCGGCGCGACACCGCCGCCAGCGGCGCCGGGATGCGGCGGTCCCTGGCCAGCGCGAACAAGCCCCTGGTGGAGGCGACCGAGGCGCCGAGCGCGACCGCCAGCATGTCGAGCAGCACCACCAGCTCCAGCAGCCGCACGATCCAGGTGCCGCCGTAGCCGCCGGCGCTCTCGGGGGCGCCGAGCGCGAACAGCGGCGCCGCGGCCGCGCTGGACAGCGTCTCCAGGCTGAACCCGAACCCGGCCACCTCGACGTAGGCGGCGACCACGTAGAACACGGTCACCACCACGACCGTGAGCAGCACGGCGCGGGGGATGTCCCGCTGCGGGTTGGCGGTCTCCTCGCCGAGGTTGGCGGCCGTCTCGAAGCCGACGAAGATCAGCACCCCGTACAGCACCCCGAAGAAGATCCCGGACCAGCCCTCCGGCGCCTGCGAGGGGTCGAACGCCTTCAGGCTGTTGTCGCCGCCGAGCTGGGCGATCACGTACAGGAAGAACGCGCCCACCACCGCCATCGACACCAGCGCCAGCGTGAGCTGCGCGCGGGTGGACAGCCGCACCCCCAGGTACAGGACCAGGAACAGGCCGGCGGTCACCACCAGGCTCCACAGCCACCCCGGCATGATCGGCGCGCCGAACTCGGCGTCGAGCGTGTCGTGGATGAAGCCGCCGATCAGCACCACCAGCCCGGAGGTCAGAACCGTCGTGCCGCTGTAGTACAGCCAGCCGGTGGCGGCGCCGACCCGCTCGCCGAGCCCCTGCGACACGTAGTCGTACAGCGACCCGGCCGCGTGGATGCGCCGGGCGTACTGGGCCACGATCCAGCCGAGCGCGAACACGCCGACCGCGGCGATGAGCACCGCCAGCGGCAAGGTGATACCGGCGCCCCTGCCGCTGGCGCTGACGATCCCCGCGATCAGCGGGAAGACGAACGCCGCCGAGAACACCGGGCCCATGAACCCGACCGACTGCGCCACCGCGTCGACCAGGGACAGCCGCGCGCCGCCCAGCCGCTCGTAGCCGGTCTCTCCCGCCTTGATGGACTCGACCTCCACCGGGGTCTCCTTTCTCAGGCGGCCCATCCACCTTGGGGCCGCTCGAACCAGACGTGGACCTGGCCGGTGCCGACCGAGGCCTCGTAGTCGCTGAACTGGACGCCGCGGGCGCGGCAGGCGGCACCGCCGAGCGCGCCGGCCATGATCAGGTAGTGGCCGAAGTGGCCTTCGGGGCCGAAGCGCCGGTACTCGGGCAGCCAGTCGATGACACCTCGGTGGTCGCCGGCGGCCAGCATCGACAGCACCCGTTGGTCGGCCGCTGCCGCCTCCGGCGTGGCGATGTTGGCCAGGTCGGCGGACTCGCGGCCGCGCAGCTCCCGGAACGGCAGGAACCGGTGGGACATGCCGCCGGAGGCCAGCAGTACCACCCGCCGGTCGGTCCGCTCCACGGCCGCCGCGATCAGCTCGCCCAGCAGCAGGAAGTCCTCGGTCCTGGCGGTCTGGTTGATGCCCACCGACACCCACCGCTCGCCGCGGTGCAGGTAGCTCCAGACGTTGACGGTCCCGTAGAAGATTGGCAGGTAGGGGTCGTCGCAGGCGAGCACCCAGGTGTCGTCCCTGCCCTGCGCCTGCTCGGCGACCGCATGCGCCAGCGCCGGGTCGCCCGGCATGTCGTAGGGGACCTGGCGCATGCCCCGCGGCAGCTCGTGCGAGGTGAACAGGCCCTGGCGGCGCTCGTGGGCGGTGACGATGTGCTCGAAGGTGACCTCCCAGTGGGTGTCCATCACCACCACCGTGTCGGGCGCCAGGCGCTCCAGCACCTCGGCCTTCAGCCGCCGCAGCCCCTCGACCAGCGAGCTCTCCCGGCCGTTGTTGATCTCGCGGCGGGTGGCCTCCGGCAGCATGATGGTGGGCACGTGGGAGACCAGCCCCGCGCCGACGATCTCACCCATCGCCTCCCCTCCCGTTGTCGCGCCATGGCGCGGTACAGACCGTCTTGACGTCGGCGTAGAAGTCGAAGCTCCAGGTGCCGCCCTCGCGGCCGATGCCGGAGTCCCGCGCCCCGCCGAACGGCGCCCGCAGGTCGCGGACGTAGAAGCAGTTGACCCAGACGGTGCCGGCGACCAGCCGCGCGGCCACCCGCTCGGCCCGCTCCGGGTCGCCGGTGTAGACGGTTGCGGCCAGCCCGTAGTCGGTGGCGTTGGCCAGCGCCACCGCCTCCTCCTCGTCGGCGAACGGCTGGGCGGTCAGCACCGGCCCGAACACCTCGCGGGTGAGGATCTCGGCGCCCTCGGGCGCGTCGACCAGCAGCGTCGGGCGGTACCACAGCCCGCCACGCCGCTCGTCGGGCCCGCCGCCGAACAGCACCCGCGCGCCGTCGGCCTCGGCGCGCCGCACGAACCCGTCGACCCGCTCCAGGTGCTCGCGGGTGATCAGCGGGCCGACGTCGGTGCGCGGGTCGCGCGGGTCCCCCAGCCGCAGCGCCGCCGCCGCGGCGGTTAGCCGCTCCAGGAACTCCACGTAGACGTCGTCCTCGACCAGCAGCCGCGTGCCGGCCAGGCACACCTGCCCGGCGTTGTCGTACTGGTTGGCGGCCTGCCGCACGACCGCGTCCAGGTCGGCGTCGGCGAAGGCCAGCAGCGGCGACTTGCCGCCGAGCTCCAGCGACGCCGGGGTCAGGTTGGCGGCCGCCGCGCTGGCCACCAGCCTGCCGGTGGCGACCGAGCCGGTGAACGCGACCCGGTCGACGCCGGGGTGGGCGATGAGTGCGGCCCCCGCCTCCTCGCCGATCCCTTGAAGGACGTTGAAGGCCCCGTCGGGCAGGCCCGCGTCGTGCGCGATGTCGGCGAGCAGGGAGGCGGTGAGCGGCGCCCACTCCGGCGGCTTGAGCACCACGGTGTTGCCGGCGGCCAGCGCCGGCGCCACCCGCCAGGTCGCCAGCATCAGCGGCGCGTTCCAGGGCGTGACCACGGCGGTGACGCCGGCGGGGTCCCAGCGGGCCCGGCTGCGGTGGCCGTCCAGCTCCAGCGCCTCGCCGCCGAGCTCCAGGAGCTGGTCGGCGAAGAAGCGGAAGTTGCGGGCGACCCTGGGCATCACCGAGCGCCGCATGGAGCGCAGCAGCGACCCGTTGTCGCGGGTCTCCACGGCCGCGAGCTGCTCGACCCTGGCCTCGACGCCGTCGGCGACCGCGTGCAGGACCCGCGCCCGCTCCGGCGGGGGCGTGGCGCCCCACCCGGCGAACGCCCGCCGCGCCGCCGCGACCGCCTGCTCGGCCTCGCCGGCGCCGCCGCGCGCGACCCGCGCGATCACGGTCTCGTCGATGGGGGAGACGTCGGCGAAGGCGCCGGCGGACCCGACGCGCTCGCCGCCGATCCAGTGGAGCGTGGAGACCTCGACGTCCTCGACGGTGGTGCTGGCGTCCATGGCCACCCCGCTGGGGCGTGCACGGTCGTTCGGTAGCAAATGATGTTGCGGAGCGGCGCTTGATCTGTCAAGCGGACCCCACCTTGACAGCGCGGCAACGGCGTCGGCACGGTGACCGCATGGCCACGGGACCCTGCGAGCTGCCGGCGCGGACGCTGGCGCGGCGGCTGCGCCGGCGGGAGCTGAGCGCCGTCGAGGCCCTCGACGCCCACCTGGAGCGCATCGACAAGCACAACCCGGCGCTCAACGCGGTGGTGTCGCTGGACGCCGAGCGGGCTCGCGAGCGGGCGGCGGCCGCCGACGCCGCCCTGGCGCGCGGCGAGCCCGCGGGGCCGCTGCACGGCGTCCCGATGACCCTCAAGGACGGCCACGACGTCGCCGGCCTGCGCACCACCGTCGGCACCACCCTGTTCGACCGGGTGGCCGAGCAGGACGGCACGGTGGCGGCGCGGCTGCGCGCGGCCGGCGCGATCCTCGTCGGCCACACCAACGTGCCGCCGTTCCTGGCCGACTACCAGAGCGCCAACCCGATCTTCGGCCGCACCAGCAACCCGTGGGACACCGACCGCACCGCCGGCGGGTCCAGCGGCGGCGCGGCCGCCGCGCTGGCCGCCGGCATGACGCCGCTGGAGGTCGGCTCCGACATCGCCGGCTCGCTGCGGCTGCCGCCGCACTTCTGCGGCGTCTACGGCCTGAAGACGACCGAGCACCGCGTGCCGCTCACCGGGTTCTTCGTTGCGGCCGGCATGCCGCGGTCGGTCCGCATCCTGTCCGTCCTCGGTCCCATGGCCCGCGACCTGGACGACCTGGAGCTGGCCCTCGGCGTCATCGCCGGGCCCGACGGGCTGGACGGCGACGTGCCACCGGTCCCGCTCGGCCGCCGCGCCCGGCGCCCGCTCCGGGACCTGCCGCTGGCGGTGGCGCCGACGCTGCCGGGCGCCACCGTCGCCAGGGCCGTCCGAGAACAGGTCGAGCGGGTGGCGGCGGGGGCCGCCGACGCCGGCGCCACCGTCCAGGAGCGGCTGCCCGCCCTGGACTGGGAGGCCCTCAACGAGCTGTACGGCGACCTGATGGGGGCGGTCACCGGCGTGTTCGACCCCGACGCCGAGCTGCGCCCCGAGCAGCGCACCCTGGCCTGGTACCTGGACGCCCTGTCGCGCCGCGACCGCTTCGCCGCCGCCTGGGAGGACTTCTTCCAGGACGTCGACGCGCTGCTCCTGCCCCCGGCGATGACCACCGCCTTCACCCACCGCGATCCCGGCCCCATCGACGTCGACGGTGTGCCCGCCGACTACGGCGGCCACGGCGCCCTGCTGGTGTTCTGCAACCTCACCGGCCTGCCGGCGCTGACCGTCCCGGCCGGCCTGGACCCCGACGGCCTGCCGGTCGGCGTCCAGCTCGTCGGGCCGCGCTGGTCGGAGCCGCGCCTGCTGGGGATCGCCCGCGAGCTGGAGCGCGCCGGGGTCCTGCCCGGCTTCCAGGCGCCGCCGGGGTTCTGACGGCGGAGCGGCCCGTCGCCTGGCAGGTCCGCCCCGGCGAGGATCGACACGAGATGGAGCTCCCCGCACGGGCGTCGGCGCTGGACACCTTCGGCTCTGCCCGGCGGATCCCGAGCGGCGCATACTGGACTGGTGTCGAACCGGGGGAGGCCACGTGATCAAGCGCCTGGTCGCCGCACTACGGCATGCGCTCCACCGCGGTCAACTCCGCGCCTGCCCAACCGACGCAATGCTGCATCGATTCGCCGCGGCCTGCGAGGACCTCACCGACGACGATGTGATGAAGGCCGCATGGCGGTGAGCCCGGAGATGCTGTCCGGGCTACAGAAGTGTCAATCCGTGCACCGTGAGAGGTTGCGGTCATGGATCGCGGTGACGACCGGGGCGGGTGCACGTTCCGTGAGGAGTTGCGCGCGGTAGAGCGTCGAGGCGACATCGGTGTCAACGAGCGCGTCAGGCATCGCCTGACCGTTGCATGAGATCGCGGTCACGCGCCGCGTAGATCTCTGCGAGGAAGGCGTCGAGCTCCTCGCTATCGGGGAACCCGTCATCGTCGGCTGTCTGGAGTGCGAGGATCTCGGCACCCGTGAGCGGCCGCTTTCCCGCCTTTGCCATCCGGGCATGCAGACGTGCGCGCCGCTGCGCGGCGACCTCGTCGCCCAGCTCTGGGCTGGATGCGGGCTGGCTCATCCAAGCCACCTTACGTTCAGTCAGGCTCGGCGTCCATTACACCGTCCACAGCAGCCGTCGGGGCGGCGACCAGGGTAGGGGAGAACCCTGGTAGCCTCGCGACCGTGAGCAGGGGCGGAGCGGACCGGGAGCGGGAGGAGGCGCCGCTGCGGCGCGCGCCGCAGCTGGCCGTGCTGGTCGAGGGCGGCGACCGCCTCGGCCTGCTGCACGACATGACCGCGGCGATCCTCGACCACGGCGGCGACATCCTCCAGGTCGAGATCGTCGAGCGGGGCGCCCGCAGCGCGGTCTACTGGGAGCTGGACCGCGTGCTGGACCCCGACAGCCTGGAGCGGGCGTTCCTCGACATCGACGTCATCACCAGCGTGCGCCGGCTGCCGAGCATGTTCCAGGTCTACGGCAAGCGGATCATCGTGGTCGGCGCCGGGGCGCAGGTCGGCCAGGTCGCCATCGGCGCGATCGGCGAGGCCGACCGGCACAACATCCGCGGCGAGAAGATCAGCGTCGACACCATCCCGATCGTCGGGGAGGAGAACCTCGCCAACGCCGCCCGGGCGGTCGCCAGGCTGCCGCGCGCGGTGGCGCTGGTGTTGGCCGGGTCGCTGATGGGCGGGGCGGTGACCGACGCGGTCGACGAGGTCCGCGCCCGCGGCATCCTGGTGGTGTCGCTGAACATGGCCGGCTCGGTCCCCGAGCACGCCGACCTGGTCGTCACCGACCCCGTGCAGGCCGGGGTGATGGCGGTGATGGCGGTGGCCAGCACCGCCTCCTTCGACATCGCGCGGGTCCGCGGCCAGCGCTTCTGACCGCTCAGGTGACCGGGAACGGGGGCTGCCACCACCAGGGGGTGTCCTGGAGCTCGATGCGGTCCACCCACTTCACCCACCAGAACCCCCGCCGGCCGGGGGCGACCAGCCGGGCCGGGAAGCCGTGGCGCGGCGCCAACGGCTCCCCGCCGACGCGGGTGGCCAGCAGCAGCCGGTCGAGGTCGCCGACGGGGAAGCGGACCCAGTAGCCGGTGGCCGAGCGCACCAGCAGGCTGCGCGCGTCGGCGCGGGCGCCGACCAGCGCCGACACGGGCGCGCCGACCCAGTCCTGCTCGGCGTACCAGCCTCCGGTGCAGTCCAGCACCGCGCGGACGCGGCTGCCGAACGCCTCCAGGTCCGCCAGGGACAGCTCGCGCTCGCCGTCGCCGCCGGCGACCACCAGGCGCCAGGCGGCCGGGTCGATCCGCGGCGTCCGGTCGTCCAGCCAGACGGTGCTCGGCATCGCGGCGGGATCGAACGAGCCGGCGTCGTAGGAGCCGGTGAAGCGGCGCCGGGCGCCAGGCAGCCCGCCCAGCCGGACCAGCGAGTCGGTCGCCAGGTACACGCCGCCCGCGACCACCGCGATCGTCCCCGCCCGCAGCAGGGTCCGCCTGCCGAGGTCGGTCCTGCGGGGCCGCGCCGGCCGCGCCAGCACGTGCCAGGCCGCCAGCGGCAGCAGCGCCAGCGCGGCGGCGACGTGCAGCCACATCCCCCGCGTCCCCGCGACCGACCGCAGCAGCCCGGTGGCGGAGCCGAGGCCGGTCAGCAACGTGATCACGGCGAGCGCCGCCAGCGCCAGCGACGCCCAGCGGCTGCGGCGGGCCCGCCGCAGGCCGCGCCGCACGATCCTGGTCTTCCACGGGACCAGCAGCACCACCGCGACGCCGACGACGCCGTGGGCGAGCGCGACCAGCCGCCCGGGCGACGACCCGGCCGCGACCACCCCGATCCCGGTCGCGACCGCCAGCGCCAGCGCCACCCCCACCGCAAGGTTGGTCATCCGTCCGGGCGGGGCGCGCATGGTCATAACGAACGTTATACGATACGTTCTGGACTATGGCAACCCCTTCGCCGGCGCCGGCCTCGCAACCGGACCAGCTGCGGGAACGGCTCGTCGACGCCGGCCTGGAGCTGCTGGACCGGCACGGCCCGGCCGAGCTGACCGTGCGGCGCATCGCCGAGGCCGCCGGGACCTCCACCATGGGCGTCTACACCAAGTTCGGCGGCCGCACCGGCGTCCTGGAGGCCATCTACCGCCGGGGCTTCGAGCTGCTGCGCGCGGCGCTGGGCGCCGTGCCCCCCGCCGAGGACGCCGTCCGCCACGTGCTGGATCTGGCGCTGGCCTACCGGCGCTTCGCCATCGCCAACCCGGCGCTGTACGCCTTCATGTTCGAGCAGCCGGTGCCGGACTTCGAACCCGACCCGGCCCTGCGCGCCGAGGTGCTGGACTCGACCTTCGGCCTGCTGGTCTCGGCCGTGCGGCGCGCCACCGCGCCGGGCGCGCTGCCCGACGGCGACCCGGTGCACACCTCGGTGCTGGTGTGGTGCCTGGCGCACGGCATGGTGACCCTGGAGCTGACCCACGCGGCCGGCGGCCCGCAGCCCGCCGGGTTCCCGGCAGGCCCGGAGGGGGGGGAGCGCCTCCTCCTGGAGGGCGTCCGCGCCACCCTCCTGGGCCAGCGGGAGCCGGCCTGAGCCGGCTCCCGCCGCCCATGCCTCCCCAGGGACGAGCTGCTAGCAGTCGGCCGTGACGGCCTCCGCGGGCGCCTCGTCGGGCGCCTGGTCCACGGTGTCCGGACGGTCGCGCAGCATGACCAGGGCCAGGAGGGCCAGCCCGACGGCGACCACCGTGGCCACGGCCGAGCTGAGCTGCATCCCCCGGACGAACGCCTCCCGGGCGGACTCCAGCACCACCGCGCCGAGCCGGTCGGGGAGTTGGCCGGCGACGGCCACCGCGCTTCCCAGGGTGTCCCGGGCGGCCGCGGCCACCCCGGCCGGCACGTCCACGGGCAGGCGCTGGGCCAGCTCGCCCCGGTAGATCGCCACGCCGACACTGCCCATGATGGCGATGCCCAGGGCGCCACCCAGCTCGGCGCCCGTCTCGGAGATCCCCGAGGCCGCCCCGGCCTGCTCGGGTGGGGCCGACCCCACGATCAGCTCGGTCGTCAACCCGAACACCGGCGCCAGGCCCAGCGAGATGATGACCGAACCGGTGACCAGCGGGAGCAGCCCGCCGGCGACCCCCACCTGGGTGAGCACGGCCAGCCCGACGGCCGACAACCCAAGACCGCCGCCGATCACGTACGCCGGGTGGACCCCATGCAGGACCCGCGGGGCCAGCTGGGAGCCGATCACGAAGCCGATCGCGGACGGCAGCGACCACAGTCCCGCCTGTAGCGGCGAGAGCCCCACCACGAGCTGCAGGTACTGGGCGACGAACAGGAAGTAGCCGACGGCGACGAAGATGGCCAGGAAGTTGGTGGCCAGCGCCGCGTTGAACCTGGTGATCTTGAACAGCCCGACGTCGATCATCGGGTCGGCCAGCCGCCGCTGCCGCGCGACGAACACCACGCCGACGGCCAGCCCGGCGAGGATGCTGAGGGTGGGGGCCGCGCTCGGGCCGTCCTGGGCGATGTCCTTGAGTCCCCAGATGACGGCCAGCACCGCCACCACCGACATCCCGGCACTCAGGGGGTCGAGCCGGCCGGCGTTGGGATCGCGGTACTCCGGGAGGACGCGGGGACCGAGGATCAGCAGCACGACCATGACGGGCAGGGCCAGCAGGAACACCGAGCCCCACCAGAACAGCTCCAGCAGCGCCCCGCCGAGCACCGGGCCGATCGCGCCGCCGGCCGAGAAGGCCCCGATCCAGACGCCGATGGCGACCCCGCGCTGCCTGGGGTCCTGGAACATGTGGAAGATGAGCGACAGGGTGGAGGGGGCCAGGGTCGCCCCGGCGATCCCCAGCAGGGCCCGAGCCAGGATGAGCTGCTCGGCGCTGCCGGCGAAGGCGGCCAGCAGCGACACGACACCGAAGGCGCCGGCGCCCAGCAGCAGCAGCCGCCGGCGGCCGATGCGGTCGCCCAGGGTGCCCATGGTGATCAGCGAGCCGGCGACGAAGAACCCGTAGATGTCGATGATCCACAGCAGCTCGGCGCTGCTCGGCTGCAGGTCGGCGCTGAGGGCCGGCACGGCCAGGTGCAGGACGGTCAGGTCCATCACATACAGCAGGCAGGCCAGGGTCAGGACCCCGAGCCCGATCCACTCGCGGCGTCCCGCCATCGGGACGGTCTCAGTAGTCACGCGGTTGCGCTCCTCCCAGCTGGTCGACAGGGTCACTTGTTGTGACGGCCGGCCGACCCGGAACTCATCGGTCGCCACCGCCTTGCGACCGCGACCAGCACGGCAGGTTCCGGCCAGGGGTTGCGCAGGGTGCGCAGCGGCAGCCCGCTCAGCCGCAGCACGTCGCCAGCGACGAACCGCTGCCGGCCGCCGCCCATGCACTCGAGCTCGATCTCGCCCGCCTCGACGACGACGACCGCATCGTGCCAGTCGGCCTCGTCGTACAGCAGCACGTGGCCGGGCTCCAGGGTGACGGTCCACAGCGCGAACGGCGGCGGCGGCCGGCGGCCGAGGAACGACAGCCGGCCGCCGGCGGTGTCGTCGATCATCGGATCGTGGCCGGGAGCCCGAACGCCGGGAACAGGTCGGCGGAGAATGCGGTGATCTCCGCCACCTTCCCGTCCTCGACCCGCAGCACGTCGATCGCGAACGCCTGGTACTCGACCTCGCCCGGGCGCCGCAGGTAGCAGGCGGCCGCCGGCTGCCGGTTCGCCCAGGTCGGCAGCAGCCGCCAGCGGCCGAACTCGGGGTCCAGCCCCTGCCTCATCGCGGTCATGACGTCCGTGTGGCCCTGCAGCCATGCGGGGGTCGGCGGCATCGAGACACGCACGTCCTCGGCCAGCAGCTCGGCCAGGGCGCCGGCGTCGGCCTGCTCGGTGGCGTCCATGTACCGCTGCAGCACCGCGCGCTCCTCCTCGGTCGGCTCCGAGGCCGGCGCCCATTCCAGCCGCCGAGCCGGCAGATGCTGCTTCAGGGTCACCCTGGCGCGCTGCAGCGCGCTGTTGGCCGACGCCACGCTGGTCTCCAGCAGCGACGCCGTCTCCCTGGCCGACCAGCCGAGCAGGTCCCGCAGGATCAGCACGGCGCGCTGCCGGGGCGGGAGCAGCTGGATGGTGGCCAGGAACGCCAGCTCGATCGTCTCCTTCGCCACCACCAGCGCATCCGGCCCGGCGTCGCTGGCCGCGACCTCGTCCAGCAGCAGGTCCGGGTACGGCTGCAGCCAGGCGACCTCACGGTCGGGCGAGGGCTCCGAGCCCGTCCGTGGATCGGAGGGCGGCGCGATCTGATGCGGCAACACCCGCCGCGAGCTGTGGGCCAGGGCATCCAGGCAGGCATTGGTGGCGATCCGGTACAACCAGGCCCGGAAGCTGGAGCGGCCCTGGAACTGCGCGCGGCTGCGCCAGGCCCGCAGCAGCGTCTCCTGCACCATGTCCTCGGCATCCTGGAAGGACCCGAGCATCCGGTAGCAGTGCACCTGCAACTCCCGCCGGTACGGCTCGGCCAGCGCCGCGAACGCCGCCGCATCGCCACCTGTCACCGCCGCCACGACCGCGTCCAGCTCGACCCGGCCGGACCGGGTCTCGACCTTGCCCATGTCCCTTCACTCCATCTCGTGCCGACCTGCCCAGGGTGCCTCCTCTACGGTAGGACGGTCACGCCACTCCAGAGTCATCGGTGTCGCGGCCCCAGGCCCGGACCGGCGGCGGCGGCCGCCGTCTCGACAACACGGCCGCTCGCCTCTAGCGTCTGGGTGTCCCGGCACCGATCCGAGGGGAGTCCACATGGCAATGGCCGAACGCCGAGCCCACGCGCTGTGGGAGGGCGCACTCGCCAGCGGCAAGGGCGACCTCGAGTTCGCCAGCAGCGGCATCGGCCGCTACCCGATCACCTGGGCGTCCCGGGTCGAGAAGGCCGACGGCCGCACCAGCCCGGAGGAGCTGCTCGCCGCCAGCCACGCCGCCTGCTACGCGATGGCGTTCTCGCACACGCTGGACCAGGCCGGCACCCCGCCAGAGCGGCTGCACGTCACCGCGACCGTCTCCCTCGACCCCAAGGAGGGCGGCGGCATCAAGGTCACCCGCTCGGCGCTGGAGGTCACCGGCGTGGTCCCCGGGCTCGACCAGGAGGGCTTCCAGCGAGCCGCGGAGCAGGGCGAGCAGAACTGCCCGATCTCCGCCACGCTGCGGGGCAACGTCGACATCACGGTG